>Ga0316217_10006579_pt1 | contig 11431 bp, 11 predicted proteins | sample 1anoAmetaG_FD_203633 | JGI IMG/M metagenome (GOLD analysis project Ga0316217, IMG submission 203633) | Freshwater microbial communities from Trout Bog Lake, Wisconsin, USA - 1anoA | ecosystem: Environmental > Aquatic > Freshwater > Lake > Hypolimnion/Profundal zone | place: USA: Wisconsin... | reverse complement strand
CGGGGCGCGCGCCCCGATCCTTCGCCGCCCACGCTTCCGCCGCCCGCCGCCCTTCGTCATGCCCGGCCTTGTGCCGGGCATCCACGTCTCGGGGCCTTGTCGCCCGATACCTGCGACGTGGATGGCCGGGACGAGCCCGGCCATGATGGGAGAAAGGCGCACGCCCCCCCATTCCCCCGCCGCCGCCTTCGCGCTAACCTGCGCCCGCAACAAGGAGAGCGATATGGCGACGACGGGTGGGTGCCTTTGCGGGCAGGTGCGGTACGAGATTCCCTCCGAGACGCCGATCGCGGCGCGGGCGTGCTGGTGCCGGGTGTGCCAGTATCTCGGCGCGGGCAGCGGCACGGTCAATCTGGTGCTGGCGCGCGAGGGCATGACGCTCACCGGTGAGATCAAGCGCCACACCCTGCAGGCCGACAGCGGCACGGTGATGCATCGCAGCTTCTGCCCGGAATGCGGCACGCCGCTGTTCAGCGAGGCCGAGTCGCGTCCGCAGGCGATTGTGGTGCGCGGCGGCACGCTCGACGATCCCGAGCGGGCGAAACCGCAAATGACGATCTGGACCCGCATGGCGCCGAGCTGGGCCTGTTTCGATCCCGCGCTGCCGCAAAACGAGGGCCAGCCCGCGCCGCCGCCGCCGGCGCGCTGAGCGCAAGGCGCTTGGCGCCGGGCGCAAGCGCGCGTAGGGCTGGGTCCGGACATCTGGAGCGCCCTCATGACAAGAAAAACACCGCGCCGCGAAACGCGCGGTCCCCGGCCTGCCGGCAAGCCGTTCGAGGCGCGCGCCGAGCGGGTCCCGGCGCCCGCGAGATCCGACGCCGAGGCGCCGCGTCGCGCCCCGCGCGGCGAGCGGCCGCCCCGCGGCGGCGCGGATGTCGTGCGCATCTACGGCTATCATTCGGTCACGGCGGCGCTGGCGGCGCCGCGGCGCAAGCTGATCCGGCTTTATGCGACAAGCGCCGCCGCCGAAAAGCTGGCGACGGAAATCGCCGCCCGCGACGTCGAACTGAGGATCGTCTCCGCCGAGGACGTCGCGCAGCGCCTGCCGCGCGAGGCCGTGCATCAAGGCGTGCTGCTGGAGGCGCGCCCGCTGGAGCCGATCGATATTTCCGAGCTGCCGGCGAAGGGTCTGGTCGTGGTGCTGGATCAGGTCACCGATCCGCACAATGTCGGCGCGATCCTGCGCACCAGCGCCGCCTTCGCGGTCGATGCGCTGATCACCACCGAGCGCCATTCGCCCGAATTTTCCGGCGCGCTCGCCAAATCCGCGTCGGGCGGGCTCGAGCATGTGCCGATCTGCACGGTGACCAATCTGGCGCGCGCGATGGAGGAGCTCGGCGATCTCGGCTATTTCCGCATCGGCCTCGATTCGGACGCGCCCGCCAGCCTTTCGACGCTGACGATCTCGCGCCCGGTCGCGCTTGTGCTCGGCGCCGAGGACAAGGGGCTGCGGCGCCTGACGCGCGAGCGTTGCGACGTCATGGCGCGGCTCGATCTGCCCGGCGCCATCCGCAGCCTGAACGTCTCCAACGCCTGCGCGATTTCGCTGGCGCTGGTCAGCGAGCGGGTGAAGGCCTCTACCTGACCGAAGTCGGGATCGCCTTCGCGTACGTCAGGTCGTAGGTCTTATTCAGCAGCGGATCGAGCGGCGTGCCTTCCGAGGCGTCGAAGGCGTGGGCGTGTGCGCCGCCGGTCGCGCCGGCGAGGGCGCTGGCGGCGGGCGAGGGCTGCGGCGCGGCCGCATAGGCCTGCGGCTGAGGGTCGTTCGCCGGCGGCGGCGCGGCGTCGAGCCCCTGGTCGTTCACGCCGATCACCACCGCATTGATATTGTCGAGCGTCTGCGAGGCGATGATGGCGGGCGACAGCGCGCCGTTCTCGCCCAGCAGGGCCTCGCGCTTGCGCGCGGATTCGGCCATCTTGACCAGCTTCGACAACAGGTTCGCCGCCTTGCCTTTCGAGGGCGGCGCGGCCGTGTCGGGCGGCGCCAGCGCGCCAAAGACCTGGCGGACTTGCTCGGGGTCGAGCTCGCTCTTCTTGACCGGCGTCGGCAGCGGCGTGGGCGCGGCGCCGGGGCTGGCGGCGTCCGGCGAGAGCTTGTCCTTGGCGTCCTGCTCGATCTGGCGCCACCGCGCGACGTTCCTGAGGTGCTGGTCGAGCGTTTCGGCGAAGGCGTGGCCGCCCGTGCCGTCGGCGACGAAATAGAGGTCGCGGCCATGGGCGGGATTGGCCACCGCCTCCAGCGCCGCCTTGCCCGGATTGCAGATCGGGCCCGGCGGCAATCCGTCGACGATATAGGTGTTGTAGGGCGTCGACTGCTGCAACTCCGCCCTGGTGATCGCATGGCCCAGCGTGCCCTTGCCGAACACGAGGCCGTAGACGATCGTCGGGTCGGATTGCAGCTTCATGTGGCTCTGCAGGCGGTTCACAAACACGCCCGCCACGCGCGGCCGCTCGTCCGCCTTGCCGGTCTCCTTCTCGACGATGGAGGCGAGGGTCACGAGTTCGCCCGGCGATTTCACCGGCAGGCCGTCGGCGCGCCGTTGCCAGATGTCCTCGATCACCTTGCTCTGCGCCTTGGCCATCACGGTGAGCAGGGCCTGACGGGTCTCGCCGCGCGCGAACTTGTAGGTCTCGGGCAGCAGCGAACCTTCGCGCGGCGTCTCCTTCACGTCGCCGGTGAGAACGTCGTTGTCGCGCAGACGCTGCACGATCTGGTCGCTGGTGAGGCCTTCCGGAATGGTGATGGAATGCAGCACGACCTTGCCGGACAGCAATTGCTGCTCGACCTCGCGCAGGCTGACGCCCGCCTTGAAATCGTATTCGCCGCGCTTCAGCGCGCCGCGCGTGCTGTCGAACAGCGTCATGGCGGAGAAGGCGACGGCGCTGTCGATGACGCCGGCGCGCTCGAGTTGTTCGGCGATCGGCCCGCCGTCGTCCTCGCGCGTGATCTCGACGACCTTGTCCTGCGCGAGCGGCCCGGCCTTGCGGACCTCGACCAGCGCGACGACGAACACGGCCAGGCCGATGAAAACGCCCACCAGCACGAAGGACAGAAAAGCGCTGAGCGTCGACAGCCCGCCGCGACGCCGGCGCCGCTTCGGCTTCTCCGGCGGCGGCGAACTCGCGGGCGTCGCCGCCTTGTTCGGCGCCTTGCGGCCGAAAAGGCTCACGCGCGACCGCCCGGCTTCGCCGGCTGGATGGGAATTCTCGCTCATGCGGCTGCGTCGAAGCTCCTAAAGCCGGTATTGCGCCGGGAAAAGCGCAAGACCCTGCGAAGTCATCATACTCCGCTTTTGGGCAAAATGACGAGCGGCGTGAGAAGATCCTTAACCAACGCGCCGAAATACGACCGACGCATTCGTGCCGCCGAAGCCGAAGGAATTGGACAGCGCGATGTCGATGGTCCGCTTGCGCGCGACATGCGGCACGAGATCTATCGGGGTCTCGACGGAGGGATTGTCGAGGTTCAGCGTCGGCGGCGCCATTCCATCGCGAATGGCGAGAATGGAGAAGATCGCCTCCACCGCGCCCGCCGCGCCGAGCAGGTGACCGATAGAGGACTTGGTCGAGGACATCGAGGTGCGCGCCGCCGAAGCGCCAAGCAGGCGCTCGACCGCGCGCAGTTCGATCTCGTCGCCCATCGGCGTCGATGTGCCATGCGCGTTGACGTAGTCGATGTCCGCCGCCGTCAGCCCGGCGCGCTTCAGCGCCGCCGCCATCGAGCGATAGCCGCCGTCGCCGTCCGGCGCGGGGGAGGTGATGTGATAGGCGTCGCCCGACAGGCCGTAGCCGACGATCTCCGCGTACATGTGGGCGCCGCGCGCCTTGGCGTGGTCGTAGTCTTCGAGCACGACGCAGCCGGCGCCCTCGCCCATCAGGAAGCCGTCGCGGTCGCGGTCATAGGGACGCGAAGCGCGGGTCGGCGTGTCGTTGAAGCCGGTGGTGAGCGCGCGGCAGGCGGCGAAGCCGGCGATGCCGATGCGGGTGCAGGCCGATTCGGCGCCGCCCGCGACCATGATCGTGGCGTCGCCGAGCGCCACCAGCCGCGCCGCGTCGCCGATGGCGTGCGCGCCCGTCGAGCAGGCGGTGACGACCGAATGGTTGGGGCCCTTCAGCTTGTGCATGATCGAGACCTGGCCGCTGGCCAGATTGATCAGGCGGCCGGGAATGAAGAACGGCGAAAGCCGGCGCGGGCCCTTCTCGTGCAGCAGGATCGCGGCGTCGGCGATGCCCTGCAGGCCGCCGATGCCGGAGCCGATCAGCACGCCCGTCTCGATCTCTTCCTCGTAGGTCTTCGGGGCCCAGTTCGCGTCTTTCAGCGCCTGCGTCGCCGCAGCTACGGCATAGAGGATGAAATCGTCGACCTTGCGCTGTTCCTTCGGCTCCATCCATTCGTCGGGACGGAAGGCGTCGGGCGCGTCGCCGCGGGGAACCTGGGCTGCAATCTGGCAGGGAAGATCCGAGACCTCGAAATTCTCGATTCGCCCAGCGCCGGATTCGCCCGCCAGGAGCCTGCGCCAGGTGGGCTCGACGCCGCAGGCGAGCGGCGAAACCATACCGAGTCCCGTGACGACCACGCGCTTCATGTAAACCTCAGATATCCCTGGGAGCCGCCGCCGGCGCCGGGAGCGCGCGACGAGGCGGACGCTCCCATGCCTTCCGGTCGGCGACCGGTCTTCAGATGCGACAAGGGCCGGACTCGCTCCGGCCCCGTCCTCTCCGACGTCGGCGCGCGCGGCGCGCCCGACGCGATTATTTGGCCGCCGTCGCCTTTTCGAGGAAGCGCACGGCGTCGCCGACCGTCGAGATCGTCTCGGCCTGATCGTCGGGGATCTCGACGCTGAACTCTTCTTCGAAGGCCATGACCAGCTCAACGGTGTCGAGCGAGTCGGCGCCCAGATCGTCGATGAAGTTCGCGTTCTCGACCACCTTGTCGGCGTCGACGCCGAGATGCTCGACGACGATCTTTTTCACGCGCTCAGCGACATCGCTCATTTGCATTTTCCTTCCTGCGCCCGGCTGATCGCCTGAGCTTGATTGATCCCGATGCATTCGGACGCCCAGGCATCGGCACACGACGACCGTCGCGCGACGCCCGAATGAATATTCAGCGGAAGCCCCGGCGTTTTCCCCCGTGCGGACCGCCCCCCCGTTCGCCGCCTTTCGAGCTGCGAGCAGGGCTCGATAGCATATCTCTTTACCCAAGGCGAGAGCCCGAAGGGCGAAGCGCCGTTGTCGCGTTTTCCGCTATAAACGTTTCAAATCATTGCCATTCCGCCATTCACGTGCAGCGTTTGGCCTGTCACGTAGCTCGCCTCCGCGCTGGCGAGATACACGACGGCGGCGCCAATTTCGCCGCCCGTGCCCAGTCGGCCGAGCGGCACGGTGTTGAGAATGGCCTCGCGCTGCTTGTCGTTCAGGGCGTCGGTCATGGGGCTGACGATGAAGCCGGGGGCGACGCAATTGACGGTGATGCCGCGGCTGGCGACTTCGGCCGCGAGCGCCTTCGACATGCCGATCATGCCCGCTTTCGCGGCGGCGTAATTGCCCTGGCCGGGATTGCCGGTGACGCCCACGACGGAGGTGATGCCGACGATGCGGCCGTAGCGGCGACGCATCATGCCCTTGAGGGCGGCGCGGCTGAGGCGGAAACCCGCGGTGAGATTGATGGCGATCACCGCGTCCCATTCGGCGTCTTTCATGCGCATGAAGAGATTGTCGCGCGTGACGCCGGCGTTGTTGACGAGAATGTCGAGCCCGCCCATCGCCGCCTCGGCGGCGGGAACCAGCGCCTCCACGGCCGCCGAATCCGCGAGATCGCAGGGCAGCACATGCGTGCGCTCGCCCAGTTCGCCCGCCAGCGTCTCCAGCGCCTCGCGGCGCGTGCCGGACAGCGCGACGGTGGCGCCCTGGCCATGCAGCGCGCGCGCGATCGCGCCGCCGAGGCCGCCCGAAGCGCCGGTGACCAGCGCCGTTTTTCCCTGCAAATCGAACATCATCTGTCCCCGGTTCCGTTATTGGGCCGCGTTCGCGGCCTTGAACGCCTCGACATCGGCCGGCGCGCCGACGCTCATGGCGGTCGCGCCGTCGGCGATGCGCTTGACCAGCCCCGCCAGAACCTTGCCGGCGCCGATTTCGATGAAACGCGTGACGCCCTGGCCGGCCATGAATTGCACGCTCTCGCGCCAGCGCACGGTTCCCGTGACCTGGCTGACGAGGCTGGCGCGCAGGGCGTCGGGATCGGTCAGCGGCGCGGCGCCGAAATTGGCCACCAGCGGCGCGGCGGGGGAGCGGATCGTCACGCCCGCGAGCGCCTGCGCCATGGCCTCGGCGGCCGGGGTCATCAGCGTGCAATGGAACGGCGCCGATACGGGCAGGAGCAGGGCGCGTTTGGCGCCCTTGAGCCGGGCCAGTTCCATCGCGCGTTCGACGGCGTCTTTCGTGCCGGAAATCACCACCTGTCCGCCGCCATTGTCATTGGCCGCCTCACAGATGGCGCCGGAGAGGTGAAACTCGCGCGCCGCCTCGAGCGCGATCGCGGAAACCTGCGGGAAATCGAGGCCGAGGATCGCCGCCATGGCGCCGACGCCGACCGGAACCGCCTTCTGCATGGCCAGACCGCGCGTGCGCAGCAGCCGCGCGGCGTCGGCGACGGTCAGCGATCCCGCCGCGCAAAGCGCGGAATATTCGCCCAGAGAATGGCCCGCCACGAAAGCCGCGTCGCGCGCGATGTCGAGGCCGGCCTCGCTCTGCAGCGCGCGAAACGCCGCCAGGCTGGTCGCCATAAGCGCGGGCTGGGCGTTGGACGTGAGGGTCAGATCGGCCTCGGGGCCCTCGAAGATGACGCGGCTCAGCGTCTCGCCGAGCGCCTCGTCGACCTCCGCGAAGACCTGCCGCGCGGCGGGAAACGCCTCGGCAAGCGCCTTTCCCATGCCGACGGCCTGCGAGCCCTGGCCGGGAAACACGAGCGCGGTCTTCATGGGCGTTCCTCGATCCTTGCGATATCCGGTGCGCGCGGCACAGACACGGCGCAAGGGCCGCTGTCAAGCCGGACGGCGCGGGGAAATCCAGGGACTTCGGAATCGCCGGCGCGCGCGTCAGGCGCGCTCCAGCGCCTCGGCCTTGACGAAGCGGACGCCGACGATGTGTTCGCGGCGCCAGACGACCTCCGCCTCGCCGACGACGCGGCACGAGTCCATCTGCAGCAGAAATCGCTCCGGCAGGGGCGCCCCCGAGGGTCCGATCACCTGCGCGCCGTCCTCGGTCATGTTGATGATGCGGCAGTCGATGACCGGCAGCACGCCGCCCGGGTCCGCCCAGACCCGCAGATTTGCATTTCGGCGCAGCCGGTTGCGCCGGTCGGTGGCTTTGGATCCGTCGTATTCGTCGCTCAAGGCCATCTCCTCCCGCGGATGCGAGATCTCTGGCGATCTTCCGCGTCAATCGTGAACATGCGGTTGCGTTCTTGTTGAAAATTGAGTCGACAATTTCCGAATCCTGCGGTCGGCGCGGGCTTGGCCTGCGCTCGCGCCTGCGGCAAAGCTAGCCGGTCTCCGGAACCCGGAGCCGATTCGGCGCCGCCGCACGCAGGCGCCGACGATGTGGAATGAGGTCTGATTTGACGGCGGCGCCTGGAAAGTCCTGCGGCGAATGCATGATGTGCTGCATCGTGCTGGAAATCGAGGAGCTGAAGAAGCCGGCGGGGCCGGCCTGTCCGAACTGCGTCGCGGGCGGCGGCTGCGCCGTCTATGCGACCCGCCCGCAGGTCTGTCGCGATTTCGAATGCGAGTGGCTGACGGAGCGCAGCCTGCCGCGACCGTTTCGGCCGGACCGGATCGGCACGATCTTCATGGAGGCGCATGACGCCGACGAATACCGCGCCGTCTGCGCCCCCGAGAAACCGCTGGCCTGGCGCCAGCCGCGCGTGTTCGCGCATCTGGTGGCTGTGGCCAAGACCGGGCGCATGGTCGTGGCCAAGGCGGGCCTCAGTTCGTGGCGAATTTTCGCCTCCGGCGAGTGGGGGCCTACGGTTTAGGCATGATGATTTTCAAGGCGCCTTTCGTCGCGGCGGGCGATTGCCGATCGCCGTCGGCAAAAAGTTGGCGCGAGCCCCGGAGCAGGGCATGGCGTCGACCCGGAAGCGGTGATATGGACCGCAACTTGCTATTCGAGCGCGTCCAGAACGGATCCTTCCTGAAAGCGACAGGAAGCGGCGCGCCAGGGAGATATCGAGCGTCATGAAGAAGATCGAAGCGATCATCAAGCCATTCAAGCTCGACGAGGTTAAAGAGGCTTTGCAGGAAGCGGGCGTCCAGGGCATCACGGTGCTCGAGGCCAAGGGCTTCGGTCGCCAGAAGGGCCATACCGAACTCTATCGCGGCGCCGAATATGTCGTCGATTTCCTGCCGAAGGTGAAGATCGAAGTCGTGGTCTCCGACGAGGGCCTCGCCGGCGCCGTCGAGGCGATCCGCAAGGCCGCGCAGACCGGGCGCATCGGCGACGGCAAGATATTTGTCTCCACCATCGACGAGGCGATCCGCATCCGCACCGGCGAAACCGGTTCGGACGCGGTCTGACCGGTTCGTCGGCGCGAGATCGACAGGTGTCCCGCCGCCCGGCCGCGGCGGGCGACAGCCAACCCCATAACTGCGAGGAAGGACCAAGAGATGAAGAGCGCCAAGGAAGTCCTGAAGGCGATCAAGGACAACGACGTCAAATATGTGGACCTGCGTTTCACCGATCCGCGCGGCAAGTGGCAGCATGTCACGTTCGATCAGTCGCTGATCGACGAGGACGCCTTCGCCGACGGCTTGATGTTCGACGGCTCGTCGATCGCCGGCTGGAAGGCGATCAACGAATCCGACATGACCCTCATGCCCGATCCGACCTCGGCCTGCATGGATCCGTTCTTCGCGGCCTCGACCATGGTCATCAACTGCGACATTCTCGATCCGGCGAGCGGCCAACCCTATAACCGCGATCCGCGCGGCATCGCCAAGAAGGCCGAGGCCTATCTGAAGTCGACCGGCATCGGCGATTCCTGCTTCTTTGGCCCCGAGGCCGAGTTCTTCGTGTTCGACGACGTGCGCTTCAAGGCCGATCCGTACAACACCGGCTTCGAACTCGACTCGGTCGAGCTGCCGACCAATTCGGACACGCCCTACGAGGGCGGCAACCTCGGCCACCGCATCCGCACGAAGGGCGGCTATTTCCCGGTGCCGCCGCAGGACTCGGCGCAGGACATGCGCGGCGAGATGCTGTCCGCCATGGCCTCGATGGGCGCCGTGGTGGAAAAGCACCACCACGAAGTCGCCTCGGCCCAGCATGAACTCGGCCTGAAGTTCGGCCCGCTGACCATGATGGCCGACCACATGCAGATCTACAAATATTGCATCCACATGGTCGCGCAGAGCTACGGCAAGACGGCGACCTTCATGCCGAAGCCGATCTTCGGCGACAACGGCTCGGGCATGCATGTGCACCAGTCGATCTGGAAGGCGGGCAAGCCCGTCATGGCCGGCGACAAATACGCCGACCTGAGCCAGGAATGCCTGTGGTACATCGGCGGCATCATCAAGCACGCCAAGGCCCTCAACGGCTTCACCAATCCGTCGACCAACAGCTACAAGCGCCTGGTGCCGGGCTACGAGGCGCCGGTGTTGCTCGCCTATTCCGCCCGCAACCGTTCGGCCTCGTGCCGCATTCCGTGGACCGCGAACCCGAAGGCCAAGCGCGTCGAGGTCCGCTTCCCCGATCCGATGGCCAATCCCTATCTCGCCTTCGCGGCGATGCTGATGGCGGGCCTCGACGGCATCGTCAACAAGATCGATCCCGGCCCGGCGATGGACAAGGATCTCTACGATCTCCCGCCCAAGGAGCTCAAGAAGATCCCGACCGTCTGCGGCAGCCTGCGCGAAGCCCTCGCCAGCCTCGACAAGGACCGCGCCTTCCTCAAGGCGGGCGACGTGTTCAACGACGACTTCATCGACAGCTACATCGAGCTCAAGATGCAGGACGTGCATCGCTTCGAAATGACGCCGCATCCCGTCGAGTTCGAGATGTACTATTCCTACTGAGCCGAGGTTTTCCCGGTTTACGAAAGGGCGGCCTTCGGGTCGCCCTTTTTCGTTCGCGCTGTCGAGGCGGCGCCCGCCCTTGCGATTTCGCCGCCAAGCCGATAAATCAAAATATATATGTATATTTTGGTCCGGCGCGGCGGACCGGACGCGAGTGTCGCTGTGCTGCTCCCGCCTTCTCCGGCGCCCAAAGAACTCCCCGACCGATTGGACCTGCTCGAGCGCAGGATTGTCCTCATCGAGCGGGCGCTCGCGCGCATCGCCGCCCTGGCGCCGGGGCCAGACCGGCAATCGCTTGGCCGCCCGGTCTGGTTCGCATGCGACGCCAGCGACCTTCGCGTCGTCAACGCCTATCCCTGCGAATGGGACGAAGACGGCGCGCCGTTTCGATGGATGAGCGGCCTCGCGCCCATCCAGTTCGTCGCGCCCGTCCCGGATCGCGGGCCCGGATTCTGGCGCCTGCATCTGCTGGTGCATCCGAACGTCGACCTTGGCCCGCTGCGCGTGATCGTCGACGACCGGGTCGAGCCCTTCGTCCTGCGACCGGGAGCGCCGCGCGGCGCGTTTCTCGAATGTCTCGCGCGCTCGCCGCGCGGCGAGACGACGAGCCTCGTGCTCGAAGGTTTGCGGCCGATCCGACCCAGCGAAATCGACGGCGCCGGCGATCCCCGCTGGATCGCGCTGGGCTTCTACGGGATCGGGTTCGTTCCCATCGACGAGGCGCGGTCGGATTCCGTCGCCGGCAGCCCGGCCTGAAGCCTCGCTCTGCTCGGAAACGAGCGCCGCCGGACCGCGTTTTTCTTTCGTATCCGCTTCGGCGCCCCGCAGGACTATTTAAAACAATACAAATATGTATTACTTAGACCCGATTGCAGTCTGCGTCCGAAGGGCCTTGCCGTAAAATGTCGTCGCCAATGTCCCGGCCGGAAGAGCCCGGTCCCAAACTCGATTTCCTCGAACGGCGCGTGACCCTTCTGGAACGGGAGCTGGCGCGGCTCGGGGCCGCGCTGCAGCAGATCGTCAGGGGCGCGCATGCGAAGCCCGGCGTGCTGCGCTTCGAATGCGACGCCGCCGAGTTGCGCATCGCTCAGGCCTATTCGGTCGAATATGACGAGACCGGCGCGACCTTCCGCTGGGTAGGCGGCGAAGGTCCGCTCCAGTTCGTGGTCCCGGTCTCGCCGCCGGGACCCGGGCGCTGGACGTTCCACATTCGCCCGCACCATCACGTCGATCTGGCCAGCTTGCGCCTCACCGTCGACGACCGTCGCGTCGACTTCGCCGCGCGATCCGACGAAAGCGGAAAGGTCGCGCTGGCGTGCCAGATCCTGCCCGGCCATGGCGGATCGAGCGTCTTC
>Ga0316217_10006578_pt1 | contig 11431 bp, 2 predicted proteins | sample 1anoAmetaG_FD_203633 | JGI IMG/M metagenome (GOLD analysis project Ga0316217, IMG submission 203633) | Freshwater microbial communities from Trout Bog Lake, Wisconsin, USA - 1anoA | ecosystem: Environmental > Aquatic > Freshwater > Lake > Hypolimnion/Profundal zone | place: USA: Wisconsin... | reverse complement strand
GCCGATGGCGGAGGTATTGGAGAGCGCGACGCCCAGATTTCCGATGTTGAAATTGAAATTATTGACATAGGCGCCGAAGGTGACACCGCCGGTGAAGGTGCTGGCGCCGTTGAGGGTCAGGGAGCTGTTATATTGGCCAGTATCGTTGCCGACAGTGAGGCCGTAGTTGCCCGAGATTGCGCCGCCGACGGTGAGACCATCAATGGTGATGGTCACCGTGCGGTTGCCGCTGAGGGTCACGTTGCCGGTGCCGAGGTTAATGTTTCCCGCGGTGCTGTTCATGCTGATATTGCCGTTCCAGTATTGGACGTTATTGGTGCTCAGAGTTACGCTGGCCCCGGCTTGGAGAGCGCCCCCTTGGAACGTGATGGGCCCGGTGCCAAAAGCAGTGGCGCTGCTTGGCTGCACGGTGCCGGTAACAATAGTGCCACCGGTATAGGTATTGTTCCCGGAGAGGACGACCGCGTTGCCGCCGGCGATGGTAACTACGCCCGCGGTGCCAATCAGACCGACTGGATCTTGAATCGGCGCGGCGACAGTGAAACCACTAAATGCGCTGGCATAAAGTGTCAGGCTGTGGGCCGTTGGTACCCCCGCCACGCTGGAACCGAGTGTGATCGATCCGGTGGCCGGAATGTTGAGGACTGGACTGCTGCCACCGGTGGTATCTTCGATGGTAGCCGTGCCCGTGTTGCCCGCTTGAATAATAAAATTCCGATTCAGTGTCAGAGTCGTGCCGCCTGCGGGCGTGGTATTTAGAGTAGCGTTCGCACTGCCGGACGTTGCGCCAAGAAGGACAGCGCTGGCGTCACCACCTAACACGCCGGCCGCATTGGTATTAAGGAGGAGGATGCCACCCATTACAGCCGTAACGCCCGTATACGTATTTGATCCAGTAAGCGTTAACGTTCCTGCGTTCACGGTCAGCCCGCCCGACATGCTCAGGCCGCCCGAAAGCGTGATGGTGCCCGTGCCGACCTTGGTGATGTTGAGCGCCCCGGCCGTATTTTTGATCGGTCCGCTGAAGGTTCCGGCGCCGTTGTTATTGCCGATGGTAAACGTCGGTGTGCCCGCGGCGGTGCTGTCAATCGTCCCGGTACCATTGAAGTTCCCGACGCCCACCGAAAACCCGTTGAGATCCAGCGTGCCACCGGCATTGACGGCCAAGGCATTGTTGGCCGAGCCCAGAGCAGCGCCCGCTGCGCCAAGTTGCAGCGTCCCGGCGTTAACGGCATTGCTGCCCGTATAGGAATTGGCACCGTTAGCCAGCTGGACCGTGCCCGGGCCAGACTTGGAAACGCTCACCGCGCCCGTGCCGTGATTGGTGACCAGGGAGTTGACGGTGACGGCGTTGGTCGAGTTGTTGATGAAGAGCAATTCGCCGGTGGCATTGGCGGTCGTTCCGCCGGCGTTCAAGATGCCGGGCGTGGCGGCGACGCCGATGGTCAGGGCCCCGGTGTTGGCGGGGGTAAAGATCGTGCCGACCACGCCGAGGTTCAAGGTGTTGGCCGCACCGATATCCAAGGTGCGGGTGGCGGTATCGTTAACCAGAACCGAATTGAGCGAGGTCGTCGTGCCGCTGAGCGACACGTTGCCCGTCGAGGTGCTGTCGACCTTCAGGTTGCTGGCCGTGGCGCTAGTTGGAGCCACGCCAGTCACATAAGGTGTATAAGCGGAATACGCCACGATGTTTCCACTGGTCAATCCAGCGAAGTCGGTGCCGTTGACGATCGCATAGGGGACGATGCTGCCCTGAAGCGTGGGACTGGATTTGAGAGTCGCACCCGTCGAAAGAGATATGGCCAGATCGCCGGCGCCGGTGGCCCGCGTCCAGGCGTTGCCCAGGGTCAGGGTCGTGCCGAGCCCGCCGTTGGCATTCACGGCCAACGCGGTATCGGTAATCCCGACGGTCAGGCTTCCGAGAGTCGTTGCGGAAGTCACCGAGGGGGAAGAATTGCCTTGGATGGTCAGGGTGGGGGTCGCAAATGAGACCGCGCTGGCAAGTCCGCCCAGGCTCACAGCCCCGGCGCCCATGGTCGCGGTGGTAAGGTCGACGAGGACGACGCCGTCCTGCACGGTGGTGGTTCCAGTGGACGTATTCAGACCGGTGAGGGTGAGAGTGCCGGTACCGAGCTTGGTGAGCGCCACCTGGCCGGTGCCGGTGACAATCGCGCCGCCGAAGGATGTGCTGGCGGTGCTGCCGTTGTCGACGGAAAGGGTGGCGGTACCGGCGGTGCCGTTGGAGATCGTGCCGCCGCTGCCGGAGAAGGTGCCCACGGAATCGCTGTAGGTCGCGAGGTTCAGCGAACCGCCAGTGATTGTCAATGCATTGGTATTGGCCCCGAGGGCCGCACCGTTGCCCAGCGCGACGCTTCCGGCGGTAAGGGTGGTGCCGCCGGTATAGGTATTGGCGCCCGAAACGGTAGTGAGGCCCGCGGTGGTGTTGTAGACGAGGCCAACCTTGCCGCCACCGGACCCGTCGCCAATTGTGGCCAGCAGGTTAGTCCCGCCTGTCCCCGACCCAGCAAGCGTTATGGTGGTCGTGTTCCCGGCCGTGGCCAGCCCCGTTGTGGTCCAATTAACTTGGAACAGGCTTGAAGAGTTGTTGTTCCATGATTGTGAGCCATTAAGCACCAGTGCAACGCCGCCGTTGCTGGAACTGAGGGTGGCGGCACCCGCTCCCGCATTCACCGTGATCCCGCCCGTATCTAAGGTAAATGTTCGCGGCGTCGTCGACCCCCCCGTGTTGCTGGCGCGTAGGGCCAGCGGCCCAGTCTCCGAGAAGGTCAGACTCTTGGCCGCTTGGTTGGCCTCCAAGCCGATGTTTTCGCTTGTAGCATTATTCACCCCCGACGCGTTAAACGTCACGTCGTCGGTGATTACCGGCTTGGCACCGGTGCTCCAGTTAGTGGTGGTGGCCCAGGTGCCATCGCCCACGCCGCCGCTGGAATAGGTCCAGTTGGCGGCAGCCGCACACAACGACCGCCCCGCCGCAAACATGGACGCACCCACCACCGCCGCTACGATCACTGATTTGAATTTGGAACCAACCATACGAGAGACTCCTGATCTGTGAGTGACGCAAAAATGAACAAAACTCGCGAACCTACCAGACCGGAGATCCGCGGCGCTGCATTAGACTTGATGATGATTCCGCCATACTCGACCCTCAAACCTCTCGGGATACCGTCACGGGCGTGCACATCGGACTCTTCTCAGGGCTATGAAACGGCCAAATACGAGAATTGGAGTTTAACGTATACAAATCCGCTAAGTAGAATTACTACAAAGCTCTTCCATTAGTAACTTACCGCCTGATTGGCTCTAGTCAAGAAATATCATCCACCATTTCCAACCGTTGTTACATTGACGTTCCACTCTGGTTACTGGACCCCCGCCGGAATGATCACAGCTGCCATTTGTATTTGGTTTGCTGGAAGGGTTTATCTTTGTGCGAAACTCTTGCGGCGGTTGGTTCTCACGAACGCGGTGCCAGCGATTGGCCGGCGTTGTGATACTAGGGGAGTTTTTGGCATGCCCCACGATTTCGTCGTTCTTAACCGCAGCAGCCACAAAGAGTTCAGAGATGCGATAATAGATCCCGTTTCGCCATTTTCTCTGCGTTTTTAGGCTCTTGCTCGGGTCATATGGCCTTGGAGTTTTCCGGCTTCGCTCCAAGACCAGCGATCTTATGCTCCATCGCTGGACCGGTGGAAAGTTTGTATCGCAAAATACACAATTATGGATGCGAAACACTTGTCCTGTAGCATCCCTTATTACAGTGAAAGATTGGTCGTGGATTATGAAATGTTACTATGGGACGCACCCGCGGATACCAACCGGCAGTCCTGGTCAAATAACGCCCCAATTAGCTGGGACGCTTGTTGATATTGGTTTTGTTGCAAGGCTCCGCCCAAGCCATTAAGGTACAAGCGAACGGTTCAAACGGAAGGACGCACGATGAACTTATTCGAGTTCCCGGAGGGTATGCAGACACGCTGGAGCAGCTTTGAGAACCTCCAAGCAGCCAAAGGCGCAGGAGGCAAGTCGAACCGCGGCGGCAAGGGCGCCTCATGCCTGTGCGTCCACGCCGGCGAGACCCAGGTATTGCTCGACGCCCAGGGCCCGGGCGTAGTTAGGCGCATCTGGCTGACCGTGTCCAAGCGCACCCCGGAGATGCTGCGATCCCTGCGAATCGACTGTTATTGGGACGGTGCCGCCACGCCGGCGGTGTCCGCGCCATTGGGCGATTTTTTTGGCGTGGGGCTCGGCCGCATGAGCGCCTTTGAGTGCGACCTTTTCGCCTCCCCCGAGGCCCGCTCGTTTGTCAGTTACCTGCCGATGCCCTTCCGGAATAACGCCCGCATCACCCTGACCAATGAAAGCCCGCACAAACTCGACATGCTGTTCTTCGATATCAACTACACCCTCGAGCCAGTAAGTGCCGAGGCCCTGTATTTACACGCCATTTTTCGCCGCGAGAATCCCACCACACTCCGGCAGGATTTCGAAATCCTCCCTCGCGTGCAAGGCCGGGGCCGATATCTCGGAACCAATCTGGGCGTGATCGCCAATCCTCTTTATGACGGTTCCTGGTGGGGCGAAGGCGAAGTCAAATGCTATCTCGACGGTGATCAACAGTGGCCCACGCTCTGTGGCACCGGCACCGAGGATTACATCGGCACCGGCTGGGGCCAGAAGGTCTTTGCCCAGCGCTACCACGGCGCCACGATCGGCGATGAGGCCAACCGTCAGTGGGCCTACTACCGCTATCACGTCGTCGACCCCATCGTTTTCGCCCATGATTGCCGCGTGACGATCCAACAGATGGGCGGCACGCAACTCCACAAGTTCCTGACGATCCGCGATCGCGGAGCTGCCGTGGAAGCCGCGACGGCCCAAGGCGTCCTCCTGCTCGAACCGGGCGCAAGATTCCAGCCCCATGAATTCCCGCAGGACGCATGGGTCAACTTCTTTCGTGAAGACGATGTCTCCGCAGTGGCCTACTTCTATCTCGACCGGCCGGAGAATGGTCTGCCGGCGATGCCCCAGGTGGCGCTTCGCACCATCGGACTCACCCAAGCCGAAGCGAGCAAACGGCTCGACGGATAAAGTCCTTCGCCGGTGCGCAGGTTACCGTGCTTGTCCGGTTTCTAGGGCCCGCTAGCGACGACGCTTCACTAGGCATACGGCGCCAAGTGCCAACAAAGCTAGGTTGGCAGGTTCGGGGACCTCAGCGGCTTGGAGGGCGTTGAGGGCGTCGGTGTAGTCGCTGCCAAACCACTGGGTGTGCAAAGCGATTTGGTCATCGGCCAAGGTGCCGCTTTGGTGCTGGTAGCTGTTGTCGATGAGGGCGTAGTCGGCGATGGTGACGCTGCCGCCGGTCTGGGCGAAATCGCCATGGGTCCAGCCTCGGAGGCCAAAGAGTTGGCCTAAGTCCAGGGCTAAGTAATCGTCGGCGGTGATGCGGCCGTCGAGATTGGCGTCGCCCTGGTAGGTAAACTTGCCGATCAGGTCGCCGGGGCTGATGGAGACGGTGTCGAGGGTGGATAGGCCCGTGGCGATTGTGTATTCGTTGCCGGTGAGCAGGGCCAGGGCGGCGGTGGCGGTGCCGCCCTTGTAAGCGCTCAGGGTGGTGGAACTGGTGACTTTGCCGCGGTAGGTCGAGAGGTTAGCGCCTTGGCCGCCTAACAGCAGGTCGTGGTTGGTCAGATCAAGGGTACCCGAGACGCTTAGCGTGGTGAGAGTCTCCAAGGCGTTATTGGTGCCGGCGGCGAGTTTCAGGGTGCCGGCGTTGACGCTGATGACTCCGGGGAGGTTTTGGACGATGAGGGTGCCTGAGCCGATCTTGGTTAGGGCGCTGCTGCTGGAGATGGTCGGGTAGATGGTGAGGGTCGTGCCGGGGGCGACGGAGATGGCTTTGCCTGAGCCGAGGATGAGGATGGGGGCGTTGGCGCCTGAGAGGATGCTGGCATTTTGGCCGGCGGTGCCGGTGACGGAGATGGCGTTATTGGAGGCGTCGCCGGCGAGGGTGAGGCTTTGGGCGTTTTGGAGGGTCAAGGCGGTGGTCGTGGCTCCGGCGGTCAGGGCGAGGCTGGCGAGGGTGTTGCCGCTGGAGGAGTTTGCAAAGTCGAGGGTGGAGGTCGAGGTGGCCGCGAGGGTGGTGTTGGGCAGGGTGGTGCCGGGGGCGGTGTTGACGATTTCGATGCCGTGGAGGCCGCTGTTATAACTGCCGTAGTATTGGTTAACCGTAATGGTGCTGCCGGTAAGCCCGCTCCACACGGCGTAGTTTGAGGTGGGGTTGGTCGCACCCGTCATGTCGGTCGTCTGGTAGTAGCCCGTCTCCCCCGAGGTTCCTTCGGTACTGTAGTAATAGGTTGTTGAGCCGAGTTTAACGCTGCCCTTACGTCCATTGCCGTCGGAGCCGAAGTAAGCGTAAACGCTATACGTGGCGTAGGGGATATTGGTAACCGTGACCGCTTCGGACCCCGGGATTGCATAGTCGTCGAGATATCCATTTAATAATGGAATGCTCGACCCGGTTTGATAGGTTCCCGGCGCCGAAAAACTGCTGAGGGTGGCGACGCCCGTAGCGCCGGAGGAGTTTTTCAACGAGCCCGATTGAGCCCCGAGGCTGCTGCCGGTAAACGTGTTCCAGTTGGTCATCGAGACCACGCCGTTGCTGGCCGATCCAATGGCCGTTCCCCCGCCCTGGAACTGAATGCCGATCGAGCCGCTCCCAACGGGAGCCACAAGGCTGAGCGTGCCGCCCGAAAGCGTGAGGGTACGGGCAGCAGTGTTGTCCGAGAGGCTTGAGCCGGTGGCTGTAAACGAGGCTCCGCCCGTGAGCGTGGCGGTGATATTGTTAGCCAGCTTGAGCTGGTTGGTGATGGCGAGGGAGCCGGTTTGGGTGTTGACGATCGTGGCGGTGCCCGTGGTGAGGTCGGCGGTGCCCACGGTGGCGCTCGAACCGCTGGCGATATTTAACGTGCCCGCCGCCGCGGTCAGAGTTCCACCGACGGTCGCTCCGCTGCCCAAAGTAACCGTACCGCTGCTAAGCGAAAGGTTGCCAGTGATGGTCGCCCCCGTACCCAGCGTGGCCGTGCCGCCATTAATCGCCAGGCTGCCGGAGCTGAAAGTGTTCGCCGCGCCGCTGGCACCGTTGAGAACACCGGTGGCATTGACCGTCGTCGTGCCGGTGACCGTGATTTTCCCGGTGCCCACATTAAGCTGATTCGTGCTGCCGGTGGCGGCGCCCAACGTAAGGCTGGCTAGCGTAATGGCCGCAGTTGGTCCGGCGATGGTCGTGGCCGTGCTCGGGGCGATGGTCACATTGTAGTTAGCCAACACGCCGGGGTGGCCGATGCTCACGCCGCTGAGAACGTACGAGTTGCCGCTCTGGGCGACCGTGCCACCGGCGTAGTTGGTCAGATCCCAGTTGGTGCCCGTGCCCCACGTGGTGCCGTCGCCGCTGCCGGTCCAATTGATGACAGATGGATTGCTGTTGATAGTGTTGTTAACGCTCCAGTTGATATTGGGAGTGCCGTTGACCCAGGTCATAATCGTATGGCTGCCGCTGGGGTCGGTGGCCGAGGGCTGGAGGATGACGGTGGCGCTGGTGGGCGACGCGGTGGCAAGCGTGCCGGTGCCGGTGATGGCCAGCTGATCGCCGGTGCCACTGGGATAAGCCCAGTTGAAGTTAAACGAACTGCCGAGGGTAACCGTACTGTTGGCCACTGTAAGCGTGTTAGCGTTGCCGCCGAAGGTGGCCCCGCTGCTGAAAGTCACCGGGCGATTGATGGTGCCTGTGCCGGCAAGCGTAGCGCCGCTGGCGACGGTCACGGCGGTGCTCTGGCTGTTGAGCGCCCCCGTGATCAGCAGCGTTCCGGCACTCACCGTCGTCGTGCCCGTGTAGCTGTGGGTGCCACTGAGGGTCAGGACGCCGGTGCCCGATTTGATCAAGCTGCCTGCGCCGCTCAAGATGCCCGAGTAAGTGGTAGCGGTGTTGTTGTTGCCGACCGTCAGGGCGACTGGGTTGGGCGAACCGGCGTTGTCGGCGAGGATGAGATTGCTCGAACCGCTGAGGCCGCCGAGGGTGAAGGCGTGGGAGGAAACCGTAGAACTAAAAACAATGCCGGCAGACGCAAGAGTGCTGTATTGGATGGCCAGAGTATTGGACAGATTCAGCGTCCCCGCCGATACGGTCGTGGTGCCGTCAAACAGGTTCGCGGCCGATAGAGTAAGCGTTCCGGTCCCGGCCTTGGTCAGCGACTTGGTGGTCCCATTGGATCCATCGGAGATGACGCCGGCAATCGTGAGCGTGGGCGAAGAGCCGTTGGCCCCGACGGTGACCGTGCGGGTGGTCGCGGTGCCGGTGGCCCCAAGGGAGACACTTCCAGTACCCATGTTGAGATTGTAATCTGTCCCCGGCCAGATGTAGTAGCCGTAGGTAAAATCGCCGTTCCATATCTGAGGATTGTTGGTGGAAAGCGTGATCGCAGCCCCGCTGGTATTCTTAAGGACGCCAATATTGTTTCCGGTCGGGGCGTTGATGGTAAACGTGCCGCTTCCCAGGGCCCCGGCATTGTTGAGCATCAAAGCGGCCTGGCCAGAGTTGCCACCCGGACTGAACGTGACCCCCCCATCAAAAGTATTGGCGGCCGCGAGAGTAATCTGCGAGGTGTAATCGCCATAGGTGAAGGTCAGGCCATTGTGCGTGCCGCTGGCATTGGCGATGGGGGTCGAGAAGGTCAGGTTGGAATTGCTGATATTGATGCTGCTGCTGGCGCTAAGCGTGGTCGTGCCGGCGAGGGTGAGCGTGCCCGAGGCGCCCGCAATCGAGAAACTGCCGGCAATGACCGTAGCATTGCTGATAGTGTGGCCGTTTCCGCCGACGCTGCCGCCGTTGATGGTGAAAGTGCCGGTGCCCAACGCCGCATTATTATTGATCTGGAGCGTGCCGCTGGCCAAAGTCACCCCGGCGGTATACGTATTGGCGCCCGCCAGATTCGTGGTGCCAGGACCATTAATCGTCAGGCCCTTGGCCGTGCCGGAAATGACACCGCTGACATAAAAACTGGTGTAACCGCCCACGCTGATGCCAACGTTGCTGGCGCCTAACGTGATGGCGCCAGTACCAAGGTTGAGCGTGGTGTTGTTTGAGCCCACAGCGCCAAAGCTGCCATTCCATGATTGGACGTTATTGGTAGTCAGAGTTTCGTTGGCCCCGTTGTCGCTCAGGGTGCCGCCACTAATGGTAATAGCGCCCGTACCGAGGACCGATCCACCCGACAGCGACAGCGTGCCGGCACTCAGCGTAGTACCGCCGGAATAGGTATTGGTGCCCGAAAGCGTCAGCGTGCCGGCGCCGAGTTTCGTCAGGGCCAGGGTCCCCGCCGTGTTCTTGATGACCCCCGTAAACGAACCCGACGCGTCGCCGTTACCCACCGTCAGAATGCCGCTAAAGCCCGCGGCCGTATTGTCGATCGTCCCCGTCCCGCTCAATGCGCCCACGCCCACACTGTAGCCGTTGAGATCCAGCGTGCTGCCGGCGCTCATCGTCAATACGCCTTGCGAACTGCCCAAGGCCGTCGAACTGGCGGCTTTGATCGTTCCCGCAGTCAAAATCGTGCCGCCGGTATAGGTGCTCGCCGTCGTAGCATTTCCCAGAACCAACACCCCCGCGCCAGACTTCGTAACCGAACCCACGCCGCTGATAGGACCGGACAAAGTCAGCTGCGCGCCGGTAACCGCCACCGTGACCTGCCACGGCAACGCGATGGCGGCGCTGACGCTGTGCGTGCCCGCACCGGCCGTCAATGTCGGTACGGTTGAATTGTCCGAATCAAAGGTGATCGTGTTTCCGCCGCCGGAAATATTCCACCCGTACGAGCCGCTCACGTCGGCCAAATTCAGCGCCACCAGCGTCAGGGCATTGTTCAATGTGACCGTCTGCGTCGCCGTCAGCGTCTGGTTGAAATTCGCCGTGTCCACCGACGTCTGCGGATACGCGGTGTTATTCCACCCATTGGTCGTCAGATCGCTCCAAGTGCCCCCCGCGGCCTTGTTCCAGCTGAACGAAGCTGGCGCCAATGCCGAATAAGCCCGAATGTAATCGACGGTCAACTCACTCGGACAAGGCGTAATCGAGTTGTTCGATGACGGCGGCCCCGTCCAACTTCCCGATGCCGAACCCCCCATAGCCAGATTGGCGATCATATACATCGCCTTCTGCGGAACGCCGATCGACGAAGTGGTATAGACGACGTTGCCGTCGATGAGCCACTTGATCATCGTCGAATCCCATTCGACGTCATAGATATGGAAGCTCGTAATATCAAAGCCGTTGCCCGGACTGACCCAGCCGCCCGTGCTGGCTGAAGGCATGATCAAACCCACGTGAACGTTCTTAGTGGTACCGCTGGAATCAAAACCCGGACCACACTGCGGCATCTCGTAAACATCGATCTCCGGCGGCCATGTGACATCCTGGGGCAAGAGCCAGAAAGCAGGCCAGAACGATTGCCCGGAAGGCGCCTTGGAGCGGATTTCAAACCTTCCATACAACTGGGAAAACGGCTGGGTCGCGGTGATGACGCCATTCTCCGTGCCTTGCGATTGAATTTCGCCTGACGTGTAGTAGTAGTTGACGCCCTTGTAGTTAATCGGCGTCGTCAGCCGATTGGCCGTCAGGTGCAGATACCCGCCGGAAACCGACACCCCGCTGGATACATAAAGTGCCGCCTCACTGTTGATATTATCCTGCCCCCACCGCGGCAGGTTGCTCCAGGTGTTGGTGCTGAGGTCCCCGTTGAGGCTCGTGCCGTTGAAATCATCGTTGAAGGTGTTCTGCCAGCCGGGAAGAGTTGGATCAGCCCAGAGCGGCCGGCTCGCCGAAACCAAGGCCGCACCGATGATCAGCCCTCGCAAAAACTCTCGTTTCGTCATTCTGCCTTCCCTCTTGAATCAACACCGCCACGGGGCCTATCTGCAACATACCCCAAAAACACTACGAGAGCGAAGGAAATATCCGCTATTAAATAAGGAAAATTACATGCAAGAATACGGATAATGCTGCACCATAGTGGGGCATACATCCGGGGTTAACCGCTCTAATACGTTGTAAATTAAATAGTTACGACCACTACGGCATGAAGACATACGCCGCATGGCATCATGAAAATCCGGCGGATGTTTTCATGAAATCTCTTAACGTGGGATCGATTCGTGTTAACGCCCCTGCCCCAGCTCGGCCTGACGGTGCAAATTCTATCTGAGGATGCTATGATTTCATCCTTATTGCTCACCTTAGCTTTATGAAATGAAAGTGAAACCAACCATGGCCGAAACTCTGCCCAAGTCCCGCTGGTCTACCGATACAGCATGGAAATGGCACGAAAAGCTGCCCTATCTGGTCGGCGCCAATTTCCTC
>Ga0316217_10006577_pt1 | contig 11432 bp, 11 predicted proteins | sample 1anoAmetaG_FD_203633 | JGI IMG/M metagenome (GOLD analysis project Ga0316217, IMG submission 203633) | Freshwater microbial communities from Trout Bog Lake, Wisconsin, USA - 1anoA | ecosystem: Environmental > Aquatic > Freshwater > Lake > Hypolimnion/Profundal zone | place: USA: Wisconsin... | reverse complement strand
ACATCTTTCAGAATTCCGAGTGGAAAGCGTCGCCGCTGGTTTGGCCGGCGCGCCTGATGGCCGGGCGGGCGGCGATGGGCCGGCAGGGATTTTCCGACGCGGGCCGTTATTTCACCAAACTGATCGACGACACGAACTGCCCGCCGGAACAGGCGGATTTGAAGGTGCAGGCGCGGTTCGCCTATGCCGACGCCCTGCGGCAAATGGCTCCGTCGGAGACGAACAATGCCAGCCTGCAACTGGCGCTCAATCTCTTCGGCCAGATTTGCCAGTTGTATCCGACGAACGAAACCGGGGCGCTGGCGTGGAGCGAAGCCGGCGATTGCAATCTGCAAATGGGCGACTTGGACGCGGCGACCAACGCCTATGCGCAGGTGCTGAATTCACCGGCGGCGGGTCCCCGATTGCGGGGCCGGGCACAGGTCGGGCTGGGCTTGGTGCTGGAGAAAAAGGCTGCGCTGTTGCCGCCGGAGGGGCGAACCGCGATGCTCAAGCAGGCGCTCGAAATCTATTTGAACCTGCTTTACACCGACGAGGTGGCGGATGCCTTCTGGCAAAAAAAGGCGGGTTTGCAGGCGTTGCCGTTGCTGGCCACGGTCGGCGACCGGAATCCCGAGGCGCTGGACAAATTTTTCGACCGGCTGGAAAAATGGCTGCCGCAGTTGCAGAAAGTCCTCGAACAGAAAAAGGCCGCCCTCGGCGCGTTGAAAAACTGATGTTTCCCGTGATTGAGCGGCGTGTTTCAGTCCGGCGCCGGGGGCGTTCTGGCCTGAATCCGGCTTGCCTTCCTTGACGGTGCGCCATTCCGCGCCTAATCTGATGCGGTTAAGGGGAGCCAAATCACCGCGAGGTGACGCTGAGAGTTCGGTGCGGGAGCGCCGATGACCCGTGAACTTGACCCGGATAATGCCGGCGCAAGGATTACTCTCGCCGGCTTTTCTTCCACAAAATTATGATCGCGACCAAAGAATCGTTCGAACCGCACAGCAGCGAGCAGTTGCCCAACAGCAAGCGCGTCTATGTCCCGGGGCAAATCCACGCCGACGTGCGCGTGCCGATGCGCGAGATCAAGCTCACGCCCACCACGATCAGCGAGTGCGATGTGCGCCCGAACAAACCTGTGCGCGTCTATGACTGCTCCGGGCCGTGGGGCGATCCCGCGTTCACCGGCAAGTCCGAGGAAGGTCTGCCCGCCCTGCGCCGCGATTGGATTCTCAAGCGCGGCGACGTGGAAGAATACGCCGGTCGCGAAGTGAAGCCGATGGACAATGGCTATCTTTCCGGCAAACACGCCGAGTTCGCCAGCGCGGCGGAGAAGAATCGTCTGGTTGAATTTCCCGGCCTGCTCGGCCAGCGCCGCCAGCCGCTCCGCGCGAAGGCCGGCAAGGTCGTCACGCAATTGCAATACGCCCGCGACGGCCTCATCACGCCGGAGATGGAGTTCATCGCCATCCGCGAGAACATGGGCCGCGCCCGCATCTCGGACCTGGCCAATGACATCGTCCGCAACCACCTCGACAAGCAGCACGCCGGTTCCCAGCAGCTCGCCAGCAGCGAATTCACGCCGTCCGTCTTCAAGAAGTTTCCGCAGCGCATCCCCAAGGAGATCACGCCGGAGTTCGTGCGCGATGAAATCGCCGCCGGCCGCGCCATCATCCCGAACAATATCAATCACCCGGAATCCGAGCCGATGATCATCGGCCGCAACTTCCTCGTGAAGATCAACTCCAACATCGGCAACTCCGCCGTGGCGTCGAGCATCGAGGAGGAAGTCGAGAAGATGCGCTGGTCCATCAAGTGGGGCGCGGACACCGTCATGGATCTCTCCACCGGCAAGAACATCCACGCCACGCGCGAATGGATCCTGCGCAACTCGCCCGTGCCCATCGGCACCGTGCCCATCTATCAGGCGCTCGAAAAAGTCAACGGCCGCGCCGAGGACCTCACCTGGGAACTCTTCCGCGACACGCTCATCGAGCAGGCGGAGCAGGGGGTGGATTATTTCACCATCCACGCCGGCGTGCTGCTGCGCTTCGTGCCCATGACCGCGAACCGCATGACCGGCATCGTCTCGCGCGGCGGCAGCATCATGGCCAAATGGTGTCTCGCGCATCATAAAGAAAATTTCCTCTACACGCACTGGGACGAAATCTGCGACATCATGGCCGCGTATGACGTGGCGTTCTCCATCGGCGACGGTCTGCGTCCCGGCTCGATCGCCGACGCGAACGACCGCGCGCAGTTCGGCGAACTCGAGACGCAGGGCGAACTCACCCGGCGCGCGTGGGCCAAGGGCGTGCAGGTGATGAACGAAGGTCCCGGCCACGTGCCGCTCCACCTCATCGAGGAGAACATGCACAAGCAGCTCGAATGGTGCGGCGAGGCGCCGTTCTACACGCTCGGGCCGCTCACCACCGACATCGCGCCCGGCTACGACCACATCACCAGCGGCATCGGCGCGGCGCTGATCGGCTGGTATGGCTGCGCCATGCTCTGCTACGTTACGCCCAAGGAACACCTCGGCCTGCCCAACAAGAAGGACGTGAAGGACGGCGTCATCACCTACAAGATCGCGGCGCACGCGGCGGATTTGGCGAAAGGCCATCCCGGCGCGCAATACCGCGACAACGCCATCTCCAAGGCGCGCTTTGAATTCCGCTGGGAGGACCAGTTCAACCTCGGGCTGGACCCCGTGACCGCGCGGGAGTTCCACGACGCCACGCTGCCGCAGGACGGCGCCAAGACCGCGCACTTCTGCTCCATGTGCGGCCCGCACTTCTGCTCGATGAAGATCACCGAAGACGTCCGCAAATACGCCGCCGAACAGGGCCTCGCCGAGGAAGAAGCGCTGAAGCAGGGGATGGAAGCGAAGTCGAAAGAGTTCGTGGAGAAGGGCGCTGAGGTTTACGCGAAGGCGTGAATTGAGTAACATCGCTGAATGGCAAAGCGACTGACCGTTTTTTATTCTTGGCAAAGTGACACGCCCGCAGAGCAAAATCGTCTTTTTATAGAAAAGGCAATTCAAGAAGCCTTGAGCCGGTTGAAATCAGATGCCGAACTCGAAGAAGCATTGCGTGATACTTCAATTGAACTAGATAGTGATACCAAAAATGTTGCTGGCTCGCCGCCGATTACCGAAACAATTTTAAAGAAAATAGAGGGATGTGCAGTATTCATAGCCGATTTAACATTTGTTGGTGAATCCATGGCTGGCTTGACCAACGCAGCGGGTGAACCACGCCTATTTCCCAATCCGAATGTTTTAATTGAATATGGCTACTCGCTTCGGAGCCATTCGCATTCAAAAATAATCGGTGTGATGAACACGGCATATGGCAAGCCGGATAGAGATTCGTTGCCGTTTGATCTTCGTCACATGCTTTGGCCGATTCAATATCACCTAACGAAGGATACAACGAGGGAAATTCAATTTGAGATGCTTGTTCAGGAGCTTGTTAAACGGGTTGGTCTAATTCTACAAACCCATTTTCCAGAGAGAGGTTCAACAATTGAGATTACACCATTTACGCCACATAAAGCGGCTGGCAACGCGGCAGTTTTCTTTGAATCAACAGATGAGCTTGTTGTCGACCGTTCAGGTGGGTTTATTGTTCCAGATGGAGGAAAAATTTACTTACGACTTTATCCAACCGTTGCAGTCCCACCAATTAATTCGGAACTTGATGCGCAAGATCTCGCAATCAAAGGGAATCTCATGCCGTTAGGTAAAGTTAACGGTTGTGGTTTTGATAGAAATATTTTTGGAGCGCTTGTTTTTGAGGCTCCTGAAAATGGAAAGTTGTTCCATTTGACGCAGCTCTTCTTAAGTCGTGAAATCTGGGGATGCGACGCAGATAGTGTAAATGCAGATCGTATTATCTATGGTTTTGAAAAAGGACCGAAGGCTTATATTGCGAACGCATACGTGGAAAATTGTTTTGTAAATTCCCTCAAAAATTACTTGGTATTTGCGCGAGATTATTTGAAGTTGCCGCTTCCATTACGAATTGAAGCTGGATTGGTCGGAATCAAGGGCTATCCGATTACTGTGAACAGTTCTAATTTCGCGGGGAAATCTCTCCGAGATTCAATTTCATGGCAAGATGAAGTGTCAGCATACGACAAGCCCGCTTGGGAAATTCTCGGCCCGTTTTTTGATCGTATTTGGGCTAACTGTGGAATACAGAGAACAACTCAGCATCAAGCAGATCTTGTAAGTCGATTTACTGCTCGAGCCCGATAGCAATTGCCTACAAAACCATGAACAACATGAAGAGCAATAAAAGGCGTTGTTCCCAAAATAACGCAAAGAACTGTTCAACGCGTTGAAAGACCGTTTTGAGAAAAACCTGACTCGCCCTGAAGGTCGGTTTTAAACCTGTCCGGCAATTCAGCCAGGTTCAGGCAGAAAGCCGGGTATCGGGGTGCGGTGTCCGCAGAACACCTGGCATGAGACAACAGTCCGGCTTCTCTTTCCATCGCCAATGGGAGAATGTTCAAAGGGTCGGCGGCAAAGAGTGTCTAAAAATCGCCATTTTCCCGTTTTTTTGCCTAAAAGTGCCAATTTCCACGGTTTTCTGCATTCTTTGCCCCGAAAACTGCGTTCTAGAAGCCAATAAAGTCACGCTAGAAGGCAATCTAGCCGAGCTAGAACGTAATCTAGTCACGCTAGAACGCAATCTAGCCAAGCTAGAACGTAATCTAGCCAAGCTAGAACGTAATCTAGCCAAGCTAGAACGTAATCTAGCCAAGCTAGAACGTAATCTAGCCAAGCTAGAACGTAATCTAGCCAAGCTAGAACGCAATCTAGCCGAGCTAGAACGTGATCTAGTCACGCTAGAACGCAATCTAGCCGTGCTAGAACGTGATCTAGCCGAGCTAGAACGCAATCTAGCCGAGCTAGAACGTGATCTAGCCGAGCTAGAACGTAATCTAGCCGAGCTAGAACGTGATCTAGCCGAGCTAGAACGTAATCTAGCCGAGCTAGAACGTGATCTAGCCGAGCTAGAACGTGATCTAGCCGAGCTAGAACGTAATCTAGCCGTGCTAGAACGTGATCTAGCCGAGCTAGAACGCAATCTAGCCACGCTAGAACGTGATCTAGCCGTGCTAGAAGGTAATAAAGTCTGACTAAAACATGAAAAAGTCTGACGAGAACGCGATTTCTTCGTGAGAAAACGCGATTTCTTCTGAAGCGAACGCTATTTCTTCTGGAGCAAACGTGATTTCTTCGAGAGAAAACGTGATTTCTTCGAGAGAAAACGTGATTTCGTGGGGCTAGCAGGCGGGAAAGTTTGGCGGGTTGGCCCCGGGCAGGGGCGGTCACGCGCGATCTGTCTGAGACCGGCGAATCGTGGAAGCAACGGCGCGTTGCGTGCCGGGCGCCGGCGTCGGCGACTCTCCTGACATCGCGTCAGGAGAGCCGGCGAAACAAACGGGTTATTTTTTCTTGCCGGCCGAGGATTTGGCGGCGATGGCCGCGTTCTTCTGCTGGCTGGCGTTGTTGGCCTTGGACTGTTTCTGGCCGGATTTCTTCTGGTTGGCTTTCGGGGATTTGTCGCCCATAACTATTTATTTGGTTCTGCGGTTGACTGGCCTGCGGCATGGAAGTTTCTCCGAAGGCAATTAAAGGGTGCGGGACGGGCCGTGGATGGTAAATGACGGACGCGAAACCTCGGGCGGCACGCGGGAGCTTTGCCGGATGCCGGATTCAGGAACCAACGGGTCCGGGTCAGGCCCAGGCGGCCAGAATGGCTTCCGCTTTCACGACCTGTTCGGGGGAACCGGTGAAGGCGAATTTGAACTTGCCGGAGCGGCGGGTGACCAGGACTTCGATGGTGTCCAGGCCGTTGTGCTTCATCGCGAAGCGGAGTTGTTTGGTGATTTCGCGGGATCCGTGCTGTTGGAGGCTATTGTTCATGCTGTAACTTCGGCTCCCGGCGCACAGATAGCAATGTTTAATGCGGTTTATTTGGGGAGGCATGGGGGTGGGCTTCGCCGGTGGCGGCCCGGGGCTGGTGCCGGGATGGCCGGCGGTGAATAAAAATAATTCGCCAATTCAGCGGAAAGGGTGCAGATATGGGGCGGAGGCGTAAAACCAGCGAACGGTTCAACCCAAGCGAGATTTCGAATGCCTATGAAAAAATGTCTGCCCGGCATCGCGGGCGTCCTGCTCGGTCTTTGTTTCCTGACGGCGAGCATCCCGGTCCTGTTCAATCTCGTGCCCTTCCCGAAACTGCCGGACGGCACGCCGGCCGCGCATTTCATGGCGGCGTTCATTCCGACGGGCTATGTGAAGTTCGTGAAGATATTCGAGTTCACCGGCGGTCTGGTGGTGATGATTCCCCGGCTGCGCAACGTCGGCCTGCTGCTGCTCGGCCCGGTCATCGTGAACATCATCGCGTTTCACGTGCTGGTCGAAGACCCGAAGCACCTCCTGAATCCGCTGCTCGACATCATCCTCGTCTGCGCCTTCTATCTGTTTTGGGACGCGCGGAAAAAATTCTCCGGTCTGCTCAACTGACCGGCAACCGAAAGGAAAACCATGCCGCCCATCCTGCTTGCGCTTGCTTTCATCGCCATCCTGTTCCTCGTCGTCATCGCCGGCCGGCCGGCTGCATTCACCGTGTCGCGGGCCGCCAGCTTTTCCGCGCCGCCGGAAAAAATCTTCCCGCACGTCAACGATCTGCACCAATGGGACGCGTGGTCGCCGTGGGCCAAGCTCGATCCGAACGCGAAAAATACCTTCTCGGGTGCGGCCGCCGGCGCGGGCGCGGCGCGGGCTTGGGCCGGCAACAACAAGGTCGGCGCGGGAAAGATGACCATCACGGAGAGCCAGCCCGGCGCGCTGATCCGTTTGCGGCTCGAGTTTCAAAAGCCGATGAAAGCCACCCACACGGCGGAATTCACATTCCAGCCCGAGGGCGACCGGACCGTCGTGACCTGGCGCATGGCCGGGAACAGCAGTTTCCGGGGCAAATGCTTCGGCCTGTTCATGGATTGTGAAAAGATGATCGGCCGCCAGTTTGAAGCGGGGCTGGCCAGCCTGAAGTCCGTGACCGAAAAATGAATTTCAACCGGGATTAAACCTTTAACCGGCAGCGGGGAAACCGTGCTTTTATGCCGGCTTCCCGAATTGGCGGGGGAGGCCAGGCGGTCAACCGCCAGCCGATTCCTGATAATTCCATTTGCAACCTTGGCCGACTTGGGGAAATGGTTGGTGGATTAGCTGCAACCAAGGAGGCTGGGTTATGACCATGAAGCATGAAGCGGACGCAGATTATCTGGGGCGGAAATTCGTCATCCGGCGCGAATTGGCCGCACCGCGCGAACGGGTTTTCCAGGCGTGGACGGATCCCCGGCAACTGGCGCGATGGTGGGGGCCGGCCGGCTTCACCAATCCGGTTTGCGAGTGGGACGTGCGTCCCGGCGGAAAGATTTATGATGTGATGCGCGCGCCGAACGGGATGGAGCACGCGATGGGCGGCGAGTTCCGTGAAATCGTCCCGCCGGCACGGCTGGTGCTGGCCTGCGGCGCGCTGGACGGGACCGGAAAGCTGCTGTTTGAGTTTGTGCATGACGTCAACTTTGCCGAGGCCAATGGCAAAACCACACTCACGGTCCGCTCGCGCGTCACCCTGGCCGGCGCCGGGTCCGGCAAATACATCGACGGGTTTGAGCCGGGCATGTCCTCAAGTTTGGAGCGGCTCGCGGAATTGGTGGCGCGCACCGCCGAACCGCTGGTCGTCGAGCGGACTTTCAATGCGCCGGCGGCCAGGGTCTGGCAGGCGCTCACCGACCGGGAGCAGATGAAGCAGTGGTATTTTGACCTGCCGGAATTCCGGCCGGAAGCGGGCTTTGAATTTCAGTTTGCCGTGGAACACAAGGGTTTCAATTATGTCCATCATTGCCGGGTGGCGGAGGCGGTTCCCCACCGGAAGCTCGCCTACACCTGGCGCTACGAGGGCCATGCGGGCGGTTCGCTGGTGACCTTTGAGCTGTTTGCCGAGGGCGGTCGGACCCGGCTGAAACTGACGCATGAAGGTTTGGAAACTTTCCCCGCCATGCCCGCCTTTGCGCGGTCCAGTTTCGTGGACGGCTGGACGCGACTGATCGGCTCGGCCTTGAAGGAATTTGTCGAAGCGGCCAACGGCGCGGCCAAGCCGGCCACAACCAAAAATTGAAATCATGATCACCCCCCGCATTCTGGCCTTCGGCGGCAGCCTGCGCCGCGAATCGTTCAACCAGAAGCTCGCCGCCCTCGCCGCCGCCGGCGCCCGGGAGGCGGGCGCGGAAGTGACGCTCATCGCCCTGCGCGATTTCCCGCTGCCGGTCTTCGACCAGGATTTGGAAGATGCGGTGGGGATGCCGGTGGCGGCAAAGGAATTGAAACAGCTTTTCCGCGAGCATCACGGACTGCTCATCGCCGCGCCGGAATACAACAGCAGCATCACCGCCGCGTTGAAGAACGTCATCGACTGGGTCTCGCGGTCGGAGAGCGATGACGAACCGCCGCTGGTGGCCTTCACCGGCAAGACGGCGGTTTTGTGCGCGGCCTCGCCGGGCGCGCTGGGCGGCTTGCGCGGACTGGTGACGGTGCGCTCCATCCTCGGCAACCTCGGCGTCACCGTGCTGCCGGACCAGGTGGCGGTGAGCAAGGCGCATGAGGCGTTTAAGGCCGACGGCACGCTGGCGGATGAGAAGCAGGCTGCCCGCGTGACAAAGCTCGGCACGCAGCTCGCACAGCATCTGGCTAAACTGCTGGCCTGACCCCGGGCAATCGGGTTGGGAACCGTTCAAGTTTATGCCGCCCGCTTCGGGTCGGCCAAAATCTCCTGTTCGGCGATGATGAGCGCGGCGCGCATGGCTTCGGCATCAGGTGCGTCGTAAAGCTGCTCCAGCACCTTGGTCTTCGTCGCCAGCAGGCAGAGCCGGGCCAGCGTGTGCAGATGCAGGCGGTCGTCCTGGCAGCAAATCAGGAAGAACAGTTGTGTCGGCTTGCCGTCGGGGGCGCCGAAATGGATTTCCTGCACCGGCCGGCCGACCACGAGGAACGAGGTCTCGAACAGGTAAGGTTCCTGGGTGCGCAGATGCGGCACCGCGAAACCGCCCGGCATGGCGGTGGAGCACAAGGCTTCGCGCGCTTCCAGACTGTCCACCAAAGTTTTGGGGTCAGTGAGCTGGCCGGTCTTTTCGGCGAGCGCCACGAGGTCGCGCAGGACGGATGCCTTGGTCTTGGACGTCATGGCGGAGTCCACGGCGCCGGCAATCAGCATTTCCGGCAGGATGGTTTCGTGCGGCAGGATCGCGCGCGTGTGGCGCGTGGAATTTTCGTGATAGGCCGCCAGCCGTTCGCCGGAAAACCCCATGATGCGCCGCGAAGCCCATTCATCAATGTCGCCCTTGCGGAAAACCAGGCGGCTGCCGCGCTTTTCAAAGGGGATCTCCCCGTCCTTCACGCGTTGTTCAATGTCCGCCGGCGTGAGGTTCAGATAATCCGCCACGGCCTCCACGTTGAATAATCGAAACAGCATAAACATATTTTTCGTTCGCGAGATTTAGGCCGGATGATCAAAGGACGGGCTTTGCCAGTTCAACTAAAGTTCTCATTGAAATAAACCATACGCCGGCACCCCGGGGAAATAAATCAAAATGCACCGGGGAGCATCCGCCCGCGCGGGCGCCGGGATTACGCGGGCGGGATTTTGGCCCGCTCGTTGCCGCTGGGATCGCGGAAATCGCTGAGGCGGCCTTTTTTCACGGAGCCGTCCGGCAGCTTCAAGGCGATCTGCGGCGGCCAGCCGGCCTGGGCCTGGGTCACGCTGTCCACCACGCCCACGGCGCGGGAAAGTTTGTGGACCATGATTTCGCCGAGAAAGCCTTCGCCGGTGGCGGGATTTTTAGATTTGCCCATGCGCCAGCCTACCGAAAAAAACGGCCGGTTCAAATCTTAACCGCGAAATAGCAAAACCAGTCGCGCGACCGGCGGGCGGGGGATTCGGATTTGGGAAGGGGCTCAAATGAAGAACCCGCCGGATTGCCAGCGGCAAATCCAGCGGGTTCTGGTCCTGATGGCCGTCCGCCATTCCGGTTTAAAGCGGCCGGGCGGAGAGCCGAACGACAGGCCGGTTACTTCTTCTTGCCGACGACCTTTTTCTTGGGGGCGGGTTTTTTGGCGGCGGGTTTCTTCGCTTTGGTTTTGGTAGCCATGGTTTTTTAGTTTGGTTGACCGAGTTGACTTGCCGGCAGCATGAATGTTTCTCTGGCGGCGCGTCATCATGTGCCGGGAAACACCGTTTGTAAATGACGGTTGCGGCTTTTTTCGGCGGTTGGTTAATGCGTGCTATCGCCTTCATCTGTGGTAGGCTGTGCCTTTATGTCATTCAGCGTTCTTGGCCTTGATGCCAAAATCCTGCGGGCGGTCACGGAAGCCGGTTACACCGAGCCGACGCCGATCCAGTCCGCCGCCATCCCGCCGATCCTCGCGGGCAACGACCTCATCGGCATCGCGCAGACGGGCACGGGCAAGACGGCGGCGTTCACGCTGCCGATCCTCACCAAACTCGCGGCGCAACCGGGCCGGCGGCGGGGAACCAAAGTTTTGGTCGTCGCACCGACGCGCGAACTGGTGGTGCAGATCGAGGAAAACATCCGGGCTTACGCGAAACATCTGCCGCTGACGCTGGCGACGGTGTTTGGCGGCGTCGGGGAACAGCCGCAGATCCGCGCCTTGCGGTCGGGCACGGACGTGGTCGTGGCGTGCCCCGGCCGGCTGCTGGATTTGATGGGCCAGCGCGCCGCCGATTTTTCGCAGTTGAAATATCTCGTGCTCGATGAGGCGGACCGGATGCTGGACATGGGTTTTCTGCCGGACATCCGGCGCATCGTGCAGGCCTTGCCGAAGCAGCGGCAGACGCTGATGTTCTCGGCGACCTTGTCGAAGGAGATCGAATCGCTGACGCACGAATTTCAGCACGCGCCGAAAATCATCCAGATTGGCCGGCGCGCGAATCCGGCCGAAACCGTGACGCAGCTTCTCTATGAGGTGCCGAAGCATCTGAAGACGGCACTGCTGCTGCATCTGCTGCAAGACCCCAAGATGGACATGGTGCTGATCTTCTCGCGCATGAAGCACGCCGCCGACCGGCTGGCGCGGCAACTGGAGCAGAAGGGCGTGCGCTGTGCGACGCTGCATTCCAACCGCTCGCAGAACCAGCGGTTGCGGGCGCTGAAGGATTTCAAGGAAGGCGTGGTGCGGGTGCTGGTGGCGACGGACATCGCGGCGCGCGGCATTGACGTGGACGGCATTTCGCATGTGGTGAACTACGATTTTCCGATGCACGTGGAGGATTACGTCCACCGCATCGGCCGCACCGGTCGCGCGAATCAAATCGGCGACGCCATCAGCTTCGTGACGAACGAGGACTATAGCG
>Ga0316217_10006576_pt1 | contig 11432 bp, 6 predicted proteins | sample 1anoAmetaG_FD_203633 | JGI IMG/M metagenome (GOLD analysis project Ga0316217, IMG submission 203633) | Freshwater microbial communities from Trout Bog Lake, Wisconsin, USA - 1anoA | ecosystem: Environmental > Aquatic > Freshwater > Lake > Hypolimnion/Profundal zone | place: USA: Wisconsin... | reverse complement strand
TTCGGCGGCATTCTCCGTGGGGTCTTCGCCCCCTTCTTTCTGTTCTGCCTCTTCCAAGTTGGCTGCGGCCAGAACATTCTTCACCTTCTGGGCCGACTCGCTCCCCTGCGATGAATGGGCTTCGTCCACGATGATGGCATAGTTTCGCTTGGGTAGGTCTTTGACCTTGCCCGGCACGAACGGGAACTTCTGGAGCGTGGTGATGACGATCCGTGTCCCCGCCGTGATCGCATCGGCCAACTGGCCGGAATGCTCATCAATCTTCTGGACGATCCCGTGTTTATGCTCAAACTGGTAAATCGTGTCCTGCAACTGCTTGTCCAGCACCCGCCGATCCGTGATGACGATGATGGAATCAAAAACCAGTTTATCCTTGTCGTCGTGCAGGTTGGACAGCCGGTGGGCCAGCCATGCGATGGAATTGCTCTTGCCGCTGCCCGCACTGTGCTGAATCAGGTAGTTGGTGCCGGGGCCATCCACTTTCGCCGCCGCCAGCAGTGTCCGCACGGCATCCAGTTGGTGGTAGCGGGGGAAGACCACAGTTTCCTTCTTGATCCGCTGACCGGCTTTGATTTCTTCCTTGATCTCCAGATGGATGAATCGGGCAAGAATGTCCATCCAGCTATCCCGTTCCCATGTTTCTTCCCACAGGTAGGCGGTCTTCCAGCCGGATACTGGGTTGTCGGGATTGCCCTTTCCGCCATCCCGCCCCTTGTTGAACGGCAGGAAGTAAGTGCCTTTTCCACTGAGGCGGGTGGTCATGTAGATTTCATCGGGGTCTACAGCGAAATGCACCAAGGCCCGCTTCTTGAACTGGAACAGCGGTTCCCGTTGGTCCCGGTCATTCTTGTACTGCCAGATGGCATTCTGCACAGTCTGGTGGGTGAAGGGGTTCTTCAGTTCCGCCGTGGCGATGGGCAGGCCGTTGACACTCAATAGCACGTCGAGGGAAAGATTTGCGGCCTTCTCGCTGTAATGCACCTGCCGGGTGATGGTCAGAATGTTCTTGCCATAGAGTTCAATGGTTTGTGGGTTCAGGCCGGTGGCAGGCTTGAAGCAGGCCAGTTTCAGGATCACGCCCCGGTCGGTGACGCCATGGCGGATGCAATCCAGCATTCCCCGGCTGTCCAGATCATGTGCAATCGTCTGCACAACCTTGGCGTCGGTTTCCTTGCCATAGATGCTTGCCAGCTTGGCCCATTCCTTGGGCTGGCTCGCTTGAAGGAATTGCACAAGGGTCTTGGGGTCGAGGGCCAGCTTGGGGTCAAAGTTGGCCGGATCACCCTTGGCGTAGCCGTGGGCCAGCAGGTGCGATTCAATCGCCTGCTCAAAACCTTTCTCGGTGTGGTCAACCGCCATCAGGGTTCTCCTGCCGTGTTCAGTTACATGCCCGTCACATAAGCTCGCTGCCAAAAACCCGTTTTTCGCTCAAATAAAGGGCATTTTCTTGCCTCGGCCACCTTTTCAGTTACATAGCCGTTACATAAACGCTGTTCCTACGCCCAGAAGGGGATGTAACGGGCGTGTTTCCTTGATTTACTGGTCGGATCGTGGGGTTTGATAAGGCCCTCGGCCACCGTGTCCCGAAGAATTCGTGAAGCCATCGGATAGTTCTTATCGCTGATCGAAAACCGTTTGCGAAGTGAATCGTTACTCATCGGCAGGTTCGAGACAAAGCACAAACATGCGTGCTGGTAACAGGCCCGAGTCCGGTCATCTTTATCCATCTCGGACAACTTTTTGTAGGCAAACAGCGTGGCCCTCGTGAACCCCGGTGGCGTGATGAAATTCGGGGCCGGAAGTTGGAACAGTTCCACCGCCGCCACCACCTTGTCGATGCCGGTGCCGCCTTCTTCACAGATTTTCATGCGCCGCATCATTGCCGCCAGTGTGTCATTGCGGCTGCGGGGCGGGGTGTCGATGAAACGCAGAGTGTCCACCAGCGGTTCGCCGGGGTTGGTGATCTCCATGCGGTCCTCAAAAATCTCCACCATCGGCCCGGCACCGGTGACAAAGAAATCCTGATGGATCAGGGCGTTTGCCACCAGTTCCCGTATCGCCTTTTCCGGGTACATCCGCACTTCGGTGCGGAATGCCTGACCAATCGGTTCATTGTGCGGCAACTGCGAGTTGATGAACGCTATCGCCGCCTCATAGGCCACGGCATAACCCTTCTGCGACGGCGGATCACGCCATTCCCGTTCCGTTTCAATGCGGCCCGTCCCCCTATATTTAATGACCCGGATTGCCTTGCGACCCAGCCGGTCGAAGGAATTCAGGTTCTTGGCGAAAAGAATCGCCCCCAAGTTCGTGATATCAAAACGCCCGCCCGGCTTCGGTACGACCAGTTTCTCCTCGACCAACCGGCTCAAAAACCCCTCTCGCCCGCTCGGCAGTGGAATGCCCAGCGATTCAAAGCAAGCCGCCACATCAATCAGGGACAGTACCTCGTCGCCCGATTGGTCAGCCTTGGCAATGCTTGTTTCAAACGGCTTGCGAGAGAACACCGCCCACAGGTCGGCCTCCTTGGTGGGATAGTCCTTGAGCTTTTTCGTTAGCCCACCGACCCGGACGAACTCTTCGCTGCCAAAACGAATTGGAGCATGGCTTGCCCGTGGGATTTCAATAAGGACCACCACATGGCCGTCATGCGTGAACTCATGAATCTTGAAATGAATCTGCGGATGCAGCGACCGCATTAGCCAGTTTTCAAGTTCTTCATTTCCCTTTTTCTCCATTCGGGGCTTGAATGTGGTGCCAACAACCTTGTGCGTGCCGTCTTCAATGCCCCAGACCATGTACGCCATGTCTCTTCCCCGCAACGCCGCCGCATTCGCCAGTGCCGACAGTGTTTCGGCAATCATTTCCGGGCTGGAATTATTGTGCTTGAATTCCAGCCACTCTGATTCCATGGGCTGGGCCAGTAACTCGATCAACAGGGCGGATAGTTGGGCCGGTGTCATCATGCGACCTCCTTGGTCACGTCGATTTTACCCGTGACGGCAGCGGAAATCAGGGTTTGGCGGTATTCGTGGAGCTTCTCTATGTGCTGTTCATTCTTCCCGACCAGTGTCGCCAGATAGGCCGTCTGCTGCGTCAGGTAGCAAGTGATTCGCTTCTGTTCATCCAGCGGTGGCAGCGGAATTAGCAGATTGGTCGCTGTTTCGATGTTAAAGTGCTGCTGGATCGCCCCATCCGACCCCGCACCAAACTGGCTCTTGGCGAACTGGGAATTCATGACGTAAGAAAGGAACTGCGACTCAAATTGCGTTGATTTTCTGATGACGATGAGGTCGATGCAGTTTGTGCCATGAAATCGGTCGTCCACTACTGCCGTTGTGCCGGGTTGGCCCGTGCGAACAGCGACAAGATCATCCTTGAAGATCATCGACTTTGAAAGGAGCCGGTTGCTGTCTTTGCTGATAAACACCAGATCATCTTCTACCAAGCAATTTTCCCGAACATTCAGGGAACGAAGGCACGGTATCCCTTCATCCACATAGTATTTTGCTGGTGTGACAACGATGCCAACGCAGACTTGGGGGGTGATATACCTCAATCGCTTGGCCGACCAGTGAGCCGGAATCTTACCCAGCCATTCAATTCCCGAATCCTTCATCTTCACATTGGGATCGAGTCCCTTGGTGACGGCTTGGCTGATGAGGGCTTGGCGTTTCTCTTGGAGCAGTTCGATGAGCCGCTGCTTCTTGGCGATGAGTTGGTCGATCTGGGCCGTCTTCCGGTCCAGAAAGGCGGCGGTGGCTTGCTGCTTACATAGCAGTAACCGGGGAACGCATAGGTTCTGTACGTCATCGAGACCGATGCCTTCTTTGGTGCCGCCTTGAACTAACTCACGAAACTGCTCTTGCCCAAAACGGGAGTGAAGACAATACGCCAGCCAACGGGAGCAGACACGTTCACGTTTTGGACGAACCAAAGCCGTGTGCTGGTTCACATACGCCTCGCCTAAACCACTGGGAACGACGCCGATGGTGCCAATGTATGCAGTGACAGAAATCAAAATGTCGTCTGCATGGGCACATGTCCTTGCCGTTTCAGCACCAACTGGGGGTGCAACTCGCTGGATATCATCCAGTCTGAGATCGATTGAATTCCGGTCAAGATTGCCCATGCGAATGAACACTGGCCCTGCGTCACTGTAGTATTCAGCCCAACCCCTCGATCCACTTGTCACCCATTGGACGAGGTATTTAATTCGTACCAAGGACAATGCCTCATTGTGATGCAACGGGCTGTCGGCATGGCATTGGACGAGCGTAGTCATCCCACCGCCCCTTTAAGCATTTCCTGAATCTCTGCCTCCAGCGTCTTGATCTCAGATTCGATTGTCTTCAGCGGACGCAGCGGCGTGTATTGGTAGAAGTGCCGGGTGAATGGGATTTCGTAACCCTTTTTGGTCTTGTCCTCATCAATCCACGCATCAGCAACGTGCGGATACACTTCCCGCTTAAAGTAAGCATGAATGTCTTCCTTCAATGGCACGTTCTCAAAATCCCGCAGGTCGGCATCGGGTTCGGGGTTGCCTTTGGCATCGGTGCAAACGTCGGCGGTATCATCCCGTTCGGAAAGAGCCGACAGGATCAGTTTCATCTGTTTCGGTGTCAGCGTCACGCCCTTGGATTTACAGTGCCGCTTCATGGCTTCGATGAACTTTTCCCGGTTCTTGAATGTGCCTTCTTTCGCCAACGGCTTCAATACCGCCGCCAGTTTCGGGTCATCCAATCGGGCAAGGCGTTCATCGGTGACGGCGAAGTTCAGCCGCAACGGACGCTCCACGGTGATCCGCCAGTAGCCGAAGTCTTCATTGTCGAAAATCTTGCAGAATTCGCCTTCCTTGAAGTCGCAATAAATTTGGGTGATCTGCTTGATCTGCTCTTCGGAAATCTCGTTGCGTTTGTTGCCCAAGCTCTTCCGCATTTTGGTGAAGAAGCTGACGGCGTTGACCAGTTGGATTTTCCCCTTCCGCCGTTTGCTCTTGCGGTTGGTCACAATCCACAGGTAGGTGCTGATGCCTGTGTTGTAGAAAAGCTGATCCGGCAGGGCCACAACTGCTTCGAGCCAGTCATTTTCGATAATCCAACGGCGGATTTCACTTTCGCCCGAACCGGCCCCGCCTGAGAACAATGGCGAGCCATTGAATACGATGGACAGGCGGGAGCCGTCCTTGTCCTGCTTGAACTTCGAGATCATGTGCTGGAGAAACAGCAGCGAACCGTCGCTGACACGGGGCAGGCCCGCACCGAACCGCCCGCTCATGCCGAGCTTCTCGTGTTCGTCTACGATAATTTGCTCGACTTTTTTCCATTCCACGCCGAAAGGCGGGTTGGTGGCAAAATAATCGAACTTCTGACCGGCCAGACCGTCTTGGGTGAAGCTGTTGCCGAACTTGATGTTGCTGGCATCTTCGCCCTTGATGAGCATGTCGCTCACGCAGATGGCATAGGATTCGGGGTTGAGTTCCTGCCCGAAGACTTTGAGGGTGGCACTGGGGTTGAGTTGCCGCACGTAGTCTTCCGCCACCGAGAGGATACCGCCCGTTCCGCCTGCCGGGTCGCAAAGGGTGCGGATGATGCCTTTTGTCCGCAGGGCGTCGTCGTCTTCGGCAAATAGGATGTTGACCTTGAGCCGGATGACTTCACGAGGCGTAAAGTGTTCCCCGGCTGTTTCATTGGATTGTTCTGAGAATCGCCGGATTAATTCCTCGAAGATGTAGCCCATTTCGAGTTTGTTCACGGTATTCGGGTGCAGGTCGATTTCTACAAACTTGCTGACAACGAGGAAGAGCAGGTTGGACTGGTCCAGCCGGACAATCTGTTCACCGAACTTGAACTTGTCGAGGAAGATTTCCCGTGCGTTGGCCGAAAACCCGGCGATGTAGTTGTTCAGGTTGGCGGCGATGTGTTCCTGATCGCCCAAGAGGGACTGGATGGTGAACTTGCTCAGGTTGTAGAAGGACTGTCCCGCCGTCTTGTTGAGCATCACATCCCGCATTTTCTCGTCGGCGTTCTTCGGGATGGTCTTAGCTTTCGCCAGCACGGCTTCCTTGGTCGGTTCCAGCACGCAATCAAGGCGGCGAAGCACGGTCAGGGGCAGTATTACCTTGCCGTATTCGGACTGCTTGAAATCGCCCCGCAGCAAATCGGCCACGGACCAAATGAAGCTGACCTTTTCTTGGAAATTGTTCATGCGGCGGCGTTCCTATCGTTACCAGTCGTGTTTTAGCAGATTTTACGATGGAATGGGGTAGGGGTACAGCAGAAACGGCTTCTGGTCCCCGTAGGCAATCCGCAGCCCACAAGTTAAACTGCTGGTTTATGGCCTGCCGACCCCGCCATTTCCTTACCTACAACCCCACCGTGTTGCACAACATGGATTCCCCCACCGTTGCGCATGGAGTCCATACGTATGGAGTCGCCATCCTTGCGCATGGAGTCTTATCCCCATAGTCAATCCCCATTCCGCCCGGTACGATTCCCCCCATGGACCCACTTGCCATTCACAATCCTCCCGAGGTCATCACGGCGAAAACCACCGCCATCCATGCGGCCATGCTGCGGGAGTCCCCGCACTTCAAGACCCCCAATTTTGAGGTCATCCGCACCAAGGACGTGCGGCTGCTCTTCAACCTGTGCGACCAGCATTTCTTTGGGGACTGGCTGGGCAAGACCGTCAAGGAAAAGACCGGAAATCCACTTGGCTTCCGGCTTTCATCCACCATGACACGGGCAGGCGGCAAGACGCTGTTGTACCGACGAATGGTGGATGGAAAGTATCAGCAACACTATGAAATCGCCATCGGCAGCAGCTTGCTGTTCAACACCTTTGGTGACATCCAGCGGCCGGTGGAGGTGTGCGGGGTGTTGTGCGCCGATCGGTTACAAGCGATGCAACGCATCATGGAACATGAGATCATCCATCTGACCGAGCTATTGGTGTGGGCAAATTCCAGTTGTAAGGCGGATCGGTTCAAGACGCTGGTCGGGCAGATATTTGGCCACCCCGGCACCATGCACAATCTGGTGACAACACGGGAAGTGGCGGCAGTGCAGCACGCCATCAAGGTCGGCGGGGCCGTGGCGTTTGAATTTGAGGGGCAGAAGCATGTCGGGGTCGTAAACCGCATTCACCATCGGGCCACGGTGCTGGTGGAGAGCGAAGATGGAAAGCCGTACTCCGATGGACATCGGTATGAGAAGTTTTATATCCCGCTGGAGATGCTTAGGGCGGTGTAGGGGCGTATAATCCGGTGATGCGACAATGGATTTATCGAAGTCTCTGCTTGGGTTTGCTGGCCCTTTGCTTGGGCGGGTGGGTGGCGAGCTACCTTTGCATCCCTAGCATCGGATATGTCACGCAACATCAAGACATGAATGCTGAGTTTAGTGCGGGTTGCCTATTTATATCTTGGAGAACAGTTCCGCCAGATGAATTGCTAGATGCTGTGGGGTTTTATTTCCGAACCGACCCGGCGAATAAAGGAAGACAGGAATTCTATAAATGCTTTCCGCACACCCTCGGCTTTTATTACGGAACAGAATTATTTCGGCCATCTGGTCCATCAACAGATGCGTTTGGTATGCCCAACTCCACCTTGGCAACTCTATTTCGGCTGATCGGCATCCCATTTTGGTTTCTGACGCTTCTGGCTGCGGGGTTTGCAGTTTGGGTCTGGCGAAGAACCCGACCGAAACCGAATCCTGCGACAGCATTTCCAGTTGAAATTGCGGATGGTAAGGAACGGGCAAAATGATACGACGTTGGATTTATCGAAGTCTCTGCTTGGGTTTACTCCTGCTCTGCGGGGGTGGATGGTTGGCGAGCCACGCTTACAGCTATTGCCTAACGTATAGCACGAAACATCAGTGGTTGTACACCCAGATCGTTGGCGGTTCCCTTTGTGCGGGGTGGGATACCTACTCGGATCAAATTTCGGCGTGGCCGTTTGGGTTGTCTTTCTATACCCACAGAGCAGATGATAATTATGATCACGATTATATAAATACACGCTCGCACGCCCTCGGTTTTTATGCCAACATGCAAACCTCGTCCTCACGGCAATCATGGGCGGTTGGCATCCCATTCTGGTTCCTCACTCTTCTGGCTTCTGCAATTACATGCTGGGTCTGGCGTAAAACCCGACCGAAGCCGAATCCTGCAACAGCATTTCCTATTGAAATTGTGGCTGGTAAGGAACAGACAGGTATAATCCCATGATGCGACGATGGACTTATCGAACTCTCTTCTTGGGCTTGGTCCTGTTCTGCGTGGCAGGATGGGTAGCGAGCCACTTTTGCACTCTACGCATTGGTTATGCCACAAAACATCAAGCAGTGGGAGGCGTACTTAATGGCGGTTCATTACTTGCCATTTGGAATACCGATTCAAGAGGGAGTAGCGAGGATTTGGGATTTAATCTTGTGGTTGAACCGGGCGTAGGTCCATACGCTGACTACATCCCGCACGCTCTCGGCTTTTATGGTGGCACGCAAATCGATGGGTCAAACCAAATCCGACTGGTTGGCGTCCCATTCTGGTTCCTGACACTTCTGACCACGGCGATTACATTTTGGGTATGGCGCAAGACAGCCAAGCCCAAACCTCTATCAGCATTTCCTGTTGAACTTACTGGTGATAAGGAACGGAACTGACGCCCATGCCTCCCCTTCATGCCATTGCCGTCTTCACAGTCCCAACCCTTTGGGCGATCTGGGCGGCGATCTGGATCGTGCGTGCATTTGGAAACAAGCGCACCGTTCACCGGCAGGCAGCGTATCACTATATTCCATTCGTGCTGATCGCCGTCTGTGGGGGGCTGGTGATTCAATTCATATCCCACCCCTTCACCCGATTCTTTCCGATTTCAGCAGCGGGCGATGCTATCGGCGTAGGGCTGGTTGCGGCAGGGCTGGGCTGGTCGATCTGGGCACGGATCGTGCTGGGGGCCAACTGGAGTGGCATCGTGACGCTAAAGCATGATCACGAGTTGATTCAGAGCGGTCCCTACCCACTGACGGCTCGCCTATCGGTGACGGATTGGAGCGAGGGCGTGACGGTGGAAGAGTCCATAGAACTGGTACGCCGGTTGAAAGCAGACGGACTAGACTTGCTCGATGTCAGCCATGGGTTCAGCACCCCGGACATCTCGAAGATTCCTTGGGGACCGGGCTTCATGATTCCGGTGGCAAGCCGCATCCGCCGTGAAACGGGAGTGCCAACTGCCGTGGGCTGGATGATCACCGATCCCCACCAAGCAGATCAGGCAGTGCTGGATCAGCACACAGATATTGTCCTGCTGGGCAGGGAACTGCTGCGTGATCCGTACTGGCCCTATCATGCGGCTCAAACACTCGGCTTGGAAAAGGCCCCGGAAATACTTCCGATCCAATATGCTCGTGCGGTGAAGCGGTGAGTGTGGGCAGGGATGGCGATGGTTGCCGTCAGCCCGGCAGTTGGGATGCGTTTCTAGCCGACAAACGGCGAGGGAAAGGGTTCCATGACTAGCGCACTGGTCGCTCTGGGGCTATAGGTATGCTTTCTGGGGGGAGGATTGAAGCCGTTTTGGACACTCAAAAGGCCCCAAAGCGCAGGGGTAGCGCACCATATTCTGGATCAAACCGTCAAACCCTAGCGCAGCAATGGTTCCAAGGGCATTGTTCCCCAGTAATGACCGATGAAAGCCCGTAGGATGGGTTGCGGCGGGGCGGATTGTCTTGGGCGGGCGGGACTGGGTGTTTGCTGGGATTTTTCTAATGTGGTTATTAGAACTTTCTAAGATGGACGGCGACGGGCGGGGTTCTAGTGAACACTGTCAGGACACAACAGTGGTTTGGACCGAAATCTGGCACGACACTTCAGTGGTCTGGACCGAAATCTGTCAGGACACAACAGCGGTTTGGACTAAATCTGGCAGCATACTATAGTGGTTTGGACCGAATTATGTCAAACCCCCATTTGACTAAAATAAACCCCACTTTTCCTAGTGTTTTGGCACTTTTTTATTTTAGTCATCATTCTCCCCCGGTCTTTAGACCGGGGAGTGTGACTAAATTAAAGCCCGACTTAGAACAGTAACTAAATTGTCCTCCAGTAAATTGAGGAAGGTCGCCCACGTCCTACGGACGGTAGGGTTTTGGAGTTCACCCGCTTTAACTGGGACAATCTCGCCAGTTCACCGGAAACCGTACCATGGCTCATCCCCGATAAGCCCTCCAGCGTTTTGACAGTAACCGCCGCCTCCTCGGTGGTCGGGATGAGGTCCAGAAACTTCTTCTCCTCCTCCTCCCGCTCGGCCTTGCTCTCTGCCGCTACGGTGGTGTCATACCGCAACACCAGACTGTCCCCTTCCGGCTCCCCGATCACGTAGTAGGCCGCAAACTCGGCGGCGTCCTTCTGCTTCTCGCACATTACCACCATGCGGCTTTCCGGCTTCCCGTCGATGCTGATCATGGTATCGGCGGCACCGGGGAGACTGTTGTGGCCTCGTGCGCCTTTGGACTGGTCCTTTCCGCAATGGTGAACGATAAGTAGGCTGGCATCGGCGTCGGCTGCAAGCTGGGCAGTGGTGGCAATGAAGGCCGTCATGTCCTTGGGGTCGTTCTCCGAACCCTGCAAATTACGGTTGAGGGTGTCCACGATGTACAGGGTCGGTTTGCGTCCGTCCAATTTCGCCTCGGCAAGCTGGCGGATTTCGTCCGCTGCGCCGGGATCGGTGTTCATTGCCCACCGCTCCGGTATGACGACGAGATTTCGTAGAAGTTCGTCCCGGTGTCCCTGCCGTTCGATCCATGCCCGAACCCGCTTTGCAATCCCCCGGTAGCCTTCCGATGCGATGTATACAACTGGCCCCGGCTGCACGGCCCACCGACCCATGAACCGAACCCCAGCGGCGATACTGAGGGCAGCGTCCAAAACATAGAAACTTTTCCCGGTTCCGGGCATCCCGTAGACCACAATGTAGGTCGATTGGTGAAAATGCCCTTCGATCTGCCACTTCATCGGCGGCAAGGCTTCAAGTTCGGCGATGTTTAAGGCTCGTTTCGCTCCGGTCTTTCTCCCCATCCGGTCCAGTTCTGCCAATTTCGCCAGTAGTTTCGGCAGGTCAAATTTACCCGCCTCCGCTTTGAAGGCGTCCTCCAACGTTTCATTTGCCGCATGCTGTTGGCAAAACCGCACCACGGTATCCCGCAAATAGTCCTTCAACTTTGGCTGGTATGTGTCAATAGCCTCGGCCAAGCGTTCCCGGTATTCGAGGTAGCAGGCTTCAGCGGCTTCCTTGGGGCTGGCTGCATGCTTCGTTTCGACGGTCGCCCTTTCCCTTAGCTCCGACACCACCACCTCCAACGGCGGCTGCTGATGGTACTTGCCGAGATAATTCAAGAGGATTCTGGCTATACGCTGGTCTCTGGCATCTC
>Ga0316217_10006574_pt1 | contig 11435 bp, 7 predicted proteins | sample 1anoAmetaG_FD_203633 | JGI IMG/M metagenome (GOLD analysis project Ga0316217, IMG submission 203633) | Freshwater microbial communities from Trout Bog Lake, Wisconsin, USA - 1anoA | ecosystem: Environmental > Aquatic > Freshwater > Lake > Hypolimnion/Profundal zone | place: USA: Wisconsin... | reverse complement strand
TGTAGCTGCCGCTGCTGGCGCCGGCCTCGGCGGCCCGGGCGCGGAGCTGGCGGATGGGCACGATGTCGCCGGCGTAGTCGTCGTTCCGGAACATCTCGTGGATCCGCTCCCGGGCGAAATCCGACAGCGGGTGGGCGTCCACCAGGGCCACCAGGAACTCGGTCATGGTGCCGGGCCGCTCGTCCGGGTCCTGGGCCAGGGCCTGGCGGAAGGCCTTGGCCAGGTCCCCCGACATGCCCTGGGGGAACACCGGCGGCTCCATGAGTACGTGGGTGATGACCGCGGCCACCGAGTTGCCGGGGTGGGGCAGCTGGCCGGTGAGCAGCTCGAAGGCGGTCACGGCGAAGGCGTAGCGGTCGGAGGAGGGGGTCGGCTCGGAGCCCCGCAGCAGCTCCGGGGCGCTGTAGGCCGGGGAACCGAGGAATTCGCCCTGGTGGGTGATCTGCGGGGCCATGGTCTTGGCGATCCCGAAATCCATCAGCTTCACCCGGCCGTCCTCGGCCACCAGGATGTTCTCGGGCTTGACGTCGCGGTGGACGATGGCGTTGCGGTGGGCCGCCCGCAGGGCCCGCATGGTCTGGATCAGGATGCTGAAGCGGGTCTCCAGGTCCAGGAAGCCGTCCCGGATCAGCTTGCCCAGGTTGTCCCCCTCCACGTATTCCATGGCGATGAACGGCCCCATCCCGGGGGCCTCGCCGACGTCGTAGATGGTGACGATGTTCGGGTGGTTCAGCTGGGCCGAGATCTCGGCCTCCCGCTGGAAGCGGGCCAGGGCCCGGTCCCGCTCCTCGCCCACGGCCCGGACCACCTTGATGGCCACCCGGCGCTTGAGCAGGGGATCATCCGCCAGGTAGACCACCCCCATGGCACCCTGGCCCAGGATGCGGTCCATCACAAAGCGGCCAATGGTCTTATTCAGTTCAGGCATTGCGGCTTCCCAGCCTCCATCATAACGAAGGCCGGCGGTTGTGCTTCGGTCCTGGGCCCTGGTCGTGGCACTATTTTTACTGGCAACCGCGCAAGCAGGGTCGACCCTGGCCTGCCCGGCTGTCGAAAACCCCCCTTTGTCGAGGAAACCATGGCCGCCCTGATTGAAGCGATCAACGTCAAGCGCAAGATGTTCTTTGAAATGGAAGACACGCCGTTCCACTGCCTGGACGTTGAGATCTCGACCCCCACCGCCCGCGGCGGCCAGACCCTGGTCCGGCTCAAGATGCGCAACCTGATCACCCGCGCGGTGTTCGACAAGACCTTCAAGGCCAGCGACAAGTTCAAGGAGCCCGACCTCCAGGTGGTGCAGGCCTCCTACCTCTACACCGACGGCACCGGGTCCCACTTCATGGACCAGGAGAGCTACGAGACCCTCACCCTCAACGAGGACATGGTCGGCGACGCCCTGGACTTCATGCTGGAGGGGCTGATCATCCAGATCCAGAAGTTCAACGGCAACCCCATCGGCATGCAGCTGCCCACCCACGTGGAGCTGGCGGTCACCTACACCGAGCCCGGGGCCCGGGGCGACACGGCCAGCGGCAACGTCACCAAGCCGGCCAAGCTGGAGACCGGGATCGAGATCAAGGTGCCGCTGTTCATCAAGGAAGGCGAGAAGGTCAAGGTGGCCACCGAGACCCGGGAGTTCGCGGGGCGGGCCTGATGGCACGGAAGTTCCGCCTCGGGCAGAGCCGGGACGTCCAGGACCTGGACGCGCCCGACGCCTACGCCCGCGAGGGGCGGGCCCAGAGCAAGCGCCGGCAGCAATCGGCCGAGCGGCTCTCCACCGACAACGAGGCGCACGACTCCGACGCCATGCTCCGGCTGCCCGACCCGGGCCCCTGGATGCACCTGCCCGAGGCCACCCTGGTCTGGCGGCACAGCCAGATCGTCGACCTGCTGCTGGACGACGGCGCCCCGCTGCGGGCCAGCCTGGCCGGCAAGCTCAAGGGGGTGAAGCTGGTGGTGGGCGACCGCCTGCGCTATTCCTCGGTGCCCCTGGAGGCGGTGGACGATCCCGGGCTGCCCGGCGCCCAGGTGGTGGCGGTGATGCCCCGGCGCACCCTGCTCAAGCGCGGCGGCATCGACGACCGCGAGCCCTGGCAGCTGATCTGCGCCAACGCCGACGAGCTCTGGGTCTGCGTGGCGGTGGTGGATCCGCCGCTGCGGCCCGGGCTGGTGGAGCGGGCCCTGGCCCTGGCGCTGGCCGCCGGCCTGGCGCTGCGGATCATCGTCACCAAGCGGGACCGGGCCAGCCTCAAGGACACCCTGCCGGAGCTGGACCCCCTGCGCGAGCAGGGCCTGCCGATCCTGGAGACCAGCGCCGCCCGGGGCCAGGGGCTCGAGCCGCTGCGGGAGCTGCTGCGCGGGCGCACGGTGGTCCTGGTGGGCCACAGCGGGGTGGGCAAGAGCACCCTCATCAACGCCCTGGCGCCGGACCTGCAGCAGCGCACCGGCGACATGAGCCGCTACGGCACCGGCCGCCAGACCACCACCGGGTCCCGCTGGCTGGCCTGCGGCGAGGGCGGCACCATCGTCGACACCCCGGGCATCCGCAACCTGAGCGTGCGCGGCCTGCCGCGCACCCTGCTGCCGCAGGTGTTTCCCGAATTCCCGGCGGAATGGATCGAGGACCCCATGGCCCTGGACCCGGAGGACGAGGCCCTGGGCCTGGATTATCCGGAGCGGCTGCAGAGCCTGCAGCGGCTGTGGCTGGAGATGGAGGAGCGCAACCCCAACCAGAACGTCCACCGCTGAGCGTCATGGCCCAGGCCGTCGCCGTTCCGCCTGCCCTCCCGGCGGATCAGGAACCGGCCACCAGCCCGGTCATGACCACCACTTCGAAGTCGGCGCCCTTGATGCCGCCGAGGGTGGCCAATTCGCCGTCATCCCAGCGGGGATCCGGGGCGCCGCTGAGGTACCAGTCGCTGCCGTTGTCGGCCACGAACATGCCATATTTCTTCAGGGCCCTGAGGATGACCTGGACGTGGCCGGGATAGCCGCTGATATCCACCGAGGCCTTCAGCCGCACCCGCATGCCCATGGGCGGCAGGGCCGCGCTGGGGTCGCTCGAGGCCCAGTGCCGGGCCGGCGGCACGTAGGCCTTGCGGGTGGCGGCCACGGTGAAGCGCAGGGCGTGGTTGATCGCGCCGGCCTCCACCACCTCGTCGTAGCGCACCAGGCCCGGGAAGATGGGCAGGCCGGCGGCGTCCGCTGAAGTCCAGCCGGCGGGGCGGAGGGCCCCCGTGGCCAGGTCGAAGACGGCGCCGGAACCGGCCGTCCAGCGGGCGCCGCCGTTCACCGGGACGGCGGCGTAGACCTCGTAGAGCTTCTGGTGGGTCAGGTCGACCACCAGCACGTGGCGGTCGCCGGTGCTGGCCGGGCCGCCCTCGATGGGCGCGTCGGCCGGGATCGGGTAGGGCCCCGGATCGCTCTCGTCGGCATAGTCGAAGGTGATCGGCACCAGGGGCTGGGTCCCCGGCACCAGCACGTAGGGAATGCCGTTGGGGGCGCCGGCCCAGACCGTGCCGAAGTCCGGATGGAGCCCGGCGGTGAGGCCGATGCCGGCCAGCAGGGTGCTGGACGCGGGATCCACCGCCGCCCCGGAGATGTCGGTGTTCCAGGGATTGTCCGCGGGGAAGACCTGGAAGCCGTTCAGGCTGCCGTTGGCCACGGTGCCGGTGCCGGGGGTGGGGGTGGCGCTCACGGCGCCGCCGCTGGAGCCGCCACCGCAGGCCAGGGTGAGGGCAGGTATGGCAAGGGCAAGCAGCAGACCGCGCATGGGACCGTCCTGGCTGGAAACTGACCGTAGCCCATCCGCGCCAGGATTGCCATCGGTAAAAACAGGGAGGGGCGCAGCCTCGTTCAGTTCCTGCGGCCCAGCCAGATCCGCTCGGTCCACTGAAAGCCCACGGACTGCTCGGTGAGGGCCAGGTCCGGCGCCAGCGCCCGCCAGTCGGCGATGCCGGTGTCGTTCGCGGCCTGCCAGCCCGCGGCCGCCGCGGCCCGCGCCAGCACCTCCGGGGAGTGGGCCGAGCGCATGGGCTCGCCCATGATCGTCAGCATGGACAGGGCGAGGCTCGCGGGCAGCCGGCCCTGCTTGCCGGTCAGGTAGCTGAGGGCGATCCGGCTCCCCGGGGCGGCCAGCGCCGCGGCGGCCGCCAGCATCCCGGCGGTCTCCCGGGCCGACAGGTACATGACCACCCCCTCGCACAGCCAGAACGAGGGCCGGGCGCGGTCATAGCCCGCCGCCTCCAGGCGGGCGGCCATATCGCCGGTCTTGAAGTCCACCGGGACGAACCGGACCTCCCGGGCGGTCCGGGCCAGCCCGGCGGAGCGGTCGCGCTTCCAGTCCTGGGTGGCCGGATGGTCGACCTCGAACACCGTGGTCGTCGCCAGGCCCGGCAGCCGCCAGGCCCGGCCGTCCAGGCCGGCGCCGAGGATCACCAGCTGCTCGATCGGCAAGGCGGTGAGGATCGCCTGGTCCAGGACCACCGTGCGGAACTGGTTGAAGACGCCCATGCCCCGCAGCCAGAAGGGGTACGGCGAGCTGGCGGGGGCCCGGCGCAGGCGCGCCGCGGCCCGGCCCACCCGCTTGGCCCAGGCCCCCGGCAGCAGCGGCAGGGCAGCCGGGTCGGAGAACCCGGGAACCTGCGGCGACAGCGTCCCCAGGGCGCGGTTGTAGGCGATGAAGAGGGCGGTGGCGCTGATCTGTCCCGTGAGCATGCCCCCAAGCTACCGGCAAATCCGGCGGGCCGGCGAGGCTTTTCTACTTAGTGGGCCGCTGCGGCGCCGCCGCCGTAGTGGGCGAAGATGCGCACGCTGCCGCCCACTACGGCGCCGTCGCCGAGGCTGATCAGGCCGGGGTCGCTGATCTGCTCGGTGTTGATGAAGGCGCCCCGCCCGATCCGCATGCCCATGGCCTTCAGGAACCAGGGCACCGCCTCGAGGGCATAGTCGCCGCCCTTGTAGGGCCGGATCCGGGTGGGCAGCAGCCAGTTGCAGCAGGGCACCACCACCAGCAGCGAGAGGCCGAACCCGAACCAGCCGGCGGCCACGGCGAAGCCCCGCAGGGGCCAGGCCGCCGCCGGCTGGTTCGGCAACAACAGGAACAGCCGGTCCGGGGTCTCCTGCAGGACCTCCACCGCCATGTGCTCCGGCAGCTTGGTGTGGAGGCTCTCGAGGGCCTGCCGTGGGTTGGCCAGCAGCTGGGCCTGGAAGGCCGGGCTTTGCAGGGCCTGGATGAATGGATCCGGTGGGGTTCGCGGGTCGGGGTTCATGCCAGTCTCCGTGGCAGCCAAAATAAATTAATAATTTATTGTGTCAAACGGAGGCCTGCCTTCGGTTCGGCTCCCCCGGCCGACCGCGACCCGCCCGCGCCCGCGGCCGCCTGGGCCCCGCTCGCGCTCGCCGCCCGGGTCCAGGCGCAGGACGCAGGGGACCACCTCCGGCCGGGCCAGCCGCAGCAGCGCGTAGCCGAGGCCGGCGAGCCCCTGGAACAGGTCCGGCCGGGCCAGGGCCTCCGGTCCGCCCAGGTGCCAGCCCCCCCTCGCGCTCCGGGCCGCCCGGGCCTGGGCCGAGATCCGGGCCCGGGCGGTGGCCTCCAGGTCCGGGCGGGAGAGCCGGCGGCCCAGGTCCAGCAGGATGTCGGCGCGGCCCAGGCCGCCCCCGGCCAGGCCGGCGCCGCCGGCGGGAGCGGCGCAGGCGGCGGCGCCGGCCTCGATGGCGGCCCGGAACTCGGGCCCGTCCAGGGCCTCCAGGCTGGCCAGGCGGCCCAGGGCGATGCCGGGGGCGCCGTGGGCCCAGCCGGCCTGGGCGTAGCGCCCGGCCTCCGGGGTGGCGGGCCGCAGGTCGGCCCAGTTCTGCCACTCCGGGGAGAACTGGGCGTCTTCCCAGCGGCTGGCGGCCCTGGCGGCATCGAGGAAGTCAGGCTGGCCGGTGGCCCGGGCCAGGCTGGCCAGGGCGAAGCCGATCCCCGCGGCCCCCTGGCTGAACCCGGTCAGCGGCGGCCCCGGGGCCGAGGCCCAGGCCAGGGAGCCGTCCGCCTGAGCCATTCCGGACCGCAGCAGCTGGCGGCCGCAGGCCCCCGCCTGGGCCAGGACGGCCGCCGAACCGGTGGCCCGCCAGAGGCTGAGCAGCCCGGCCAGGGTGCCGGCGCCGCCGTCCAGGAGGTCGCAGCGCCCGGGGGCGGGCGGGCCGGGGGGGATGAGCGCCGCCGCCCGCGCCGCCGGGTCGAGCCAGTCGGCCTCGCCCAGGAGCCGGCCGGCCTGGACCAGGGCGTAGACCACCCCGCCCAGGCCGCGCAGCCCGTGCAGCCCGGGCAGCCGGGACGGGAGCTCCGGGGCCGGCCCGGCCAGCCCCTGGCAAAGCGGCAGCAGGGCGGCGCGGGCCCAGGCCCGGTGCTCCAGGGCGCCGGTGAGCCGGGCCAGGGCCGCCAGGAACAGGCCGATGCCGGCGTTGCCGGCGCACAGGTCCAGCCCGGCCCAGCCGACGACCTCGCGCGCCAGGCCGGCCCCGGCGGGGTGCAGGGTGAGCCAGGCGCTGCCCCCGCCCGGGCCGGCCCAGGCCAGGCGCTGCAGCTCGGCGGCCAGCTCCGCGGCCGCCGCCACGGCTTCCGGACCGGCCAGGGCGGGCCCGGGCCCGGGCGCCGGCGCGGGCGGGGGCTCGCCCAGCAGCTGGAAGGACGCCCGGATCACCCGCAGCTGGCACTCCAGATCGGCCGCGTCCATGGCCGCCAGGCGCTGCCGGGCCGCCTCCAGGCAGGACTGCGCCAGCCCCGCGGGCAGCACGGTCCGGCCGGCCCCGTCCAGGAAATCGGTGCCGTCGGAGGCGGTGGCGAAGTAGGGGATGTCCCCTTCGGCCAGGGCCTCCCGCTCCCGGTCGGCCAGGGGCAGGAACCGGGCCGGGGTGGGATGGGCCAGGAAGGCCCGGCACAGCCCGGCCAGCTGCACGGCCCGGTCGGCGCCGTCCCGCAGGCACCCGGGCTCGCAGCTCAGCAGCAGGAGCTGCCAGTAGGTGCTGGTGTCCCGCGGCACGACCCGCAGGGTCTGGCCGGCGAACCCGGCCAGGGGGCCGTCGGCCGCCGCCAGCGCGTCCCGGTGCTCCCGGAGGAACCGGTGGATGCCCTGGAACCCCTCGGCGATGGCCTCCACGTGCTCCAGGGGCGAGGCCGGCTGGCCGGCCAGCAGGGGCAGGTGGGTGCGGGGCCGGGGCGGCAGCAGCCGCGGCGCCAGGGTCATGCAGTCGGTGTTGCTGTGGCGCCAGCACAACCCTTGCTGGGGCTGCGGCTGGCAGGGACCGAAGGCGCTGAAGTCCTCGGCCCGGTCGCCGATCCGGTGCCAGCAAGGCAGCAGACCGGTCCGCAGGGCCAGCGCCGGGAGGCCCGGGAGCGGGCTGGCCTGGGGCTCGCCGCTGCCGACCCGGGGGAACTCCGGCGCCATGACGGTCTCGAGGTCCAGCAGGATGGGCTGCTCGCCCGCGGCGATCAGGTTCTCGAGATGGCCGTCGCCCCCGCCCAGCAGGTGGACCAGGCCGAGCAGCACCCCGCAGCGCCGGTAGAAGCGTTCGACCGCCCCGGCATCGGGGCAGGGGGCGGGGTCGACGAACTCGCTCCAGCCGTGGCCGGGCCGGGCCAGGTGGCGCAGCGGCCGGAGCGGGCCGGGGCCGCCGCGGGCGGCGACCCAGTCCAGCAGCCGGTACCAGGCGGCGTCGATGCCGGCGGGCACCGGCTTGTAGACCAGCCGGACCCCGCCCGGGAAGCGGAGGATGGCGGTGGCGCGGCCGTGGTTGTGGGGGTCCCCGGCCCCGGCGGCGATGCGCGCCACCGGGCCGGGGTCGGCCCCGGCGAACCAGCCGGCGCGGATGGCCGCGCCATCCTGGTCCAGCCGGACCAGCGCCTCCCGCCAGGCGGCGGTCCAGTTCAGGGCCAGTTCGGCCAGCAGCCGGGCCAGGGCGCTGTGGCGGGCGAAGAACCCCAGCAGCGCGCCCTCGCCCCGCAGGCGCTGGACGAAGGCGCGGTAGACCGCGTCCCCCGGCGGCCGGCCCGGGCCGGCCAGGACCAGGTCGATGGACGCCACCCAGGGGTGCCGGAACCGGCCGAATTCGGCCAGCAGGGCCGGGCCCGCCAGGGTCAGGAAGCGGCCCAGGAGCTGGCGCTCGAGATCCGCCCAGGCAGCCCCCGAGAGCAGCCCGGAGGGCACCGCCGGGTCGGCCCGGAGCCGCCGGCAGACGGTTCCGGCCAGGGGTCCCAGCAGTTCCTGGAAGGGCACCGGCGGCCCCGGTTCGGCGCCCTGGGCGAATTCCGGGGCGGCCGCGGCCGCGGCCAGGACGGCCCCCCAGAACCGGGCCCAGGGCGGCAGCCGGGCCGGATTCCGCAGCCGGACCGGCCCCAGCGCGCGCAGGGCGGAAGCTTCCTCCAGACCATGCCAGGCCAGCAGCTTGGCGAAGCCGGCGGGATCGCCGTTGGCGGCCTGCCGGCGCCAGGCCGCCAGCCGGTCCCGGGCCTCGGCTCCGGCCGGCGCCACCGGCACGAACGCCGGGCCCAGCCGCTCCAGCGGCGTGGCCGCGCCGGCCGCCATGGCCGCCAGGGCGGCGCCGGGGGTCCTGGCCGGCCGGCCCGCCGGATCCGCCATGGCGATCAGAGGTAGGGCTGGGCGCTGGCGCCCATGGCGAACTGGAAGATGCTCACCGCCTTGATCAGGTCGGACCGGGCCTGGGCCGTGGCCACTTCGGCGGCGGCCAGCTCCTCCTCCACCTGGGTCACCCGGAAGACATCGGACAGGCCCAGTTCCAGCCGCTCCACCTCGGCGTCGTAATGCCGCCGGCCCAGATCCTCGGCCTGCTCGGCGAAGCCCAGCCGTTCCCGGGCCGAGCCGATCGCCGCGTAGGCGGTGCGCACGCTGGTGCGGATGTCCTGCTCGAGGCTCTGCAGGGTCAGCTCCTGCTGGCGCACCTGGACCGCGGCCTTCTGGGCGGCGCCCCGGGCCGCGCGGTTGAACAGGGGCACCCCCAGGCTCAGGCCCACGGTCCAGCCGCGGATCCCCTGGTCATTGGGGCGGCCGCCCGCGGTCAGCCGGTCCGCTTCGTTGCGGGCGCCCTTGATGGTGTAGGCGCCGGTGAAGGTCAGGCTGGGCCTGAGGCCGTCCCTGGCCACCTGGAGATCCAGCCGCAGGGCCTCCAGGTCCTCCCGGCTGGCCGCCAGGTTGTGGCGCTGGTCCACGGCCCTGCGCTCGCACTCGGCCAGTCCAGGCAGGTCCGGCACCGGCACCGCCGCCGGCGGGTCTTCGGCCACGCGCACCGGCTCGGCGTCCGCGGCCTTGGCGCCAAAGACCAGGCTGCGCAGCGACGCTTCGGCCTCCTGGCGGGCCTGGCGGGCGGCGGCGAGGCCGGCCCGGCGGTTCTGCACGGCCCGGTCCACCGCCAGCAGGTCCACCTGGGCGATCAGGCCCAGCGCCTGGCGTTCCTGGTTGCGCTGGTACAGCTTCAGGGTCCGCTCCAGGGAGGCCGCCCCGGCCCGCTCCTGCCAGGCCGCCAGCTCCAGGGCGGCATAGCCCTGCTCCACCGAGGCCACCAGCTGGTCGGCCTGCTGCCGGGCCCGGGCTTCGGCGGCCGTCAGCACCAGCCGGGCCCGGGCCACCGGGGCGCCGGCCAGGGTGGCGCCGAACCCGCGCAGCAGCGGCTGGGTGAGGCCCAGCTGCACGCTGCTGTCCCATTCCGTGGGGTAGGCCTGGTACTGGAGGGGGTCGGCGGGGGCGCCGCCCAGCAGGACCCGGGACTCGGTCCGGCGCATGGCCTGGGCGTCCAGGCGGTACTGGGTGCTCCAGGGGGTGGCGCCGGCCAGGCTGAGCCCGTACTTGTCGTAGCCGAACACCCCCTGGCCGGCCACCGACAGGGAGTTGATAAGCACTTCGTTGTTGCGGTTCACCTCCGGGCCGAGGGTCAGCTGCGGGTCGAACCGGCCCTCAGCCTGGCCCAGGTCGCCCCGGGCGGATTCGGGAGCCAGCCGGGCGCCCTGGAGGTCCAGGTTGTTGGCCAGGGCGCTGCGGATCAGTTCATCCAGACCGGGGCCCGGTCCGCCGGCGGCGAGACGGGTGGTCCAGACCAGGACGGCAAGGGGGATCACGAGGTTCATGGGGGCCTTGGGTTTGGAGAACAGCTGCCGGGTTTCCATTGACTGTTAATATGTATCAATTATATTCAACGCACAAGGCCCAGGGGAAACGCATGTCCAAGAGCATTTTTCGCCAAGCATCACTGGAACGCCTGAGCAGTCCGGAGCGGCTGGACAGCCTGATGGAGGTGGTGAACCTCCGGGCCTGGATCGCCCTGGCCGCCGCCGGCCTGGTGATCCTGGCCGGGCTGGCCTGGGGCTGCCTGGGCAGCCTGGCCGAGGAGGTGCCGGGGCAGGGGATCCTCGCCCGGGAAGGCGGCTATTTCAATGTCGAGGTGGCGGGCACCGGCCCCCTGCTCAAGGTCCTGGTCGAACCCAACCACTTCGTCGCCCGGAACCAGGTGGTGGCCCTGATCGGCCGGCCGGAACTGGAAGGCCAGCTGGCGGAGCTGGAACGCCAGCGGGACGCCCTGGAGCGGCAGAAGGCGGACACCGTGCCGCTGCTGGACCAGGAACGCACCGCCCAGCAGGCCGCGGTCCGGGAGCAGGCCGCCCAGGCCGAGGCCACGGTCCGGGCCGCCCGGGAACGGATCGCTTTCCTGAACCTGCACCTCAAGGCCATGGGCCAGGCCCTGGACAAGGGCCTGATCGCCCCCGAGCAGCTGCAGAACGTCAAGCAGGAGCTGGTGGAGGCCGAGAGCCGGCTGGCCAGCGCCACCAGCCGGGGCCATGAGCTGGTCAGCCAGCAGGCGGCGGCGGAGGGGAGGCTGACCCAGCGGCGCTTCGAACTGGACCGGGAACTGGGCGGCGTCCAGGGCCGGATCACCCAGCTGCGGGCGCAGCTGGCCGCCGAGACCCAGGTGCTGAGCCCGTACGCCGGGAAGATCCTGGAGGTGCTCAAGGACCCGGGCCAGATGATCCAGGCCGGCACCCCGCTGCTGCGGCTGGAGGTCGATTCCAGCCCGGTGGTCGGCTACCTGCTGGTCCAGTCCGACGGCAAGCGGCTGCAGGCCGGCATGCAGGTGCAGATGGAGCCGGCCGGGATCCGCCAGGAGGAGTTCGGGCTGATGCGCGGGCGGGTCCGCGAGGTCTCCCACAGTCCCATGACGGTCGAGGGCATCGAGGCGCTGCTGCACAACCGCGGCCTGGCCAACCAGCTGGGCAGCGGCGGCAACGCCTACCTGGTGGAAGTGACCCCGGAGCTGGACCCGGCCACCCCCTCCGGGTTCCGCTGGACCAGCCGCCAGGGCCCGCCGGAGTCCTTCGGCAGCGGCACCCTGCTCAGCGGCCGGATCCAGGTGCGCAAGCAGGCGCCCATCACCCTGGTGGTGCCGGC
>Ga0316217_10006573_pt1 | contig 11436 bp, 12 predicted proteins | sample 1anoAmetaG_FD_203633 | JGI IMG/M metagenome (GOLD analysis project Ga0316217, IMG submission 203633) | Freshwater microbial communities from Trout Bog Lake, Wisconsin, USA - 1anoA | ecosystem: Environmental > Aquatic > Freshwater > Lake > Hypolimnion/Profundal zone | place: USA: Wisconsin... | reverse complement strand
ATGCCCTGGAACTACGCCGCCACCCTGGAAGGCCTGGATCTGGAGGGATAGGGCCCGCAGGTCAGGCGCAGGCTGCGACAAGACCGCCAGAGGCGGCCGAAGTCACGCACGCCTGCCACAAGGACACAAATGATCAAGCGCATCCATGTGCCCGGTTACGACTTGGCGAAGGGGTGTGTGGATCGGGCGATTCATGAAGGTGTGATCCAGTTGGATTGTCCCAAAGGGTTCTATACCCAGGCACAAATTGAGGAAGTGATCAGCCATTAAGCCATCTAGGGTTAGCAGCTACACGTTATGCTATTGCAGCAGTCCCGCGCGTCCTGGGGCATCTGGGACGGCTTAGATCGCTTTGTGATGAAGTGCTGTGAACTGGTCCTTATGTTTGCCTAAAGCAAAGATTACGTAACAGTTCCCGGCGCCAAGGATCACAACGACTGAGAATAATTCCCATAAAGGGGTCCGCCCCCAGGCGTTCTCCATCGCTGCAAACGGGCTGAGGACTCCAAAGGGGATTATGAAAAATAGGAGCCAATGAACGAAAACCGCGATCACCCTGGCGATATTCTTCATCAGCCATAAGCCCAAAGCTAATGGGAGCCAAAATCCCAGGGCAAGAATGCTCCAGAGCGGTTGGGAACCTTGGGCATGGCGAAGGTAGCCAACAAACTCAGCCATGTAAAGGAAACAGATTGAAACGATAACGATACGCAGACTGAGAAGGTTGGTTTGTGGCAGGAACTTCCTCAGCATCTGCGCTCCGTTGGTGTATCTGGGTTCATTTTGACCCTTATTGGGGATGAACCGACGATAAACTCTGTTGAATCAAGGAAGCAGATATTATACCTCCCAAATGGTTATTTCTGAAAATCGCACTAGAGACGGGTTAGGGCTTTACCAGAAAGTAGGTAGGTTAGCTCAACTTGTGGGAGGCTGCATGACGCGGCGAAAATCACGTGGAGCAAACACAGCCTGTATAAATGGGTGTGAATCCAGTGATTGGATTGCATCTATCCAGCATGTAACCGCGCCGAACCGCCTTTTGTAGAACGCCACGACTGCAGGGTTGCCTGTCTGTTTAATGTATTCCTGAAGGCACCATGCCAACTGGTCAAGTTCAAGCCCGATCGCAGTCATTTCAGTTGCGATTGCCTGTTTCGAAGCGACAATAAGCGTCCCGTTAGTTGCCTCCACAATATAATCTGTTGGCTTTGAAAGCGCAGCCGTGCCTGCCGCTGAAATGATCGTGAATACAGTTATGGGCGCATTTCTCATACGGTAGTGATCTATTTGCTGGCTTGGTGGTTGTGCCAAAATTCCATCGATTCGCCCCGAGACATTGGCAAGGACTCGCTGAAACTCCTCAAGGTTTGCTTGCTGACGAGCAGAATCTAATTGCATGGCTTGAAGCCAGATGGTCAGCAGTACGCCAACGAAGGCAAGGAAGGTGAAGAGGGGACCAAGTACACCCGCTGCGTAGTTACCGAAGTTTGCCCAGGCAGTATCATTCTTAGACAACTGGAAACCGTTGCGTGGGGCGAAGGTCAGGAAATATGCACCGATTGCAAGAAAGGTTATGACTGATGCAGCCAGGAGCAGGATGATGGCGATTCTACGTGCGCTTGGAGAAAAAGGTTTATCCATGGTATTGGCACCTAATCAGTCGTGCACCCTGAAGGTTCCTGCGTTGCAATCGCCTATTTACCCGGTTCACCTAAACTACCGGCTTCATCATCAAGAATGCTGCGAAGACGGATGAAAAGGGTTCGAAATGTCTCCTCATCCGTGCGGTGCATTGAAAATGCAGGATATACCATCATGCCAGAGGAAGATTGTTGCGGGAGCATATGCTCAACCCTCATCGCTGTCGGATATTTTCCAGCCCAAATAACATAGCTTTCAAGACGGATTAATAACTCTTCTTCAACTTCGTGGAAGAAGATCCCTAAGTCCCGCAGAAGTTCAATGGGCTTGTGGTGACCAAGCAAATACTTGCCTTTTGCATCGAAGGGATCGTGGTGGCGTACCCAGATACCTTTAATCAAAGATTCTATCGCCATCCCATTCAACATCGTTCTAGGCGCATTCAGATCTGGCTCCGACTCACGCTCAGGATCAGATTCTTTGGCTTCGGAAAGATATAGACCGGGCACCCACTCCCTGTTTATTTGTTCATGTAGCAAGAGGGCGGCACGACGCAAGGCGAGCGACTTTCGTTCCCATTCCCGCCAATCTCTGGTTACCGCTGCATGAGCAGCAGCTAATTGTTCTTCCGTCTCAGGATGATCCATCATTTGCGCCTCGGAAAGTAGCGGTCCCTTCATTAAGATACTTCAGAAACTTTCCTTGTTCAGCTGCAAACCGATGAATACCATGCGTGGCTGTTAGATAGACGACTGAAACAAACAGGGTGCTGGTCGTTGATGGTGGCATCAGCACAGCGCTAACAGAGACAGGTCTGGGCTTTACCAGAAGGTGGGTATCACAGGGGTAGGTGGAGTGTGTCCATGGCTCTTAGTCCTTCCTTGTAAGGAACCCCCGAATCATGCTCCAGATCAAGAACTGCCACGCAGAACCTAATAGAACTATGACAGCCCAGGTTGCCCAGATTGTGTGGGCATACTGTGCGGTCGTTGGCTGACCGTGGGCGGGAAGGAAGAGAACACTAGACGTCCAACTTGACAAGAATCCAATGGGGATTCCAGCAGGGAAGCATAGAAGACAAGGAAACATTGGAGCCCATTCGTTTCCATAAACTGCACAGAGAATGCAGATACCGATGAATACACCTGCGGCAATCCAAGGGAGATACCAAAGCCGTTGGGGCAACTTAACGTGTGGTTCCCGGTCGTTGGTTGACATCACACCGCATCGTAACACTTAAGGCATGTATCCACCGGGGGGTTTGTGGGAACGGGCAGAGGTGCCTGAAGGTGCTTCATCGATCGGAGGGCACCGCCGCAGAGGTAGTCGTGCATCTGATTGGCATTCATGGCAGCAGCGTTCCCGCGCTTAACGGTGTGCCGCTGTGCACGTGGAACACCATTTCTCCGGGAATAGATCCACGCACTTGCCCGGGTCCTCCCGGACCCAAAACGAGAGTTTAAACACCTAACTTGTTAGGGAATATCGATTTTATCTCGGGCATCGGGAGGTGTTTCCGAGCTCATCGACATAGGTAAAAGCCATGTGGTTTATGGCAAATGCCACAAATTGTGGCGGGACACGCCCTGTGCCGCACGAGAGCATCAGGACAGAGTTCGGGGGTGCAGAGACGGGTTTGTAAAGAGTGGTGGTAATTAATAGAGTCAGAGGGTGCTGCCCTCCTGACGCCTTCCAACCCACCCGTCAGGAGAACCCATGACCATTGCGCCTAACCGCCGCGACCCTCTTCGCCGCTCCCTTCCTTCCCGCTGCAGCATGAACCCGTTTCAGGTGGCATCGGCGCCCATTCCCATCTCAGGATGGGATCTTCGTGCCCCTGACATCTTCCGTGAGCGTACCTTGGCGGCGCACTTGGAGCGCAACATTGGATGGCTTCAGGCGCGTCCCAGGACTTCCAACGCCATTGAGGCAGCTCTATTCCCGGAATACTCCCTGTGCGGCATGGAGCGTGAGGAAGTGCGTTCCCTGTTGAATGCTGCCCTCTGGGATGCGGGATATGTCCCCAGCAGCACGGACACGGGCAACCCGACCTGGAACTGGACGGAAGGCAACTAAGCACCCGGCAACACGCGCCCATCCCTCCATGACCGGGGATGGGATGGGTGCGCTTTGTCGTTCAGGAGAAACGCAATGACCGCAGCATTCAATTCGCAATACCGCCGCTATAACCGCATTTACCAAGCTTTCCTGGAGGCTGGAGTGCCACTGGCAGGGCTTCTGGAAGGCACCAAGCAAATCTTCCATAACACCGCCGCCGAAAGCCTTTTGCTGGATCTCTATTGCCTAGAAGCTGCCATGGATGCAGGGGCGAATGTCGGGGCAATCACCCACCAGAAGGACCTCCCGGGCACAAACCCGCTTGGGTTCTGGGACTTGGATATCGATGGTCCCGACCATGGACTCGACCTCTCCCCGTTTACTTGGCGTGTGCGCCGTGAGGGCGAGATGGTCCGCGCCCACTACTTCGCCCGGCTGCCGAACACTACGGTGCCTCTGGAGGCGTCCTATAAGGGCAAGGACTACGATCTCTGCACCTGGAACACCGTCATGCCGGGGTCAGTCCATGAAAGCGGCACCGTTTATGAACTCGAATACCTTGAAGACGGGGTATGGGTTCAGTGGGACGGCGAGGTGTTCAGCATCGACATGCTGCCGGTGGTTGATCCCGAGCAGTATCGATCCCAGGTAAACCAGCGGGTGAACAAGCGCCCCAGCAACGTCAACCTGCTCCAGACCAAGCCCAAAAAGGCGAAGAAGCAGGTGGTGTGGGTTGCTTCGACTGGCAGTCAGGTAACCCGCACCAAGATGGCGAGGAACTATCTACGCTTCTACGCTTGGCGGTCCATCTCAGGCAAGAACGGTCATGATGCCCTCCTGGTGGTCGTGACGAACCTCCGCCTTTTCCACCGCCTGGAGCAGTCTGTGGCACTGGAGATGGTCAAGGAACACTTCAACCCTCGGTGCATTGACCTCCTGGGCAACCCATGTCCCTGGTCTGATGTCGAGATCACCCACAAGTGGAACGAGGCGGGGAAACCCGGTGTCTATCCCACCCTTGGCGAGAAACACCCCAGGGCACGGGCGAAAGAGGCGCGCTTGATGCTCGAAGGTGAGGTTGAGGAGTTCTTGGGACAATTCACACAGGATGGCGGCATGACCAATCCCACGACCCTCCGGCTTGCCTTCATCTCGTCCAGGGGCGGGGAGGATGTCAATGAGACAGCCTTCGGTCGCGCCGTGTCCAAGGCGGCTGGCATCCAGACCACCACGCCAAACGGCAAGCGGATGTATAAGGGTTTCTCACTCACAGAGGCAGGTCTGAGCTTTACCAGGAGTGGTGGAGTGGCAGCCTAAAGGCGATTGCCCATCTCATAGAGCAATGTGACTATAGTCAAAACCGGCGGGGTCGTTACAGGATCGAAAGAGGGAAGAGGTAATGATGGGAATTCAAACGGGTCATGCCACAAGCTTGTTGTGGTTTGCTCTCATGGGAATTATCTTCGGCAAACTCCCATTGTGGTGGTCTTTACCTATATATTCTTGGTCCGGCATTCTCAGGCAAAAACATTCACGCCTGATATTGTTACTCATCGTAATCGTCATCCTATTGACTGGCATAATAAATGAGATACTTAACCCTTCTCTCGTAGGAAGATTGACCTGGGTTTTTATTGCTATTTTGTTGTTGCCGCACCCTTCGTTGTTTAAGATCAAACACAAAACCAGCTAATCACCCAAACCCGCATCCTATGTTTCTGGAACTGATCCTAGTTGACAGGCAGGCGATCTGAACGCCCTCGCCTGATCCGTCCGTTAATAAGATATTCTTGATAGGGGCAGTGCTTCAGTGTTCAATCGTGGGGTCGTGTTCTAGGTGAAAGTCAGGTCATGGTATAAATGCGATAGCAAAGATAGACAACATAGCCAATAGAACCAGCAAGTGCAACTGAGGTATTCAACCAGAACATTTTGGGACTGTTTTTTCGATATACCCAACCAGCCCACCTCGTCCAATATCTGCCACTTCGAATAGACATAACGGTAAGAATCAATATGACAATCGCTGCCACCAAGCCAAGCTTTGCATACCTCAGATCTCTAGTAGCCTTGAGATATACTTCCCCTGGACTCGTGAATTCTTGCATGTGAATTACCCCGGATGGGTTCTGGTGTTGGGATTATTATATCAGCCATTCTATGTCGAATTATGGTGATTCGTCAGGTTGCGTTGAGACGTCAAGGAATCGCCTCAGAGCCTCAAAGAGACGCTCCAAGGACTCAGGCAGGCAGAACCCCACCCGAATCCCAGAAGACACTCCATGCCCTTAAACCGCTGATGCTGGTGTTGTTGGTTTCCCAGCGGTAAGACCGAGTTTCACACCGAGTCCTTCTTGAGCGTCCCTTCGAGCATCCAAGGTCTGCTCGATATAGCCCCAGAGGGTCTTGAAGTCCTTATGACCCATCATTGTCTGCAATTCGCTGAGAGGGGTTCCTACCGCAGCATGGAGGCTGGCAAAGGATGCACGAAGCCGATGGGGTGTCAGATTGCCAAGGCTCAGCATCTTCGCGGCTTTGACCAGTGTCTTCCTTAGGAAGCCGGGGCAGTGCTGCTTGCCGTCTCTAGTCGGAAACACCCATTCACTGAGGGTCGCCTTGGGCATGGTCGAGATCGCCTCCCACAGCCAGGACGGAATGGGCAGCACCCGCGCTTCCTTGCCTTTGGCGCGTCCGACTGTATAGGTGCGCTGTTCATAGTCCAGCCATTCCCAGCGCATCCCGGCAACTTCGCTGGAACGACATCCCAGCCCCAGCATGACCCGGACCATCACCCGGACCTGGGGGTTCTGGGTTGAGTGGTCGATGGCGGCAAGGAACTCGGATACCCGGCTGGCGGGGACGGTGGGACGTGGCTTCCTCTGGACCCTCAGGAGGTCAACCTTGAGTGCTTTCCTGAGCCTTCCACGCTTCACGGCGAAGTTCAGGTGGGTCCGCAAGGTCACCAGGACGTTATTGGTGAAGACCTGGGAGCGCCCAGCCGCCAGCAGGGAGTTGCGGAGTTGATCCACCTGGGCAGCGTCAATCTTGTCGATGGACGTCTTCCCCAGGCGGGGTTCCAACCAGATCCGCCAGTGAGCCGAGAGGGAGGCAAGGTATAGGGGACTGACAGACGGCGCCTTGGACGCCAGGAACTCTTGATGGACTTCCTCAAGGGTCAAGGTCTTCCGGGTGTCCTTGAGGGCGAGTTTGCCCCGGGCGATGTCCAGACGTAGCTGGTTGACGAACAGGGTCGCTGTCTTGAGGTCCGGGGTCCGGGTGGAACCCTGGTAGCGCACCCCGTCAACCAGGACGTCATAGTGCCAGATGGACCCGCCACGCTTGACCAGTCCAGGTGTTTTGCTTCGTGCCATTGCGTCCTCCGAGCGGAGGCGCTTCAAGGGGAGCGAGGGACCGATTCCCTACAAATTCCCTACATGGCGGTTCTGGGCAGGTTCAGGGATCGAATCGCTGGGGACCAAGTGGAGTATTCAGTTGGGTTACTGGTTCCAACTCGGATAGCTCAGTTGGTAGAGCAATGGACTGAAAATCCATGTGTCGGCGGTTCAACTCCGTCTCCGGGCACCAACGTTGCCAACGAATCAGCCCCGATCCCCGATCGGGGCTTTTCTTGTATTGCTCTAAGGTTGCTCAACGAACGCGAGCGGCCCCCCAGGCCTTGGCTCCCTGTCCTTGACGTCTGGAAGCGGTGCATTAGATTCCCCGGGTGGTAGTTGGTGAACTTAGCCCCAGCCGCTGGCATCTATTTGAGAGACAAGGAGGCAATGTGGGGAATTGGTGTTTTGAAAATGCCGCTTCTTTGAACACCTGCCTGCGAGGGGGTCGGGGATGATCGATCTGAACCTCTTGCGGGAGGACCCCGCAGCCATGGTGGAACTCTGCCGGAAGCGCGGTTGTACGGTCGATTTGCAGCGCCTGGGGCAGGTAGATGCCGATTTGCGCAGGCAGCTGGGGAGGTACGAGGAGCTTCGGCATGAGCAGAAACACCTCACCCCGGAGGTCGCGCGGGAGCGGGGCCGGCAGATCAAGGAGGAGGTCAACGCGCTGACTCAGGAAATCAGAGCATTGGAAGAAGTGCGGCAGGACCTCTGGTCCCGTCTCCCCAATCTGCTGGCGCAAGATACACCCCCCGGTGAAACCGCCGAAGGCAACCTGGAGTTGAAGCGGACTGGTACCTGCCCCCGATTCGGCTTCACCCCCAAGCCTCACGAAGAGGTCGCGGCCGGCCTGGGCATCCTGGATCTCAAGCGGGGCACCAAGGTGACCGAGTCCGGGTTCTACTATTGGCGGGCCGGCGGCGCCGCGCTGGTGTGGGCGCTCCTTTCCTACGCCATGGATCTGCTCAGGGAGCACTCGTTCGAGGTGATCCTGACCCCCATCCTGGCCAAGCGGCACACGTTGTTTGGCACGGGCTACCTCCCGTTCGGGGAGGACCAGATTTACCAGCTGAAAGAGGCCGACCTCTGTCTGATAGGCACCACCGAGCAGATTCTGGTGGGCCTGCATGGGGATGAGGTCCTGGAAACGGACCTGCCCCTGCTTTATGCTTCTGCCAGCCCCTGTTTCCGCACCGAAGCAGGGGCCTATGGCCGGCAATCGCGTGGCGTATTCCGGGTCCATCAGTTCTACAAGGTGGAACAGGTGGTGTTCTGCCGACCCGAGGAATCCGAGCACTACCTCCAGGTCTGCCAGGAGAACATCGAGGCCCTCATGGAGCGGCTGGAACTGCATCACCGGGTGGTGCGGGTCTGTCTAGGCGACCTGGGCGCCCCGGCCTACAAAAAACTCGACACGGAGGCATGGTTCCCCGGGTTCGGTGATTTCCGCGAGACTCATTCCAACAGCAACCTGCTCGACTTCCAAACCCGCCGGCTGAACATCCGGTTTCGGGATGGCAACCGCAAGCGGTTGCCCCACACGATTTCCGCCACCATGGCCACCGAGCGCATCGCCCTGGCCATCCTGGAGCAGTTCCAGCAGGAGGACGGTTCCGTCATGATCCCCACCGTTCTGCGGCCTTATCTGGGCGGCAGGGAACGGTTGTGGGGCCCCTGACGGTCGGAACGGCGTTTCGCTACCATTCGTGAAGGTGAACATCGGGGGACGACCGTTGTCTACCGGGAACCCCACCGGTCCGTCCTGTCCCGTGGCGGCCTGACGCGGGCCCACCCGGTGCGGCCGAATGAGGGAGTGGGAGCCCGGGCTCTGGCTCGAAGAATCGCGGGCCTCCGCCTGGAAATGATCCAGCGGCAACCTTCACCTGGCCCGGTCCGGGCCCAACCGTCTGGTGTTCACATGCTCAACCCTACAAAATCCTCCCCGTCCTGCCCGTTCGTCGTGGCAGACAAGATCACCCCCCTCATCCCGGCGGCCAGGTCGGAAAGGAAGCAGGGCACGGCGGCCACCACCCATGCCCCTGACTCGATCCTGGAGGGCTTTGATACCGTCACCGAGTTCTGCGCCTTCCTCAGGATTTCCCGGACCACTTTCTACAAGCTGAAAGACGGCGGAATGATCCTCACGTTGAAAATTGGCAGGAGAACCTTGGTGCCTCGTCGCGAACGAGCTGCGTGCATTTATCGCCTGCCCCAGCCGGCGTTGTTCTCGGACGACGATCTGGCGGGCTGATCCAATGCTGACCGCTTCCGCGGCCCATGGCACGATTCCTGCCAAAGTCCAAAGGCTGAGGCGCCTCCCGTGCAAGGGCCTCCATTCTTGTACTAATAGCCACAACGGGGTACCCGGGAAGCGCCAGCGATTCTCCGTTGAGGCCTTGGAGAACCAGCGCCGGCTGCTCTCCACCGCCCTGTTGACCGCTGGGGATCAACGTGGAGCGCGGAAGCCGATGAGATGCAACACCGCGCAGAAGGGGTTTCCGGCCCCGGATGGCATAAGATGGGTGCCCCTGGCCTGCCGCGCTGCGTATTGTCCGGTCTGCTCGGACAGGAAGGCCAGGGGCATCTTTCCCGCTTTGAGGCGCCACGTCCTGGAGACGGTCGGCACGGAGGGCGGCGCGATCCACTTGGGATTGACGATGCCGGCGGCGAGCGGCCACCTGCTCCAGGACCTCAGCGAGCTGGCGCTGGAGGTTCGCTCCGCCAAGAACACCCCCAGATGGCGCCAGCATTTCAGCAAGCGGATCGGCGTCGTCATGGCCTTGGAGATCAGCCAGGGCCAAGCTCGCCGAGGTCACCCCCATGCCCACTTGTTTGCCTTTGGGCCGGAGGAAAATTCCGTCGTGGATTTTCTTGATTGGCTTATCCAGCGGTGGGTTGCCCGGAAGCCTTCGGCCCTCATGCCGCAGGCCTCCATGGTGACCATCGGGGCCAAGGAGGCGGAATGGGCGCCTCACCTCTTCTACTTGTTAAAGGGCTCCCACCTTGACCCCGCCTGGGACCTGGAGATTCTCCTGGCGGCCGTGGGGGGCCTCGGCGCCGGGAAGCACCTGATTTCGTTCTGGGGGCTTGCCATGGGCCGATGGTCCAGGCCCTCCTTTGCCCGGAGGCCCCAGGCGGCATAGTGGGGTGGTGCTCGAGGCGCCGGGTGACATGGACCTCTTTTCGATGAAGGCTTTCATGGCCTTCCTGGAGCTCATGGGCGGAAACCGGAAACTGGCTGCTTTCATTCCGGAATCGACCTGAAATTCCTGATGAAGGCGGCAATCGCAAAAACGGGTCAAGTATTGATACTTAAATAACATAATGGCCAAACAGCTCAAACGTGACCCGGTGATTGCGGTAGTTTTTCCGGGGGTATGGGGGGCCTTACGGAATCCCACCTTCATAGGGTCCATCAAGTCCTGCTCATGTAAACCGATTAGACCGGGATTGGGGTGGGATTGGAGTGGATTGGATCTTGGGGAAGAGATAAGGGCTTTAGAATCAATCCGACTTTGGGTCTCGATTGGAGTTTGGCGCCGGAAACCAGCGGGTCGCCCGGGTCCGGCCGTGAGGAACGATGAGGCCCTCCGCCTTGAGCGTTTTGAGCAAGGTCTTGATGGCCCACTCCGGCTGGCCTGGTAGAACCTGATGGAGATCCTCGAACTGGGCGCCCTCCCGGGATTCGCGGATATGCTGGAGGATCAACCCGCGCTGAGCCGGCCGCTGGAGGCCCTTGATGCGGGTGTAGCGCCCCTTCTCGCCCAGGGTGACCATGAGGCGTTGGGAGGGGATGACCCGGCGCCCGGCACGTTCCAGGATGCCCGCCTCCACCAAGGTGGGAATGCTGGGCCTCAGGTCCGCGGGGATGGACTGCTGGCGGTAGGCGAGGTCCAGCACCAGCAGGTGGTCGGTGTCGAAGCTCCGGACCTGCTCGTGCCCGACGGCCTCCAGGAAGCGCAGGAAGCGAGGGTCCTGGACCTCCCCCCCAAGGGTGAGCCAGACCTGGTAGTCGTCGGTGCCGGCGAAGGCCGGGCGGGGCTTGGATTCCAGGATGCATGACTCGAGGATCCGGTCGAAGCCCTGGCCGCTGCGCTCCACCAGGCCGATTTGTGCAGCGTTTCGGCCAAGCGCCTGTTCCGAGGGGCCTGCTTGTGGAGGATGGTCTCTGGGGTGATGCCGGGCAGCAAACCGCCGGGGCTCTCGATGCGAATCCGGCGGGGATATTGGCGAACGAAGACCGAACCGTGAAGCCGATAGTCCCGGTGGGCCACAGCGTTCAGGATCGCCTCCCGGACGGCTGCCTCGTTGAAGGTGGAGATCTGCTTCATGAAAAGGC
>Ga0316217_10006572_pt1 | contig 11438 bp, 10 predicted proteins | sample 1anoAmetaG_FD_203633 | JGI IMG/M metagenome (GOLD analysis project Ga0316217, IMG submission 203633) | Freshwater microbial communities from Trout Bog Lake, Wisconsin, USA - 1anoA | ecosystem: Environmental > Aquatic > Freshwater > Lake > Hypolimnion/Profundal zone | place: USA: Wisconsin... | reverse complement strand
TATCTCGACGAGATGATCGCCGCCGGCGGCGAGATGGCGGCCCTGGCGCGGGAGGAGGTTCCGGCCCTCGATGAGCGGCTGACGGCGCTGGAGCGCGACGTCGGCCTCCTGCTCGCGCCCAAGGACAAGGACGAGAACGCCTCGGCCATCCTGGAGGTGCGCGCCGGCACCGGCGGCGACGAGGCGGCCCTCTTTGCGGGCGATCTCTTCCGCATGTACCAGCGCTACGCCCAGATCCGCGGCTGGCGGCTGGAGGTGGAGGACGCCTCCGAAGGCGACGCAGGCGGCTACAAGGAAATCATCGCCTCCATCACCGGCGACGGCGTGTTCGGACGGCTGAAGTTCGAAAGCGGCGTGCACCGGGTGCAGCGCGTACCCGCCACGGAGGCCGGAGGCCGCATCCACACCTCCGCCGCCACGGTTGCTGTGCTGCCCCAGCCCGAGGATGTCGAGATCGAGATCAACGAGGCGGACCTGCGCATCGACACCTATCGCTCGTCCGGCGCCGGCGGCCAGCACGTGAACAAGACCGACTCGGCCGTGCGCATCACCCACCTGCCCACCGGCGTGGTGGTCACTTCGTCGGAAAAGTCCCAGCACCAGAACCGCGCCAAGGCGATGAAGGTGCTCAAGGCCCGCCTCTATGACATGCAAAGGACGGAGCTGGACGCCCAGAGGGCCGAGGCGCGCAAGAGCCAGGTCGGCTCCGGAGACCGTTCCGAGCGCATCCGCACCTACAACTTCCCCCAAGGGCGCGTCACCGACCACCGGATCAACCTGACCCTCTACGCCCTGCCCAAGGTGCTGGAGGGGGAGGATATAGACGAGCTGATCGAAGCGCTGATCGCCGAGGACCAGGCCGAGCGGCTGGCCGCCCTTGAGCAGGAGTTCCAATAGCGGCTGCCCCATTGCCTCCGCCTCGGGTCCGGACTAGGCATGGGCTTCGCCTGATACGCGGTCTTTGCGCGGGTCAGGCGAGTTTCAATGCTTTCTCAAGGACGACGAAGCCCACATGGCCGACGACAGCCCCTTCAGCTCTTCCAACCCCACTCACGTCGCCGACGACGTCCTGAACCAAGCCGCGCAGACGCGCCTTCGGACCATCATCGAACGCATTGAGCGGCTGGAAGTCGACAAGACCACCGTGATGAACGACATCAAGGAAGTGTTCGCCGAGGCCAAGGGCGAAGGCTTCGACGTCAAGATCCTGCGCAAGGTCATCCGCATGCGCAAGATGGACAAGGCCAAGCGCGACGAGGAAGAGGCGCTAATCGACCTCTATCTCTCGGCGATCGGGGGACTCTAACCCCTGAGATCGAAACGGGGCGCCCCGCCGGACCCTCGCGCCATCGCGGCGCGGGCGGCCCTGCGCGCCCTCAAAAAGGCCGAACGCGCCGCCGCCAAGGCGGGCGTCGATCTCACCGCCTGGGAAGGCGAGTTTCTCTCCGAGGTCGGCGAGCGGGTGAAGACCTACGGCCGGGCCTTTGCAGATCCCGAAAAAGGCGCGCCCGGTCAGGCCCTGTCGGTGCGTCAGGCGATGAAGCTGCGCCAGATCACGGCCAAGGCCAAGGGCGAGGACAAGGCCCGGCCCCGCTGGACATCCAAGGCGCGCAAGACGGTCGTCGCCCCCGAAGGGCAAGAGCCCGAAGCCGAAGACTAACGGTCAGGCCGGATCGCAGGAAAGGTCGCGGCCCTTGAGCCGGCAGGTGAGCACGATCTTGTCATCAAGATCATGGGCCTCGACGGTCCAGCCGTACGCCTCGCGCGTCATCAGCACATATCCATAGCGGGCGAAGTTGACCTTGGTCGCCGACAGGCCGTCGATCGTGAGCGGCGTGCGATCAATCGCCGGACGGTCCGAGTCGGCGAGGTTTGCGCCCCCCTCCCCGGCCACGAGCTGGGCGGGCCGGCTGGGGCCAAAACTATAGGCGGCGAAGTGGTGCACGTGCCCCGAGATCACCAGACTGACCTGATCGGGGGTTCGCCCCCTGGCCGCGGCCTGTTCCGTTGCATTGAGACCCACGAAGATCGGCGGCAGGGGGCCGACCCGCGCCACCGGCACCGCCGCCCAGATCGGCCGATGCGTCAGAAGAAAGCTCTCCCCCGGGCCAAGGCCCGCGCGCACCTTGTCGAGCTGGGCCGCCATAGCCTCCACGCCGCGGGGCTTTGCCTCACGGTCGTCGGCGACGCTGGAATCGAGCACCCCCAGCGACAGATCGCCCAGCCGCGCGACGAAGCTTGCGCCGCCGTCCTGGCAGGCGCCGGTAAAGGGCCGGGTCTCGAACAGCCGCGCCCAGCCGTTTCCGCCGCGACTACAGCTCTCATGATTGCCGCGGACGAAGAGGACCGGCGCCGCCGCCAAAAGGGGCGCGGCCGGATCGAACAGCTCTGCGCGCCAGGTGTCGAAGCGGTCGCCGAAGGGCGAGTTGCGGCAGGCGGCCCGGTCAAACGGACAGGGGCTTTCGCGGTAATAATAATCGCCGACATGGATCACCAGATCCGGCGCCTTGGCCGCCGCCAGCTGCGCGACCCGGGCGAAGGGCCAGCCCGCGGCGGAGCGGCAGTCCTGGGCCGACAAGTCCCGAACCCGGCAGCCCGTGTCGCCGATCACGACGATGCGCCGCGGCGCGGCGTCGCTGAGCTTCCACACCTGACCCAGCGCCGCGACGGCAGCCGATCCCTTGGGCGCGGCCAGGGCGCAGATGGCGGGGAAAGCGTCGCTTTCGGCTGAGCGCACGGACATCGGCGCCGGACGACCGTCGATCTGCGCCGACGGGCAGGTCCCGTCCCTTGCCGTGGCCCGCAGCTCGAACCCTTCGGCGGTGACCTCGACCCAGGCCGTTTGCGGGCCGAACGCGGGCGGCGCGGCGCGGCTGCACCCTGTTGCGAGCAGTAACCAGGCCGACAGGGCGGCGCACAGCCCCTTGGGTGCGAACATGGAAGGCTCGCCTATTCCGCGGCTTGGGCTGCGGCGGCTTGCGCTGCGGCCAGCTCCGCCGCCCTGGCTTCCACGAGACCGACAATGTGCTCGATCATGTCGCCATTATCGAGCTTGTGATCGGGGCGCCCTGCGACATAGACCATGCCAGAGCCCTTGCCCCCGCCGGTGAAGCCCAGATCGGTCATCAGCGCCTCACCCGGCCCGTTGACCACGCAGCCGATGATCGACAGCGACATGGGGGTCGAGATGTGGGCGAGCCGCGCCTCCAGCGCATTGACCGTGCTGATGACGTCGAACCCCTGGCGCGCGCAGGAGGGGCAGGCGATGATGTTCACGCCCCGGTGCCGAAGGCCCAGCGACTTGAGGATGTCGAAACCGACCTTGATCTCCTCCACCGGATCGGCGGCGAGACTGACCCGGATCGTGTCGCCGATCCCCGCCCAGAGCAGGGACCCGATGCCGATGGCCGACTTGACCGTGCCGGTGCGAAGCGCGCCGGCTTCGGTGACGCCCAGATGCAGCGGGCAGTCGATGGCCTCGGCCAGCTGCTGATAGGCCGCCACGGTCAGGAAGGCGTCGGACGCCTTCACACTGATCTTGAATTCGTGGAAGTCGAGGTCCTGCAAGATGCGGGCGTGATTGAGCGCGCTCTCGACCATGGCTTCGGGGCACGGCTCTCCGTACCGCTCGAGCAGTTCCCGCTCCAGCGAGCCGGCATTGACGCCGATGCGGATCGAGCAGCCGTGGTCCCGCGCCGCCTGCACGACGTCGCGCACCCGATCGTGCGAGCCGATATTGCCGGGATTGATCCGCAGGCACGCCGCCCCGGCCCTGGCCGCCTCGATCGCACGGCGATAGTGAAAATGGATGTCGGCGACGAGAGGGGCCTTGGCCGCCTTGACGATCTTGGAAAACGCCGCCGTCGAGGCCTCATCGGGGCAGGAGACGCGGATGATGTCAGCCCCCGCCTCCTCCAGCGCCCGCACCTGGGCGATGGTCGCGTCGGCGTCCGCGGTCAGGGTGTTGGTCATGGACTGGACGGAGATGGGCGCGTCGCCGCCGACCTCCACCGCGCCGACGCGGATCTTGCGGCTGGGCCTGCGATCAATGCGGCGCCAGGGGCGAATGTGATCCAGGGAAGGGTCTGAGCTCATAGCTGCCAACTTAAGCGCAAACGCCCCGACTCACCAGAGCGCCCGACGGGTTAAAGTCCGTCGGGACCTGCGCCCGCAGGTCGACCCTGCGCTGCGGCCTGATTGGCCGATGCGCGGGCCGCGCCCATGGCGGCGCCGTCGGCGGCCAGCTTTTCGATGGCGGTCTGCGGCGCGCTCAAGGCGCCGATCATGCCGGCGGGACCAAAGGCGTAGAAGGCCAGAGGCTCGGTGACGTCAAGGACAAGGCCCTTGCCCGTCGGCGCCCGAAGGGCCTCTCCCGCCTTCAGCTGGTGGGCGAAATAGACCTGGTGGTCCGGTCGCCTCACCACCAAGAGCGCGGACTTGCGCGCCTGGATGATGACGGAGGGCGTCGACGGCGGGACGCCGTAGATGGCGCCGCGGGTCTCGAAGGGCGTGCCGGGGGTCAGCTCGTCCAGCCCGCCCGCCTCGACCCTGGCCGCCTGGGTCATCGGACCGATCACGGCTTCGAGCCCCGGAGTCACATAGGGCGCAGGGGTGGTGGCCTCCGGCGGTGGCGCGGTCGGCGCGCCGAGGGTGAAGGCGCCGTTGGTCTTCGGCGGCGGCGGCGGCGGGGTGTCCAGCAGATGATCCGCGGCGGAGGTGGGCTGCGGCGGATCGTTCAGGGACAAGACGCGCTGCACCACGTTCCAGATCACCACCGCGCCGATCAGACCGCAGACGGCGAGGGTGACCACCGGCCGCGACTGTTCCTGCTCATGCTTAACGCCGATGGGCGCGCGCAGGGGCTCGTGAAGCTCAGGATGCTCCTGCTTGAACCGCGCCAGCGCCAGCTCTCCATCGAGGCCCAGCGCCTTGGCGTAGGCGCGGACATAGCCGAGCGCAAAGGGACGGGACGGCAAGGCCGACATGTCCCCGTTTTCAATGGCGGCGAGATAATCCTTGCGGATGCGGGTGGCCGAGGCGATTTCCGCCATGCTCCAGCCGCGGTGATTGCGCACGGCGCGCAGATATAGGCCCAGCTGATCGAAAAGCTCCGGCGACGGTCCGACCCGATCCCCCAGGGGATCGACCAACCTCAAGGCCGGACTGACGTGACCCGTCTCCAACGGCGCCATTTCGACGACAAACCCCACACCACTGTTACGACCGGACCGCAACTGATCCGCATCGGCTTTTACCACTCGAACGTATCGCTAGATTAGCCAATAAGTTAACAGCTCATTATGGCTGACTCAACAGTCTAAAGTGCGACATTTAATTTACGCGCCAGGCTCTCAATCTCGTTTCGAACCGAGCCCGACGCGCCCTTCAAGAATCCGGCCATGCCGCGGCGCGCCGCCTCGCGGTCGACGGACAGGATCATGCGCTTGACCGGTCCGACCCCCGCCGGCGGCGTCGAGAGGCGGTCAAAGCCCAGCGCGATCAGCGCGAAAGCCTCCAGCGGGCGGCCGGCCAGTTCTCCGCACACCGACACCGGCGTTCCGGTCTCGGCGCAGGCGTCGCAGATCGTCTTCAGCACCCGCAGCGCGGGCGGAGACAAAGGATCATAGCGCTCCGAGACCCGGGAGTTTCCCCGGTCCGCAGCGAAGAGATACTGAAGGAGGTCGTTGGTGCCGACCGATACGAAGTCCGTCATCGGCAACAGGGCGTCAAGGTGCCAGACCAGGGACGGCGCCTCGATCATGGCCCCGACCCGCACCGCCTGCGGCGGCGGACGCCCGCGCCGCGCCGCCCAGGCCAGCTCGTGATCCACATGGGCCCTCGCCCGACGGAACTCGTCCACCGACGCGATCAGGGGGAACATGATGTAGAGGTCGCGCCCCCGCGCCGCCCAGATCAGGGCGCGGATCTGCATCCGCAACAGGGCCGGCCGATCCAGCCCCATCCGCACCGCCCGCCAGCCCAGCGCCGGATTGTCCTCCCGCTGCGCCTCCATATAAGGCAGCACCTTGTCCCCGCCGAGGTCGAGGGTGCGGAAGATCACCGGCTTGCCGTCGGCGGCGTCCATCACCCGCGAATAGAGGGCGGTCTGGGCGTTCAGCTTGGGCAGCTCCTCGGCGACCATGAACTGGAACTCGGTGCGGAAGAGGCCGATGCCCTCCGCGCCCGTCTCCTCCATATTGTCGAGATCGACCGCGAGCCCTGCGTTCATCATCAGCGTGATCTTGCGACCGTCACGGGTGACGGCGGGGGTGTCCTTCAGCTTGGCGAACTCGGCCCGCCTTTGCGCGCGAAGGGCGGCTCTGGCCTCGAAGGCCTCGATCACATCGGGCCGGGGCCTCAGGAACGCTTCCCCCACCTCGGCGTCGACAATCACCGCGTCGCCCTGCGAGATCCGGTCCCGAAGGCCCGGCAGGCGCCCGACGCACGGAATGCCAAGGGCCTTGGCCACGATCGAGGCGTGGCTCGCCGCGGATCCTTCCTCCAGAAGCAAGCCCTTTAGGCGGGTGCGGTCATATTCAAGGAGGTCTGCGGGCCCGAGATTTCGCGCAATCAGGATGGCGTTTTCCGGCAGGGTCCGGGCCTGCTGGCTCTCCCCCGACAGGTGGCGCAGGAGGCGGTCGGCGAGGTCTTCAAGATCGTGCAGCCGCTCCTTCAGATAAGGATCGCGCGCCTCTTTCAGCCGCGCCCGATGCTCCCACCGCGCGCGCTCGACCGCCGCTTCGGCGGTCAGACCGGAACGAACGGCTTCCTCAAGTCCCCGGTTCCAGCCCCGGTCGTGGGCGAACAGGCGGTAGGTCTCCAGCACTTCATAGGGCACGCCCACCAGACCGGACTGCCCTTCGAGCATCTCGTCGATCTGCTTGCGCAGGGCCTCGAGCGCCTCGTGGAGCCTGATCTCTTCCTGCGCCGGATCATCGGCCAGCAGCATCTCGGACGCCACCGGGGCCTCGTGCAGCACAGCCTGGCCAAACGCCAGACCTTCGGCGAACCGCACGCCCTTCAGCCGCTCCGGCCGGTGCGGCGCAAGTTCGACGTCCTTCAGCTCCTCCTGATCGACCAGCTCTCCGGCGGCGACCATTTCGGACAGGACCATGGCGATGGTCTGAAGATCCTCGACCTCGTCATCGCCATAGACCCGTGCGGTGCGGTTCTGAACCACGAGCGCGCCCACCGTGCGCCCGCCGCGCAGGAGCGGCACGCCGAGGAAGGCGTGGAAGGGATCTTCCCCGGTCTCCGGCCTGTAGGAGAAGGCCGGGTGCAGGGGAGCTTCGGACAGGTTGAGGGGCCGCCCCTGGCGCACAATCTCGCCGACCAGACCTTCGCCCGGCTTCATCCGGGTGACGTGCACGGCGTCCGGTGCGAGACCTTCGGTCGCAAACAGCTCCATGTCGCCGGAGGCGCGGCGCAGATAGATCGAGCAAACTTCGGCGACCATGGAGGCGGCGATGATCCGCACCACCATGTCGAGGCGCCCCTGCGCCATGCCGCCGCCGGCCATCACCTCACGGATCTGGCGCAACAGACTGCGTGGACCGCGCGCGGCCAAAACCCGCTCCATCGCCCGACCGCCTCCCAAATACGCCCCCGTTCCGGCAACGGAACTTGAGCCTTGTCCTATGGACCCGTCTGATACGTCGTATTCCGAGATGAGGTAAGGGGGCGAAGGCAGGCGATTGCAATCCCCTTCGCCCTAGGTCACGCTGACGTGAGGGGTCTTGCAGACGTGAAGGCCAAGGAGGTCCGCGGCATGGGGGAGAAGATCATGGGTTTGAACCGGCGCGGCGTGCTCACATCTGCAGCCCTTCTGGCGGGCGGGTCGGCGGCGTCCGCTGCGAAGGCTGCGCCCCAGGCGGCGACCAGCGGACAACAGATCGAGCTGTCAGGGCCCACGTCCCCCGCCCTGGTCGCGGCGGTGCACAAAATTGCGGCCTATGCGGCGTTGCATCGCAAGACCTACAAGCTTCCGGGGCTCACCCTCGTCTGCACGGCGCCGAACGGCGTGACGGCCTATATCCGCACGGGCTATGCCGAGCGTGAGCTGCGCACGCCGGTGTCGGCCGACCACCTGTTCCAGATCGGCTCCATCTCCAAGTCCTTCGTGGCCATGGCCATCCACCAGCTGGCGCAGGAAGGGCGGCTGACGCTCTCCGACGACATCCGCAGCGTCCTGCCGGGGGTCGCCCTGCCCCCCGCGCCGCCCATCTCGCTCAGCCAGCTGATGGAGCATTCTTCAGGCCTGCCAGACGATGCGCCCATGTTCCCGCGCAACCCCGACGGCCTGCTGTGGTCTGCTTTTCCCCCCGGCAGCGCCTGGTCCTATTCGAACACGGGCTATGATCTGCTGGGCAAGGTGGTCGAGCGGATGGACAGGACCAGCCTCGCCGCCGCCCTCAAGCGCCGGATCTTCCAGCCGCTGGGCATGGCGACCGCGCGCGGCGAGATCATCGCGGCGGAGCGCCAGATCTATGCGACCGGCTACAGCCCGCTGGACCCCGCCGTGGACGCCATACCCGGCGGCCGGCTGGCCCCGGCGGCCTGGGTCAACGTGACCTTTGGCGCAGGCTGCGTCGCCGCGACGCCTAAGGACATGTCCCACTGGCTGCGCTTCCTCGCCCAGGAGCCTGCGGTCGCGGGCAAGCTCCTCCGTCCCGATGCGGCGGCCGCCTATTTCCGCCCCGGAATCGCCGCCCCCGGCTGGGCGAGCGAAGGCGCGCACTACGGCGCAGGCCTCGCCCACGTCCCCATCGAAGGCCGAACCCTCCTGCACCACACCGGCGGCATGGTCTCCTTCTCCTCCGTCTTCCATGTCGATCCGATCGCGCGGGTCGGCGCCTTCGCCAGCACCAACAGCGGCGGTCAGGAGTACCGGCCAAGGGACGTGACAGCCTTCGCCTGCGCCCTTTTGCGCAGCATCGTTGCGCCTGAGCCGGGACTTGCGCCTGCGCCGAAGCCTGTGGAGCGCCGCCCAAGACCGGCTTCCCCCGCGGCCCCGACGTCTGCGGATCCGGCCCTGAGCGCTTACGTCGGGCGCTATGAGTGCGACGATCCCTGGCGGGGCGCCCTCACGGTGTCGGCAGGTCCGGACGGTCTGATCCTGGACGGAGAGGCGGGTCTTGTCCGCCATCCCGACGGCTACTGGACGATCAAGGCGCCGGTATCGACGGAGCGGATCTGGTTTGGCCCTCTTCTCGACGATCGCCGCCAGTGGCTCAGCTTCTCCGGCGTCGATTTCGTCCGACGCGACCTCTGACCCCCTCAAAAGCTGGAGTTCCGCCCGTGATTATCGTCCATCACCTGAACAATTCGAGATCGCAGCGCATCTTGTGGATGCTCGAGGAAATGGGCGTCCCCTACGAGATTGCGCACCATCAGCGCGACCCCGTCACCCGGCTCGCGCCGCCCGAGCTTCTTGCCGTACACCCTCTGGGCAAGTCGCCGGTCATCGTGGACGACGCCCAGGTGGTCGCAGAGTCCGGCGCGATCCTTGAGTATCTCATCGAACGCCACGGCGGCGGCGCCTTCGCCCCCGACCGGGCGTCAAGGGACTGGCCCGCCTATGTCCAGTGGATTCACTATGCGGAAGGCTCGGCCATGCTGCCGCTGCTGCTGGCGCTCTACGCCGGCCGGCTGGGGGACGCAGCTCAACCTCTGTGGCCGAGGATCCAGGGCGAAATCGCCGCCAACCTCGCCTATATCGAAGCGTCCGTCTCCGGAAAGAGCTTCCTCGTAGGCGACCGCCTGACGGCGGCGGACGTGCAGATCGCCTTTGTGCTGGAGGCTGCCGACGCCAATGGAGCGCTGGCCGCCTTCCCCCAGTCGAAGCGCTATCTTTCCGCCCTGCAGGCGCGTCCGGCCTATCTGCGCGCCGTCGAAAAGGGAGGGCCTTACGATCTTGGCGGCAACCGCAGCTGAGCCACCCTCGACGCTGCGCGTCCTTTCACCTTGATAAGACCGGCGGCGCAGGCTCTACTGCCGCCCAATCTGGGGTGGAGAGATGTCATGGTCGCACATAGCCTGATCGCGTTGGTGACGCTCGCTGCGCTGGCGCAGTACTTCATCATGGGCCTGAATGTCGGGCGCGCCCGGGGACGGCTGGGCGTGGCGGCGCCGGCGACGTCTGGCCACCCGGAGTTCGAACGTCTCTATCGCGTGCAGATGAACACGCTGGAGTGGCTGGTGATCTTCCTGCCGTGCCTGTGGCTCGCGGCGATCTTCACCGGCGATTTTGGCCTGCGGGCGACCGGGGTCATCGCCGCCATCGGCGTGATCTGGATTGCGGGGCGCCACATCTACATGGTGTCCTATGTGAAGGACCCGAAGACCAGGTCCCGCGGGTTCGGTCTGCAGGCTCTGGCGACGTTGCTGTTGTTCCTGATCGCGCTGGTCGGCGCGCTCATCAATCTCGTTCCCCAATAGATGAGCTCTGGCCCCACGGGTCAGCCAGGACCAGCGGACGCCATCCATGCTCACCCTTCCCGTTGAACCGGCGCGGTTTGCGGTGTTCCTCACCGTGATGTCCAGCCTCGCCGCAGCGCCGGGCCCCGCCAATCTGTTCTCCATCGCCACCGGCATGAACAGGGGCCCCCGCGCGGTCGGCCTTGCCGTCATCGGCATGAACAGCGCCACGCTGGTCTGGTTCGTGGCCGCCGCCGTCGGGCTGGGCGCGCTGATCCGGGCCCTGCCGGACGTGTTCGCCTTTCTCACCGTCGCCGGCGCGGTCTATCTCATCTGGCTCGGCCTGCGCGCCCTCGCGGCGGCGGTCCGCGGCGGCGGCGCGATCTCCACCGGCCCGACGTCGCAGGGCTCGCCGCTTGCGCAGGGCTTCGGCGTCCAGATCGCCAATCCCAAGGCGGTGCTCTTCTTCTCGGCCGTCCTGCCGCCGTTCATCGACCTCGCCCGGCCTCTTGTCCCGCAGCTGATGGCCTTCGCCGCCGCCACTATCGGCCTCGACATCCTGACCATGTCCGCCTACGGGCTGGGCGGCGTGGCGCTGGCGCGGCGGATGGATGCGCCGGGATTTCGCCGCCTGTTCAACACCTTCGTCGGACTGGTGCTGATCGCTGCGGCCCTGCTCATCCTGACGCGACACTGATAGCCGTGTTCCTGCGGCCTCGAGTGGTGTAAGATCGGCGACGGTTTCGGCGCCCCTTCTGCGTTGTACACGCGCAGGCCGGGGCTAAAGGAGCACGAAGATGCGACATGCGATCAGACGTCTAGCGCTGACGTGCGCGGCGGCGGCGGCGGCGGCCTCCCTGGCTGGCTGCGAAACGGCCACGCCGTACCAGCCGCTTAACGCCCAGCACGCCTCCGCTGGCGGGTACAGCGACCGGCAGGTCGAGGCGAACAGGTTCATCGTCGAATTCACCGGAAATTCTGTCACCTCGCGGGAGACGGTGGAGCGCTATCTGTTGTTCCGG
>Ga0316217_10006571_pt1 | contig 11438 bp, 7 predicted proteins | sample 1anoAmetaG_FD_203633 | JGI IMG/M metagenome (GOLD analysis project Ga0316217, IMG submission 203633) | Freshwater microbial communities from Trout Bog Lake, Wisconsin, USA - 1anoA | ecosystem: Environmental > Aquatic > Freshwater > Lake > Hypolimnion/Profundal zone | place: USA: Wisconsin... | reverse complement strand
AATTAATTAATCAAATTGAAGTTGTTCAAAATGTGGACGACAATGGTTAGTCTCTCTAAAAGTTCATTGAATCAATGGCTAACAAACCCTTTTACTGTCGCCCCTCTTTGACCAAGATAGTTTTTTCCAAATCTTTCCTTGATATTCTTGAATACAGTCCAGAAGATTTTGCCCTAGACTGTGTAAAATACAAAGCTTGTATCAACTAGTAAGTTTGGGTTAAACTAGGTTTGTTTCTGCTTAGCCGTACTTCAATATTGCCTGCAAGATCATGTAAAATCTTCGGAACCTCATGGACTTGATAGGAGATAATATTTCTCTTTAGAGTTTCTTGGATTCATCTCTATTTCGATTTAAAGGGTTTATGTACACTAAAAACAAAGTATTGATAGTATTACTTAGAAAAGACTATTTTGTAAATTGAAAGCTGGTATGCCCAACCCTATAATTCATTTGTTTCAGATCTAAGAAGTCGTGAGCCGTTCTGAGCATTCTTATGAATAAGGAAATGATTACATGAGACAGAAGAAGCAGAAAATCTAGAAATGCAAGCAGCAGAGAAAGCAAATCTAAATCAATAAAATACGAAACGTCATAAGTTTGCCCAAAAATTTTCTGCCTGAAAACCAACATATGGTTACTGGGTGCTCTTACTAAAAAGCTTAAATATAAAAAGTAAGCATTGAAGCCGCCAACTAGTGATCTGATCCCTTTTTAACTCAATTTACGCTTTCTTTTGAGTCTTTTTCGTAAAAACTTATTGACCTCAAAATTATTACACTTGTCAATTTCAAATATCATCGGGAAAATTTTGGTATACATAATATAATACGATATGACTTCTTACAAAGAAAAAATACAGAGAGAGCTAAAAAAAGCTATGGAGAGGTTCTAAAAACAACACTCTCATCCCTTTAAAGGGCACATCATCTAAAAAAAACAAAAAGCTCAGAAAATCGCACCCAAACAAAAAAGAACCTTCAGGCCCTTGTACAACCAATTCCAAAAGGACTTTATCGAGAGTTCCTGCGAAGAAAACAGCCTCTTCAATTTTTACAATGTAAGTCTACCTTTAAGCTAGATCTTAACGATTGATGAGAGTGCCCTTCGTAAAGCTAATTCACCAGTGTCTTACATGAAGAACATGTTTTATACTAAAACCACAAGAAAAATTGAAATACATGAGAATTATCTAGTGCTGCAGTTGACCGATAACTGTATCCTACCCAGTTCAGTGTACTTTTTGCTTAATTTAGATCTCAGACTCTTGAGAAATATAGGAACTCCTCGCATGAGAAAATACAAAAGCTTGCCATTTTACTCTAAAATTTGCAAAGAAAGTTAAGTTTTGCCTCATTAGACACTGCTAACGATGTTTCTATCACAGAGGACGCTTTAAAGCTCTTTGATTCTTTAGGAAATGCCTTATTTTTGAGTAAAATAGCTGGCTAAAAATTAGTAATATCCAAGTCTTTCCTGAAACTTTGCAATTAGGACATTGATCAATTCGTTATGGAAAGCTTAATCCACAAAATCCCAGTCATTGAAGGGCCTCTTTGCGTCAACTATTACTAAATCTTGATTAAGCAGATCGAAAATTACTCGAGGATGATTGACTTTTTGCAAGGATCCATCCCCTTAAGCTCTTTCATTCAGATCTCGAAAATGAGCTATTTTGATTAAATTACAACTCGCGACAATGTAAATTTGGCCTTATTTAGGTTAGACATAGGTGCGTTATGAGTCTATCGATGCCCATACCTTTGGTGTAGCTTACAACGATCGACGAAGTGATTGATTCCCAGCCTTCCCCAATCTAATAAGTTAGTAGAGTGAGACTGCAGCTTAAAAACGCCTACAATAGGTTTGAAAGTAAGTCCTACGAAACGCTTCAATATTTGATAGGTTTGCCTTAAAACAAAAAACCTTCAAATTATAGCAAAGTTGCTTAATATAACGAAATAAACAATAGCATGAAAGAGCTTAAAAGTTAAGACTGTTAATAAAGAATGTGCGAGAAAACTTTTTTAGACAGTTTCCATGAGAAAAGTTCTGTTACGAATTATGTATTTTGATATTTAATCACCATTTTAATATTTCAATCATTAAGCAACAATTTCATAACCCTGCTTGCACTAAAATTGAGAATAGAGCTCCAATTAGTAATAGTCTAAACTTTTTTAGATTTGAGAACTAAGAAACCCTGTGACATATTGGAAATATGGAAAAAAGAGTAGAGTTTTGGAATAACTAACAGAGTTTTTAAGGAAGGAAAAATAATGATTGTTAATTAAAAAGCTTTAAAACATTTTAAATAAACTCAAACATGAAAAATCATACAATCATACTGAATGCTTCTAATTTGGTTTATAAATGATAGCAATTTCAAGCAAATAAACCCTTTCAGCCCTTGAAATCAAGTAAAAATGAAGCTGCATATTGAGGGTGTTTGGAAGTATGTTCAGGTCTTATAATCTTTAAGAATCAATAGATTAGATACTTTTACTGTTCTTAGGCTCTGTCCAACTTTTAGATTTTGCTTTGGCCCTTTTTTTGCAGTTTTTTGTTAATATGGCTTCTAAACTAAGCTCTATTTTTTCAAAGTTATTTGTATTTTAGCAAAGTTTTCAGCTAGAATCTAGCTTCAAAACTATGTAATAACTGAGTTTTCATGAAATCGTGAAAAGAATTTACAATTTTTTGTCCTCAGATATGCATTAAATGAAAAAAAAATCAAGTCTTTTATTAAAGAACCAAGACCTATTCACCAAATTAGTATGTAGTATGCAGAAAACGAGTGAGTAACCAACTTTAAGGTATTCTCAAAATTAGCTTACCAAATAGTTGAAATCTTCCTTGAACAATAAGATCATCAGTCTCTTCAAACTAATATTAGTTTTTGTGAAAAGCTACTTAAGTATGACTTTTGATACTCCAACATTCAGAATATTGATCTTAGATTGATTTTTATTCATATCTTCCATCGGAAGTCTTATAGTGACTTTTGCAAAAAATAGTACCAATGTTAAAAAATCAAACTTTTATGCTTAGGAGCCTGATAAACCTCTTCCTTAAAGCCTTCTGCGCCTAGTTTAGTTAAGCTGGACACTTCATCAAAGCTACATTCTTCCTTGAGTTTGCCTCAAAAAGTGCTTTAATGTCCTCAGGGTGTCCCTGCACTGCCCCCTTCTCTGCAAGCCAATTTTTGATTTACCCCTCAATCTGATCCCAATCCTTTTTCTTGAGAAGATTCTGCTTTTGCTAATCACCAAGGAAGTAGGAGTCAAACTCTATCGCCAGTTTGGCTAGGTAGACATCTAAATTTGAGTTTTAAGTCTATGAGATAGATAAGCAAGTTGACGCTTATTCTTCTTTGCAAGACATTGATTTTTCTTTTGATTATAATCAGAAGATATCTATTCGATTAATACTATTGGGCAGGCTGCTGAAAACAATTTTTAATTCCCTACTATCCAGAGGTCTTGCCTTTTTAACAGACTACCTAGTTCGTAGAGGATTTCGACTTCTTTTCTTTTTTTAAGCCATTTTTGAGTTCATCTAGCATCTAGGAAATATAGTACTAACTCTTTTTTATTGCAGCCAAATCAACTAAAACTGTGAGATAGTCTCTTAGTTTTCATACAGAATGCTTAATCTGTCTTGCCCTAATTCGGGTTGGAAGTTTGGAAGTTCAGCTTTTGAGAAATAACGGCAAAAAGAAGTTATCTCAATGACCTTTTTAGAAAGGCTCAAATCTATTTTAAACTTTTATTCGGAAGAGCTATTCGCTTATTTTGATTACCTTTAATGATTTGATAGGAAAAGAAGAAAGTAAGTAAATATCAATTTTACAGAATTTATATTTTGAAGCAGCAAATATTGTATCTTTTATAAGATACCTCTTCTTTCACTAATTCGGAAATTGAGAAGACTTTTAAAACTTTTTGCATTTTAGCATATTTTTAGTGATTTATAATCTATTCTTGTACTTGTTAGATTAATTAAATAAGTACATCCTAATGAATTCTTCAGATTCGGAGGAATATATAGACTAGAAGTACATCGAGGGCTTTCCTCTTTAAACTATGTAGTATCTCAGGCACCCCTTTAAACTGATTGTGCTCATTGTTGTCGAGCTTAAAAATGGTGTAAAATGGCATGGAACAGGCTGCATAGTCGAACAATCGATAGTTCTAACTTGTCTGCATAATTTAGTCAATAAGAACGGCAAGCTAACCCAACCGGAAGATATCAAGGTTTACGCTGGACAAAACGGGCCAATAAAGAAAGAAGATGCTTATGAAGTACTTGATTTTAAGTACAACAAAGACTATTTTTCTAAGCCAAAGCATAATAAGATTACTAGAAGGTAAAAGGCTTATGATTACGCCATGCTTTTCCTGAAACCCAAGCAATAATAGCTGATAGACCAAATGAACAAACTTACTATTTCAATCCCATAGTTTTAGGATTAGAAAAAAAACAAAAAAAGTCATGCGTTTTAACTTTACGGCTATGACCAGAGGGGGAATGTAAACAACCACCAAAACAATTAGTACAAGTTGCTAGGGTGCAAAACAGACATGCTTGAAATGGACGAAAATTTCATTGATTATCAAGTTAGCACTGATTGTGGCAAAAGTGGTGCTCCTTTAATATCTTACTCGAAACACGGCCTTTTTAAAATCATTGGTATACACCTTGCTTCAATTGCCAAGAAAGATACCAACTTTGCACTAAGAATCAATCAGCAAGTCATTCGAAAAATTCGCCAGTGGATGGAATAGTGGCAAAAGGCAGACTAAATATTGAATCCTCTGATCAGCAAATTGCATATTCATTAACAAAAAGAATCAAACAAATCTAATAAAATTTATGCTTCTGAAAATTAGAGTATAAAAGATATGCAAAATGAAAAAATCCCAAGTTTCTTCTCATTCAACACAATAAAGGAGTATTTCATAACTCTCAGCTAAAGTCTTTACTTCATCGAAACATAGGCTAAAAAAGTTGCAAGCTCCAAAAGTAATCCTTCACAAAAAGAAGTTACTTTACCAGTAAAATAGGTCAAATATAGCAATCACTGCTATTAGTCGCCAAAATTATTCAAAACACATTCATATCAAATCTCTGTCTAGCACTAAAACTAGGCCTCTCACTTGCCGAATAAAAGTTAGGTAATTTAAGGGTAGAAGTCTTCGGCGCCCCAATTTCTAAACAAAAAAGAGGATATCTAACAATTTACCGGCTTTCAAGCTAATTTGCTTTAGTACTTGGAATATCTAAACGGCACTATCAAAATCCAGCTTATTCCTGAATTTTTCCATAATCTGAAGTCTCTAAAACTAAGTAACACGTCCTTTATCAAGATTACTGTAAGATTAAATCTGTGCCTTCCCTTTCAAAACTAAAAAAGCTAGAATACATAGACTGCAGCTAAAATTTCATAATCTAGATTTCAAACTTTTTGACAAAATACGTAAACTACTTATTTCTCAGTACTTATTGCATAATTAGACAAAAACTTAATAAAAGAAGTGCCAGCGTAGATAGTTGACGCAAAAAGCCTTATTTAACTTTCACTAAGTACTTCCTTTCTGTTTAGGCCACAACTATGAGTTGCAGAAGATCCACCCAAATATCCTGGAGATAAACCTCAAGAAGCTTCTTTTGAGTAAATTTGTGACTATGATAGATGGCAAAATCAGGTTCTGTCAAGACATCTAGAATGTAAATAAGCTAGCCGACTCAATATAATAAGTCTTGACAGACATATCATATTGATCAAACGCCGAATTCATAGTTGCCCTTTTATACCATACCATTAATAGATATTAGCTATTGTTGATAGAAGAATCATTTGCCCAGATTCAGTCTCTTTGATGCCTTTGTTATCCTTAACAGGAGTTATCTAATTTGAGGACCACTTTTATCGAAAGTATCTGCAAGGTGCAACCCAGGCATTGTGTCATTTATTATACCTCCGAACTTAGTATTCGCCTTTTATAGCTAGTTGTGTATTTCCTTTAAAAAGTTGTTGAGAGAAAGCTTTAGTTTTTAGTAGACTGCAGTCTTGGCATTTATATCTGTTTGGTACTCTTACAGTTGTTATTTAAGCAGCTTTTAAACACTTTGCGTCAACTATTTTGAATTATTTTAGAGCTTACTCTGCAATTTTGATTGATTCAGCGATAATGCTTGTAGCTAAGCTTAGATCTCTTTCATCTCCGCCTCTTTCGCTACTTGATCAGCACATTTAGCTTACAAAGATTGAAGGAGATTGACAAAAAGTGGCCTTCTTTTGCTTTCTGTTTCAATCTATAGCCTCACTCTTTCAAATATTCGCATTGTTTAGACTGTAATTGTAACACCTTGTTTGAGTTGCTCATTTTCTTGCTTTATTGCCTGATGCCTATTTATAAAGTTAGCACATTATCCCAAGAAATTAGACAAATTAACAGGTTAGATTTACAACACTTAAAGCAGGTTTTGTTGAGAATTTAAATACTTTTGTTTGCAAGCTCGAAGATGATGAAGCTAGCCAAACTGTTTGAGAGACAGCTAATACAAGTGTAGTAGTTGCTACTAGACCTCTTTAACCTTTATAGGCGATAGTTTACTTTGGAATCAACTGTTTATATAGCTTTTAGTATCTCATCTTCGCTTGGGCTCCTTTCAATGATCTCCCTTTGCTAAACTACCTAGGTCGATGGTTAAATACTTGCTTTAAGTCGTAAATTAAATCAGTAAGTCCGGTTATAGGCAAACTTGTTATTTTTTGTTATGCAAGCTTTGAAATTCGATTTTATCTGAGCTATTTGAGCTGGGCTAACTCTTGTAAGAGGGCTGATAGGGCTAAAAGTTTGGTTTGCCGACGCTACTGCTTCTATTTCTCAAGCAATTTGAGGTCTTGCACTATTTACCTCGACCCTTAATCTTCCTGAATTTATGGACTATTTTGCTCTAGTTATTCAAGATGATTCCAAATCTGTTGTTGCTTTGAGCAGATACCTTTGATGAGTTAGTCATTTTATTTCAGCTGTCTAAGCTTGCGCTCAATAAGCTTTTACTTGTCTTAGTTCTACTTCCTAATTACCCCTCAAAAGTACCAAAACAACTCACAGCTTGTGTCCTATCTCTAAGTTATATTCTTTTCCTCATTACTTTTGATTTCGCTAACAATCTCAGCATACCTCCATACCCTAAAATCCTTACTCTATTCATTTCCCTCTCCTTTCTCGCTTATCTGATCAACCAAGCCAGCTTTTTCTCTCTATACAAACCTCTGCCTTTACTCGAACAACTTTTGTATGGATCTCGCTACATTTCGTAACAAATACATATTTATGCAAGCTAAGCCGGTTCAAGATTGGCCATTATTAACCCAATCAACCCTCAAATATTAAATGACTGAAATTACGAGCGAGATAAATTAATAGTCACAAATAAAATGCAGTGGTAGCCGATACGCAAATGGGGCTGGCGCTTCATCTTGGTCCCCGGAATCATGGGATTCTTCTTCGGGCTGGGCCATTTCATCGCCCACTACTTCTTCTCGCAAGAAGTCTTCAAAAAAGCAGAGGCCAAGTTCAATAGCATCCTAAACGATCTCGTCTGAGCTGCTTTGTATGCTGCTATCAATCTATAACTAACTTCATAATGCATTACAACTGCGTCGAATCATCCTGCGTTATGGTTCAGATCATCGTGAGCCTTGGTGCTGGGCCTAGAGGTAGAGAGTGTTGTAGAACAAGTCATACTCTCTCTTGTTCCTGAATTTGACAAACAGAGGCTCATCTTCGTCCTGAAATCCGAATTTCAAGAGGAGGCTGCTCTCTTCGTTGAATTAGATGAGGCTGTGGGTTATGGATTTTCCGTCCTCTTCGTTGGTCACAGTCAGCTGTCCTGTCTCACAGCAGTAAGCTATCTCTATATTTCTGTAGAACGTGAACTTCCTGTCGGCCACTGATTTTAAACTTGTGATGGGGATCTCGATATACTCAGATACCTTTGCAGTAAGGTTGGCGTCCTTCGCAGATTGCGTAGAAATGGGAGATTTGGATAGCATCATGTCTGTGGAATAGCTCCGTTTGACCACCCTCGATTTCGTTAGGCTGCCTAAACTTTGCAATCCGGATAGTTCAGTGGGTGAAGGCATTACGATTGAATTTTTGGTATTGGTTTCATACATCTTCCAAAAATACTTTTCCTAAACAATAACCAAGTTGATCCCACGCATCGCCTCCTCTATCTTCTTGCGCTGCTGAGGCGCGATGAAGGTGATCATGAATCTGCAAACATTGAGCAGGAATACTGTAATAGACGAGATCATGCGCGTGATCAGGGAGACCTCCAGCTAGCTGATATCCTCCACACTCTACTCGTACTTCTTCTTCTCGCTGAATGAGAAGTATTTGAGGTGCAGGTTTTTGATGAACTAAGTCGAATCTATGCTACTTTCGAGGGGTAGACCATACTCAGCGCGCACAGGTTGCACACCAGTTCAAACATCTCGTCATAGCTGGTATGTTTTTTGACCTAGTCCGCCACAGTCAACACAACGATCAAGCTGATCCACTTTATCAACAGATGTCTAAGATTGATGTAGCGTCGCTCGCTCCCGTTGAGGATGTGGACTGTCTGCCCCATGAGGACCAGGAACAGCAAGACTCTAAGTAGAGGTTGCGATACATAAGGAGCCAGTTGACTACCTGCAGGATCAGGTCAAAGAGGAGGAGAGGGGTGTGGAGAATGGCGGGGGAGTGTTATAGGAGGAATTCCCATATTTTCTGGAGGGTCAGGTTTATTTTTAGCTGGTTATGCTTTATAATGGGCTCTCGTATTGCCATCAGATTAATATTATCATAAACAAGAACCAAAAGGAAGGTTATAGTATCACTGGATTGCTGCTGGATACGTATGAAGGGAGTACCAGGAATGCAGAAAATGGGCACTTCTTTTTAATATTGGCTCAATCTGCACTACTCTCATCTTACTTCCATACAATCTTATATTTTCATTTATATTACCCAAACCATCGTTTATTGGGCTTCTTGCTATTTATAGTACCTCCTTCCCTCATCCAACATTCCTAACATACCTCATCTTTTTGCATTTGCAGTGGCACTTCGTCCTCAGCCATTACAGCGCATTATACATTTATCAGCCTATGCAGAGCAGCACCTATAGGGCTTCTGATTTGAGTCTCTCCAACTCTCCAACGGGTAGGTAGGAAGCGGAGTTGTAGTTGGGAGTAGGGCGGTGGGGAGTTGGAGGTGGGATAGGTAGGCAGTGCGGGTTAGTGCATTTAATTTCATTATTATTTATATTTATATTATTTTATCACAAATGGGCAGAAGACCAGCCAGATGCTACAGGGTCTGCAGGGGCAAACCCTACCCCAAATCGAGGTACAACAGAGGTGTCCCCGACCCCAAAATCAGAATCTATGACATCGGCCGCAAGAAAGCGAACGTGGAAGCGTTCCCCTTCGTGGTGCACATTGTGTCGGACGAGGTCGAACAGATCTCCTCCGAAGCCCTGGAGGCCTCACGTATCGCCTGCAACAAGTACCTCACCAAGCACGTCGGCAAGGACAACTTCCACCTGCGCTGCCGCATCCACCCCTGGCACGTGCTCCGTATTAACAAGATGTTGTCATGCGCTGGAGCAGATAGACTCCAGGCCGGCATGAGAGGAGCCTTCGGCAAGGGCTACGGCAAGGCCGCCAGAGTCAAGATCGGCTCCATCTTGTACTCAGTCCGAATCAAGGAGGGGGACATCAAGAAGGCTTTGGAGGCCTTCAGAAGGGCCAAGAACAAATTCCCCGGAAGACAGAAAATCGTTGTTTCCAACAAGTGGGGCTTCACTCCTTTGACACGTCTCGAGTATCAGAGAAAGCTGGCTGAGGGAGGACTCATTAACGATGGAGCCACAGTGAGGATCGTGAGAGAAAAAGGCCCTCTCGCCAACTCACCCCTGTTCGCCGCACCCAAGTCCGAGCACAAGAGAAAGAGATGATTTAAACCTACCTAGATGATACTATTGCGCAGTCAGTTGACGGGTGTTGTGTTCAGTGATTGGATAATAACAAACTCACTATAAAGAAGCAGTGATGTGGAGTAGTATCAATAAGATGAAGAATGGTTGGTGAGGCTGTAATGATTGGGATAATTGAGCATAAGCAGCCAGCGGGATACTGGCTGGTGAGGATTGTTTCAAGAGAGATAATTCAGACACGAGATATCAGTCTAAATTGATTGGAAGGATAGCCAATAAACATCAAAATGATACAAATTGATGTATGAATCGTCGTTCCCAATAGACCAGACCATTTGCAGATTACCCAGATGACGAATTCTTGAACCGTCGGCTAGTTTACTATGTAGAACTCATCGCCCAAATTTATAATCCCTACCAACTATTTGCCTACCCCGCCCATAATTGCTTCATTTAGGCAGCCACCTCTATCCCCCAACTTAGTTCCGGAGTGCCGTCTCAAAAAAGCTGCGAGTTTTGGTCATGCCCAAATCAATCCTTTTGGCTGCAATATTTAAATCACAGTGATGGCAGTGGCCAAAAAAGTGCACAAGATGAAACGAGGACGGCCGAGAAAGGACAAGGAGTTGAAGCTGACATCGTCTGACCCCGATGACCCCCGATAATAAATTTATCACGACAAGCCTGTGCCATAGGTATTGCGCGTATTGACTCAGCACTTCAAAGAAGAAACGCCCATCAAGCGGGCAGTCAAGATGGACCCTCGCAGCATTTCGAACCTTCCCGAGGAGGAGCGTGAGAAAATAAAGCGCGAGCATCCCTAGATGAATGAGTATTTCGTGATGAGCGGACGAGATAAGTCCAAATATTTCCACGGACTCAACCAGAAATACAGAAAGTAGATGAAGCTGGCCTAGCCCCCGGGGTCAGCCCCCATGAAAAAGACCATCAAGTTCAAGAAAAGGTTCGAGATCAAGCCCTTCAGACACAAGTAGAAATGCGAGCAGATCAGGGGGCGCAAGTCGTTCATGTAGATCTACAAGGCCAGCGAGGATTGCAAGCGCAAGAAGATCAGCAAGTTCCGCAAGAACAACTGATCCCATAACTTATAACGCTTATCATCTTCCATTTATGCCTATTTAATACAGACATAGTGCTAACACAAATAGCAGAGATAGCTAATAATGATGGCTGACGGATGTGAATCAAGTGACGCGGCTCATGCTATCAGCCATTAATTAGTCATCATCAACTGGCAGCTGGGTTGGCGAGTCCAGCAAGCATACTTGAAACAGACCATTAATGAGCTAGTCCGCACACGATAATATGATTTCGATAATTAGTAATTGATGTATGGTTAAATACTTACTAACATCACTCAGAATGGTCCATCCAGCCAATCCATCCTCATCTGAATAAACACCAATCTGTTAGATCAC
>Ga0316217_10006569_pt1 | contig 11443 bp, 8 predicted proteins | sample 1anoAmetaG_FD_203633 | JGI IMG/M metagenome (GOLD analysis project Ga0316217, IMG submission 203633) | Freshwater microbial communities from Trout Bog Lake, Wisconsin, USA - 1anoA | ecosystem: Environmental > Aquatic > Freshwater > Lake > Hypolimnion/Profundal zone | place: USA: Wisconsin... | reverse complement strand
TGTTTCTTTCTATTGTTGCTCTTTTAGCATTCGGATTTTTCGTCTACGCTGCACCTGCACTTTATAATCCAGGCGATACTCTTAATCCAACTTGTGCTCCAGGAAGTACGGGATGTTTCGTGTCGGTTCCTTGGCTTACGGATTCAACGAATGGATATATTTATAATACGACTGATAAAGTAGGTATTAATACTAATGCTCCGACATCACTATTTTCAGTAGGTGCAACGAATGGTTTTCAAGTGGATAACAATGGGAATATTTTGAAACTTAATGGAGTGACTACTAATTTCCCCAACACCCAAGGCGCCGCAAATTCATTCCTTGAGAATGATGGATCAGGTAATCTCTCATGGGAACCATTATATGTCTCAACCTCTGGTACGGTTGCCTGGGTAGGTAACGGTGCAGGCTCAAGTGGAGCTTCCACAACAGGAACTGTTTTTATTGGAGATAATGCAGGGTCAGGAGATTCAGGCGCTGCGAATTCAGAATTCATCGGACAGGATGCGGGTATTGGTGCCACAGGTGCTTCTAATTCAAACTTCCTTGGAGAAGATTCAGGTTGCGGTGCCACAGGAGCCAGTAATGCAAACTTCTTCGGATTCCAAGCAGGATGCTGGGCGCTTCTTGCTTCTAACTCAAACTTCTTCGGAAATGATTCTGGATACAATGCCGAGAACGCAAATGATTCTACGTTCTTCGGAAACAATGCAGGAGGGGAATTAAACGGCAACGATGCCCTCTATCCAAACCCACCTGCAACGGGTACCTATGCATTAAACGCAGCGTATTCAAGTTTTGTCGGATCTAATGCAGGAGCCGGTGCGACTAATGCGTCTCAGTCTAACTTCTTCGGATATGGAGCCGGACTCGGAGCGACGGGAACCAGTGCAAACATTATTGTCGGCAACAACAACATTGATGGATTCAACTCTAACTTCCTCGGATATGGAGCAGGAGGCGGAGCTCTCTATGCTGACCATTCGAACTTCATGGGATACATGGCGGGTAATGGGGCGACGGGGGTGAGTGGGACGGATTTCGATTCGAACTTTTTTGGGGAGTATGCAGGTTCAAATGCGTATTACGCTAACAATTCTACGTTTATCGGATTTGCTGCAGGAGCCAACGCCACGGGTACTTCTGGTTTAGATTTTGACTCAAACTTTATTGGTAAAGATGCGGGTTATAAGGCAAGTAATGCATCAGGGTCAAACTTCTTTGGATATTTTGCAGGATACAAAGCAGCGAATGCAGCTGGTTCAACTTTCATAGGTATGGATTCAGGAAACAGTGCAACCGATGCTTCTAATTCAAACTTTCTAGGAGAAAATTCAGGGAGTGGCGCGATAGGAGCCTCAGAGTCTAACTTTTTTGGAGTGGACGCAGGACTCACAGCTACGGGGGCAACAAACTCGAACTTCTTCGGAAGTGAGGCTGGAAATGGTGCTAATGAATCGGATCATTCAAACTTTATTGGTAGTGCTGCCGGGGATAATAATGCAAACGTCCCACATTTTGCGGCGGCGTTCTCAAACTTCTTTGGGGATGATGCAGGGTTTGATGCTGCGAACGCTGATCATTCGAACTTCATTGGTTCCAGTGCAGGATATGACGCAACTAATGCAAACCAATCTAACTTCTTTGGAACGGAGTCTGGATATCATGCAACCTATGCAACACAGTCAAACTTCTCTGGGTACCAAGCGGGGTATTATGCAACAGGCGAGGCTACGACCGATTTAGATTCAAACTTCTCTGGGTACCAAGCGGGATATGGTTATAATGACCCTGGCTCTCCAATCCTTTGTACTACTAACTGTTTCTTACCTCAAGTAACTGGGCAACCTTATATTTTTGATGCAAGAAATTCAAACTTCTCTGGGTACCAAGCGGGGTATCAAGCATTTGCTGCAAATGATTCCACATTTGTGGGAGCCGATGCGGGATATCAAGCATATGGGGCTTACTCTTCTGATTTCTTGGGGTATAACGCCGGGTCTGGGGCAACATATGCTTTCAGCTCAACATTCTTGGGTGATCAAGCGGGAATTGGCGCGACAGGAGCCGCAAGCTCAACATTTATTGGTTCGAATGCTGGTAGCTTAGCTATAAATTCATTCAATTCAAACTTTATCGGAGATGGCGCTGGTCTTGATGCTGATTCATCAGATAATTCAAACTTCTTTGGAAATAGTGCAGGATCTAGTAGTGATCCTTCAAGATCATTTGCTGCAGATGATTCAAACTTCTTTGGAGCAAGTAGTGGATATGATGCAAATAGTGCCCACGACTCAAACTTTATCGGAGGAGGCGCAGGTGAAGAGGCAGTATATGCCAACCACTCAAACTTTATTGGTTATCAAGCAGGGGAAGGAGCATCTGATCCTTATCTCGCTGGTGGAGTCGTTGGTTCGACAGTGTTTGCGGCTCACGATTCAAACTTCTTTGGAAGTGAAACCGGAGAGGGTGCGACTCATGCAAGCTATTCAGATTTTATCGGTAACCAAGCAGGGCAAAATGCAAGTAGTGCCACTGACTCAGACTTTATTGGATTCCAAGCGGGATATGGAGCAAGTGGTGCAAGCGAATCTGATTTTATTGGAGATAGTGCTGGGTATCAAGCTTACAATGCTAGTGATTCCACATTTATGGGATACGACAGTGGTAATCAGGCCTCAAATGCATTTGAATCGAGTTTCTTTGGTGGATCTGCTGGATACGGTGCAACAAATGCAAATTATTCAACATTTATTGGAGGGAATGCGGGGCTCGGAGCAAAGAATGCATCGGGTGCAACATTTATCGGAGAAGAGGCGGGTGGTGGTGCGATCAATGCAGGAAATTCAATCTTTATTGGTAATCAGGCGGGAAGTTCTGCCGCGGATGCGACTCTTACTGACACGACATCAGGGGCGTCAAACATTCTTATCGGAAACAATACATCGACTGGTGGTTATGCAAACTCAATTGCGCTTGGAACAGGAGCCTTTAACACGGCTGCGAATCAGCTCTCAATTGGTTCGGCAACGACTCCTATTAACTCCCTCGTTGTTAACGGTGCCGGATTCACCAGTTGTGCTATCACATCAGGAGCAGGACTTTCCTGTTCATCAGACGAACGGTTAAAAACTAATATTACTGATCTTTCTACTAACACGCTTGCTACTCTTGATAAGGTACGAACGGTCACCTTTAATTGGGATAATAGTCCAAATGGTCCGCAAAATATCGGATTCTTAGCTCAAGACATTAATGCGGAATTCCCTCAAGTAGTAACGCTTGCTTCAAATGGATATTACACCGTGAACTATGCGGAACTTATGCCAGTTGCCTTCGAAGGTATCCGAGAGCTCGATCTAAAACTTACGAACATTCAAAACTTTGCGAGTGCAACGGACACGACGTTCCTCACTAATCTTGAAAACTGGTTGGGAAGCGCGACAAACGGAATTGCAAACATCTTTACTCAGAAGTTAACGACGCAACAACTCTGCGTTTCGGATTCAACAGGGCAGACATGCTTGAATCGAACCCAGGTTAATGAGATCTTGAATAGTTCGAACTCGATTTATCTAACGGGTGGAACATCAGAGGGCTCGACAGGAGGAACATCTTCAGGTGGAACGACAACCTCGGGTGGAAGTGCTGGAACGGCATCAAGTGGTTCTGGATCTGTGACACCTGGTACTGGTTCCGGATCTTCCGGAGGAACAACAGTAACGGGCGGAGGCGACTCTTCATCGGGCGGCTCAAGTTCAGGTACAGGCGGGGCAGGAACAACGGGGGGAACTTCAGATGGAACAGGTTCAACAACGGGAAGTGATCCTTCCTCGGGAGGCACCTCAAGCGGAACAGGTTCGACCACAGGATCTGGTTCGACGGGAAGTTCAACTACCGGTGGCAGCTCATCTTCAGGCAGTGGAACAACGGGAAGTACCGATCCTTCGAGTGGGGGCACATCCTCAAGTGGAGACACGGGTGGAACATCCTCAGGATCCTCGGTTTCTGGCGGAACGTCGGATACAGGAAGTACGGGTGACGCAGGAACGGGATCAGCCTCGGGAGGTGACACATCTTCTGGTTCTGACAGTTCAGGATCAGGCACAACAGGCAATTAAAAACCACAAAAATGTGGTTTTTAATTTGCAATTTATTTTAAATAGTGTAAAGTATCCAAGTCTCGTGTAGACATGGAAACCTCGAAAGAGGAATCCAAAATCATAGCTGGCCTGAAGATTTCCCAGGTTGAATCAAAGGAAATCATGTTTTACACACAACAATTTTAATTAATCATGCCAACACTCAATCAATTAGTACGAAATCGACGAAAGAAGGTGCAGACTCGATCGAAAGCTGTTGCTTTGCGACGAGGTTTCAATGCACTTGAAAACCACCCAACGTCATACCCGTCTCCTTTTAAGCGAGGCGTATGTACAAAGGTCACCACCACTACTCCTAAGAAACCAAACTCAGCGGTTCGAAAGATCGCCCGAGTTCGTTTGACGAACGGAATGGAAGTGACTGCGTATATTCCAGGTATTGGACACAATTTGCAGGAACACTCGGTGGTCATGATCCGAGGTGGACGAGTAAAAGACTTGATCGGAGTACGATATACCGTCGTCCGAGGAGTCTTGGATGCACAGGGACCAGCGAAACGCGCAACAAGTCGATCGCGTTACGGAGTTAAGAAGCCTAAAGCAGCTAAATAATTTGTATGCGAGGAAAAGTAAAAAATCGAAATATGCCCTTGCCGGACGCACAGTTCAGTTCGACTAAACTTTCAAAGTTTATCAACGTGATCATGTGGAACGGTGAGAAAGAAAAAGCTCGAAAAGTTGTTTATGCAGCATTCGACGTTATCAAAGAAAAAACAGGAAATGAAAATCCTCTTGAAGTCTTCGATACAGCGTTGAAAAATGCGGGCCCGACGGTTGAAGTACGATCACGACGAATTGGTGGTGCAAACTACCAGGTTCCTCGAGATGTTCGACCTGAACGACGACTCGCTCTTGCGACACGATGGATCATCGAAGCTGCCCGAGGCAAAAAGGGAGCTCCTATGCACATTAAACTTGCTGACGAATTGATCGCTGCAAGTAAAAACGAAGGTGCTGCGGTTACAAAGCGAGACAACACGCACAAGATGGCGGAAGCCAACAAGGCGTTTGCTCACTTTACGTGGTAATTGCACTCAAATGCGAAAAACAAAAATCCCTGCGAGGGGATTTTTGTTGGGGAAAATATAAGAAGAGTATACAATAAGACCTATGGTTGAAAACATGTCACTATCTCAAAAGTTACCAAAAGCCTTAGAGCAAAAACACTTGCATGCAGGCGTTGATCCTATCCGTGCCGGGATGGTTGATATTTCATTGCCTATTGATGGAGAAACGCTCTCAGCCATCCATAAAATCAGAGAGAGTGGAGATAATGTAGATTATTTTGAGGAGGATGACACAGCACTTTCCGAAAGAGGGCTTCTTAGCTCTGTCTTTGAAAAAGGGAAGTCTGGGTATGCTATTTCAAGTGTGAATGAGCATAACAAATTTTCTGAAGGGTATCGCTATTGCACAGGCCTTGTAGTTGTTGGTAAGAAAAAAGACGGAACAGGAAACATTTCGTTCATAAGTCACCAAGATCCTGCTCAGGTAATTGCTCCTCAATATCAAGAAGGTTTCAAGAAAGCAGTCACTCGGAGTATTGAAAAGATTGTCGAAGAGTGCGAGCCGGGAACTATAGACGCCATGATTGTAGGGGGTTCGGCAAAGAAAAACGCTCATATTTTTTCTGCGGGCGTGGAGCGCTATAAGGATGTGATAACGGCATTAAGCGGCGTGGTTTCGCAGGTGCTTGGATTTGAGCCGGTCGTAGTCACTGGGCCTAATGCCGAAGCCGGAGATACTGCTATTTATTTTGAAAATGATACACGGCACTTATTTTTTGAAAGACGAGCCCAAGAAAATAATAACCTCGAGCATCCTTATAGTCCGTCAGAAATAGATAAACAATCAGAAGGTTGGGACCTTTAGAGGGGTTTCAGCAACGATGCCTTTTCTTGCAAAAAGGCGACTTTTACGTTATAGTGCTTGTCTTATCAAGGAATTTAGAAAGTCATTACATTACCCATTAATTATTATATGGAAAGATCATACCCCCTAGAGCGAACACGAAACTTTGGAATTATTGCCCACATTGATGCCGGAAAAACAACCGTATCTGAACGAATTTTGTTCTATACAGGAGTTTCCCACAAAATCGGAGAAGTGCACGAAGGTGCAGCTACGATGGACTGGATGGAACAGGAAAAAGAACGAGGAATCACGATTACGTCAGCCGCGACGACGTGTTTTTGGACACCAACGTATGTTGCTGATAAGAAAGATACAAATAAAAAGATCCGATTCAATATCATCGATACTCCAGGACACATTGACTTTACAATCGAAGTTCGACGTTCTTTGCGCGTACTCGACGGTGCAGTAGTAGTGTTCGACGGAGTGGCTGGAGTTGAACCTCAGTCTGAAACAAACTGGCGATATGCCGATGAAGGAAAAGTTCCTCGAATCTGTTTCATTAATAAATTGGACCGAACAGGTGCGTCTTTTGAGCGATCATTTGCTTCAATCTTGGACCGACTTACAAAAAATGCCGTTCGATTCCAAATTCCAATCGGAGAAGAAGAAAACATGATGGGGGTCATCGATCTTCTTAAAATGAAGGCGTATCATTTCGAAGGAAACATGGGTAATGACGTAGTAGAAGTTCCAATTCCTGAAAACTTGAAAGCGGATGCTCAGAAATACCACGACATTTTGGTTGAAAAAATCGTTGAACACGATGAAACGATGATGATGGAATTTTTGGATGGTAAAACAGATTTCGATGTTGAAGCTTTGAAAAAAGTTGCACGAAAAGCGACTATTGCGAATACTTTGGTTCCCGTATTTACAGGAACTGCTTTGAAAAACAAGGGAGCACAGTTGATGCTCGACGGAGTGGTTGATTATTTGCCTGCCCCTACTGATATTCCTCCTTCAAAAGGATTCAATCCTGACACAGGAGCCGAGGAATTCCGATATGCTTCCGACACGGATCCATTCGCGGCACTTGCGTTTAAGGTTGCAACCGACCCATTCGTAGGACAGTTGATCTTCTTCCGCGTGTACTCAGGAATGCTTGAAGCGGGATCGTATGTGTACAATTCTCGAACAGGAAACAAAGAACGAATCGGACGAATCTTGCGAATGCATGCGAACGAACGAGAAGAGGTGAAAAAAGTTTTCGCGGGTGACATTGCAGCGGCTGTTGGTTTGAAAGAAACAACAACGTCTGATACTTTGTGTGATCCGGAGCACCCTATTGTTTTGGAAGAAATTAAAATTCCAGAACCAGTGGTATCGCTTAAAATCGAACCAAAAACTAAGGCTGACCAGGAAAAAATGGGAATGGCTCTTAATCGATTGGCTGCAGAAGACCCAACCTTCCGAGTTACATCAGATCCTGAAACAGGAGACACGATTATTTGGGGAATGGGAGAACTTCACTTGGATATTATTGTTGATCGTATGAAACGAGAATTCAGCGTTGAAGCCAACGTTGGACGACCTCAAGTTGCCTACAAAGAAACAATCACAGGAACTGCTGAAGTCGACAACAAGTACGTCAAGCAGTCAGGAGGTAAAGGACAATACGGACATGTTAAAATCCGAATCAAGCCTATGGATCTTACTGTTGATCCGGCTGAGCTTCCTAAAAACGTTAAACGTTCAGAAGGATTTGAATTTATCAACAACATCAAAGGAGGTGTCATTCCACAGGAATTTATTACTCCCGTTGAAAAAGGTCTCAAAGAAGGAATGCAGCGAGGAGTCTTGGCTGGATACCAGATGGTTAACATCTCAGCGGACTTATTCGACGGGTCATACCACGATGTAGACTCGAGTGAAATCGCCTTCAAGATTGCCGCTTCACAGGCAATGCAGGAAGCTCTTGCGAAAGCACAGCCCGTAATCTTGGAGCCTATGATGAAGGTAGAGGTTACCATCCCAGAAAAATTCTTGGGAGACATCACGGGAAATGTTTCTTCAAAACGAGGAATTATCGAAGGTGTTGAAGACCGATCAATGGTCAAGGTTGTTAAAGCAATCATGCCGCTTTCAGAAATGTTCGGTTACATGAACTCACTTCGATCAATGACCGAAGGACGTGGATCATTTACGATGGAATTCGTTCGATATGATATTGTTCCGCGAAACGTTGCTGATGAGATTGTTGCTAAAAGAAAGTAAGTTTAGAACTGTCAAAAACAAAAAACGCTCCTGGGCGTTTTTTGTTTTTGACAGTTCTATGAGTAGATGATATTGTAAGTTCAGTTAAATACAATTTAATGAATCCGCAATTTGTAATCACGCATGCATTTATTGGGAAGGATGGCATGAAAGTTCTTAATAGTCTTGATATGGTACATGTTCTTGAGGGGCTCCTTGCTCGGGACGATAGAAGTGCTCCAGAGATTTCATTTTTTGCACAGGCTCCTTCTTTGCAGGTCACTCAGCTCATTCAGAAAACTCATCAGATAGTAATTGATGTTGTTTTTAAAATCGAAGGCGACTCTATAAAGGCATACGAACTTCAATCAAGTTCGCTCGAAACGTCACTTAGCAGGACAATGGCGTTCTGGGTGAGCTTGGAATTCGAGCTCAAACGGGTTGTCGATGCTTATGCAAAAGCTGATCAAAAAAACGTTCAATAAGGCCGAGGTGGGAATCACCTGGGTTTTTTGTTTGTGCGATATTTATGAACCAGTTTATTCAGCTGTCGCATTTTTATATCGAGCTTCAACCACGCTCCAGTTTACATTTTCAAAGTAGTCCTCAACATACTGTTTTTTGCCACTTGGTTGATAATCCGCAACATAGGAATGTTCCCACATATCGATTCCAAAAATAAACTGCGCTGAATTCAAATGTCCCAAGTGCTGCTCGTCTACCCACGCCGTCATAAGATTCTTTCGGTCGCGGTCGTAATATAAAATTGCCCAGCCGATTCCTCGGGTCGTTACGGCAATATTTTTAAGATGCTCGACAAATTTTTCCCACGTTCCGCACATTTCCACGAGTTTTTGTTTCAGTGCACTTTCACTGATGGCTTGTGCACCTCCTTCGAGCTGCTCAAAATAATACTCGTGGTTTTTAATTCCGTTATATTCAAATGAAAACTTTCGATGAAGTTCGGCTGATAGGTATGCGTACTTCGCAGGGTCTTTGGCAAGTTCTGCGCCTTGCTCTAAAATAAGATTTGCATTTTTTACATACCCTGCGTACAGTTTCAAATGTTCCTCAATGTTTTTTGTTGAAATGCCTTTAAGAGTTGGAATAGTAAATGTTTTTGCTTCAAATGGTTTCATAGGTTGTATCTGTTAGGCCTGATAAGGTTTTCATTATAGTCCTCTAAGAGGGGGCTGGGCAAGGCCTGCTCTGCAGGCCTTGCAAATTTACATGGATATGCTAATCTATCCTCACTATGGCAAAATCATGTGCAATTACAGGAAAGTCTTCAATTATGGGCGGGGGATACTCGAACGCTGTTCGTGCTACGAAATTTAACCCTACAGGCAAGCGACGACGACACGCTAACTTGCAGACTAAGACCTATTTCGTCCCTGAGCTCGACAAAAAAATCACCCTTACTATTTCAGCAAAAGGCATGAAAACCGTTGCTAAAAAAGGAGTTTTCAAAGCTTTGAAGGATGCGGATTTGGTCTAATACCTAGATCAAGGTCTGAAAACTACGAGCCCAAAGAAAAACACCGTCCGAGTGACCTCTCCATTGCAGGTATCTCGAGACGGTGCTTTTCTTTGGGCTCGTAGTTTTCGATTCTCGGAGAGTTCCTTGCTAAACCTTATTTATTCCTTATACTGTTTGGACAATGAATTTTGACTTCCTTACGACTATTTTTTCAATAATTATCTTGATTCTCTCGGTTATGTTTCATGAGCTTGCTCACGGAACCGTTGCTGACTGGCTCGGAGACCCTACTCCTCGTTTGGCAGGACGTCTTACGTTAAATCCGCTTGCTCACTTGGAATTGGTGGGATCGTTCATTTTACCGCTCCTTTGTATCCTTTCAGGGACGGGATTCATTATTGGTTGGGCAAAGCCAATGCCTTTCAACCCTCGGTTTTTTAAGAGTAAGCGATGGGGCCCTGCGCTTGTAGCCGTTGCGGGACCCATTATGAACATTGTGCTCGCGCTTATCTGCGCGGGATGTTTTAGATTATTTGCGGTTAATACAGGATCATTCGCATTTGCTCAAATGTTGTCACTCGTGGTAATCATCAACGTGTCGCTTGCTATTTTCAATTTGATCCCCATTCCTCCTCTCGATGGGCATCATATTTTGGGGGCTCTCTTTCCAAAATACAGAACGTGGTCTGAAAACATTCTTCGAGGATACGGTTTCATCATCATGGTTGTTATTATTTTAATCGCAGGATCATTCATTGCGCCTGTTGTTGAATTCTTTGCGAGAATTTTGTTAGGAGTTTAAAAACACTACCCGTTTCGGATAGTGTTTTTAATTCAATTAGTTTATACTAGACACAGCCTTTTAATGTATTTATTTGTATGTATTATTTCCGAAAAATAATTTTGGTCGCTTGCTTATTCCTTGCTTTATTTGCGATGGGGCGAAGCGCTTTTGCTGCAGGTAATATTGATTCCGTTCAAAAGTATTCTCAATATTTAAACCTGGATCTTGATAACAGTGGACAGAATGATTTTATCAATTGGGATCCTACCTTGGGCGGCGCAACCGTAACGGACACGGCGCTTACAGGTTACATTTGGGACGGTGACGGCGGTTATATTAATCTAAATCCTTCGCAAGCAGGAGTTGCGAATTCGTGTACGGGAATCCTTGGAGGATATGCATGGGATGAAGGTGCTGGCTGGATTAACTTTGATCCAACGATGGCAACAGGAAGTCTAGGTGGTGAAAATAATCAGCCGAGTATTAATACAACGACCGGACAAATTACTGGTACGGTGTGGTCTCAAAATTACGGATGGATTCAATTGAGCGCTCTTCAAGCTCCGACGGGTGATCCGTACGTTCCTTATAACTCAGGCAATCCAAGCTCGGGACTTATTACTTCGTGGCGACCAAGCAACACATGCAGTAACAATCCTATCAATGGTGTGTGTGGTGCTGCAAATGGAGTCACAACATCTTCTCAGCCGACAAGTTTGTGTAATGCAGGAACGCCGACTGTTCCAGTCAGTACGGGAACCAGTTGGCTTTGGCAGTGTGGAGGAACAGGTGGTGGTAACACGGTAAGTTGTGGTGCTCCGGAAGACCAGCAGTGCGTAGGTGGTTCATGTAGTCATGGGGGAGGAACATCTCCGACATTAATTATTATTACTCATGTTGTTG
>Ga0316217_10006568_pt1 | contig 11444 bp, 6 predicted proteins | sample 1anoAmetaG_FD_203633 | JGI IMG/M metagenome (GOLD analysis project Ga0316217, IMG submission 203633) | Freshwater microbial communities from Trout Bog Lake, Wisconsin, USA - 1anoA | ecosystem: Environmental > Aquatic > Freshwater > Lake > Hypolimnion/Profundal zone | place: USA: Wisconsin... | reverse complement strand
TGCCACGACTTCGAACTTCGACCGTGAATGGCCGGGAAGCGGATGTCCAGCCACCGATTTGGTAGGTCGCTGCCTGTTCCATCAGCTCTGGATGGGGATGAACCGCGATGCGAGGTAGTGCAGTCGCACTGTCGATACGGCTGATCCGAAGGTGAATGGGCACCTTGCGCTCGTGGTCCCAAGCCAATAGAAATGTACCGCCTGAAAAAATATCGAGCGTGAGGGCGTAGGGCATCACTTTGATGGTCTGGACTTCCCGGGTTCGCACAGAGCTGTATTCCAGCTCAAGCCAAGTTGAACCCCCCAGGGCCTTGAGGATGGGCTCCACCACATCCGGTGCCTCGATCGGGTCATCCATTCCCTGCAGCCGCACCGCCCCCACCAGGGTATTGAACAGCCTGTGATCCTGGGCGGACATCTGGGCGGAGACCAGATCCTCGATGGTCTTCAGCTTTTCCTTCCAGACCAGGGTGCCACTCTGGGAAAGGGCCAGATTGGCCAGATGCAACGCCAGCCTGGATTCCGGAGAGACATGCTCATCCCAGTCTGGGCCCTTGGTCAGGGCGAAGCAGACCAGGGGTGGGCTGCCAGCCCGTTCCCGGTTGATCTGGGCACCCTGTTCCTCCAGGATCCGTAGCGTGCGCTCCACCGTGCGCGGACTTACGTTGCCGAGTTTCGCCATGAACTGTTTGCGGGTCAGCCCTTTGGGGCCTGCTTCCCGCAGGATCCGAACTGCCTCCCGAAGGCGGTTTTCAGCGACGAGCCCCTGGGTGGCAATGGCCGGTGATGGCATGGATGCTCCGAATGGCTTATTGAATTGGATCCCTGAGTTTACCCCGGCGGCCGTTGCCCGGGCGGGTCGTCCTGCGTCATTGGCTGCCGCATCTCTGGACTCAAGCTGTCCAGACACGGAAAGACCGAACCCCTTTCAGGAGCGACCCATGGCGCGAACCCAGGACATCCAGTCCCTGACCACCCTCTTGTCCATCTGCGAGGCCCATGGCCTCACGGCCTGGATGCCCCTGGCCCAACGGGTCCGGATGCGCAGCCAGGAACCCCTCACCATCGTGGTCCTCGGGCGCATGAAGGCGGGGAAGAGCACCCTCCTCAACCGGCTCTGCGGTGACCTGGCCGATCGCCTCCTGCCGGTCGGGGCCGACCGGGTTACGGCCCGCATGACTGAGCTGGTGGCCGGCCCCCGGGAAGCGTTCTTCCGGGTGGCCGCCGATGGCGAGCAACAGCCGCTGGAACGAGAGGCCTTCAGGGATCTGGTGCGGGGCAGGGGGGAGGCCGGGGTGCTGGAGGAGACCCGGAAACTGAGGGTGGAATTGCCTGCCCTCGGGGAACTGGGCTCGGTCCGGCTGGTGGATGCGCCCGGCTTCGACAGCCTGAACGAGGAAGACGCGGTCTGGGTGAAAGACTACCTTCCCGACGCGGATGCGATCGTCTACTGCGTGGAAGCCGGTACCGGCCTGACCCACAACGATCTGCGGCGGCTGCGGGAACTGGCCGGGAATGATCCTGCCGTCGGCGGCTTCGGCCGGATCCAGGTGCTCCTGACTAAGGCGGACCTGCCCGCCGGCCCCGAGGACGCCGCCGCCGTGCTGGAACAGACCTGCGAGCAGATGCTGGCGGAATTCGGTCACGCCCAGGTGCGTCTGGTGGCCGCGGCTCCCCGCGAGGGCAACCCGGTAGGAGTGCGGGAAGTCCAGGAATGGATCTGCGCGCTGGCCGCCCTTGGGGTCAAGGCGGACCGGGTGCGGCGCCAGACCTCGGCCCTGGCGGGCCGTATCCGCATGGAACTCGAGGGCCGGTCCTCGGCCATGGAGGATCCGCAACGCCGGGAGCGGGAGCAGGCCGATCTGCGGATGCGGGCCAAGGAGATCGAGCAGGCCATCCTGTTCGCCGAAGGTGACGCCCTGAAGGCCTCGAAGGCTGCCCTGGCCGGGGGAGCGGCCCATCTGGCTCAGGCTCTGGAGGGCTTCTATGCCCAGCAAGAGGTCCTGCTTGGCGCGGTCCAGGACATGGACGAAGCCAAGGACTGGCTGGTGCGGTTTGGCGCACGGCGGAACGGCAGCGCCAGCCTGCGCCAGGCATGGACGGAGGCAGTGGCGCAGATCGCGGCCCCGTTCCGGAACCTGACCCTCCACGGCGTGGATCTTCCCGAGGGCTGTGAACTGGAGGCGCCGCTCGTGGTCGGGGTTCCCGCCTGGGTGTTCACGGCGGTCGAGGTAGTTGGAACGCTGGCCATGCTTGCGGGCAGCGGCGGCACCGGGGTCTTGCTGAAAGCGGGGGAGGCGCGGGAAGGGGTCGTCCTCGCGGAGAAGCTCGCGGGCGGCGCCGCAGGCAGCCTGTTCCGTGGCCTGGGCAAAGGGATCGATAGCCTGGTGAGCAGGGTGCCTGTGTTGAAGCCCTTCTTCTTCAGCCTCCATGACCTCGCCCTTGGCTACGCCCGGAAGGCTCTAGCGGGCCAGTTGCAGATGCTCCGCTCGGAGGCCGCCTTGGAGGCTGCCGACTCCCTGGAAGGACTGCCGGATGGCCTGCTAGACCTGGCCAAGCTCCAGGGCACCCTCCGCAGGGCTCAGGATGCCGCGCTCCGGGACCTGCTGGATGAAGCGGGCCGCTCAGAAAGCGTCCGCCTGACCGCACTCAGCGCCCTGCGCGCCGCTCTCGCCACCCTCGACACCCTGGAGGCCTGATGCGCTCCCCTTTCGACGCCCTCAACTTCGATATCGTCCGCCAGGAGCAGCGCCTGCTCCGCATGGAAGAGGCCCTGGCCCCCCTCACCCAGCTCGAGCGGGCCAAGCCCTGGCGGGAGGCCCTGGACAAGCTCAAGACCGAGGCGGCCCGGGCCAAGGGCTTCCGGGTGGGCTTCATCGGCAACATCAAGGCCGGGAAGAGCACGCTGATCAACGCGCTCCTCCAGGGCGAGATCAGGCTGCCGGTGGCGGCGAAGGTCTGCACGGCGGCCCTCACCCGGCTTCACGGCGCCGAGTCGAAGGCCCTGTTCGCCCAGGCCACGCCCATCTCCGAGGAGGACCTGCAGTTCTTCGAATTCCTGGTTGACGGCAAGGACTCGCCCCTGGACTTCCTGCGCGGCCGCTTTCCGGGCCTGGCCCCCAAGGACCTGGGCGAGGCGACGGGGTCCCTTGAGGCCCGCTTCGAGGAACTGGGCGAGGACCTCCACACCGTCCGGGCCGATGCCCGCCGGATCCTGGCGCGGCGGAGGGCCTTGAAGGGCCCCCTGGAGGACGCCTGGCCGCCGACTCCGAATGAGCTGATGCAGACAGGCACCCTGGACCTCGGCAAGTGGGCCAGCGCCCAAGGCGAGCTGGGAGGGCTCATCCGCGAGATCGACATCCATTGGCCCGGCGGCTACCTGCCGGCCGGTGCCGTGGTGGTGGACACGCCCGGGCTCCAGGACCCGGTGCCCTCGCGGAGCCGGGCCACCCATCAGGCCATGCGCGAACTGGATGCCATCGTCATGTGCATCAAGGGCCCCCTGCTAAAGCAGCACCTGGACGAACTGCGGGCGATCCGCGCGCTGGGCGTGCCGGCCGAGCGGGTGGTCGTGGCCCACACGGCCCTGGACGAGCTGGAATCTGCCCAGGACCAAGTGGACCTGGCGGGGGACGTTCGTTCCCGGCTGGATCTGAACGGCTGGGAGGACACTCCTCTGGTGCCCGTATCCGCCCTGGCGGCCCTGCACGGGTTTCGGGTGGGACCCCTGGGACGGGACCTGCTCCCGGCGTCCTACGGCAGAACGGTCGAGGATTCGCTCCGCATCGCCTCCCGGTGTGAACAGGCGCTGGGCAGGCACCCGCTTCCCGACGAAGCCACTCATGACCGCCTCTGGCGCGCCTCCAACCTGGAAGCGCTCCTGGCCGCCCTGGGCCGGGTGGTGGCCAGTTACGGGCTCGTGCGTCAGCAACTGGAAGACCGCGTCTCCACCGACGGCCGCGCCATCCGGGGGGCCATCCGGTTCGAGCAGGTCCGGAGCCTGCAGCGCCTCGCCTTGCTCGAAAGGCTCGCGTCGGGAGAACAGCGGACCGGCGCCGTGGGCCTGTCCGAGGACACCATGGCCCTGAAGGCCGAAGTGGAAGCCGGCGAGTCCCGACTCGAAGCCCTGGAAGCGAAAGCGGGCGCCCTCTTTGAAGCAGCCAAGGACATCCGGGCCGAGCGGAGCGTGGTCACTGCGGATTGGAAGCGGTCCTACCGTCCCCGATGGCGCCGGGGGACCCTGGGCGGGTTCCTTTGGGAGGAGGGCCAGATTCGCCTGATCACGAACGAGGACGCGGCCAAGGTCGTCGAACTCCTCCTGCCCCATCTTCCTGATGATCTACCAGAAGGCCTGCTGGCGGGGGTGTTGTCGGGCTGGTGCGCAGATCAGGGGGCGCGCTTGGCTGAGCGGGGGGCGGAAGCCCTTGCAGCCACGGATGATTTTTTCTGGAACATCGACCCAGAGGACTGGCAGGAGCTTGAGGCTGCCGCCCAGGCCCTCTGGACCAATGATGGCGGGGGCTACCTCAAGGCCATGGTGGATTCGGTGGTGGATGCCTGCGGCGCGGCCCTGGAGGTTGTGCGGAGCGGCGTCCTGGCCGAGGCCAGGGACCTGCGCAAGAACCTCAAGGCCGACCTTGCCGCCCTTGCCACCCGCCTTCAGTCGGATGCCCAGGAACAGGTGGTCCTGCTGCAGGCGGATCTCGTCAAACTTGGAGTTGCCCTCGAACGCCTTGAAGCCGAAGTTCCGGTGGACAGCGCCGCCTCCTGCCCTGAAGGGACCTCTGTATGAACGAGTCCGGCAACGCAACGTCCAGGAACCATGCTGGCGCTTTCTCTCTGGCCGGCGCCACGACTGGATTCGTCCTTATGGAAGCCCTGCGCCACGCCGGCTTCATCGGCGCGCCGGGCTGGGGGATCCTGCAGTCCGGCTTCGAGGCGGGCATGGTGGGGGGCTGCGCCGACTGGTTTGCCGTCTCGGCCTTGTTCAGGCCGATCCCGTCTCGGCGGTTCTGCCTGCCCCACACAGACATCATCGTCCGGGGCCGGGCCAAGTTGTCCTCGGGGATCGTGGACATGGTCCAGAATCGGTGGCTGTCCCCGGAGACCCTCGGTGAGCACCTGGGGCGCCTGAGCGCGACGGGTTATCTTCTTGACCGCCTGTCCTCGCCTGCCTTCCGGGTACAGGTTCTTGAGGCCGCCAGGGGCCTCCTGGGGCATTTCGCTGGGAGCCTGGATGCGCCGGAAATCGCGGCCTTTCTCGACCGTGCCTTGCGCGACCAACTCGCCGGACTTGAGCTGGGGCCCACTTTGGGAACCTGGATCGGAACCCGTATCGAGGCTGGCGATACCGCCCCCCTCTGGGATCTTCTGGCCGCGAGTCTGGCCAACAGCGCCGAGCAGGGCGACTTCCAGGGCCCGATTCGGCTGATGATCGAGCACGCTGTGGCCAACTACAAGGGCAAGGGCACCTGGGAGCGTCTGAAGGGCGCTGCGGGGGAGCTGTTCTTCGACTATGATGACGCCTCCCGCAGCCTTGGCATCGCCTTCGGCAAGGCCCTCCGGGCCATCCAACAGGATCCTGGGCATCCCTTGCGCGCCAAGCTGGACGAACAATTTGCCGCCTTCGCCAGGCGGCTCGCCCAGGGTGATCCGGAAGCCTGTGCCACCCTGGAAGGGTTTCAGCGCCGGCTCACGGAACAGGCGGAACTGGGGCCGGTCCTGGCGAGGATCCTGACCCGGTTACAGGACACGCTCCGGGAGCAGCTCGCCAATCCAGATGGGGATGTGCCCCACCTCCTGGATCGGCTCCTGCAGAACGTGCTCGCTGAACTCAAGCGTGAGCCCGAAACCCAACTGCACATCGACACCTGGGTCAGGGAACAGGTACTGGCCCTGGTCAAGGGCAACCACCACATCATCGGCGAGATGGTGGCATCAGCCCTCGCCAAGCTGTCGGATCAGGAACTGGTGGCGCAGATCGAGGAGAAGGTCGGCTCTGATCTGCAGTACATCCGCTTGAACGGCGCCGTTGTGGGGAGTCTGGTCGGCATGCTGCTGGCCCTGGTCAAGATGGCGCTCGGCTAGCTGCCGGGGCCTGTGTCTATATGGCGGGAATGCTCCGTAAGGGCCGTCCGACTTGCCGATCATCCATCAACTGCTCTAGGAGGTTCAGCCATGTCCTTTCTCCGAATCGCAGCAATCAGCGCCACATGCCCATCCTGCGGCGCCACCAGACAAATTCCCCGGATGGGGGGATCCGGCCATGTCCAGATCGGGGACGAGGCGGTTTATAAACAGACCGCTTTGCAGCGGAAGCGAGGGGAAGTGGGGCTGGATCTTTATTACCTGGATGCCTGGTGCGAGTCCTGCGCGGAGCCGGTGCTCAGGTCGCGACCCCAGGCTCTGGCCGAAGCACTGATCTCCATGGGGGAGATGATCGAGCACTGGGACTCGGCGCTGCGGCTCCGCTCTGAAGCGCGGCTCCTGGCCGGCCTTCCGGAACGCGGCTCCGCCGAATCCGGGCGGTCCTGGCTGAAGGCCGAATTCCCCGTGCTCTTTCACGAATGCTTCGAGGATCCCAGATGCGGGCTGTACCCGGAGTTCGCTGTGAAGATGAGAAAGCGTTTCCGGACGCAGGCCGGCAGAAAACTGGAACATGAAGGCGTTCCGATCCCGGATGGTTTCGGCGCATGGCTTGCATCCGAAGCGCTGGCGAGCCGCGCACCTCTGGAACACCAGCTCGACAGTCTGGAACAGCAGATCCAGGACCTAGCCCGGGCGATCCCGGGACCCTGGCGGCTGGCTGTCACGGTGGACCTTGAAGCCGGGATCAGCCTCAACCCATATATTGAATACGAGGGCACGATCTTCCAGGGCGAAGGAGCAAGCACGATCCTCCACTTCCTCCATGAACAAAGCCCGGAAAACCTGGTGGTGCCCTATCGGAGGGCATTGGAACGTCCTCTGCTGGAGCCCCGTGAATACGGTGCTTCCTCGAACCGGAGGAACAGGATTATGGAGCTCATCGAGGCCTTGCTGGAAGGCGCCGGGCCCGTGTGAACCGAGAGACCCGACCTCATGCGGCAGGGGTTGACGCATGCGGGCCGTCAAGCTGAGACCTTATCAGGAGTTCCCATGGCCCGCCCGCGAACCGCTCTTGCCAACCCTGCCCCAACTTATGTTGTAGAGCCCGGTCTCTTGGCCGCCTTGCAGGCGGACTTCGACGCCCACATGGCGCGTGAACGCTACACCGAAGCGCTCGTGGCCGCACGGCGCTTGCTGGACGCCCTGAACCGTCAGGATGACCCCCAGGCCCGGGCTGCGGGCGAAATCGCGCATGGAGTGGCCCTGATGGCCTGTGGCCGGACCTGGGAGGCCCGACCTTCCTTCGCCCGGGCGCGGAGGTTTTTACGAGCGCATGGCTCGCCTGAGGACATTGCCTTGGCCTATTTCAACCTTGGAATGGCCTTTGGGCAACTGGAACGATTCTCCCTAGCCAAGTCGGCTTTCCGTCGTTCTGCGGATCTTTACGGCAGGATTGGCCGGTCAAAAGAATGCAGACAGAGCCAAGTATTCCTGGCTAATTGCATGATGGTTGTTGGCGATTTCGTGGGGGCGGAAGCAATGTCTGAGGTGGCTGGCCAGGATCCGGCGCTGTTGGAAGCCTCTCACCGGGTGACCCTCCATGACACTGAGTCGATGGTGTTCCTAAGCCAAGGCCAGTTTGGGAAGGCTGAAAAAGCCATGGAGCGGGCCTTTCGCGCCGCCATGGAAGCTGGGGATGTCATATCCATGGCTGATTCGTTGTACGGTTTGGCCAAAGTGAAACTTCGCTACCAGGACTTGTGGGCTGCGCAGGGACTTCTCCTGGAATCCTATGCCTTCCTGCCCGGGGCCGGATGGCGGGTGGAGGAGGAGAAGGTTCGTGTTCTTCTGGGAAAGACAATGCCGGCCAGGAGGCCACTTTCCCTAAAGCGGATGGCTGAGGGGCAGCCAGTGCGCCGCGGCTCTTGAACCTCGTCGCGTGGGAACCCTGAGGGTGGGCGGGAGGAGAGCCCCTGTCCATGCCAATTGAAAGTGCATGACCTGATTTGGTCAAGCATACGCATCTCCGGCCGCCAACCTTATCAGGACACCTTCCAGGTGGTTCACCTGGGAGGGGACCCGTCATATGACCTGAAGGTCATATTTTGGGCACGAACTTGACCCCCTGGGTCATGCTGATTGGAATCCGGGGGCGCCAGTCTCCGGTGGACCAGCGGCCAACTGCCCTCGGGGGGTAGGTGCTTCTGGGGCTAGATGCTCCGTTGAGGGAGTGGATGGCGCCGAAAGTGTCTGCCTTGGGCCAGGGAAGGGCCGCGATCGGAAACACCCGAGCAGGACATTGCCGTCGGGGACCGGGTGTGGGGTTCATTCGAATATTACAAATAACAATTAATTATAATTTTCAAAACCAAAATTTGGCAGTTGGGTCGACAGGTAACCGCACTGGGACCTCTCACGTTGGCATTCCCATTGGCCAGACAGACGTACAATTGGGCCCCGAATTGAAACAGGGCTGAACGTTACGCCGCTAGCAAACTTGAAACCTCTCGACGATCCATCCATACACGTCATCGCCCCATACCCGAGATGGACAGCATCGCCGTGCCTGGAAACAGGTAGAACCAAATATGAGAAAGGTCTTCTGACAGGCCTTCGAAATATTCGCCGCGGTGTTGTGCAGGACCGGGTTCGGGTTGTAGTCCGGATATGCCCGTGCCCTGTAGTCGTAATATGCTACCCATTTGTGCGGTGGCGTACGGTCTCGGGATCTAGGTCGCCAAGTTATTCTATGTATATCGTGGTGGGAATCCCGGGCTGTTGATCAGGTGGCAACCTGATTGGAACCAGACTTGACCGTTTCAACGTCATTCCATCGCCGTCCGAAAAACTTGAGTTTAAATAAAGAATTAAAACAAGTAATGAGAAATAAGTTGCCTATTTCGCTTGGACTCTGGTTAGCACCTGGCCCCTCGTTGAATTCGCACTGCCGATATTATTATTGGATTAAATCGCTATTTTTTTAATGACATGCCTGACTTGCAATATCTTGTTGTAGAAATGATTATATTTACTAATTCGGTTCAAATGATATTCCTTATTGGTTGTTGACGATTGTACTAGGGGCTTGAAAGAACCCGCGGGGACCCCCTACCGACCGGCGAAAGGTGTACCCTCACCGGGGGAGTCTGCCCAATGGCAATCGTTAGAAGGATGAGAGGCGGATGCTCTGCTGGGCGGATTTCCCCTGCGTTTTGGCCTTGGGATGAGCGCGCATTGCTGGTCTTGGCTTGGGCGGGTTGATGGGCGGGAATGACCCGGAAAAGGCATGGGACTGGGGGATTATGCTGACGAAAAGGCTTTAGCATTGACCTTCCGGTTTGCTCTCAGATTTCAGACGGACAGGGACTGGCTAACGGGATAGGAATCGGATGCGTTGGAGGCCCTTGAGTAGGGTCTGGGGCATCGTGTGGCTAGGAGCTAGTGGTGGATAATTGACTGGTCCTGGTCTGATCGTGACCGACTGTCGCGTTCAGAAAATGGTCGCATTTCCCGCCGTGCCGTGAACGTCAACCAATCGATGCTCGATGGCTGCATCAGACCAGCGGACCATTTTTCCGGGGGAATCAGCAGGTCCATCTGGACCATCTATAGGTCATATAGGATGTCGGAAAGCATAAAATTTTTATTTAAATATTCGCTTGTGTTAAAATGAAATATGTGATTTTCGGATTAATAATGGTCCCAGGCTTGGCGGATTTTATAAGGAACCCGCCCCGAGAATCCGGTGAGGACCCATGAGTATGCAAGCACCAAAGGAAGGAAAGGAAGCACCCAGGTTCAGGAAACCGAAGCCGATCAATTGGGCAAGCCTTGGTCTCGCCCATCCCCCGTCCATGGACGAATCCAACCGTTCCGCCATCGACCGCATCCTTGCGACTCACAGTTCGCTGGATTTCCCGACCGCCCGGCTTTGGGCGCGGGCCGATAACAAGTCCACTGAATCCGCTGTGTCTCATGCCCTTCATCGACGGCTGGACGCTTTAGACTGCGGATTGACGACGGTGCACACCACCCGGGTCAGAAGGGAACTTCTCTTGCTGAAAATAATGGGTATGGCCTGCCCTGGGACCGGGATGCTGCTCTATAGCCGGTGGTATCTGCTGCTGCCCGGAGATTCGCGGCGACTCATTGGGCCACGCCGTGCACACCCTTTCGGAATCATCGCCAACAGCATGGAATTCCAGATCTTTACTGACGCCAGGGACCTCCCCTCGAACTACGCAGCCATCAATGAGATCATGCTTGCGTATAGCACCCATTATCCCAATGCCAAGGTCTTCACCCATTTTGTCCACCAAGGGATCCCGCCCCGCCACGGGGATGACCTGTTGCAGAGTTGGCCCTTGCGGGTGGTGCCCAGTCTGGTCTGCCACTGGCACCAGGATGCGTATAGGTGGTGCTCGCTTGACCGGGTCAGGATGTTTACCCCAACGAGCTCCCTCATCGAGAAGGAAATCGCGATCACGGGCCTTTCGAATTGGACGAAATGGCAGGCGAAATGCGAGGAGATCCTCAACGTAATCCAGGATGGCAGGTTGGGCAAAGGCATGATGCTGACTGAGGCGCAGTCGGCGCAGCGACGATATGCTGACGGCGTAAAACATGGGCGATACCTAAAGCCGAAAAGACAGGCTGCGGTGGGAAAGGAGGGGATTGGCAGGTGCGCTGTCTCAGGGACCCCGGACGAAGGCAAGCCGAAATCTCGGAACCCCTGGGCGATCCCGTTCACTACCGTCCCCATGGAGGAATATAAGGGGCCGAAGTGGCCCGCGGTTGTGGAATCCTTGGTGGAAATCGACCCGAACATCGTTGGGATCGACGACGTTCACTTCGGTGACAGCAGCATCGATCCGCTTGGTTTTTTGTTTGCCAGGGACATTGTGGAATTGTTCAATGGCCGGGAGAAACTCATCGCCAGTCGGAATGATCCTGTCTTGGCCTTCGAAGTTGACGAGGGACTTTGCGACCTGATGGCCGGATTCCAGCCGCCCTCGTCCACTTAGTACTCATCGGGGATTGATTGCATCCTTTCAGTAACGGCATCGCGACCGGAACCTTGGCTCACGGATTCAAGTCTTAAGGCAAGCTAGGTCCAATTTCCCTTGTTGTGAAGATAAGGGGGCACCCGGTTGTAACACTGATTAGCCATTTTCGCAGGCTCGAAGAAAGCCACACCAAGGCGATTCAGCGTCCTGTCGAGATTGGGATTCCGCTACAACGCGCCGCTTCGGTAATACAAAACATCTGCACAGATTTGGGTCCAGGGGGCCGAGTGGAACTAGATGATGAGCTTTCCACGGGATTGCCAATCAATATCAAGGTCTCCCCGTCTCACC
>Ga0316217_10006567_pt1 | contig 11445 bp, 13 predicted proteins | sample 1anoAmetaG_FD_203633 | JGI IMG/M metagenome (GOLD analysis project Ga0316217, IMG submission 203633) | Freshwater microbial communities from Trout Bog Lake, Wisconsin, USA - 1anoA | ecosystem: Environmental > Aquatic > Freshwater > Lake > Hypolimnion/Profundal zone | place: USA: Wisconsin... | reverse complement strand
ATCGCCTCTCTCACTCCCGATCCGGCCAACGCCCGCAAGCATTCCAAGCGGAACTTGTCGGCCATCACCGCCAGCCTCAAACGCTTTGGCCAGCAGAAGCCGATCGTGGTGGACAGCCGCGGCATCGTCCGCGCCGGCAACGGCACCCTGGCCGCCGCCCAGAAACTGGGCTGGACCCACATCGACATCGTCCGCAGCGATTTGATGTCCGGCGAACTGGCCGCCTACGCCATCGCCGACAACCGCACCGCCGAGCTGGCCGATTGGGACAACGACATCCTGGCCGGGTTTTTAAGCGACACCGAGTTAGGCGACGTCGGCTTTACCGAGTCCGAAATCCGCCGCCTGCTGGATGACAGTTCCACGGGAGGCATCGAGGCCGACAGCGAAATCATCGCCGGCAAGTATGAAGTGACGGTCGAATGTGCCGATGAGGCTCAGCAGAAGGAATTGTACGATGAACTTACCGGCCAGGGATATTCGTGCCGGTTATCCACGCTTTAAGCTTCCATAGGTTCTTGGCAGATTTGGATCGCGCTTCGTGCCACAAGAAACAGGCGACAACGACGCCAATCAATCCCAAGAGAGCACGCATAACGACGGCGAACGACAAACCGTCGAGCACAACCGCATATGCTGTAGAAAAGAGAACGACAACCGCCGGGATGCCCAATAGTATGGCAAACACGGCACATAGCATGCGGATAGTGAAAAACAGCATGCGCAATGCCAACGGCTGCTTTTCTTGCGGCGGCTGGGGCGTCTCATAATCCAAAATCGGTGGTTTATCGCTCATGGTTTTTCCAATGCATCTGGATCCATGCTTCCACTGGCTTCCAAAGGAAATGGACAGCAGCACCGCAACCCAACGAAAGGACTGCCATGATCGCCAGGTTCCCCATCGTATGGTATTTGGTGATAAACAATGCAACCAGGCTAAAGGCGCTAAACAAAAAAGCCATCAACACGAATTGGCCGCGCATACTATCTTCGCCTTCCCACCGCACTTCTTGCGGCGGTTCCGGCGTCGCGTAATCCAGAATCGGTGGTTTATCGCTCATCGTGTTTCCTCCGCCGCGGCAGGAAATGCAATCCGACTTGTTTCCATAGGGAAAAGGCGATGACCAATAAAAGTAATTCTATGGAGAAAACGTACACGAGATCAAATATCTCGCCAGCAAACAGAAGCTCATAAAACCTCCACCCCTGCAAATAGATAGCGTCGTATAGCCCAACAAATATCACTGAAAGGAAATCGGCAGCGTAAAGCGTCGCAAAAGCTGCCAGAACCGCATACACAATACGCACCGCCAACGGCTTCTTTTCCTGGATCGCTCCTGGCGTCTCATAATCCAAAATCGGCGGTTTATCGTCCATGTGGCTGATTATACCATTCTGTCACCGTCCAGATATATCCCGTTCCAAATTACGCTTCGTTTAGCCGGCTCGCCTGCGAGCCGTGGAATTGGCTACGCCGCCACACGGCTCGCAGGCGAGCCGGCTAAACGAGAACACCAAGGATACCCATGCCCACCATCGACGCCATCGTTCAATGTCCGCTGCACGACAGTTTTCGCGTGCGGCAGATCGCCGGGATGTTTGATCTGCCTCTATCGCCCATCGCGCGGCAGCGGTTTACGGTCCAGTTGCCGGGGGTGGAGGAGCCGTGGGACATCGGGCTGATTGTCGGGCCGTCCGGCAGCGGCAAAAGCACGATTGCCCGGCAGGCGTTTGGGCCGCAGGTGGCCCGGCAGCAGCCCTGGCCGGAAAACCGCGCGGTCATCGACTGCTTCGATGGCGATATCCGGCTCATCACCCAGGTGCTCACCAGCGTGGGTTTCAGTTCCCCGCCGGCATGGCTCAAGCCCTATGCGGTGCTGAGCAATGGGGAGAAGTTTAGATGCGATCTGGCGAGGGCGATGCTGGATGCAATGCCGAATTCCCAATGCCAAACGGTAGCAATGCCAAATGCCGAATGCCGAATGCCAAATGAAAATTCCAAATCGGCAATGGGCACAATGCCAAATGGCGAAGTCCAACTGCCAAATGACAATTCCAATTCGGCATTCGGCATTTGGCATTCGGCATTGCCCATCGTCTTCGACGAATTCACCAGCGTCGTCGATCGCACCGTGGCCAAGATGGCCTCGGCGGCGCTGGCCAAGGCGATCCGCTCTGGCCGCATCGCCCGGCGCTTTGTCGCGGTGTCGTGTCATTATGACATCAACGAGTGGCTCCAGCCGGATTGGGTGCTGGACATGGCCGATGGCAAATTGTCCCGGGGGCGGCTTCGGCGGCCGGAGATCCGCCTGTGCATCCGCCGCGCCAACCCGGCACTCTGGCGGGTGTTTAAGCAGCATCACTATTTGAATACCACGCTGCATCCGGCGGCGCAATGCTTTGTCGGCTTCATCGAAAATTCCCCGGCGGTGTTCACGGCCGTGTTGCCGTTCCCCCATGCCGACCGGCCCGGCTGGCGCGAGCACCGCACGGTTTGTCTGCCGGATTTCCAGGGACTCGGGATCGGCAACGCCATGAGCGAATTTGTCGCCGGAATGTTTCGCGCCACCGGCAAGCCCTATCGCAGCGTCACCAGCCATCCGGCCATGCTGCGTTACCGTGCCGCCAGTGGTAAATGGAAAATGACGCGGCCGCCGGGCGTGTGTCATCGTCATACTCTGGCCCATCTTGCCGACACCGGCAGCACCCGGCGGATGACCGCGAGTTTTGAATATGTCGGCCCGGCGAAAGTAGCCGAGGCGATTGCGTTTGGATTGATCCCCGCTTCCCCCTCCTCCGGTACTCCGGGGGAGGGTTGGGGTGGGGGCCAATCGGCAATTGGCAATAATACAAACCCTCACCCTAACCCCCTCCCCTACCCTCCCCCGGAATACCGGGGGCGGGGGAAAGAGGAGTACCAGGCGAGGGGGAAATCTTAGGAGTGATTAACTATGGACCAACCACCACCCCAACTTCCCGCACCGCCCTCCCTGCCGCAGCGGGCAAAGCCGCCTGCCGTACCGCAGCGGGCGGCGCCACCACCGCCACCCTTGCCCGCGCGGGTGGAGCGGCCGCCGGGCAAGTGCCACTTTTGCCAGGAGGTTCTCCACTACGCCTCCGTCGGCGCCAAACCAACGTTCATCGCCAACTACCTGAAGATATCGCGGCGGAAAATACTCCTTTACTGCCGGCGCGAGTTGCGTGCCGGCTGGGCCAAGTACCATCTGGCGCTGCGCGGATATCAAGTGGACGTCGCTAAAAAAGGCTCTGTCAACATTCTCATTCACTTAGGAAAAACCGAACTTGGACAAGTACCCAAAGAAATCGAAGAGCGGCCGATTCCCGAACCTCGGTATCGGCCCTAGATGGTTTGAACTGCGTTTTCACCACGAGCAATGCCGGCTGTGGCGCAACCGCGCCCGCTTCAAAGTCGTCACCTCGGGCCGCCGCAGCGGCAAAACCGAACTCGCTAAACGCATGCTCATTAAGCAGTTGTTCATGAATACACTACACGGCCTTCCCGGCCGTTACTTTGCCGCCGCGCCCACGCGCGACCAGGCCAAGCGGATCTTCTGGCGCGACCTCAAAGCGCTGTTGCCCCGCGTCTGGACAGCGTACACCAGCGAAAGTGAACTGCTTCTCCGCACCACCGATGGCGCGGAACTGCATGTCATCGGGCTGGACAAACCTATGCGCCTTGAAGGCGTCCCCTGGGATGGCTGCATCATTGATGAACTGGCCGACTGCAAAGCCGGCATCTGGGATGCCAACATCCGTCCCGCTTTGGCCGACCGCCAGGGCTGGGCGTGGCTGATCGGCGTGCCCGACCTGCACGGGCCGTCGCAAATCGAGTACCAGAAGTTCTACCAACTGGGCCTCAGCCGCACCGATCCGGAGTGGCGGTCATTTTCCTGGCCGTCAGCCGACATCCTGCCGCCGGAGGAAGTGGAATCCGCGCGCCACCGCATGGACCCGCGGCTGTTCGAGCAGGAATTTCTCGGCAAATTCATCGTCGCCGGCGGCCGCGCCTTTCCCGATTTTGATCTGGCTATTCACGTCAAGCCGACGGCTTACCAGAAAGATTTGCCGCTCTGCTGGTCGCTGGATTTTAACATCAACCCCATGTGCTCCGGCGTATTGCAGCACCGGGCCGGGATGATTTACGTGATTGACGAGTTCACGTTGCCGGACACGCGCACCGATCATGCCTGCGATGCGTTTTTGGAGCGTGCCAAACAGCACGGCTGGAACCTGCATAGCCTGCACGTTTACGGCGACGCCACCGGCTCGGCACGCGACAGCACCAGCGGCACGACTGATTGGACGATTGTCCGCAATCGGCTCAAGGAACTTTGCCCACAAATGAAAGTCCCCCGTGCCAATCCGCCCATCAAGGATACCATCAACGCGGTCAACGCCAGACTGCGCAACGCCGCCGGCGGCGTACACGTGAGCATCGACCCGCGCTGCCATAAGTTGATTGACGATCTCAACACCGCACTATGGCCGGGAGATTTGGAGCCGCACCATGCGTTGTCGTGGTTTCGATATTTCGTGGAAAGGGAGTATCCGATTTTGGATGAGATGCCGGCGATAGGCGGGGTGGTGGCGGTGACGGCGTAATATGTTGTTGGTTATGGACTGCTGGATTCCAACCACCTTTCATAATCTGCACGATCCCTCTTCCGGATTGCATCCATTTCCTGTGGCGGAGTTTTTGAGGACGCCTGAGCCTCGCCGTGAAACTCCGCCGGTACGAGCGTGTCGCGGTAATCATTTTGTGCGCCGCGCGTATAAAGCCGGAGTTTTTCGAGGTCGCCAGACGACACCCTGAGAAGGGCAAGTTGCACGCGCTCCTTCTCGCGATGCCAGGTTTCCGTCCCGTAGGTATCTAGCACAGCCAATGCCTCACGTGCAGTCGTTGCATCCGGGAAACAATCGCGAAGTTTTTTCAGAACAAGTTCACGCGAAGGCGCAACATTCATAGTCACTATTCTCTACAACATTACTTCATTGTCAAACTGCGGTTCGAATTTGCGGCTTTACAAATCGAGCAAACCCATGACCAATCAACGCAATCTCCAATTTGAAACCACCGACAGCCAGCAGCGCGACACCGGATTGCCGGGCAGCACCGCATCCGCCCTTCCGGCGTTTTTGCCGGCGGCGGCGGGAACTTATGAACTCTATCGCCGCATCTCGGCCCATCCCACCAATGCCCTGGCGCGCGGCATTGTCTATGGCCCGATAGTGGCCGGAAGTTGGCGGTGGGCGCGGCGATCTAATGATGTGCCAACCGCCTGGGCGACGTTCATCAGCGAAACTCTCAATCCATTGCGGCAGAGGCTCCTTTGCGATGGGCTCAAAGCCTTGGAGTTTGGCTGGGCGGGGTTTGAGAAGATTTGGACGCTGCGCGATGGCCGGATGGTGATCGATCGGCTTAAGCCGTTGCTGTGGGATTACACCAGCATCCTGGCGGATGAGCATGGCAACGTGCGCGGGCTGTGCAATCAGCCGGCGGGCAAGCCGGCGGTGAATCTGCTGGAGGGCAAGTATTTCCTCTATTGCCACGATGGCGAGGCGGGCAATCCGTATGGCAGATCGCGGCATGAGAACATCCGCCAAACCTGGAGCGAAAGCGAGCAGATTCGCCAGCGGCTGGCGCAGTACATGCGCAAGGTGGCCGGCATCGTCGTGCAACTGCATTACCCCGAGGGCACCAGCCGCGACGCCGCCGGGGCCGACCGGCCCAACCAATGGCTGGCGCAGCAGGTGTTGGATGCGGTTTCATCCGGCAAAAGCGTGATGTTTCCCAACGGGTTTGCCTCCAGCAGCGATCTGCGCATGGCTTATGAACTGGCGGGCAAGAGCCAGTGGCAACTCTCATCCTTCGACCCCGGCGGGGCGGATCATGCCGCGGGCATGAGAGCCGTGCTGGAATATTACGATGCGCTGATCTTCCGCGGCTGGCTGCGTCCAGAGCGTACCGGCCTGGAAGCCCAGCACGGGAGCAAGGCCGATGCCGTGGCCCACACCGACACCGCCACGCTGGATTGCCAATTGATCGACCGCGATTTTGCCGATGCGGTCAACCGCGGCGTGGTGGATGACATGCTGGCGGCCAACTTTGGCCAGGCGGCAAGAGGGGCGGTGTATATCGATCCAGCGCCAATCGCCGATGACCAGGTGCAGGTGTTGCAGGCGATTATGGCCGCGGCGATGGGGAATGGGGATATGGCCAGCACCTTGCTTGGGAGGATTGATGTGGGGCAGGTGCTCAGGCAATTGGGGATACCACAGAACACGATTTGAAATTCATTTTGACCACGGATTACACGGATGAACACGGATAAAGACAAATACAAGCATTGGTATTATCCGTGCCCATCCGTGTAATCCGTGGTTCATATTCTTCGATTTATCACGAAAGGAACCCTTATGTCTACCGAAGTATGGAATCTCTCCGCCGGCAGTGCGCCGGCGCGCAAGGCGGTGGTGGCCGGCGATAGCTTGCCGGACACCGTCAGTGGCCAGCCGGCCAGTTATTTCTGGAAGGATGTCATCCAGACCGGGCATTACACCAAAGCCGATCACACCCTGTCGCTGGATGTCGATCTGTCGCGGCTCCAGCGCTGGCTGGATACCGGCCGGGAGATGCTGGCGGCGGGTCTCCGCATCCCGATCAATTGCGATCATAGCCCATCGGCACGCGATGTGGTGGGGTATGTCAAGGACTTCAAGCTGGAAGAGAGCCGGCTCATGGCGCTATGCCAGTTGATCGGCCCGGATGCCGCGGCCCTGGCGGCACGCAACCAGGTTTCGCTGGGGATCAGCCCGGAATTCATCGATGGCACCTCCCGTGCCTGGGGCGAAGCGATCGTGCATCTGGCCCTCACGCCCAACCCGGTGGTGCCCGATCAGGGCGAATTTGTGCGTGCCGCCGCCCCGCTCATGCTGGCCAACCCGGCGAGGCAAACCGCCGTCGAGCTATTGCAAATGAAGCTCGACACCGCCGTGCAGCGCGGCGGCCTGTCGCCGGCTTGCCGCGATCGGCTGCTGGCGCTGCTCAGCGCCGCCGATCAACCCGACCTGCTGCTGCTTTCGGCCAACGCCGCCCAACGTCCCTTAGCCTTGGCCTTCGCGGAAGCTCTCATTGACAACCACTTAGCTCCACAAGGCGAATCGACCGGATTGCAGATGTTGCAACGGGGCGTACCCGGGACCGAGGACCAACCGTTGGGCGATCTGGGCAAGTACATGACCGGGATCGCGAATCGTTAAGTGTTCTTTTTCAAATCTGAGATTGCAAATCTCAAATCTCTTACCGAAAGGTTTTTATCATGCTCTCCATTCCCCAAGGAAAACCCGGCGTCGTGGGAAACTATGTTTCCCAGCCACGGGAGGTCTTTTATTCCGGCAGCGAGTTCGCCCAGTATTGGGCGCCGCCGGTCACCGTTGACGGCACCGCCAGCGATAATCCGCTGAACTATCCGTATGACTGGCTCCTCTGGGCCGGCACGCTGATGGGCAAGGTGACCGCCACCGGCAAGTTTGCCAATAGCGTCCTGGGCTTGTCCACCGCCGCCCTGGCCGCGGCCGGCACCAGCGTCACCACCGATCTCAATACCGCTCGCGAAATCGTCCGCCGCATCGGCGCCAGCGGCACCTTCAAACTGACCGGCCCGCCCGCCGCCAGCGGCACCGTGGCCACCAGCGTTATCACCTATTCGGCCGTCAACCTCGCCACCGGCGTCATCACCATCACCGCGGCCACCGCGGCGGTGATCGCCGGGGCGCTCATCCAGCCGACCGACGGCAGCGAGACCATCTTCAGCCTCCTGTGCGAGACTGATGGCTTGCAGATCGTCGATCAGCTTCACGTCAATCGTGTGGATGTCTTCACCGGCCGATTGCTGGCCGGCGGCGGCACCATCAATACCGGCATGATCGTGAACTATCCATCTGATGCAAGTCTCAAGACGTGGATCAAGTGGCAGCTTCGCGCCAAGGTGCCGGGCATCACGTTTAGCGATGATGTGACCGGATGAAGGCCAATGCCGAATGCCAAATTCCGAATGCGGCTCGACTGAGCTCGCCGAAGTCCGAATGGACAACCGCATTCTGCATTTCATTTGGCATTTGGCACTAGGCATTCGGCATTCACATAATCAGTCGTCCCAAACAACTACCCTCAACCATTCAGGAGCCTTCCCATGTCCTACGTTTCGATCAACGATATCCTGGGCGCGCCCAATCTCTGCGGCATCATCCAGAGCACGCTCAGCGGCATTCCCAACCCCTTCCCTCCCGGCTTCTTCGCCGTCGAAAAAACCGTCGATGGTGATGTCGGTGAATATAAAGTCTTCTCCGGCACGCGCACCAACGCCACCATCTCGCCCTACGGCGCACCCTCCAAGAGCCGGCAACTGCGCGATGTCGGCGTCAAAGCCGTCAAGCTGCTGCACTCGGTGGAGAACATCGTGCTGCCGGTCAAAGACTATGTCAATCTGCTCAGCTACACCGATCTGTCCAAGCAGAAGCTGGGCATTGAGGAAGTGAGCCGGCAGATTCGCGAGGCCCGCTGGACGCAGGATAACCTGCGCATCAGCGCCCTGACGTCCATGCTCTTCCAAACGCAAATCTACTTCGACAACGGCGGCAATCTGCTGCCCAGCAGCACCGGCGCCACCACCACCGTGGATTATGGCGTGCCGGCCACCAATCAGGGCCAACTGGATGCCTTTGGCACCGGTAACCCGATCATCAGCGCTAGCTGGGCCACCGCTACCACCGCTATCGATAAGCAGATCCAATCTCTGCACCAGGCGGCGGTGCAGCTTACCGGCTATGAACTCAAACACGCTTTCTACGGCAAGAACGTGGCCAACTATTTGACCAGCAACACCGGGCTGGGAAACTATTTCTTCCGGGCGGCTTATGGCTCCGATGCGTTCAACCCGCAATACATCGCCACCGCCGATATCCCCAACCCTCTGTTGGGCCTGACCTGGCACAAAGCCTACCAAAGCTTCTTTGTCGATCCTTCGGGCAATCGCCAGACTCTGGTCGGCGACGATCAGATCGTCTTCACTCCCGAACCCAGCACTGCCTGGATCGGCTTCCTGGAAGGCACCTATCCGGTGCCCACCAAGGCCGGCATCGTCACCCCCGCCGAGCCAAGTGTCGTCGGCGATATGAAGTTGCAAGCCGGCATGTTTGCCTACGGCGTGCCCAGTGCCGACCCGCCCAGTGCCAAGATCGTCTACGGCGACACCTTTCTGCCGGTGCTGAAAGTGCCGACGGCGGTGTTTGTCGCCACCGTGAAATTCTAAAGATGACAAGGTGACGGGGTGACAGGGTGACAAGGTGACCAAACAGGTGGCTCTTTGTCACCTTGTCACCTTGTCAATTCTCCCATGCCCACCACCGACCCCATAACCCAAGCCAGCCAGGCGCTATTGACAGCGCTGAAATCCAGCGCCGCCGTGGCCGCGCTGATCGCCGCCGGCAACATCGTTGACATGACTTCGGCCCAGTTCGTCAACTTTCGCAGCCAGTGCCAAAACAGCGATTATCCGCTGCTGGTGCTCTTGCAAAAGGACTTCGAGCTGAAGCCCTTTGGCGTCAACAGCACCGTGGCCTCCATCAACCAGTCGTTTGCCCTGCTGGTGCTGCACGATCCCACCCGGCCGCCGATGGCCAACACCATCAAGTTTGCGGTGCTGGCCGCCCTGCTCAACGCCGGCAGCAGCTTGGGCCTGGACGGCCTGGTGCGCGATTTCCTCATCACCAGTGCCGCAGATGATATTGAGCCGGCCTCCGGGCAAAAACAAAGGCCGGCTGGCCGGTGGAGCAGCGTGCTGACGATCAAAGTGTCGATGGACGTTTCGCGGCAATCTCTCTTGCAAGGGTGAATCTCATGGCAGCATCAATCTATCGCAGCGGCTCCGGCGGCACGGCCGCGCTGGGCACCGCCGAACTCTCCATCCTGCGCTGGCGGGTCACGCCCGTCGCCCAGCTTAACGAGTTCCGCAACAGCAAAAGCGGCCCGACGCCCATCCGCGAGGCCAGCTTCACCGATTGCCTGGTGGAACTCGATCTGGATTTCGATTTCGCCAACAACCCGCTCCAGTCGCCGGTGGGCATTGCTATCGGCGCGGTGCTGAACAACGCCAAACTCTGTTTGCATCAGAGCGTGGCCGGCGCACTCGATGGCCCGGCGTGGAGTTTCACCGCCCTGGTGGTGGACAGCACGCCGCAGGAATTGCTGGTGGATGGTAAAATCACCACGCGCGTGACGGCCAGGCCCAGCGGGAGTTTTGGCGGGCCGGGATAGAGTTGTTCACTGGTCATTGGCGTCGTCCCGTATCGTAAACAGCCAAGGCGAGAGTTATCGCACCGCCTAGCAGTAAAAGACAATCGAATGTGTCTTCCGATAGTCCATCGTTAAGGTGAAAGATTATAGAACATCCGAAGAAGGCGCACATTGACGCGGCAACCACACAGCTGATCGCTGACATGTGCGGACTACGAAAGTATCTACCCCATCGCATTCGCCAGTTCGGTTTCCAGATACCAGCAAACAGGAAAGCTGCGGCGGACCAGGATATCACGGCAACCCACCATCTGGTGTTCATACGATGATCTTACCAGCCGCAATGGAAAGTACCATACACCTGCTCAGTTTTGATTAGGAAATTCCATCATGCCACTCGATTCATCCACCGCCATCACCATTTCCGGCGTGCAATGCTGGGACGAAGGCACCGAAGAGCATTTCGAGCGCTTGGGATACTCCCATGCCATCCGCAATATCCTCTGTGCCTGGGGCGACCGGCTCACATTGGTCAACGCCTTACGCGGCGGGGCGGGGATGGCCGATGGGGTTTACTATTACAATCTCAGTGCCGATTATCCAGATGCCAGCTTTCTGGCGTTTGATAGCGTGACGATCACCGGCATCGCAGGCGAGAGCGGCCTAAGCGTGGGGCCTAATGGCCAGGTGGCTTACAAATATGCCCGGCTGGCGATTGCCTACAAAACGCTGGACTATCTGGAAGGCGCCACCACCGGCACGCTGACGCTGGATTATTCCACCGAGGTGATTGCCGCGCCGCAGACGCAGGCGGCGTTTGTCTGGGCGGATGGCAGCGATGTCGATCCGGCGGATTGCCCGGCGATTCGCGTGCCCATCGTGTCGCTGGTGCAGACACGGAAGAACCTGGCGGCGCTGCCGACGGCACTGGTGCAGAGTTTGTCGGGGTGCATCAATAGTGCGGCGTTTCTGGGCGGGGATGTCGGCACGGTGCTGTTTGACGGGGCGCATGCCACCCGGCGGTTGACCACCGCCGGGGCGGAGAACTGGGATATGACTTACAAGTTTCTCTATTGCCGAACCGGCTGGAACTACTTTTTGCGTGGCGGCGGGGGTTTTGTGGCGGTGAA
>Ga0316217_10006565_pt1 | contig 11449 bp, 11 predicted proteins | sample 1anoAmetaG_FD_203633 | JGI IMG/M metagenome (GOLD analysis project Ga0316217, IMG submission 203633) | Freshwater microbial communities from Trout Bog Lake, Wisconsin, USA - 1anoA | ecosystem: Environmental > Aquatic > Freshwater > Lake > Hypolimnion/Profundal zone | place: USA: Wisconsin... | reverse complement strand
ATGCCGCCGACGGCTCACCCGTCGCCGATTATCAGGCCTACGTGGCCTTGGCATGGCTCAAACATCTGGGTATCGTTAAGCAACATGGGCGTAAGTCCGGTTATTCTCTGGTGCCGGAAATGCAGATCGACAGCATCACCACCGCCGCATGGGCGGAATTGACCCAGTGGCAGGGATAATCCCGTGGAACGGAATGAGTAACCTAACTCAATCATGCCATGGTCGAACGCATTTTTATCAGCAGCGTGCAGAAGGAATTGGCCCCGGAGCGCCGGGCGCTGAAGAACTATATTCTGGCGGATGCTCTCCTGGGCCGGTTCTTCGAAGTATTCCTGTTCGAGGACATGCCCGCCGCTGATCGTCGCGCCGATAAGGTCTATCTTGATGAAGTGGACCGCTGTGACGTGTATCTAGGCCTTCTAGGCAATGAGTACGGCTACGAAGATGACAAGGGTATTTCGCCCACCGAGCGCGAGTTTGACCGCGCCACTGCCGCCCGCAAGGAGCGTCTCATTTTCGTTAAGGGTGACGGGGACTCCGCCCGCCATCCAAAGATGCAGGCTCTCGTGCGCAAGGCCGGAGCACAGTTGATCCGTCGTCGCTTCACCGCGACCGCCGACCTGGCCAAGGCCGTATACGCCAGCCTGGTAAACCATTTGCAGCGGGCCGGCATGATCCAGAATCAACCGTTTGACGAACATATTTGTCCTGGGGCGACGCTTGACGACATCGACGACCGGGCACTTGCCGATTTCGTCCGCCTGGCCCGCGCCGAACGACAGTTTTCGTTGACGGCGCAAACACCGGCAGCCGATGTCCTGACCCATCTGCACATGCTTGTTGATGGCCACCCGACCCGCGCAGCGGTGCTGCTGTTTGGTCGCCATCCGCAGCGGCTGATGTCCAGTGCCGAGGTACGCTGCATGCACTTTCACGGGACACAAATCCAGCGGCCAGCCCCGTATTATCAAATATTCAAGGGGACGCTGTTCGCCCAGGTGGACCGGGCCGTGGACTTTGTGCTTTCGGTGCTCGACCGCAGCGTCGGCACCCGCGCCCTGAGCACCCAGGCTCCGGTTGCCTGCGAGATCCCGCCCGAGGTGGTCCGCGAGGCGGTCGTCAATGCCATCGCCCATCGCGATTACGCTGCGGCAGGCGCGGTGCAGGTGTCGGTTTTCGCCGACCGGGTGGAAGTGTGGAATCCGGGAACGCTGCCGCCGCCGTTGACGCTTGAGCAATTGCGTCAGCCGCACCGCTCCGTGGCCCGCAACGCGCGTGTATGCGAGGCGCTGTTCCTGGCCCGCTACCTCGAAAAATACGGCACCGGCACGCTGATGATGATCCGCCAGAGTATCGCGCACTGCCTGCCGGAGCCGGATTTCGACCAGCGCGCGGGAGAATTCTCCGTGACGATCTGGCGCGACTGGCTGACCACCGATGTTCTGGCGGGCATGGGTTTGAATGATCGGCAACTTCTGGCGGTTGGCCACCTCAAGACAACGCGCCAGATTACCAACCGGCAGTATAAGGAACTGGCCGGTGTCACGGATCGAACCGCACTCCGCGACTTGGACGACTTGGTCGGCAAAGGCGTTCTCAGGAAGATCGGTTCCACAGGCCGCGGCACACGGTACGTGGTTTCCCCGGAAACCCGCCGTAAACCCGACAAACCCGCCACCATTCCCGGCGGGGGCGAAACCCGACATAAACCCGACAGCCCCGCCAAACCGGACAGCACGGGTCAAGCAGCGAATGCCCCGCCAATGCGCCACCTCCCAGCGCGGCGTGCCACAGGGGGTAAACCGGGGACATCAACGTCTGCGGCCGGCAAGAAGCCCTCCGCCACACGGCCAGCGAAACGGGATGAGAAGGGGCCAAACAGGACACCACGCCGCAGCCGCAAACCCAGTGGGAATGGCCAATGACCACCGACCTATGCCCCTATCTCGAATACAAGGATTCCGGCCTGCCGTGACCACCATGCGTTTGCACCGGCAAGCCCAATCTTCCGCGGTATCGACCGGCTCACCTGTCGCCATGTTACTGGAACAGGTGTTGTACCATGGTGTCGTAACCAAACGTAAAGTGTGTGGACTCCCGCCCCGCCCCGACCGATCCTGGTCAACATGGGATTGAATCGTGATCGGTCACCTCACGCGCGGGCACTCTTTGCGGCCAATATGAAGCGCTTGCGACTCGGCAAGGGCTTGTCGCAAGAAAACCTCGCGGCCGCGGCGCGGTTGCACCCCAATTACATTGGTTCTGTCGAACGACACGAACGGAATATCTCCATCGATAACATGGAGAAGATTGCGGCGGCGCTTGGCGTTCCCATATCCATCCTTTTGGCTGCCCGCGGCAGAAAAGGGAGTTAGCCGCGATGCCTGCGATCTGCTACATGATCGGTGATTTCCTAGAAGCACCGCATGACCAAGTCTTGGGTAAACTGACCGGATTGTACGCCGAATTGGGTTTTTCTTCACTGCTTACGACGGCCATTGCCGCGTGGCGAGATCAACTGCCGATTATTCAAGATGCTATCCGCCAACTGGTGTCGCACCGGCAAGATGCCTTGCGCTGGCATGTGCTTTTGGAATATGTCCTGCCGATGCGCGACCAACGACCCGATGTAGTGATTTTGGCTGGGCCGAGTGTTTTTGTGCTGGAGTTCAAGGTCGGGGCCACGAGTTACGACACGGCTGCGCTCTGGCAGGTGCAGAGCTATGCCCTGGATTTGCGTGACTTTCATCCGGGGTGCCGTGGGCGAATGGTCGTGCCGATCCTCGTGGCAACGGACGCACTGGGCAATGAATTGTCGGAAAAGATCCTTCAAACGCGCCTGCGTGAAGCATCCCTGCCCGTTCAGCAGGCCAACCGCGCCACTCTTGGTGAATGCTTATGTCGCGCTGCTGATGACCATTGTCAACCAGATGCGCCGACGATAGACGCGGAAGAATGGTCATCGGCCCGGTATGCACCCACTCCAAACATCATCGAAGCTGCGCAGGCACTCTTCGGGAAGCATCGTATCGAGGAAATTTCCCACGCATTTTCGGACAGCCTGACAGTTACGTCCCAAGCTATTGTTGACGCCATCGAAACGGCCAAAAGGCAAAACTGCCGAACGATTTGTTTCGTGACCGGCATTCCCGGTTCCGGCAAGACACTGGTCGGTCTGAATGCCGTTCACAGCCCGTCATTGCTGAAGGACGGGTGTTCCAGCGCGCTGTTTCTATCTGGCAATGGACCGCTGGTAAAAGTGATTCGGGAAGCGCTAGCACGTGAGCAAGTTCGACAAGGCGTACGCAAGATCGAAGCCATGGGCGTAGCATCTGCGTTCATCGCAAATGTGCATCGGTTTGTGAAGCAATATGGAATCGAGAGGCGCGAACAGATTCCCGATCAGAACGCCATCGTATTTGACGAAGCTCAACGTGCTTGGTCGGCGGAAGCTGTTGAGGATGCGCATAAGATTGCCCAATCAGAACCGGCAATAGTCTTGGACATCATGGAGCGCACGCGGGGATGGGCCGCAGTTATTGCACTTGTTGGCGGCGGACAGGAAATAAACAAGGGCGAGGCGGGGATTGGAGAATGGGGTCGCGCCCTGGCAGCACGAACCACAAAGTGGCGGGTACTCGTATCCCCCGAGGCTTTGGCCGGCGGTGAATCGGTTGCCGGGCAGCGATTGTTTCCGGATACAATTCCCGAGAACTTGGCCGTTATCGCCGCCCAGGAACTGCACCTGAACGTAAGCGTGCGCAGCCATCGGGCGAAGTTCATCGGCGAATGGGTCAATCGGATTCTGTCTGCTTCGCGTACAACAACGCCCGGTGTGCCGTTAGACAACGAGTTCCCAGTGGTATGCACCCGAGATTTGCCCACGGCGCGGCGGTGGCTCCACGAGCGAGAAGAGAAGCAGCAAAGAACAGGACTTTTGGCCAGTTCTGGTGCAGTTCGTCTCCGAGCATTTGGCCTCGAACTATCGTCCGCTTTTCGCAAGGGCATTTCGTATGCCGACTGGTTCCTGAATCCGCCAGGCGATGTGCGTTCCTCCTACCAACTCGAAATCGCAGCCACGGAGTTCGATTGCCAAGGCTTGGAATTAGATTGGGCCGGCGATTACGCCATCGACCCCGCGACGGGCACTTGGGACTGTTGGCAGTTCGCCGGAAATAAGTGGCGACGAGCAAGAGACACTACCAAGCGCCAATACATCATGAATAAATACCGCGTACTCCTCACGCGTGCCCGCCGCGGAATGGTGATCTGGATACCAACTGGAATTGGCACTGGCGCTTGTCCCGAATCCATGAACGCAACAGCCCGGCACCTTCAGGATGCGGGAGTTCCGTCACTGGATTGAATGTGCCCTTTCGATGGATTCGATAATTCTCTTTGTACGCGCCGGTAATATTCTTCCGGAGCGGCACCATGATTGAACTGTCTGAAAAATGCGCGCAACTCCAAGGTTTGGTGGGCGATGTCATCCTTCTCGATCGACAAGCCAATTTGGAATCGTGGCGAACCGTCCGGCCGGCCCAGCGCGGCAAACCCCTCACCCAGCCCGCCGGGGCCGGCGAAAAGATCGATCACGGGAATGGGAGCAACGGCAGCCACAGTCGGGCGGGAAGTATAGGGCAGCGTCATGGACAATCGAAAACCACGCCACAAAAGCAAGATTATGTCGATTTTGCATTTCGGCCACTTTTTCGCTCCCAAACGGTGTTTTGGGGTGCTTTTCGCTCCGGAATTCCCATTTTAGGGCGTCAGAAGGGCGATTTTACGGGCAAAAAGGCCAAAATCGCTCCCAATACGCGCCAAAGCCTAACCAATCCGGCCGCAAATGCGTCCGAAGTGTGCCAGAATTAGCAAAATGCGTGTCAACTTTTTCCACTCCATCGGAATAGCGAGAAACACTAAAACTATACACTTTCATCAAAAAGTGTGTACTTTTGTATAGTCGTCTAGGGTTTTGTGGCCAGGCAACTGGTGGGCGCACACGCCCACTCGGCCATGGCCGTCCCAAGGGTAAATTCAACTCCGGCCGTTATAAAGCAATGGATAGACAAACAGGCGAGGCAAACGTTGCATAACGTTGCATGATGTTGCATTGGCACGCGGACATGGGCGTTGAGGGTTGGGGGTTGAGGGTTGAGGGTTGGAGCTTATTGGTCACCTTGTCACCCTTCACACCTTCGCACCTTCACACCCCGTATTCCGAATACGTACACCACGTTCGCTCGCTTTCCCACACCGTCACCGCCGCCAGCTTGTGCTGGTCCGTCGCCAATTTCGGCTGGAGCATCTTGAAGATCACCTGCGCGATGTTTTCGACCGTGGGCACGATGCCGGCAAATTCGGCCACTTCGGTGTTGAGATTGCGATGATCGAATTGATCGATCACGGTGGCGGAAACGACTTCTTCAAAATCGGGCACGGGCATGAGGATGCCGTTGCTGTTGGGCTTACCCATCAGCGTCACTTCCAGATGGTAATTGTGCCCATGCCAGTTGGGGTTGTTGCACTTGCCGTACAGGGCGAGGTTTTGTTGGTCGGTCAAGGCCGGGTTATGCAGGCGATGGGCGGCACAGAATTCAAACTTCTGGCTAAGGCGAATCATCGGTAACTCCGTGGCAAGGGCGGTAAGACTTAAAAAGGGACTGAGCAGCAATTGCAAGCGGGCAAGGGCCGCCGGGGCAAAAGCGTCGCGCAGGGCGGCGAACATGCGCAGCAGCAATTCACCGCCGTCGGTGGTGCGTTCGCGGCGGACAAACGCGGCCGCGAGATCGATCACCGCCGCGCGCACGGTTTGATCGATCTCCTTGATATTCCGCAGATACTGTGTTTGCGGCTGCAATTGGCCGCGCAGGCTGACGCGAACGATCAGGTAGTGCTCGATGCCCTGTAGCGACGGATACCCGCCAAAACTGTTGCTGGGCCGATGGCCAAGCTGGCAGTCCTTTTCGCAGTTGATGGCAAAGCGAATTTCGCGGGTAAGCTCAAACATGGAGGGGATTATAGACGAAGATGGGTGAGACGGGATCACCCGCTGTCTACATCGCTGGAATCACTCCGGCCGCGGCAGCCGATAGGCTTTGCCAGCATCCGCATCAAATGCCCAGGCGCTAATCATGGTGGATGGGGTGATATTTGGATCGGCGGCAATAATCGCCCAGCCGCTGGTGAGGGCATCGGGGCCAAGTTGCTTGGCCATGTTGTCGCGCATTCCGCCGGTGGCTTCGTAGGCAAAGGCGATATCGCGGCCGGCGGCATCGCGATACGAGAGGACCACCAGATCGGCGGGGCGGCCACGGAGTGGAAGAAATGCCCATCCGCTGGCGTAAATATTGCCGTCGCGAAGATGCCGCAGGGATTCAAGTTGGCCGTTGCGTAGCTTGCCGGCAACGCCATCAATCCGGTCCATGGCCGCGCTTTGCAGCAGGGGCGGATCATACAACTGCATGGCGTTCAATTGGTGGGCGCGGGCCATCACCAGATTCGGATCGGGCCAGAGATTGTTTAAGGCCGCGCGATATTGCGGCAGCACGTCGATCCAATCGAGAACCCCTTTGGATGCCAGCCGACTGTTGCGCGTTTCGGACATTTGGGCGGCTCCCGCTTGCCAGTTGAACAGCAGGAGCATGGTGAAAGCCGTCGCGGCAAGGGCAGTACCGCGGATTACCAGTCGGCGCAAGGGGCTGGGCAGGCCCGCGATCCAAATGGCCAGCAGATGAAGCACGGCAACCGGAAAATAGAGCATCAACGTGCGATAGCGCGAAGACAGTGCGTTGTCGATCCCGCCGCCGGCGCGGCCGGCGGTGATCAGCAGGGCGGTCAGCAGGGCGTACAATCCCAAAACGATCCACACGACGGCGTGTTGGCGGCGCAGCAGACTGACCGCCAGCAGCGCGAAAAATACGAGCAGAATTCCACCCGCCACGGCCGACGTATGCGCCGCATTGGCCGAAAAGCAGGCTAACGCAGAGCCTAGCACAACCAGCAGGAAATCAGCCGATTGCATGGCGTGTGCCGACGATGGCGTCCATTTCCAACCGGCGAAATAAAGCCAACCCATGATGCCCGCCAAACCGAACCAGGCGATCAGCGGCCATAGCCGCCGTTTATCGCAGCGTGCGACGAGAAGAATCGGGATCAACAGCCAGCTCAAAAAACCATTAACATACGAGAATGTGGCCAACAGGCACAAGACGGCGCACAGACCCCAGCGCATCCACTCGCGCTGATTTCCCCAGGCAACGCGCATGGCCCAAACAAACATCGCATTGGCCAGAAAAAAGCAGGCGATCATGCTCCACAGCCAGCCGTCCGTTTGCACCGGGCTGAAAAGCAGCAGGCTGGTCAAACCGATCAAGACGGCCCGGCCAGCCAAGGGAATCGTTGGCAATGCCAAGCGGGCAACGATCCACAGGTTATAGAGCGTGAAACCCGCCAGCAGCCAACTGCACCAATTCAACCAGCGGGGATCGCCACCGTGGAACCAGCAGGCGGCCAGAAAAAGCACGCGGAGAATCGGCAGGCGGCTTTCATTGTGCGCCGCGAAAAGCTGGGCCACGCTGAGATGCCCGGCATGAAGCGCCGGCAGCAGCCCGCTCAGATCGTTCATCCATTCATCCCAATACAAGATGTTGACGCAATTGCGCCACAGCAGCCAAGCCATGGCCACGGCGGGGATGATCGCCACGATGGCGATGCCTGTGCCAACCAGCAGCGAAGGCCAGGAACGCTTCATAGCAGCCGCTCGCCCTGGCCGCGGGGGATCAACGCCAGAATCTTCTGGATGATCTGCTCGACGGTGACACCCTCGGCCTCGGCGTTGAAGTTGGGGATGAGCCGATGCCGCAACACCGGCGCGGTCACCGCTTCGATATCTTCCAAGGTTACGTACAACCGGCCGCGCATCAGCGCCCGGGTTTTCCCGGCCAGGATCAAATATTGCCCGGCACGTGGGCCGGCGCCCCAATTCAGCCAATGCCGCACAAAATCGCTGGCGCCCGGTTCGTTGGGCCGGGTGGCGCGGATGATGTCCAAAGCAAAATGGTAAACGTGATCGCCCACCGGAACCCGGCGGACGATTTCCTGTAGTTCGATAATCTTCCGGGCCGAAATGATCCGCGACACCCGCTCGTTGGCGGTGCCGGTGGTGCGTTTAAGCACTTCCAGTTCTTCATCGCGGCTGGGGTAATTCACCATCACCATGAACATGAAGCGATCAAGCTGCGCCTCGGGCAGCGGATAAGTTCCTTCCTGTTCGATGGGGTTTTGCGTGGCCAGCACGAAGAAAGGATCGGGCAAATCCAGCGTCCGGCTGCCGGCGGTCACCTGCCGCTCCTGCATCGCCTGCAACAGCGCCGCCTGCGTTTTCGGCGGCGTGCGGTTGATCTCATCGGCCAGCAGCATGTTGGCGAAAATCGGCCCTTTTTGAAATTCAAACCGCCGCCGGCCGCTGTCGGGATCTTCCTGCAAAATATCCGTGCCGGTGATGTCCGAGGGCATCAGATCGGGCGTGAACTGGATGCGGTGGAAGGACAAATCCATGGTTTGCGCCAGCGTGGCCACCAGCCGGGTTTTCGCCAGCCCCGGCACCCCCTGCATCAAACAATGCCCGCGCGAAAAAATCGCGATCAGCACTTCTTCAATCACCCGCGTTTGCCCGACGATCACCTTGGCCAATTCGGTTTGCAATTGCGCCGCGGCTTCGGCCAGAAAGCGTGCCGATTCCAAATCCGCCTGCGACGCCGCCACCGGAGTGCCGGCAAGGTCCACGTGGGTTGAAGGTCCGAAAGCTGACATTGGACGTTCCTTGTTGGCGGCACATGGTAAGCGTTGCCAAGGCTATCAGCCAGCGCGAAAGCGACCGGGCATGCAACGTCATGCAACGTTATGCAACGTTTCTCCTCGGCAATTGTCAGAATCGTGCCGTTTTGTGTCTGGCGAATATTTTTCGCTTGACAGTATGTTTGGAATATTATAGGATTACGGTATGGAAAACATATCACATGATACCGGTCAGATGCCCCGGTCGTTGGCATCCCCAGCATCCACCTTATCGCCGGCCGATCCCGCACCGTCGCAGGTGCATGGCCAGGCCGTGAACGCACCGGCGGCAAAAGACGGTTCGCCGGCCGTGCCCGCCGCACCACCGCCGGACGTGGCACCGGCCGCCGCACTGACCCTGGAAGAAGCGGCCAGCTTGCCGCTGACGCCACCGCAACGCACCGCCATGATCAAGCTGACCACGGGCAGCACCCTGATTGAAGCCGCCACCGCCGCCGGGGTGAACCGCACCACCCTCTATCGCTGGTTGCAAAACGACGTCAACTTTCTGGCGGCGTATAACGCCTGGCAGCAGGATTTGCTGGCCACCGGCCGCGGTCGAATGCTGGCCATGACCCGCGAGGCCTTGACCACGATTGCCGACGGCATCCGTGGCGGCGACATGAAATATGCCTGGAAGCTGTTGGAAAGCCAGGGTTTCACCGCCCACCAGCCGCTCGGCGCCACGGACGCCCATGAACTCCAGCGCGGGCAAACCCTGGAACGGCGGAAAAAAGAAGTGGCCCTGCGCGAGGCGGAGCAGACCACGGCCATGCGTGAATCGATGGCCAACGCCGCGGTGGAATTTGACGCCAGCGCGCAGGAAGGGGGGGAAGGAAGATGAATAACGACGAAGATATTTGGCCACAAATGCCCGCCAACCCCACCAACCCCCTCAACCCAACGCCTGCGCCAGCCGATCCCCAGGCCAGGCAACTCGCGGCCGTCATCGGCGCCGCCACCGCCGGGGCCAGCCTGGCGGAAATCGCCGCCGCCCTGGAGATCACCGAACACCAGCTTGCGCGCCGCTACACCCGGCACATCAAAAAAGCCTGGGGCAGACGCGCCATCGCCCTGCGGCAGGCGCTAACCCGTGCCGGCTTACAGGGCGATATCCAAGCCCTGAAACGTCTGACCGACCTGGAATGGAAGGCCATCAACACCCAACGCCGAAAGGAAAGCGATTATGGCTACGACTAAACGCCGCCGGAAGACACCACGCTGGCAAATGACCCGCCGCCGTGACGCCGCGCTCAAACGGCTCAAAGAAAGCGAACCGCTGGGCGGCCAGATCAGGAATCCCTTCGACCGCCTGCGTTACCCGCCCGAGCCCCGATTTCCCGACAAGTAGGGATGATGGCAAATCTTATCCCCTCCCCCGGTACTCCGGGGGAGGGTCAGGGTGGGGGCAGTTTTCTCTTTCCAACTCAAGGTCGTCCAGACCCAATGGCCCCCACCCCAGCCCTCCCCCGTAGTACCGGGGGAGGGAGAGAAGCCGCCGCTCGGCATTTTGGGCACACCCAAGTCGCGCAACTTGACACGATTAAAACCAACTCTGACACACTTCGGGCGCGCTTGCGGCCGGATTGGTTCGACTCTGGCCGCTATGGGGATCGTTTTTGGCATTTTTGACCCTAAAATCGCCCTTTTGACGCCCTAAAGTGGGAATTTGGGGGCGAAAAGCACCCCAAAACACCCTTTTGGAGCGGGAAAGTGGCTAAAATGATTGCCGGCAAAAATCTTGCTTTGCCGGCATAAAATACCGGTGATGTAGGTTATCGGCGTGATTCTCTACTGCGGCGGCGGATCGGCTGGCCAGGGGTTTCCTCGGCAATATCCGGCATTTTGGCATGTGGATCGCGTTGACAGCAAAGCCGGGAAACCGCTTGCGTCCAGCGTAAATAGCTACGTCCCCTTTAATCAGTTCACGGTGACGGCGGCTTGATGTGCCGGACCGAGGATTGATCCCCGATTCAGGTCATGCAGATGGACAAGGTTGGCCGTCCGGACATCGACGCCCATTTCCGCGCGGAATCGCCAATTTCTAGTGAAATCAGCTACGTTCCCTTTAGTCCGTTTGAGCGCATTTCCGGCCTGGTGTTATGTCGGCAAATTGCTCCCGTGGTCAACGCCAGGGTCTTGATTTATTGGTCCGCGGCAACGATCCTGTGGTTCATGTCACGACCGCTGCGCCTGGAATATGAGCAAGCTGTCTACCACGTTACCGCCCGTGGCAATGAACGCCGGGCCATGGCTTGGCTATGCCAACGGCAGCGGCGTGGCGCGGGTGGTGGAACGTTTGGAAACCGCGGCGCGGTCGGACCTGGCGCTGGCGCGGCAACTCGCCGTGTTGCGGCGGAGGGCAACGTCATGCATCGCCGGTTGACCCCTTCTCCGGACGTCGGCGTGCGGTTTGCCGCGTATGGGTTTGGCCAAAGCCCCCGGCCGGCGTTTGTCATGGAGCATGACAATGATAAAGGTGCGGAGTAGATTCCGCTGAAAAACCCTCCCTTTTCGGTGGGACGCTATTGACTGTATATACGACTAATATATAATACGCCGGTCATAACCCGGAGTACCCATGAGCCTGCCCGAACTGTCGCCGCAAATG
>Ga0316217_10006564_pt1 | contig 11449 bp, 9 predicted proteins | sample 1anoAmetaG_FD_203633 | JGI IMG/M metagenome (GOLD analysis project Ga0316217, IMG submission 203633) | Freshwater microbial communities from Trout Bog Lake, Wisconsin, USA - 1anoA | ecosystem: Environmental > Aquatic > Freshwater > Lake > Hypolimnion/Profundal zone | place: USA: Wisconsin... | reverse complement strand
GCGGCGCGAGGTTCCACGGGCTGATGACGAGCGGCTTCTCGCAGATGACGTCGGCGCCCGCGCGCAGGCCGAGCCGGCAGTGCGCGTCGTGGAGGTAGTTGGGGGAGCAGACGGAGAGGTAGTGCAGCCGGCTCTCCTCCGGGCCACGGCGGAGCTTCTCGAGGTAGCGGTCGAAGCGCTCCACCTCGGTGAAGAAGCGGACGTCGAAGCCGGACCGGTCGAGGAGGCCCACCGAGTCCCTCGGGTCGACTGCCGCCACGAGGCGGCTCTTCGTCTCACGGATGGCGCGGAGGTGGCGGGGGGCGACGTAGCCGCCGACGCCCGTGATCGCGAAGCGCTTCATTGGGGGAACGGAATGCTAACCTTCGACGCGTGGGATCGAGGCATACTTCTGGTAGATGCGGGGTTCTCGCACGGAGGATCTGGTGCTAGACCGGCCAATCAAAGCGACTCCTGTCGACGACGCACCGCTCTATGGGCGCGCATCGTCCGCCGGGTTAGCCAGGCATATGACTGACAGACGTATCGTGGCGGCCGAGGAAGGACATCCGGTCCCAGGCGACGACCGGACTGTGGTCCCGATGGGTGCCCTGGGGTCATGAAGGTTCACCTGTACGGAAACATATTGAACAACGGGTACAACTTGACCCGCTTCCTGCGTGCTCGAGGCGTCGACGCCACGCTGTTCCTCAACGACGATCCTACGGGGCAGAACATGCCGTGGTGGGAGGACCGAGAGCTCACGCCGAGCACCTTGCCGCCGTGGATCCGCTACTACCCTATTACCGCAAGCTTCCTCGCCCCATCCAAGGCGACCGTCCGAATGATTCACGACTTCGGACAGTGCGACGTCGCACTAGTGTGCGGCTTCGGGCCAATTCTCGCCGCCCGTGCCCGAGTGCCGTTCGTCTTCTACTCCTACGGCAGCGATCTGTGCATCGTGGACCCCGTGATCGAACTGCGCGCGTACTTGGCGTCGTCCCCGCGGGCGCGGGACGTCCCCCGGCACGTCGCATGGCTCTTGCTGTACTCTTCAGCGCAGCGGCTCGCGCTATCGCGCGCAGACCGGATCTTGGTTCTGATGGGGTTCCAGATGAGGCCTTACGCCGAGAAGTTTGGTCTGGCCGACAGGACAACGAAGGCGCGGCTTGCGTGGGACACCGCGAAGTATGCAGCTCCACTCGACGAGCCGCTCTACGACCGATACAAGCAGTACGATATCGTCTTCTTCATGATCGCCAGGCACTCATGGCGCTCCCTTTGGGCCGACCTTAAGGGCAACGACCGCTTCTTTCGGGCGTTCCGGCGGTTCGTTGATGCCGCGCACCCACGCGTCCGAGTGGTCACAATCGAGAAGGGGCCCGACGTAGAGGCAAGCCGCCGACTCATACGCGAGCTCGGGATCGAAGAGCACGTCGAGTGGGTGCGTGAGATGGACAAAGACGGCGTCCGCGCTTACGAGTCTCTGCCCAACTGCGTCGTTGTTGACCAGTTCTGGCACCTCGAGTGGTACAGGAAGTACCCGGCCGACCGTGACCGTGCGATCAGTGGCTTTGGGTCCGGGGCAATTGAGGCAATGTCCGCAGGGCGGCCAGTACTGACCATGTTCAGCGACCAGGACTTCTACGAGGGCGCGTCTCCCCCAATCCTCAATGCGTTCACCGAGCAGGAAATCTACTTGCGCCTCCTCGAAGTGAATTCGATGAGCCCGGATCAGCGGCGGGCGCTGGGCGAAGCCGGGCGAGCGTTTGCCTACAGGTGGCATGACTGGCACCTGAACGTGGACCTATATATTGACGCGCTCGCTGAGGTGGCTCTCCGACGGGGGATCAGGTGGGAAGGCGTTGATGCGCAGCCTCGAGCTCCACGCAGGCGCGGAGAGCCTCCCCCGCGCGGTGTCGGCGGGGGCTCGTGACACCGCGAAGGTTCCTTGGGCGAGGAGTGAGCCCGGTGGGATGCTGAGGGAGTTTCTTCGCGACAGCGCGGCGTACGGCCTCTCCCGAGTGGTGACTGCCGGAGTCGGAGTAATCTCCCTCTCTGTCTGCGCCCACGCGCTCGCGCCGGGACAGTACGGCGTCGTCGACATGTTGATGGCGGTGGCAGCTGTCGTGCACATCGTGATCGTCCTGGAGATTGAGCAGGGTATGGCGCGCTACGTGAACGCGCCGGACGCCGCGGGGATGCGCACGGCGTACGCGTCGACGGCGCTCTGGTTTACCGTGGCCGCCTATTCGCTGTTCGTCGCGTGCGCACTACCCGCCTCGGGGTTGGTGAGCCGGGCCTTGTTCGCGACCGCGGAACATGCCCCCGTGGTTCGGGTTGCTCTCCTGCTCCTTTGGGCGACGGGGGTGATGTCCTTCGCGCAGGACCTGCTCCGGTTCGAGCGACTCGCGCTGAAGTCCGCTGCGGTGACCGTGCTCTATTCCGTGACCAGCACGGGAGTGACCGCCTTCCTTCTCCTGGTCGCGCGTGCGGGTGTTGTCGCGCTCTTCGAGGGCCAGCTGGTGGCGGCGCTCGTCTCCGTCGGCCTCGGGCTCTGGTTCGCGAGGTCCGCCATTCGAGTGACGTTCGATCTGCGACGCTGCCGAGAAATGCTGGCGTTCTCCGTGCCGCTCGTGCCTGCCGGCCTCGGCGCGATCCTGGGGCTTTACGTGGACCGGGTCGCCGTGGCGCGAATGCTCTCCGTGAGCGACCTCGGTGTCTACGCGGTGGGCGCGCGCATGGCCGGCGTGATGGCCGTGGCGCTGGCGGGATTTCGGGCGGCGATCTCTCCGCTCATCTACCAGTCCCATCAGGCCCCGGAGACCCCAGCCCAGCTGGCGCGACTGTTCCGCACGTCGATGCTAGTTGCGCTGTCGCTGATCGTCCTCCTGGGACTCTTCTCGTGGGAGATTGTTCGGTTGGTAGCGCCACCTGCGTACTCTTCGGCCCGGCACCTGCTAGTCCCGCTTGGCGCGGCCGTCGTCCTTAGCGGCATCTACCCGTTCTCGCCCGGCCTGTGGATCGCGAGCCGGACAGGGTGGATAGCATCGATCAACCTGGGTGCTGGTATTCTCAACATCGTCCTGAATATTGTGCTCCTGCCTCGGATCGGACTGAGCGGCGCGGCCGTCGCGACATTGATCAGCGCGCTCCTCGGGGCGTGGCTCGCCTTCGCGATGGGCCAGCGGTTGTATCCAGTCCCGTTCGAGTGGAGGCGCATTTCGGCGGCCGTCGCACTGGCGTGGGTCGCCAGCCTGGCCGGAGAGTTCGATCTGCTGGAAAGGGTCGGTTGGCCGCTCACGATTACCATAAAGTTCACAGGCTGGCTGGCGGTCTCTGGCAGCCTGGCCGGTATGATGCTCGACCGAGCCGACCTCGACACTGTACTGAACCAGGTCCGCGCCAGCGTGATGAGCCTTCGGCCCAAGAACGAGTCGGACGGCGCCCATCCGTGACAGGTCGCCTCGCTGTGGGCCCTACGGAAGCGACGACTTGGCGGTCGTGCGCTGCACAGCGCCGTTGAGTTGCTTGCAGACGAAGTCGACCGCGTCATCGTCCATTTCGGCATACATCGGAAGCGACAGAACGCGGGCGCACGCAGCGCTCGCCACCGGACACGGCTGCGGAGAGAGTCCGTGGTCCCGGTACGCGGGCAACTCCGGAAGCGCCCGCGGGTAGTGCACCGCCGTGTCGACGCCATTGTCTCGCAGGCTGGCCGCCACCCGGGCGCGATCCGCCACCTCGACGGCGTAGATGTGAAACACGTGTGCGCTGGGATCGACGGGCCTTGGAGGAATGTCGAACCCTAGAGTCGCGAGTTGCTGATCGTACCGCCGCGCGTGTCGTCTCCGGGCTTCGTTCCAGCCGTCCAGGCGAGGCAGCTTCACACCGAGGACGGCGGCCTGAAGCCCGTCGAGTCGACTATTTCGCCCCTCGATCTCGTGCTCATGCTTTCTGATCTGCCCGTGGTTCGCGAGCATCCTGGCTCTTCGGGCGATCTCGGGATCTCGAACGACCATACAGCCGGCGTCGCCGTAGGCGCCGAGGTTCTTCCCCGGATAGAAGCTGAACGACGCTGCGTCTCCGATGGTGCCGACCTTACGCCCCGCCCACCGCGCCCCGTGCGCCTGAGCGCAGTCCTCGATCACCTTCAAACTGTGGCGCCTCGCCACGTCGAGGATCTCGTCCATCTGGACGGGGTGCCCGAAAAGATGAACGGGAATAACTGCCCTCGTCGAGGATGTTACGCGATCCCGCACCGACTGCGGATCGATGACATAGGTTCTCGGCAGCGTGTCTGCGAAGACCGGACGCGCTCCGACGTTGCTCACCGCCTCGGAGGTGGAGATCCACGTATGCGCCGGGACGATCACCTCGTCACCCGGCCCGATGCCGAAGGCTCGGAGCAGGATCTCGATGGAGTCGGTGCCGTTCCCGCACCCGATGCACTCGGGCACGCCCAGCCACGCCCCGAACGCCTGCTCGAAGCGCGTGACGGGCTCGCCGCCGATGAAGGATGTGCTGTCGATGACACCCTGCATAGCGGCGTCGATCTCGCCCTTGAGCGACCGATACTGTGCCTGAAGGTCCAAGAACGGTACGTGCACGGCAGGCTCCTATTTCTGTCGAGCTGACTTGTAGATCATCTCGATCGCTTCGATGGTCTTCATGCCCTCGTTGCCCTCTACGACGTGGTGCCGTTCACTGAGCAACGAGGCGACTACGTCCTGCACGACCTTGTCGTGGTTCGAACTCGTGCCCTGGTACTTGCCGTAGTTGTTCGGCTTGTCGACGAACTGGATGTCCTCGGGCAGGGGAAAACTCTGGACGTCCCAGTACTCAATCTTGTTCAGATACTGCCCGCCGATCTTGATGAGCCCCTTTTCACCAATGATAGTGATGCTCCCCTCGAAGTTCTTGTTGTAGACGCACGTCGTCCAGTTGAGGCTCCCGGTCACGCCCGACTGAAACTGCAGCAGTGAGTGACCACAGTCCTCAATCTCGATGTTGTGGTTTCGCGTCGCGATCCAGGACTCGGTTGCAACGACATCCCCGAACCACCAGATGAGCAGATCGATGAAGTGACTCCCTTGCGTGTACAGCGCGCCGCCCTCAAGATCCCTTCTCCCGCGCCAGTTGGACCCCGAGTAGTAGCCGTCGTGGCGATTCCATAGGATGTTGCACTCCGTCATGAAGATCCGCCCGAGTCGCTTCTCGTCGATCGTCTTTTTTGCCAGCGCAATTGGGACGTTGTACCGGTTCTGCTTCACGACCATCAGCTTGACGCCGCAGCGCTTGGCCGTCTCGATCATCGCGCGGGAGTCGTGCGCGGTCAGTGCCATCGGTTTCTCGACGAGCACGCTCTTGTGGTTCTCGGCGGCCTCTATCGCCATGCGCGCGTGTAGACCGTGCGGCGTGCAGATGCTCACGATATCCGCGGGGGCTTTGGCGAGCATCTCCTCGTAGCTAGCGTACGCCGGGATGCCCCCGTATTTCTCCGCGAGGCTCTTCGCCTTCGCCAGGTCCACGTCACAGACGGCGGTCAGTTCCGCCCGCTCCTCGGCGTCCAAGACGGCGGCGTGACGACTACCGATGTTGCCACACCCGACCAGCGCGAAACGAATCTTGCCTCGACTCATGTTGCCTCTCTTGCCATCGAACGCCCACCGTATCCGTGCCCTAGAAGCACCCCGCGGCCGTGCGCGCAGTTGCGCTTCGACGTGGCCGGCCTCGTGCAGCGACCGCGCAGCCTCATCGACGCGTTACCGGGAGAGTGGACGGCCGCGGTTTGCCGGCACGCGCCATCGTGCCGGTTCGCCGGCGGCGGTACCGTTGCTCCCAGAGTCAGGATATGGTGGGAGTCACCATGTCGCTCAGCCCGTCCGTTTACGTTCACCCGAGAGCACTGTGCGAGAGCGAGGACGTGGGCCCGCGAACGCGTATCTGGGCGTTCGCGCACGTCATGAAAGGGGCGCGCCTCGGAGCGGACTGCAATGTTGGCGATCACGCTTTCATCGAGAGCGGAGCTGTCGTCGGGGACCATGTTACTGTCAAGAATGCCGTGCAGATCTGGAGCGGCGTAACGGTGATGGATTGGGTATTTCTGGGGCCGAACATGATCTTCACGAATGACCTTAACCCCCGTGTGGCCTTCAAGAAGGCTCCGGAGAGGTTTCTCGGGACCCTCGTCGAACGGGGCGTCTCCATCGGCGCGAACGCGACGGTCGTCTGCGGGGTGACGATCGGCGAGGGGGCCTTCGTGGGGGCGGGAGCTACGGTGACCCGCGACGTCCCCGCGTATGGCGTGGTCGTCGGCAACCCGGCGCGCCGGATCGGGTGGATGTGTGCCTGCGGCGAGAAACTCCCCAAGACTCTTGAGTGCGCCTGCGGTCGTGCCTACGCGCCGGATGGCGATCGAGGGCTGAAACCGAAGGCGTGACGGAACGGTCGTCATGGGGGGGAGGATCCAAACTCGGACGCGTCGGCTGTACCGACCACCCTGCACGGCGTCCCGAACGCCTTTGACCCGGCGGGGATGTCCCGCAACACGAGGCTCCCAGCGCCAATTACGCAGCCGTCCCCGATCGTGACCCCCTTCGCGACGACCGTGTTCGGTCCCAGATAGCACCGGGAGCCTACCTTGGTGGCATTCTGCTCAGGCGCTACCCGTCCCCCGGAGATCGCCCAGCGCACAGTGTGATGGGAGTAGATCTGCACACCCGCCGAGATCGAACAGAAGTCGCCGATCTCGAGACCCCCGGATCCGTCGAGCACGGTGAACGGACCTACCCAGGTGTGTCGTCCGACGCGGACGTTCCCCATCACGAGGGAGCTGTCGTAGATGCTCGTCCCCTCCCCGAACCCGAGGTATCTAGCCTTCTCCCATCGGTCAGAGAGGTAGTCCCCCACGGGCAAGACCCTGTTCCAGCGGGCCTTGGTCCGGTCGCGGAGCTCCGTCAGCAGCTGTCGCACGAGGCGCTCAACGTGGTCACGTCGCGGTTCCACGCGTCTACCTCACTCCAGAAAGCTCTTGAGCCACCACTCGAAGCTCAGAAACGACCAGAGGAGCAGGCGACGGTTGACCCGACCGCTGAGGTGCTCCTCGACGAGCTCGTGTACCGCGGTCCGGTCAAAGAACTCGTAGATCCGGGGGTGTCCCTCGATCAGCTCGCGCCGGACGTAGGCCATGCTCTCGCCGTGAAACCATCCTGGCGGCAGGAAGCCCTGCTTTTCGCCGTCGGCAATCTCGGCGGGGATGTGCCGCCTCATGGCCTGTCGGAGAACCATCTTGCCTTCGCGGGTGCGCCGCATGCGGGCGAGGTCGTTCTCATCAGCGCGGACGGCGCGATCGATCTGGGCGAGCTTGAGTCGAGGGGAGACCTTCATCGCGAAGTCAACGAGGTCATTGTCGAGGAACGGGACTCGCGTCTCGAGGCCATGGGCCATGCTCAGCTTGTCCTCGACCACGAGGAGCCCGTGGAGGAACGTCTTCGCCTCTAGATAGAGCGATCGCTGGACGTACTCTTCGGCGCTGGGAAGAGCCTCACGATGCCCCGCGAAGACGCTCTCGAAAATGTCCCGGGTCGACGTGTTCCGCGTCTCTGCAGCGATAGGCGCAAAAACACGCTTCGCTTCGTCGGCGCTCATCAGGCGCTGCCAGTATTCGTAATAGCGGCTGACCCACTCTTCGAAGCTGACGCTCTGGATGGCACGATAGTAGCGCCACGGATACCCCGCGAACATCTCGTCGCCGCCAGCACCGGATAGCACCACCTTGACGAACTTGCTCGCAAGCTGGGCAACGTAGAAGTTGGGGTAGCTCTGTCCGACGCGAGGCTCCTCGATGTGATGCGCGAGCCGCGGGAAGACTCGCTCCATGTCGCCGGCCTTCAGCACCATTTCGTAGTGTTCGGTCTTGAAGCGGTAGCTCATGAGCTCCGCCTTCTCACGCTCGTCAAATGCAAGCTCCATGCCTGACGCTGAGTGCAGGTCAAAGCCGCATGTGAAGGTTCGGATGTTCGGGAGTTGCTTTGCTGCGATGGCGGTGAGGGTCCCCGAGTCCAGACCGCCACTGAGGTAGGCGCCGACGTCGACGTCGCTCACGAGCTGCCGCGAGACGGCTTGCTTCATGAGCCGGTCGAGCTCCTCCACGCACTCGGCCTCGTCGGTGAGCTTCTCGTCCGTCTGGAAGTCGAAGTCCCAGTACCGGCAGGGTACGGGATGGTCCTTCCGGCCGAGTGGCACGGTCATGGTGCATCCGGCGGGGAGCATCCGGATGTTCTCGAAGAGTGTCCGGTCGGTAAAAAAGTTCTGGAAGGCGAAGTACTCTACCAGCCCCCCTCGGTCGATCCCCCGGGTCACGCGAGGATGCGCAAGCAGTGCCTTGGCCTCGGAGCCGAAGACGAACGTGTTTCCGGCGAAGCAGTAGTAGAGCGGCTTCACGCCGTAGCGATCGCGCGCCAGGAACAGCTCGAGCTTGACCTTGTCCCAGACGGCAAAAGCGAACATGCCGTTGAACCGCCGTACGCACGCTGGGCCCCACTCTGCGTACGCGTGCAGGACGACCTCCGAATCCGTCTGCGAACGAAAGCCGTGGCCCTTCGCCTCAAGCTCGATGCGCAGCTCCCGGAAGTTGTAGACCTCACCGTTGTAGCTCAGGAAGTAGCGTCCGTCCGGCGTCGCCATCGGCTGGTGCCCGAGCGGCGATAGGTCGATGATCGCAAGGCGCCTGTGGCCTAGGGCGACGAAGCCGTCCGTGAAGAAGCCCTCACCATCCGGTCCGCGATGCGCGACGGCGTCCGTCATTCGCTTCAACACGACGGCGGAGGCCGGCTCCCCATCGGTATTGAAGTAGCCAGCGATGCCACACATGACTCGTGCCTCTAGGTTGCGTCGAGGGCCAGCCGAAGTTGCGCAACCACGTAGTCCTGCTCCTCGTCCGTCATCTGCGCGTACAGCGGCAGGGTGATGGTGAGCTTCTCGGCGAGGTAAGCGTTGGGGAAATCCTCGCGTCGGATCCCATACTTGTCGCGATAGAAAGCCAGCGCGTGCACCGCATGGGTTCCGGGGCGCGTCGTGATGCCCGCGTCCTGAAGCCGCGCCATGACGGTGTTGCGGCGCTCGTGCAGGGCGTCCACGTTGGCCATGCTTGGCTCGTCCGGAGCGAACCAGGTGACGTACGCTTGGTATCCATGCCGCGTGCCCGGCGGCACGAACGGAGAACGCATGGCCGAGATGGGGCGGAGGAGCTCGTCGTAACGAAGCGCACGCCGCGCTCGCGCGGCGAGAATCCAGTCCAGGCGCTTCATCTGCTCGACGCCGAGCGCCCCCTGAAAGTCCGTCATCCTGTAGTTCGAGCCGACCGCGGTGAACTCCGAAAGAACATAGCCGCGCGGCCCGTGGTGGCGCTCGAGGTCGCTGGTGGACGCTCCGTGATCACGGATCATGCGCGCCGCGCTGGCGAGCGCGGCATCGTTCGTGACGAACATTCCCCCCTCGCCCGTCGTGATCGACTTCCGTGGATGGAAGCTGAAGGCGCCAGCGTGCCCGAGTGTGCCCGCGTGACGATCGCCCAGGAACGTCCCCACGGCGCACGCAGCGTCCTCCATGACGAACAGTCCACGCGCGTCGGCGATGCGCATCACGTCGAGCATCGGTGCCGTCACCCCGAAGAGGGACACGGGGAGGATAGCCTTCGTGCGTGGTGTGAGCACGCCCTCGACCGCGGTCATGTCGAGGTTGAACGTGTCCCGTCGAACGTCAACGAAGACCGGCTTGGCGCCCACCAGCTCGACAACGTTTGCTGTAGCGACCCACGTCAGCGACGGCACTACCACTTCATCTCCCGGGCCAATGCCGCGGGCGAGGAGACCTGCGTGGAGCGCCGTGGTGCACGAGGTCATGGCGATGGCATGCCCAACCTTCGTGAAGTCTGCGAAGCGGCGCTCGAACTCCGCGACCTTTGGGCCTTGCACGACCCACCCGGTCTCGAGGGGCTCGAGGATGCTCCGCGCCTCCTCGGGGCCGAAGAAGGGCTTTGCAATGGGGATCTTCACGACTGCCCCGCTACCTGTCGGCGCCAGGCGACGACGCGCTCCAGCCCTTCGCGGAGGGGCGTCGTAGCCTCGAACCCCAGGAGCGCCTTCGCCTTCTTGGTGCAGCCGATGCGGCTGGTGACGAAGCTGGTTGTTTCGGGAAGGTACTCAGGCTTCAAGCTGGATCCGGTGATCTCAAGGATGAGCGCCACCAGCTCGTTGAGCGTCGTCCCAACTCCGCGGCCGACGTTGAAGAACTCGTCGGCACAGTCGGCCTTCATGGCGAGAATGTTCGCGCGCGCGACGTCGTCAACGACGATGAAGTCGTACATCTGCTTGCCGTCGCCATGAATGACGGGCGCCTTCCCTTCGAGGATTCGGTCGATCACCTTCATGATCACGGTCACGTAGACCCCCCGGTAGTCCATCCGCGGCCCGTAGACGTTCATGTACCGCAGACCAACGTACGGCAGCTTGTGCTGCTCATAGATGGCTCGGAACATCTGCTCGTTGGCGATCTTGGTCGCCCCGTAGGTGGTGCGGTTCGCGAACGGGTGCTCTTCGGTCATCGGAACCGAGACGGCGTTGCCGTACACGGACGCGGAGGACGAGAAGACGACGCGCTTCACATTCGCCGCTCGGCATGCCTCCACGACGTTCCAGGTGCCGAGGGTGTTCGTCTCCCACGCCGCTCGCGGGTCGCTGACGCACTCGCCGAGCCACAGCGACGCCAGCAAGAAGACGCCGTCGGCGCCCTCGACGACCCGCTTGACCGCGGCGACGTCGTTGATGGTCCCTTCGATGACCGTCACCTTGGGGCTCTTCACGGCGGACGCGAGGTTGGCGCGGGTCCCGCGGACGAAGTTGTCGAACACCACGATCTCACGCACGGGCTCGGCGGTGAGCTGGTCGATGATGTGCGACCCGATCAGGCCGGCTCCCCCGAGGGCGACGATTCGTTTTCCTGTCAGTTCCATGGCTTTCCGATGGTTCAAGCGGCTTGGCTGCCGGATCTGTTGCGCGGCACCCTGCGCCCGTTCACAGGAGCGTCTAGCACTCCTCCCGGGTCAAAGGAACCCGTTGCGCCACGGAAGAGTCCCCGCGCCGCCTCGTAGGGGAGGTCCGGCCGCCGCCCAGCGGTGTGTCCGATCTACGCGTGGGCTCGCCCAGGAGACCTGGCCGAGCGGTGACGCTCCTAAGTCTTCCGGGCGACGAGCACGAACTCGCTGGACAACTCGGCGCTGCGCTCGCCGAGCCTTCGTAGCAATGGCCATAGGACCGTGTGCCACCACGTGGATGTGTCAGTCCCCCCCCCCCACAGGAACAGGTGATCGAACCGGTGCCCCAGGACCTGTTCCACCCGGAAGCCGGCATCCTCGAAGGATTGCTTCCAGACCGGCAGGCTCCATTGAGCGGCTTCGTCGATGGCGCCG
>Ga0316217_10006563_pt1 | contig 11451 bp, 4 predicted proteins | sample 1anoAmetaG_FD_203633 | JGI IMG/M metagenome (GOLD analysis project Ga0316217, IMG submission 203633) | Freshwater microbial communities from Trout Bog Lake, Wisconsin, USA - 1anoA | ecosystem: Environmental > Aquatic > Freshwater > Lake > Hypolimnion/Profundal zone | place: USA: Wisconsin... | reverse complement strand
CCGTCAGCAGCATTTGCGCGCCCGCCACGCCAGTGCTGGTCGGAATCACAAATGTTTTCAAAAAGTAGCGCGTGGCATAGGTCGCGGCGGGCGATTCCGGATACCAAATCCATTGCAGCCCGTTCGTTGTCACCGGCAAAACGGCCAGGCCGGACAATTGCGTGTCCGTGCGGAATTGCTGAACGGCCGAAAATGGACTGGTCTGGCCGCCGCCATCCACCGTTTGCACGCACCAGTAATAATTCGTGTTGGGCTGCAAGGTCGCGCCGCCGTAAGGCACATTGATCGAAGCCGCGTTGCTGACGATGCCGGAATCCCACCGGTCACCGACACCCTGATTGGCGAGCGTCAGCGTGGAAGCGACAATGATCCGGTACCCCGCTTGTGAATCATTGCGGCGGGAGGGATTGTAAACCCAGCCGAATCTCGGCGTGCCGGTGGTGATGACGGTTTGCTCGGGATGTTCGAGCAAATCACACAGCAGACCCGTGGGCGCATTGGCGGCTTGGAGCAGGAATGGAAAGAGGAAGATTACCAGATACCATCGAAAAATCTTTCCAGCGCTCGTTGTCGCAAACACATTCATGGCATCAATTCATTTTGAAGCCGACCACATATTTGGCTGACATTGTTTCCGGCAGGTTGATTTCCAGGCCATCATCCGTCTGTTTCCACGCAACCTTCTCGGAACTCCCAAGCATGGAAACGGATTGAATCCCGCCCGGAACATTTTTTGAGCCTGCCCCCAGTGATTTGATTGTAATTTGAGAACCGCCGGTCGGCACTTTAAGGCACCAGGCGTAAAGCGAACCATTTTTGCCAACCGTAAAACGAAAATCATCCGCGCTGAATTGGAACTCCGCCTGCTTGCGGCCAAGCTGGCCAGCGGGCAGCGTCTTGATCTTGCCGGAAGCATCGTTGCCTTCGCCAAACTTCATCCAAGCCTTGCTGCCATAAATGCCTTCACCGTTCACGCGCAGCCAGTCGCCGATTTCCTGGAGCATTTTTTTGCTGCCTGCGTCCAGCGAGCCATCGGGCTGGAGCGAAACACACACGGCGTAACTGCCGTCGCGGGAGACGTATTCGAGCAGACACCGGATGACCGCGCCGGCGTCATAGGTGAAATCCGGGCCGTAAAACCAGTCGCCCACGGCGTTCTCACCGATCCACGGCTGGTCGGTTTTAATTTTGGCGGGAAAGAATCCTTCCTGCGTATTGACGATGCCGTTGCAGGGCGGATGAAACTTGATGATGCTAAACGTGTCCACCTGGCCGCGCTTTTGCAAAGTGTGATTGTAAAAATGCGCAACCACGCGCGGCGCAGCATCACACTTGTAACCCGAGGCGCTGTGTTCGCCGGAAAAAGGCTGGGTGGAATTGCCGTCGGTGTAGATGAAGTCGGGATCGTATTGGTCAATCACATCCATGATGCGCAAGGCCCACCACGTCGCATACCAGTGACCGTAGTCCAGGTGGCGCGTGAAGATGCCTTTCGTGGCGGCGATGCCGATGTTGCCGTTGTTGATGTTGGAATATTCCAGAAGATTGATGGTGTAGAGCAGGCGCGGGTCGTAGCCGTCCCACCATTTGCCCTTGCCATCGGCCAGGGTCAGATTGCCGTCGTAAGGCACGCCCGCTTTCGGGCCGGTTTTATCGCTGCCGAAGGCGGTTTGATACCACCACCAAGTGTATTCGTGATGAAACGAAACGCCGTAGCGCATCCCCAATTTTTTCGCCGCTGCCGACCATTCGCCGAGCAAATCGCGGTGCGGACCGAGGTTGACGGAATTCCACGGCTGGTAATGAGAATTCCAGTTGTCGAAATTATCGTGATGCACGCCCTGAATAATGAGAAAGCGCGCGCCAGCATCGTGATACGTCTGGACTAGTTCGGCAGGATTCAACTGCTTGGGATTCCAGTCGCGCAGGATATCCTTGTAGCCAACTTCGGAGGGATGGCCAAAATCCCTCAGATGATTCCTGTAAGCTGGCTTGCTGGCATCGTAAAGCCGGCGGGCATACCAATCGCCACTTTGTCCGGCGGATTGCGGACCGAAATGGACCCAGATGCCGAATTTAGCCTCGCGCAGCCACGCGGGGGTGCCGGGATAATTCGTGTTGATGGATTCCCACGTCGGCGCAAACGGCCCGGCGGCGATGGGAAAATCCATTTTAATTTCTGGAAAGTTATTTGGATCTCCCAAAGGCACGGAAGCAACCGGCAGCGGCTTGGGTATTTCCGGCATTGGCGGCAGCGGCGGCAAAGCCCCGGCGCAGAAACCTAAATTTAAAAAGATTGCCAGCGCGCTTAATATCGCAACCCTTCTGTAGTTGTTCAGTATTTTCATGGATTTATCACTCATTTCACGTGTTAAGTTGACCGCCCAGCGTCGCGGCATTTGATTTTGACTGGAAACGCGAAAGCCTACCGCGATTGATTTTTTCATGCAAATTCTGGCGGATGACGGTGATTTGACTACCATGATGGTTTTTCAAACACTTTCCGTCCACGGAAGAAACATCACCCTTTAGGATGATGCCCAGACACCCGTGAATTATTCGGGAAGCAACGTCCAATGACGGCCATCGGAAGAATCCAACAGGCCAAACGTCGTGTGGTTCTGATCGCTCTGCCCCATCAAAATCATGCGCCAACCCGCCGCCTCCCGCCAAACGAACGGCGCACCGTATTTGCGGGCCATCCACTTCTGCCGGGGAATTTCGATCGGACCCTCCAGCTTCCAAGCCACCAAATCCGTCGAAGTCGCCAGCGCCAGATGCTGATGCTCCAAGCCCTCGCTGTAAATCATCGTCCATTGATTGCCGGTGCGGAACACCATGACATTCTCCACGCCATCGGGCGCGCTGGGCGAAATGCCAATCAAAGGCTCATCCTTCGTCAGAATTTCCCAGCGTTTCAGATCCGGGTCCCCCGTGATGGCATGGCCCAGAAGATTGGCGCGCAGCTTTTTTCCCGCCGCGTTCGTCGTGTCGCAGGAGCCGACAAAAAAACAGTGCAGCGTGTCGCCTTCCAAAACGAAACTCGGATCAATGACGCGGTGCCAGGTGTTCCAGGGCAATTGCGCGGCCTCGGCTAAAAAGGTCTTTGGCGCCGACCACTTTTGCAAATTGGTGGATTCGCTGAAACACAGCAGCGTGGGTTTGGTCGGGTAGCTTTGATAAGGCAGCACGTAGCGTCCCTGCCAGAAAATCACGTCGCCGGGCGACGCGTAACCCTGGGGCGAGACATTTTCCGGCTTGGCGAATTCAGCAAAATCCTTGGTGAAGGTCCTGGCAATCGTCCAACTCGACGGCAACGCCCAGTTGGTGCCGACCAAGCGCGAGTAAAACAATTGATAGCCGCCGGCCACTTTCAACACCGAGGGGTCGCGGAGGTTGTCCTGGGAAACCCAAACGGGATTGTGCAAGCCAACGACGGCGCCCTGGCTCAAAAAGGTTATCTGGCAAAGCAACGCCAGCAGTGCGGCAGAACTTATGCGAGAAAATTTCACGTCCACAGCATAACGATTGCCCCCGAATTCAGGCAATGCGAAAACCATCATCCTTTTGGCCGAGGAGTGATCGGCAACCCAACAAATTGAGAAAGGTTTCTAGCCAGATTGTCTCACGGCCCGAGCATCACCCGATAGAATCGTTTCGAGAAATTCGTGACCCCGGCATCCATCCAACTGAACGGCACGGTGGGAGAATTCGTCGTGAACAGCGAACTCCAGTAACTTAGATTCGTGGAACCTTGCACGGTGTAATCCGGTCCCGTGTCGCCCGTGATATTTAAACGGAATCCGCCGTTGGTGAACTTCGCCTGGGCCAGTGACGGTTTGGCCACAGGATTCACGAGCACATTGAACGACTGCGTCGCGCTCAAACTCGGCGTGCCATTGTCAGCCACCGCCAAGGTTATTGGTTGAGCCGAACCCGCGCTCGCTGCGGTTGGTCGCCAGGTGAAAACACCGTTGGTCGCATTGACCGCCGCGCCAGCCGGCGGATTCACGAGACTGAAAATCAGTTGTTGGGCGGGAACATCGGGATCGCTGGCACTATTCGTGACGGACAACCAGATCCCCACGCTGCCAGTGCGATTGGAAATGACGGCCAGACTCGGCGGCAAATTGCTCGCGAGCATGGCAGCTGAGCCATAGCTGTTGAACACGCTGTTGGACGCAATGTTTTGATAAGTCGCCCAGAGCCAGTTGGACGAGCGCGCGACGCTGGAGACGCGCACTTCGTCCACGCGGGCGTTGAGAAAGCGGCCGCCGTATTCGCGGGCGATGTTCATGGCGGAATTGTCGTTTTGCGCTATGCCCGTGCCGTTAGTCAGGTTCGCGCCGTTGAGATACAGGCGGAAATTATTGGCGCCCGTGCCCGCCATGACATAGCCGGCGTAAAACCATTGGCCGACGGGAACGGAATTCGCCGCAGTCGCAATCGAGCCGCCGCCGTAGGTCGCGGTCTGCAACTGCAAGGAGTTGTTGACGCGGAGAGCGGTGATACCCGCGCTCCACGGATCGCTCGACACCAAGCCGTTCAGAGAATTTGTCGGCGTGGCGTTCAGGTTGGCCCAGCACTCGACCGTGACGGTGGGATTCGTGCCCATGTTCGGGAGCGCGACATAATCACTAACGCCGTTGAAGTTGTCGCAGCCGCCCGCGACGCCGCTGGCCGTCCCCTGCTGCGTCACCGATACGAGTTGGGAAACCAATTGATTGGGCGAGGAATCCAAATGCGGCTGGGCGGTTCCGTCGGCAGCGGTGGCGGTTTCCCCGAGATGCCACACGCTGAGGAAACCCTGACTCCAAGTCGCGCCGTTCGTGCTGCTGGCGACCGGATTAACCGCCGCCGGATCGCCCCAGCTCACGAGCACGCTGCAACCGTTGGTGAAGAGCGGCACTTGCAACCAGACCGCCGACTGGCCGTCGGGATTCCAGTTCTCGATCTCATAATTCAAGGCCGTTGACCGATCGCTGCTCCAGAAACGAAGGTCGCTTCCGTCCGGCGTCAAGAAGGTGGTATAGTCAAAGCCTGGCACATTCGTGCCCAGCACGACCAGCACCGGAAAATTCGTCAGCACTTCGGCGCGCGGATAATTCGTAAATACAATCCGCGCCTGATAGCCGATATGCGGCGCGGCAAAGGTGCGGGCGTAAGCCTCCGCGCTGTAAGCCGACCACGCAGCCACCGACGCAAAAGATTGCACGCGATAGAAGCAGGTGGTGTTCGCCTGCGCGTTGGTGTCCGCGAAGGAAGTGATTCCGGCGGCCACGGTGGCAATCGGAGCGAAGTTCATATCCGAGCCGGCCGAGCGCTCGATGGAGAAACCAATTTCGTTCGTCGCGGTATCCACCCAGTTCAGTTTGATTTGGTGATAATTCACCGCCGTGGCAGTCAGGTTGGTGGGAGCGCCGGGAATCGGGGCAAGCGCGGACAGCGCGGTCAACGTCACCTCGTTGCCATTGCCACCGGTGTAGCTAATCTGCCAGTTGTAGCCGGACGCGGCGAAGGTGACATTCTGCGGCAAGCCCGCAAAGGTGCCGCTGACCGCAACGCTGCCGGGATTGTTGATGATCATGAACGGCGTGTTGAACGGCAGTTTGCCGGTGGCCACGACGTTCAGCGCGCCCGCCAAAGTCAAAGTGCTGGCGGGGTTGCCGAGCGTGACCTGATCGAAGCCGGTGCCCGGCGTTGGCCCGGCAAAATCCACTTCCAACGCGCCCGCCGCCGCCACGGTGAGATTGCTCGCGATGCTGGCGTTGCAGCGGAACGTGCCGCCGTTCACCACGACCGATCCGGCCAGGCCACCGGTGACGATGAACTTGCCCGCGTTTACTGTGGTGTTGCCGGTGTAAGTGTTCGTCGCACTCAAAATCCAGGTGCCCGCGCCCTGCTTGACGACCGGCATAACCCCGTTGGTCGTCTCGGCAATGACGCCGTCAATGATGTTGGCGTTGGTGGACGCGCCGCCGAGAAACAGGGTTCTGGCCGTGGTTATCATCGTCAGGTTGCCGGCAACGGTCAACTGGCCCGTCGCGCTGGAAATATTCAGCCCGGGATTGCCGAAGGTAAAATAAATCGGGTCGTCAATTACATTCGTGCCGTCCAAACTGCTGATGCCCGTGCCATCGCCGGAATTGGACGAAACATACAGCGAGATGCTGTTATCGAGGCTCACGCCGCCGGAGAGTTGCAGCGTATGGCCGCTGCCTTCCATAAAAATGGACTTGGGTCCGACGCCCAGGGAAGTGGAGCTGATCAGTTTGAGCGTGCCGGTATTGACCGTCACGCTGCCGGTAAAAGTATTATCACCCGCCAGGGTCGTCGTGCCCCCACTGCCCTCCTGAATCAGCGAACCGCTGCCGCTGATGTTGTTTGAGATGACGTAGGCGTTGTTGCGATTGATGATGAGCGTGGCGTCGTCTTCCACGTCGCCCAGCCCCAGGCTACCGGTCGCGCCGCCGTTGCCGAGTTGCGTGGTGCCGTCCGACAGCAAAGTCGGTCCGGCATAGGTGTTGTTGCCGGCGAGCACCAGCGTGCCCGAGCTGCCGCTGCGCGTCAATCCGCCCGCGCCAGTAATATTGCCGAGCAACTGGAACGTGCCGGCGTTCACGCCGTTGATCGTGACGTCGTTGTCGAAGGACAACGCGTTCCTGACGTTGTAGGTGAACGTGCCGCCACCGGCGGCGAGCGTGATGGTCGGGCCGACGATGCCATTATTCACCAGGTCCAGCGGGCCGTTGGTGAGGTTGACGGTCACCGTGCCACTGCCCGTGCCGCCCATCGTCAGGCTGCTCAACATGTTCGTGCCGGAGTAATCGTCGTTCGCCGTGACCGTCACGTTGGACAGCGACAGCCCGTCAAAGAATTTGATCGCGCTGACCGAACCGCTGACGGGCGCGGCGTTGCCCAGCCAGTTGGCCGCCGTGCTCCAATTGCCGCCGGACAGATTCGTCCACACCGTCGTGACGGGCGAGAGGGTGATGCTGATCGTGCCCACGCCGCTCGTCAACCCGCCGGCATCCGTGACCGTGAAGCCAAAACTCGGCGTGCCGGTTGTCATCATGAAATGCGCGATGTAACCATTCGTCAGCAACGTCACCGTTCCGCCCTGAGCGTTGGTCACGGCGTAGGTCAACTGGTCCGGCGTGTTCCAGTCATCGGCGGCGAATGCGCGCAAATCCACATCCACCGGCAGCCCGTTCGTGCTGTAGGCGACACCACTCGACGCCGTGGGCGGGTCGTTGGTGACGACGAGCTGCCAAGTGTTCAACGGCGTGATGGCGGGGAGATTCGTCGGCGGATTATCGCCGGGCGCAAGCGGCACAAACCACACGGCGAGCGTGTTGCTGGTGACGTTGGTGCGCTCGATGGCGAGCTTCTTAAAATTGAATTCAACCGGCTGGTTGGTGTAAACGGGTGACGTGGGCAACGGCGCGGCATCCATGATTTGAAACGTCGCGCCGCCGGTCACGATCTTGCACCACAGCCGCTCGCTGCCTTGCGTCAACGTGGCCGCCGTGCCGTCCGGCGAAAGCACGACGCTGTTCGCCGGATAGGCGTAGTGCGCAAACCACCAGACGGTTTTTGCGGAAGCGGCCTGGATTTCATCCTGCACCAGCACTTCTTTGCGGTTGTTCAACAGCCGAAAGCCCCGCCACGCGCGCGTCACGCCGCTGTGCGCCGCCGTGACATCGTAAACCGCAAACGATCCCGAACTGCCCGCGCGCGCCTCATACGCGACGAGCGGACACTCCACCACCGTCAACATATCCGGGCCGAGGCCGGGATTCACGATGAACGTGTTATGACCCTCGCCCCGGTAGAGATATTGACCCGCATGCGGGATGGGAAGGCTATAAATATTCTTGCCCAGGAAGTGAAACCAGCGTTTGCCCAAGGCATCCAGCACGAACGTGCCGGCGTCAAGGTCGCCGTGGGACGCGCCAATCTCGCCCGCCTTGGCGGCGACGAACGTAGTGCTGTTGCTGCTCCAATTGCCACGCAGCACCACATTCTCCTGCGGCTCGAAGGGCGTGCCCGCTTCGCCGTGAAACGCCATGTCCGGCTGCGCGCCGGCGGCGGCCGGCGTGAGTCCACCGTCGGCATACCACAGCGCATCCAGCGGGCCGCCACTGATGGAAACGTTGTCCCAGCCGGTGTAAAGGGGCTGATTAAACCGCCGCGCGGACCACGGCGAAAGATAACCGCGCTGCGGTGATTGTTCCGAGTCGTCACCGGCACCGAACGTCAACCCCGACGGCCCGGCGGTGTAAATGGGCACAAAGGCGGTTTCGGAAATCGCGTGCGTGTCGCTCAAGCCGAAGTCGCTGCCCAGCGTCCATTCCAGACCGGCGAGCGCACGCGCGGCGTATTGCTGGGCGTATTCCAGATAGGTGAACCCCTCCTCTCCCGCGCCCTGATCGGTGGTGAAGCGCACCAAATTTGAGCGCAGCGAATTCATCGCGTAGTTGAGAATCTGCTCGCACAGCGTGGTGCTTTCCGTGCCCACGGCGAGCGCGCCGGTGGCGAAGCCGCCGTTGCAGACGATGGACCAGTTGAAGGAACCGCTGTCGGCCCGCAAGGCCCAAAAGTTGTGCTGGTAGAGCGTCAGGGCGGTATTGAGGCCGTTGGTGATGATCGCGTTGCGAATCGTGTCGCGCCGGGTCTGCGACCAATACTGATACATCCAGTCATAGCCGATGGCGAAACCGTGCGTCATCTCGGCGGTTTCGAGCAGGGTGCCAGTAGGCGACGTGAGTGGTTGATCATACCAGCCGTTGGTGAACGCAGCCACGGCTGACAGTTCGGTCCAGGCGCGCTCAGCGTAATTGGTGTTGCCGGTCAATTGCCACGCGAGGCCGAGGGCATACATGTTGTTCATCACCACGCGGGCGTTGTTCAAATTCAGCGGCTGAGGGATCGGTGCGGTCGGCAGAATATTGTTGGCCTGCGCGATGACGCTGTCCGCCCAAACCTGGGCGGGCGTGCTGACGGGACTTTGCCAAAGCGTGCGCAACCGCGCAAAGCTCTCGTCCGTGGCGTAGAGGCGCGGATGGTCGCGCGCAATCGTGTCGAAGATGTTGACCTGCGCAGGTTGCGCGCGATCCAATCCCGCCTGCACCAGCGCGCTGCCCGGCACGACGCTGAAATTCGTGTCGCCCGGCTTCATCCATCCCACGCTCCAATGGTGGTTGCCCGTGGATGCCTTGTGCAACAGCTCGACGTAATACCGCTGATACTGCACGAGCGGAATGGCGGCGGACTGCTGCGAGGGCTGAAGATTCCACTGGCGGAACGCGGTGGGAACCGTGTTGGAAGCGATGAGCTTCTCGCTGGCGGGCTGGTCGTTCGTGCTCAAAGACAACTGCACCACTTGATCACCGCTCACGGCGAAGGTGTAATTCCCCGTGACCGGCGGCACGATGTAACCGGTCACGCGCGTGCCGTAGTTATCCGACCAGTTTGTCGCCAGGCACTCAAACGTCGTGACGAACTCGCGTCCGTTGGGCTGGTTCGGGTAATTGGTGTTCGACGTCAGCGAAGCGATGGTGCTGTTGGTGATGCCATACCAGTGTTCCACCAACAAGGAGCCGCCCGCCTTGCCAACGCGCGCCGGATACAACTGCGCCGTCGGGATGACCTGGCGCGGTTGCGACGCACTCGCCCATTCCAGCTTGACGAAGGCGCTGCCGGTGTATTCAGCATACTCCAGTCGGATATTAACCTTCTGCCCGGCGACGAGCCGGATCTGGCCGACCATTTCGTTTGTGCCTTGCGCGAAGGCGCGCAGCGCGACCAACTGGTCGTTGACCCACAACCGCGCGACATCATCCGCCGTCACATAAAACACATAAGACTCGGTGAACTGCGGCGCGAGTTGTCCCGTCCAGATCACTGAGAAGGTGTCGCCGCTCGTGATGCCCGTGCCGGACGGCGCGCCCGTGCCCCAGTTAAAATTGATATTCGTGTCCACGCGCGTCGTGACCAGCGCGGTGAAATTGGAATTGTCGAAATACTGTCCGGTGAGACCCGTGCCCTGGGCACGGACGGAAACGGCGGCAAAGCAAAACACCAGCGCCAGCAGCACCACGCCGCGACGCACAACTTTGGCGAGATAATTCATGAGGCGATTGAGACCCAAGCATCGCATCAAATTTTGGCGCTGTCACCCAAGTCGCCATCATCCTTTTGGCTGATTCGAGTCCGCCCACCAAACCTGATTCCGGCAGGATAAACAACGATTCAATGCCGTCCACCAAACCGAGGCCTGGCCAGTCTCATGCATCCGGCCATCATTCGGTTTTCTCGATGCGATAAAATCGCAGGCCTCGACAGTGAGGACACCAGCCCAAGGTATAGCCCCAGAGCCGCCGCTGCGTGGTGAAACGCTTCCAAGATTTCGCGTTGCCGCACTTCTGACAGCGAAGCGTCGTCGTCGTGACCATTGGTCTTGCATTCATAATTTGTCGAATGTGATGCCGCCCAGACATAGAAGGCCGAGCCGCCGCCGGCTCGCAACGTGAACCGCGACGGCGGAACGGCCAGCGCCAACGGCGGTTTCTACGGCGATCTTGTAAGGCGGCATAAAACCGTTCATACCTTTATAAAAGGAATAAGTTGTGCCACCCGTTTTGCGTAATGCTCGTATTCCCCGCCAAACTCCCCCTTCAAATATGCCTCTTCCTTTTTGATCAACGCTTTGAAGGCGACAAACATCACGACCGGCACCGACAAGATCAGCAGATCGCCTGAAATAAATGAAAAAGCCGGAATCAAAAAAACGATAAAAGCGGCATACATCGGATTTCGTGAATAGCGATAAACACCCTCCGTCGCCAACTGGTGACGCCGATGGCTGCGGGCGACAAGAATGGCCGAGCCGACCCAAAACCAGAGTCCGATCGCGCCCCAACAAAATCCGGCGATTCGCAAACCCGTCAAACAGGCAGCACCTGCGCACAGTGAAAGGCCGACGATTCGCTCAAGGACGAAGACCAGCAAGAATGTCATTCCGCCGACAATTGCCAGTGATGGGCCAACTCCGAAAATGCTCATGGGATAAATCGCCATATCAACGTAGCAAGCCCTGCCGCCGCCGGCCCGCGGCGTAAACCGCGACTGCGGAGCGGCGCGCGCCAGCCGCGGTTTCTAAGGCACTCTGGTTATGCAATCCGGCACCAGGGATGCTTTGGAAACGTTCTATTGATTTGGGAGCAGTCATTATTCCCCTGTGGGCGAGTGTGGCACGCACCAAAGCAAACCCGGTTTGTGCTGGGTCTGTTCCCGCTGGAAAGCATCGTAGCTCATAAAATGCGCCTGCCCGGCGAAGCTCGCGACCAATCCGCCCCCTTTGTGCCGGCGACCGACGCCGTCGGGGTCATTTGGAGATTGGCAGCCATCGAGTCCGCTATTCGGTCCCCACACTCCGTTAAAGTCTCT
>Ga0316217_10006562_pt1 | contig 11455 bp, 8 predicted proteins | sample 1anoAmetaG_FD_203633 | JGI IMG/M metagenome (GOLD analysis project Ga0316217, IMG submission 203633) | Freshwater microbial communities from Trout Bog Lake, Wisconsin, USA - 1anoA | ecosystem: Environmental > Aquatic > Freshwater > Lake > Hypolimnion/Profundal zone | place: USA: Wisconsin... | reverse complement strand
ACCGTGATTTCTCCTTTCTGGGGCACGTCGGCGACAATACAGGCAAGCTGGGGCACCATGGCCAAGGCAGGTGGGCGCGCTGAACCGCTGCTGTTTATCGATCCGGTATTACAAACGGGCTACAAGGCGTGGGTGAAGGAGCTTTACACCCGGCCCAATCCCTATAACGGGATCAAGCTGGCCGATGAGCCGGCGGTGGCGATCATTCAGTTGCAGAACGAGAATAGTCTGCTGTTCTGGACGATGGGTGGTTTGCAAGGCACGCCGGAGATGGAACATTTCCGCATCATGTTTGCCGATTTCCTCAAGAAGAAATACGGCTCGCTGGACAAGGCCCGCGCGGCCTGGAAGGATTACAATCCTGCTGGCGGGGATTTGTGGATTCATGCCGATTGGGATAAGGGTCTGCCACCGTTCTCGCACCCGTGGGACTTCACGCGTGATGGCCTGAAGAAAAAAGGGGCGATCCCCGGATTCATTGAGTTTACGGCTGATTGTCTGGAGTTCATGGCCACCACCATGCGCGATTTCAACGCCGACATGATCAACTATCTTCGCCATGATTTAGGCTGTAAGCAGATGGTCAACCCCGGCAACTGGCAGGGTGTCGATCCGCTGACCGAACAGGATGCCGAGTATTGGACCAATACCGCCGGCGAAGTGATCGGGCGCAATTTTTATGCCGGTGGCTTGCATGTTGGGCCGAACAATGGCTGGCAGATTATCCCCGGTCATTTTTACGACAACATCTCGTTCATCAAAGAGCCTACCAAGCTGCCGATCAACCTGAAGCAGGTGGAAGGCAAATCGCTGATTATTCCCGAAACGCTCTGGGTGCCGCCCAGTGTCTATGAATCGGAGGGTGCCCCGTTGGTGGCAGCGCAAACCGCGCTGACCGGGCTGAATATCGCCTTCTGGTTTGCCGACAGCCAGCCTTGGGATTTGGAGCCGGCGCATATTTGGACGTTCGCCACGCCGATGGCCCAGGGTCAATTCCCCGCCGCGGCGTTGATGTTCCGCACCGGTTTGGTGGCCGAAGGGAAACCGGTGGTTATCGAGCAGCGCAATATGACCGATCTATGGCAGCGCAAAACCCCGATGATTGCCGAAGCTAGCAGCCACGATCCCAACCATGATGGCGGTAATGCCCCGGTCAATTCCCCGGTGGAGACGATGGTTGACCCGCTGGCGTTTATGGTCGGCCCGGTGCGCCAAGTTTTCGGCGGTGATCCGGCGAAAAATTACATGGCAGACTTCTCCAAATATATCGACCGCGACAAGAAGCTGGTGAAGAGCGTTACCGGCGAATTGGAAACCGATTACGGCAAGGGCATCTATCGCATCAACGCGCCCAAAGCGCAGGGTGCGCTTGGTTTCCTGGGCGGCAATGGCGTGCAGCAGTTGGCCGATGTCGCCATTGCATGTAATAACAACTATGCCAGCATTGTGGTGGTGCCGCTGGACGATAAACCCATCAAAGAATCGTCCAAAGTGCTGATTCAGGTGGGCACCATCAGCCGCAACAAGGGCTGGCTGGCAACGCCGGATCAATTGTTTATCGATAAGAAGCCCGCGCCGTGCTACCGAATTGTTTCGGTGGGCAAAGGCCCGATGCAGATCGAAAAGACCGACACCACCGTGACCATCACCAATCCAGGCTTTAGCAAAGCTCAGGCTTTGGATGCCAATGGCATGCCGATGGCCGAAGCCGTGGACATGAAGCAAGCCGGCGGTCAATGCAGCATCACCTTGCCGCCGGATACGCTGTATGTCGTGGTTAGTAAATAGCGGCATTTATCGCGCGCAATAGTCGAACAGCGCACGCCATTCCATCTGCTGCAACACCACCGCCACGCGATGGCGCGGATCATCGGGCCGGTTGTGGACCGCTTCCACCAGATCGACCAGGGTGTTGGGATTCCAGCCACGGGCGACCAGTTTGAAAATGAGCCTGTCGGACGGGAGATGATTCACCACGTCAGCGGCTTGCCCGGCAAGCGATGGCAGCACCGGATGCTCGCCGACGCGGTTCCACCAATATTTACTGTTGGCAAAATCTCCCTCGCGGCGGTGCATGATCGCGTGCCAGAAGGCCAACGTGCTGGTCCAATCGCGTGAATCGGTGGTCGATTCCACTGGTGGTTTTTGCACGATGCGATGGCATTCATCCAGCCCATCGTGCCAAAGCCAAAGCCCGGCAAGCATAGCCAAACCGGCCATCGGAGAGGTCGTGGCATTGGCGGGCAATTGTTCGGCACGCACGTCAGCCAGCAGTTGCCAGGCCCGCGTCGGTGTGCCTCCGGTCACCACCAGCTTTTGGTAAGCATCAGGATCGGCATCAATCAGTTGCACTGTCAGTGGCGAACGTGGATCGACCATGGTTTGATGGTAGACCCAATCAGGGCTATGTGCCAATCCAAAATCAATCAACCATTAGGCACCAAGACACCAAGAATTCAATATGAAATCTGAAATCACAAATTTGAGATTTGTTTTTTTGGTGGCGGTTGACCGCTCTTGCTCGTTCACTATGCCATGCCCGGAAATCTGTGTAATCTGTACAGCGAGGATTGAATGGCCGCATCACCTGCACAAACGTCGCCCACGCAAGCCGAATTGGTTTCGGCGGATTTGCAGCGGATTCTGCATGTTGAGGTTCTGTTGGTGGTGAAACTGGCCCAACGCCGGATGAAAATCGGCCAGGTGGCGAAACTGAATGTCGGGGCGATCATCGAATTAGGCAAACGCAGCGATGAACCGCTGGAATTGGTGATTAACAGCCATGTGATTGGTTGGGGGCAAGCGGTCACCGTGGGCGAAAAAATGGGCGTCCAGATTACACGCATCGCCGATATTCGCCGTGTCATTGGGGCGCTGGGGCCGTGACGAGATCGGCGTTAAGTCAAGCCATGTCGTTATTCCATGGGCGAATGTTGACTTTAGGTCTTATTTTGTCGGCATAATCGTTGCCGCTGTCGTGGGCATGGTCGCCGGCTTGGTCGTCGAACTGGCAGCCGGGGCGTTGACTATGCTCATCACAATTCGGGTGGCCAGGTCCACAGCGGTGTCCGGCCTGTAGCCGTTGATGCCGTCGTCGGTCACACCCACCAAACCGGCGCTCAAATCTTCCTCGCTGAAATACACAGCGTTGCGATTGGCAACCTTGATGGCCCGCAGATGCGGCTCACGCCAGGAACGGAAATTACCAACCTTACGCACATACGCACGATACATCGCTTTCAGTGGGGTGCCAGCCGTGTAAATGGGGTCGTTATCACCCAACATGGGAATAGAATCTTCACCGGCCAATTCCGCGGCAAAAAGCTTGCGCAATTGCTCGCTGACCGTGGTAACGAATGCACTCGATCCACCGGCGGCATCGATCAACAACGTACCGCCGCCATTCACATACGCTTTGATCGCATCAAGTTCGGTCTGGTTGAATTTCACAGCGGCGGTGCCGGTCAGGTGGGCAAACTTGTACGCGGAAAGATCGCCCTTGCCCAATTCCACGGTATCAACATCCAGTTTCAGCTTGTCGGCGTTTTGCAGCATGGCCGCCAAGCGTTTCCACCCGGCCGGTTCTGGATCCCAGTTGCCCTGATATTGGATGCGTGCCATTCTGAATTGCTGCGCCGGATGAGCCGTCGGCGACAGCCGCACGAAATAGGTTTCACCGCGGCGGCGCAAATCCGATGCGCTGCCGCTGGCGTACAGGTAAATGTTGGTGGCGATTTGGAAACTGGATTTCTTGGTGCTCTTGGCTTGGCCTTGCCACGCAGCCGCTGGATCGCCGTCGACTAACAGCATCAGTTCGCGGACTTCATTACTGATACCGGTAACATCGGGATGCGGTTTGCCGGCGGCAAAAGGAAATTCCTCGTTGATGAGAATCGGATGTCGCGGCGGGAGATTGCGAAATTCATATTTGGGAAACAGTTCTTTTCCCAACTTGATAAAAGCGGCTTTGAACGCCGGTGAGTTACAGTTGGCATTACCGACGATTAAGCCGCCTTCTTCCACATACTGCCGCAGTTTGGCTTTTTCGGCTTCGGTAAATATGGGATCGGTGGAACCGGATATGAACACGATCGGCGCATCGTGGAAATCCTCCTCGCGCGCGGAAATATCCACCGACTGCCAAGCCACTGTGGTGTTGTCAAACTCCCTGATCATCCAGTTGGTCAGATTCGCCACATCGCGCGGGCGCTGATCCCACAAGACATTGCCCGATCCCGGTGGCCCTTTGGCAGGATCTTTAGCTTTGTATTGCAGCTTCTGCATGACGATGGGCGCGCTGCCGCGGGAAAGGAAAAGCAGCATGAAACTGGTGTTGATAACATCGTTTGGCGGGTTCTTGAGCATGGTCTCGACGCCGGCCTGATACCAGTCATTAGTGCCGATATTGCGACGCCCGCTGGCCAGGCCAATGCGCTCGATGCCATACCACGTGTAATATGGGAACGGCGTGGCCATGATATCCTTGAAGTGGTCGCCCAGATATTTCAGCCCCTTTTCCAGAGCCTCATCCGGTGCCGGGGGTGTATTGCAATCGATTGGGGCGCCAAGGCCCAGCATGGTCTTGGTGATAAACAGCGTGGCCACACCGCCTGCGGTCATGGATTCCCTGGAATTTGGCATGCTTTTGGGGTCGTCAGGTTCCAAACGGTAATTCCAATTGCCGGCCGCTGTTTGCGTGCGCCGCCAAGCCTTGTCGATGGTTTGCCAGTAACTGTCGGATACTTCTACGCCGGCTTCGCTCAATTGCCACATGCCCAGCACGCCGAACTGCGACGGGCTATGGTGATAAAAACCACCAGTAATTAAATATGCGTAGAAACCGGTTGTATCTTCATTGCCCACCTTGCCGTCGCCCAGCGCATTGCGCAGCAGCTTAAAGTCCTTTTTCTCGGCATCATGCACATCCTGGCTTTGCGGCAATATCGCCAGAAGCTGTGCGTGTATTCCCAGCGCGTAAATCCCTTTGATTTCCGCTGCCACGTTAAACTTCACCGCCTGGTCAATGCGCGGATCGTTTGGCTTTTCACCCGCAACCACCAGTGCCAGCGTCGCCAGCGCCGTGCGTCCGCCCCAATTGCCGCCATTTTCTCCAACCCCTGCGCCGGGATTCGGTGCCGGCACGTTTTCCCAGTTGCCGTCCTTTTCCTGCGAATACAAATAGTCCTTGGCTTTGGCGATCGCGTCCTGAACCTGCTGGGGCGTTACTTCCGCCCTGGCCGGTAATGCCATCGCCAACATCACGCCCCCGATAATCAACACCCCCATCAGCCGCGATAATCGACACATCATATTTTCGCTTTCGCTAGAAGCCGCGCTTTGGCGCTTTCACACATCCATACCTTCGCATTTTCGCACCTTGAAGTCCATTGATTTATTGCACATTGTAAATATACTCATTATTTACCGTTATCAAGAGACTTGGCGCACCGATTTTTTCAATTAACGATTTGCGATGATGCCGGCTGCGGCGTGATGGGGCGATGCTGCCAATAGTAAAATGACGATCATCAGCGTGCCTGGAGAGGCCGAAGTGTGTTGCGGGAGAATGCATTATGGAAAGCACTGCCATCGCGGATCAGGATTTGGAACAACTAACCAACCTGTTTCGCCTGCTGTCGGACAAAACACGGCTTAACATCCTGTTATATTTGGCCAAAGGTGAATGCAACGTCAACACGCTCTGCAAGGCATTGCATCTCCCGCAGCCGACCATGAGCCATCATCTTGGGCTGCTGCGTATCCACGGTGTCATCGGCAGCCACCGCCGTGGCAAAGAGGTTTTTTATGCGCTCAACGGTTCGGTGGTCATGGATGATTCGGCGGTGATGAGCTTGGAATTGGAAAAATATTCCGTGCGCATCGCATCCAACTCCGCCGCCATAAGTTAAACAAACAGTTAGGCTGATGATTCAACAGCGCTGGTAACAGGCGGTATTACAATAACCTAACAACGAAGGATGCTTCCATGCGAATTGTTTCGACTGTTCTTGTCGTGCTGGTGTTGATTTGCAGCCCGCTGCGCGCCGATGTGAAGTTACCGGCGATTTTCGGCGATCACATGGTGCTTCAGCGCGACGCGAAGGTGCCGGTATGGGGATGGGCGGATGCCAACGAAGCCGTCACCGTTACTGCCGGCGATGTGAAGGCCAACGCCACCACCGGAGCCGATGGCAAGTGGACGGCCACGCTGGTGGGACTGAAGGCATCGGACAAGCCGATCGATGTGATCGTGGCCGGCAAGAATAGCCTGACGCTGCATGATGTGCTGGTGGGCGATGTTTGGGTGTGTTCGGGCCAGTCAAATATGGAATTTCAGCTTGGTGGCGGGAAGTGGGGATTTGGCGGCGCGCATAACGCGGAAACCGAGATACCCAAAGCTGATCATCCGACACTGCGGCTGTTTATCGTGAAAAAGAAGATCGCGTTTGAACCGCAAACAGATTGCGGTGGTGAATGGAAGGTGTGTACGCCAGAGACAGCTCCACGATTTTCCGCCGTCGGTTACTTCTTTGGCCGGGACATCATGGAAAGCCAGCACATTCCCGTGGGCATGATCGGAACCTACTGGGGCGGCACCTTGGCGCAGGCGTGGACCAGTCTGGAAGCGTTGAAAGCCCATCCGAAGTTATCTTACATGGCGGGGGCATTTGAGAGGCTACGGGACAACCTCGCCAACATTCGCCAAAGGTATGAGACTGAGGTCATTCCCAAGTGGCAGAAGGACCGCGACGCCTGGGAGAAGGACGTGAATGAACCCTATCATGCGGCACTGCGGCAGTGGGCCATCGACACCGCCAAGGCTCATGATGCCGGACAACCGCTGCCACCAAAACCGAAGCCGGCGAAAGAATCGCCTCGGCGGCCAGGTCCGCCCGACAGCGATCCGAACACGGCGACGGTGCTGACCAACGGCATGATTGCGCCGATAGTGCCGTATGCCATCAAGGGCGCTATCTGGTATCAGGGCGAAGCCAACGCGGGTCAGCCCAAGGAATACGAGACGCTTTTCCCGGTAATGATTACCGACTGGCGGACACGCTGGGGTGAAGGCGATTTCCCATTCTTCTGGGTGCAACTGGCAAACTTTATGGCGCGCAATCCAGAGCCTACACAGACCGCCGACGGCTGGCCGGGATTGCGCGATGCGCAATCCAAAACATTGAAGCTGCCCAACACCGGCCAGGCGGTGATTATCGATATCGGCCAAGGCGATGACATCCACCCAAAGGATAAGATGGATGTGGGCCGGCGGCTCTCGCTGGCGGCGCGGCATGTTGCCTACGGAGAAAATTTGGTCTATTCCGGGCCAACCTACGATTCGATGCAGATTGCCGGCGACAAGGTGCGAATCAATTTTAAGAATGTGGGATCGGGCCTAACCATCGCCGCGGCACCAACCACCCAGCCGGATGTGGCACCGGAAGCGCCCGCGACCCAGCTCAAGGGTTTTGCCATCGCCGGCGAAGATCACAAATTTGTCTGGGCGACGGCGGTCATCGAGCCGATGTTTAACGCCGGCGCAAGCGACACGGTGTACGTTTCCAGCCCGGAAGTGAAGGAACCCAAAGCCGTGCGCTATGGCTGGGCCGACAATCCGGCGGTGAATCTTTACAACAAGGAAGGCTTACCAGCTTCGCCATTCCGCACCGACAATTGGAGCAATCCAACCGCAGCACCGGTGCCGCCGACGAAGTAAGGTTTTCACTGCAAAATACGCGCGGCAGGATTTCATGCACCGCCGAAGATTGCCTGCCCAGCCATGCCAGAAATTCGTCCGGCATCATTGGGCCTTGGGCTACCCTTAATGTGGTCGTCGTTGGCAACAATCACGAACAGGGTTGGCACCCAATCAAATTGGCGAAAGGGTGAACATCATTGTCGCAGGCGCGACTCCCATGGTTCGCCCCATCGCCATCAGAAACGTGCATCCGGGTGCAGGATCGAGCAGATCGCCAATTTTACATCGTCATCCTGCTGATGGAATCGCTTGATGATCGAAATGTGGTCACGACCGGGGAACTCATGGGTTTGGGTCCGGTGGCCTGATTCGATCAAGGCTCGAGCGAAGTTCACGCTCGTCGTGCGGCTCGGTTCTTCATCATGCTCCGCGTACATCAGGAAGAATGGGGTGATGGCTTGCCGCGCATTGGTAAGCGGACTGATAGACCGACGCTGATCGACCGAGTCGCCAAACCAGTCTACAAGCCATTGATCCGCAGGCGTGAGGTCGTAGTAGCCGCTGATGCAGATGGCTCCTGCCAGCGTGTTCGGCGGCAGGCCATGCGCATCAAGATAGCCGGGATCGGCTGCCACCATGGCCGCAAGGACTGCACCAGAGGAATGACCGCCGACGAAGATCGCGTCTTGACTGGCACCAAAAGAGTGGGCCTGTGAACACCACCAGGCGATGGCAGCGGCGATGTCCTCCACTTGCGCCGGGTGCCGGGACTCGGGCACCAGTCGATAATTCACCGTCACGACCACGATTCCGCATGATGCCAGTGCCTCACCCAGGGCGGATTCACGACTCTTGTCACCGCGATGGCCGCCATGGATCCATAGCAAACTCGGACTGAGACGCTTTTCATTGGGCAGGTAGACATCGGCAGAGTGGAACGAGGCATCGCAAACGGAGCTATTGGCGTACAAAACATTTTGGTGGATCATTCAGGAACTCCAAGATTAGAGGAAGAATTGTATTCTGACGATTGACATCCCGGCAGCGTTATGGTCGGTACGCCACGGCACGGTTTCGGCGCTGTTTCGGTGGTGTAAGCCGGGGCCGCTACCAGCACCATGCCTGCGATTAGCCACATCCAACCGTCTTTCATATGGTTATGTAGCGCGTGAAAAACTTTGGCAACTGGATCCGAGCATGATGGTGAACCGCATCCCACGAGGCGCTTTGCAAATCATGTTTTTTCACCCTTCGTGATAACGATGCCGGCCTTGGCCAGCGCTGGGGCGATGCCGCCATACATGGTGCCGGCGCGGCCGCCGGGGCCTTTGAAAAACATTTCCAGATAGTGGGCATGACCGGATTCTTGCCATTTGGCGAACGCTGGGGCGCTGAATGCCGGAGCATCCGTGGCGTTGATGATGGCGTCCAGCGCCGGGCCATCACGATGCTGGTAGCGCCGGCGATGAATCACGCCCGGTTCAAATAATCGGCCGGTTGATCGTGCGGGCTGCTGATCGGCGTAACCGAGATAGACGCCAAGCACCGGATAGACGTTGCTGGCGGGCAGATCGAGCAGCTTCCAGAACCGGCTGACATCACCGCATTGCACGCCGTTGGAAATCAGCGAATCAATGCCCAAGCTGCGTGCGGCCACAACGGCGGTTTGCGCCGCCAGGGCCGCATCGGTCACGCCGGTCATCAGCACCCAAGCGGGATCGACGGTGTAGGAAAGGCCCAGGTGGCGGGCAAGATCCATGTTGCGCTGCACATCCACGCAGTAGACCAGCATCACGGAAGCCTGACAACCGCAGACCTCCTTCATAATGGCGGCATCACGGCACACAATGATGGCGTAATTCTGGGCATTGCCGGCGTTAGCCGCCCGTACACTGGCCTGCAAAATGGTTTGCAGGTCGGCATTACTGATCAGCTTGTCGGTGAAGTTACCATGGGTGGAATGGAGATTATAAATTGTTTTCAGGATGTCATTCATGGCACGAACTCCGGTATTGAGGCTTCAAGCCGGATTCCGTGCAATCTGACGTTCAGAAATGCAAACGCGGAACCCTAGCTCAGCAGCCAGGGATTCCGCATCGGTTCAACGTGGCAAGCAAGCTTGCCGTTGCCCTGTAAAACGCACACGCACTTACCATAAGCAAGCCCCTGCATGCATCCCAAGGCGTTCAATTGTCTGCGTCGATTTTATCCAGGCGATGTTTCATTTCAAGTAGTGGTGGGTCTGCATCAAATGGCTGGCCATACGATCGCGTATCGGTAAAATTGACCCTACTGGATGCGCGAACAGATAACCATTGTCGGCGATGGTGCCATGGCCACGGTTTGCTCGATTCTGTTGAGCGCCGGCGGGCATGGCGTTGCCATGTGGGGGGCGTTTGCCCAATCCATTGCCCACTTGGTACGGGACCGGGAAAACCGCCGGTTGTTGCCGGGCGTTAACATTCCAGCCGGTGTGCGATTAACTTCAGACGATGCTGATTGTTTTGAGGGTGCCACGCTGATTCTCTCAGCCGTTCCCACACAATACATGCGAAGCGTGTGGCGGCGATTACTGCCACACGTGCCGCATCATGTGCCGATTATCTCCGTGGCCAAGGGGATCGAAAACGACACACTATTGCGCCCTACCCAGTTGATTGCCGATGTGCTGTCTGGGCCAAAGTGCAAGTTGGCGGCGTTGTCCGGGCCAAATATCGCGGGGGAAATCGCCCGGCATCTGCCCGCCACCGCCGTGGTGGCTTCCGATGATGCCGAGTTGGCCAAGCGCGTGCAGCAGGTCTTCAGCACGCAATGGTTTCGCGTTTATACCAATGACGATGTGATCGGCACCGAATTGGCCGGGGCCACCAAAAATGTCATCGCCCTGGCGGCGGGAATTTTGGACGGGCTTGCCGCCGGCAATAACGCCAAGGCCGCGCTGGTGACACGTGGGCTGGTGGAAATCACCCGGCTGGGCGTGGCCATGGGAGCAAGGGAAAGCACGTTTGGCGGGTTGGCGGGTATTGGTGATTTGATCACCACATGCGTCAGCCCGGAAGGCCGCAACCGCACTGTGGGCGAGCTGATTGGCAAAGGCAAATCACTGGCGGAAGTGATCGGGCAGATGAACAGCGTTGCCGAAGGCGTGGCCACCACCAAATCGGTGATGGCATTGTCGCGGCGGCACAAGGTTGAAATGCCGATTACGCGATCAGTTCATGCGGTGCTGTTTGAGGGCAAGAATGCCCGCGAGGCGATTGCCGATTTGATGGCGCGGGAAGTAAAGGCGGAAATACGCGGGAGTTAAGTTTCGCTGAAACTTTCGCATCGCTGTCGCGTCAAATCTGATGTCATGGTAAACAGTATCGTGTCTTTTTATGTTTAGCGGAGGCAGGTCCATGTCCAAAATCATGCTGAGCGTTGTTGGATTGGCGATTGTCACGTTGGTGAGGCTTACAGCCCTGGGGGCTACCCCGGTTGCCGCACCGGTCATGCCTCTCGCACCGGCGCAGCCAGCCGTTGCCGATAGCCATATTGTGGCGGTCACGGTTTACCAGGGCAGCGCCATGGTAGCCCGCGAAGTCACCGTGCCGGCAGGTAAGGGACTCATGGAACTGGTGGTCAGCCCGCTGCCGGACCAGGTGGCGGACACTTCGCTCTACACCGAAGGGGCCGATGGCTTGCGCGTGTTAAGCACACGTTTCCGCACGCGTGCGGTGCAGCAGGACACCCGCGCTGCCGTGCGTGATTTGGAGG
>Ga0316217_10006561_pt1 | contig 11459 bp, 7 predicted proteins | sample 1anoAmetaG_FD_203633 | JGI IMG/M metagenome (GOLD analysis project Ga0316217, IMG submission 203633) | Freshwater microbial communities from Trout Bog Lake, Wisconsin, USA - 1anoA | ecosystem: Environmental > Aquatic > Freshwater > Lake > Hypolimnion/Profundal zone | place: USA: Wisconsin... | reverse complement strand
AAGGCGCGCGCCACGTGAAGGATGACCGCTTTCGGGTGAATGACCGGGCAAAGTACGTCTTGGGCTGGAGCACACAGAGCAAATTGGCGGCGCTCGCTGACGAATTCGCGGCGGCAGAGAAGCGGTTCGGAGAGGCGCAGAAGAAATTTTCCCAAGCGCATGATCAAGCCGCCCTGTACGCCAACCGGTTGAACGCGGCGACGGCAATTCTGCAAGTGACCGATTTCAGCCAAATTGATAGCAAACCTGAAAAGGACCTGTTGGCCAGATTGCACACGGAAAAAGCAGAGTTGGAGTCGTCCTCGGACCGGGTGAAAGAGTTAAAGAAACAGCTGGACGCCGCCGAAACACGAATCAAAAAAAAGGAAAATGATATTCAGGAAGTGGACGGACAAATCGGGGCACAGTCTGGCGAGAAGGACAAGAACCAGGAGCGAGTCAAGGTGCTCAAGGAGAAGTTGCGTGAGGTGGAGGTTGATGCGGCGCAGATCAAGGTCGAGGTGGCAGAATTTCAGGAGGAGAAGCGCCTGACATATGAAAATGTCGCCGAAGCTGAACGCGTTACGGAACGAAAGATTCAGGACCGGATTGACGAGTTGCTCGGTAAGATTGATAAAGCCAGGGGGCCAGCGATATCGGAGATGACAAACTTCCTACGGGAATATCCCGAGGAGACGTCAGATCTGAAACCAGATATCGCTTACGGCCCGGAATTTGTGAGCCTCAAGGTGCGAATTGAAAAAGATGAATTGCCAGAGCAAAAGGCCCGATTTGCCGAGTTCCTGAATCGGAACCTGATCATTGACATGGCAAGCTTCTCAACTCGATTGGAGGACCATGATCGCAACATTCAAGACAGCATCGAGGAGGTAAACCGATCCTTGAAGAGTATTGATTTTTCTCCCGGTACGATCATTGAAATCACGCGCAAGCCCACGAGTTCCCACGAGGTGAACACATTCCGCAGCGACCTGCGAAATTGTCTGCGGGGCGCGATCAACCCGACCAAGGAGGACGAACGCATTGCGATTTTCCTGAATATCCGCAAACTCATCTGCCAATTTGAAAAAGAACGGGAATGGACAGCGCGGGTGACAGACGCGCGCTTTTGGTCCGAGTATGGTGTGCGGCAGGTGCGGGTGGCGGACGGGAAGGAGTTGAACTATTTCTCCGGCTCGGGCGGCAGGTCTGGCGGGCAAAAGAGCATCTTGGCCTTCATGATTTTGGCCTCGGCATTCACCACCCAGTATGGCCTTTCCGGCGACCAGAATGACATGAACAAGTTTCGATTGGTCGTGGTTGACGAGGTTTTCTCGCATACGGATGAAGACAACTCAGTGCGGGCGCTGGAACTGTTTCGAAAGCTCGATTTTCAACTGATTGTGGTGAATCCTTTCGACGCGAAGGCGCTGCTGGTGCAAGACTACGTTGATGTATTCCATCTGGTAAGCAGCTCCGATGAAGTCTCCCACTTAAAAAGGTTCCCGCGGGAAGATTTGGACCGATTGGTGAGCGCGGGTTCCGAAACCAAAGAACCGGTTCAGGCCTGATGCTTACGCCGGAAGACATTCAAGGGATGGCGGAACGGAAATATCCGGACTATTTGCGCTCTCTGGTGACAGGCGAAAATCTGTTCCCGTTGCGGATTCGCTTCGGGAAACCCGATACGACGGATGATTTTGCCAAACTCAAGCAGGAGATTACACAATTGGCAACCGGCAATTTTGGATACACGATCGAGTGGGGGGAGAAGAACACGAGGCGCTGGGGGCTTCAGAAGCTTCCGTTGCAAGTCCGTTTTGATACTCAGGAACAGTTCATCACCGCGCTGGGCAAGAGTCGGGAGCTGATGCTGTTTCGGCAAAATTTGGCAAGCACCCAACAGAGGCTGCCAATGCTTACAACTTGGCTAGCGTCTCACGTGAAATGGGCGGTGGAATTTGGCAGCATTTGGGGAGATTTATTGGCGGTGTGCGAGTACTTTGTGGCCCACCCTCGCCCGAGGCTTTATGCACGCCAACTGCCAATTCGGGTTCATACAAAGTTCGTGTCCGAGAACCAGCAAATCCTGGCAAGCATGCTCGATCACATCCTGCCACCAGAGGCCAAAGCCGAGGGGAATACCTTTGAGGATCGCTTTGGTTTGAAGCCGTTGGAGCCAATGATCCGCTTTCGGATCCTCGATCCCGTGCTGCGGGTGCAACTCGGTTTCTCGCACGAGCGTATGGGACTGCCCGTGGGAACTTTCGGATCCCTGCCAATTGCCGACTTGGTGGTCATCATCACCGAAAACCTTATGAACTTTGAGTGCTTACCACCCGTAAGTAAGGGCATGGCGATCTTCGGGCAGGGGAATGCCGCCGAACTTCTACGTAAGGTCGGATGGCTGGCCCATTGCAAGATTTACTATTGGGGAGATATTGACGAGCACGGGTTTCACATTTTGGCAAGATTGCGCAAGTGCTTTGCGAATGTCCAAAGCCTCAACATGGATGTTTCCACTTTGGAGAAATTTCGGAGTTTGGTGGGCAAGGGCGAAAAGGCAGGGAAGGAACCGACAAACTTGACGGCAGCGGAGGGCGACGCGTTTAGAATGGTGGAACGTGAAAACCTGCGGCTTGAGCAAGAGAAGATTCCACAGGATCACGCGTTATTTGTGCTGCAAAATCAGGGCATCGAATGTTACGATCCTCACCACATTGAGCAGGAAGCCGAATTGAATGAGAGGAATGCATCGCCATTGTGCGAATAAACTCTTGCAATCCGGCCAGATTTCATGTAACAAAAACTAGCCAGTTTTTGTTACAACAGCACCAGGCGTAAAATCGTGAAACCCATTGATAAAAGCATCATGTCCCGCATTCGTGGAAGTGGGAGTGGTCGCGTATTTTCGCCAAACCAGTTTCTGGATCTGGGCAACCGGTCAGCGGTGGGGGTGACGTTGCATCGCCTCGTCAAGGCCGGGAAAATCCGGCGGATTCGCCGGGGCCTTTACGATTTGCCGCGCTCGAATCCGATCATCGGCCAGACCGCGCCGGACATCATGGCAACGGTGCGGGCACTCATGGACGGCAGCCATGCACAATGGCAGTTCACGGGAGCGTACGCCGCGAACGCGCTGGGATTGTCGGATCAAGTACCGGCCAAAGTCATCATCCTGACGGACGGCGTGCCGCGCCGGGTGGCACTGGGCAAGTTGATGCTGGTGTTTCGCCGCGCCGCCCCTCGCAATCTTTTGGGCGCCGGCACGAGGGCTGGATTGGTGATTCAGGCATTGCGCTACCTGAAGGGCAGTCCAGATATGGCCAAACACGTTGACCGCCTCAAGCGCGATTTGGATGGGGGCACAAAAAAGGATCTGGCCGCGCTGACAAGCAGCTTGCCCGCGTGGATGCGTCCGTTTGCTCAACAGATAACCCACACGTAAAATGGATTCCATTCTCCCACTTTCGCCCCGTCAGCGCGCCGAAGTGTTTCAGCGCACCACCCAGCAAACTGGCTTTGACGCAGTCATCATTGAGAAGGATTTCTGGGTTTGCTGGACATTGAAGGAGTTGTTCCGCTTGCCGGATATCGGCGAGCATCTCATTTTCAAAGGCGGCACGTCGTTGTCGAAAGTATTCAAGGTGATCGAAAGGTTTTCCGAGGACATTGACGTTTCGATTGACCGGGGTTGGCTTGGATTCGGCGGCGCAAACGAGCCGGAGGCAGGCGCAAGCAACAAAGAAAAGCAGCGTCGCATTGAGGCGCTGAAAGCTGCCTGCCAGGGAAAAATCAAATCGGTTCTGCAACCGGCATTGGGCAAGGCCATCGGCGCGAAAGTCCCGGCTGGCGATAAGTGGTCGCTCCGCCAGGATGAAAGCGACCCGGATCAGCAAACGCTGCTGTTTGATTATCCATCGAGCTTCGCGCCAGATGCGGCCGGATACATCCGCCGGGTGGTCAAGATCGAGATGGGAGCGCGGGCGGATCATTGGCCGAGCGAGACGAAAATCATTACGCCCTACGTTGCGGAACAGTTTCCGCACGGCTTTCGCGAGCCAAGCTGTGATGTGAAAGTGCTGTCGGCGGAACGGACCTTCTGGGAGAAGGCGACCATCCTGCATGCCGAATTTCATCGCCCGGCGGAAAAGCCGATGCCGGATCGGTTTTCGCGTCACTACGCCGACTTTCACGAGTTGATCCGCAAAGGAGTCGCGACGGCAGCCGTTGCCAAACCCGAACTGCTCGTGCGGGTCGCCCAGCACAAAAACCTGTTCTTCAGGACAAGCTGGGCGCGCTATGACGATGCGGCGAAAGGGACTTTGCAAATTGCGCCGCCGGAACACCGCCTGAAGGCGCTACGGGACGACTACGCCCGGATGCAACAGATGTTCTTTGGCGAACCACCGGATTTCGATAAGATGCTCGCGCTCCTCAAGCAATGGGAGTCTGAGTTCAATCACAAATAATTTATGGCCATCACCAACCACGAACGCATCGGGAAATGTCTCGAACAGTTGACCTTGGGACTGCAACCGTTCGTTGAGCGCGAACTCAAGAGCAATTACCAGGATGAGTGGTTCGCGGAGACGCGCAAGACTTTGAGCGCCACGCAGGTGGATTTCCTCGGCACGGCAGACAAGCCGGAGTGGGACATCGCCAGTTTGCTGGCGACCTTGTGGAATCAATGGAATGAAGTGTTCAAGAAGGTCCTCGGCCACACCGAACGCAGCCTGGTTAGCGAGTTGCGCGAGGTTCGCAACAAATGGGCGCACCAGCGGACGTTCAGCACTGATGACGCCTATCGGGCGCTGGATTCCATGGAGCGCCTGCTCAACGCGGTGTCCGCTCCGAAAGAGGGTGAGGAAATCGCGCGGCACAAGGCGGAACTCCTGCGCCTGAAGTTTGACGAGCAAGCGCGGCATGAGCGACGCAAGGCGGCCGCCACCGTGCTGGAAGGACAAAGTGTGGCCGGTCTGCGCTCGTGGCGCGAGGTGGTGACGCCTCATCCTGACGTGGCGTCGGGGCGTTATCAGCAGGCTGAATTTGCCGCGGACCTCTGGCAGGTTTACAAAAAGCGAGCGACTTCCGAATACAACGACCCTATTGAGTTCTTCCGCAGGACTTTTCTGGCGGCAGGGTTGAAAGACTTGCTGGTTCGCGCTGTGCGCCGCCTCGCCGGCCAGGGTGCTGATCCAGTTGTGGAGTTGCAAACCAATTTCGGTGGCGGGAAGACGCATTCCATGCTCGCGCTTTACCACCTGTTTTCTGGACATCAGCAGAAGGATTTTCCCGGCCTGGAAACGGTGTTCGAGGAGGCGAAGTGCGAACTGGCCAAAGAGGTTCGCCGGGTGGTGATCGTGGGCAACAAGATTTCCCCCGGACAACCGGACAAGAAGGACGACGGCACCGTGGTGCGGACATTGTGGGGGGAACTGGCGTGGCAGCTTGGCGGCAAGGAAGGTTACGCGATGGTGAAAGAGGCCGACGAGACAGCCACCAATCCCGGCGATGTCATCGGCCGACTTCTGCGCAAGTATTCGCCATGTCTGGTGCTGATTGACGAATGGGTCGCCTATGCGCGGCAATTGCACGAGCAAAAGGATTTGCCCGGCGGCGATTTTGAAACGCACTTCACCTTTGCACAGACTTTGAGCGAGGAAACCAAATCCGCCCCACGCGCCATGCTCATCATCAGCGTGCCGGCTTCAAGCGACGCCGGGACGGCCTCGCCAAGCACGGGAATGCACGACGAAGAAGTGGGCGGCGCGCGCGGGAGGCAGGCGTTGGCCGCGCTTAAGAACGCCATTGGCCGTGTTGAAGCGTCCTGGCGGCCCGCAAACGCCGAAGAAAGTTTTGAAATCGTGCGGCGCCGGCTCTTCCAGCCGATCACTGATCCCGCCTTGTTCACGGCACGGGACAATGTCGCCAAGGCGTTCTGCGAATTGTATCGCACCCAACACCAGGAATTTCCGCCGGAGTGCCGCGAGGCCGACTACGAGCGCAAAATCAAGGCAGCCTACCCGATTCACCCGGAGATTTTTGACCGGTTGTATCAGGACTGGTCAGGTTTGGTGAAATTTCAGCGCACGCGCGGTGTTTTGCGCTTGATGGCCTCTGTCATCCATGCGCTGTGGGAACAAGGCGACGCAAGCCCGCTCATCCTGCCTGCGCATGTACCCTTGCTGGATCAGCGGGTCATTTCCGAGATCATTCATTTCCTGCCGGACGGGTGGGAATCCGTTTTGGAAAAGGACGTGGATGGCGAAAGTTCCCTTCCGTTAAAGCTGGACCGGGAAAAATCCGGCACCATCGGCCGTTACGCCGCCGCGAGAAAGGTTGCGCGCACGTTGTTCCTTGCTTCGGCTCCGACGCCAGGCGCCGCGAATCGTGGCGTTGAGGACCGGCGTATTAAACTTGGCTGCGTGCAGCCGGGTGAAAGCCCGAGCATTTTCGGCGATGCGTTGCGGCACCTGGCGCAGAGTGCCACGTATCTTTATCAGGACAACGCCCGCTACTGGTATTCAACACAGCCGACCGTGACCAAGCTCGCCGAGGACCGGGCGGAACAAATGAAACGTGATCCCGACTCGGTGGCTGAGGAAATCAAGCAGCGGGTGCTGGAGGATTTAAAAACCCGCGGGGATTTCCAGGCCATCCGGACGTTCCCAAAGAATAGCGGTGAAATTCCTGACGAAATGGAAACTCAGTTGGTGGTGTTGGGGATTGACTTCACCTATGCCAAAGAAGCCGGGAATTCCGCCCAAGCGCAAGCACAGGTGATACTGGATTCACGCGGCAACAGCCCAAGACTTTTCAAGAACGCGGTTGTGTTTCTCGCGGCCGACCGGACGCGGCTTGGCGAGTTGGAAGAAGCCGCGCGGCTCTTCCTCGCTTGGGATTCCATCGAAAACGACAAAGATGAATTGGGGTTGGACGGTTTTCAAGTGCGTCAGGTCGCGAACCAGAAAACAACCTGGAACACAGCCGTGAAAGGACGCATCGGCGAAACGTTTTGCTGGCTGCTGTTCCCGACACAGCCAACTTCGCAGTCCCCCGTCGAATGGCAGGCCGCAAAGTTGTCGGGCTCGGATCAGCTTGCCTTGCGCGCCTCCAAGAAGCTCAGGTCTGATACTCAAATGGCTTCTCAATATGCTCCGACGCTGGTGCGTCAAGACTTGGATAAAATTCCGCTCTGGCGTGGCGATCACGTTTCCGTGAAGCAATTGACTGAAGATTATGCGAAGTATCCCTATCTCCAGCGGTTGCGTGGTCCAGCCGTTCTAGTGGCCAGTCTCCAAGACGGCTTATCACGAATAACCTGGACGACCGAAACATTTGCCATCGCCGATTCATGGGATGAAAAGCGACAACGCTTCATCGGTCTGCGAGCGAATTGCAACGTCACATTGGACGCCGATTCGACCTCACTGCTGGTGAAACCTGAGGCGGCGCTTCGCCAGCTCGCAGCCGAACAAGCGGGCAGCGCTTCGTCCGCCGGATCGGTTGGAACCTCAAATGCCAGCACGACCACGCCGACCAAAGGCGGCGAAACCGCAACCAGCAAGTCTCCACAGCCTCCAAAACCGAAGCGATTTTATGGGACCGTGAAGCTTGATCCGGCACGGCTAAATCGCGACACGGCGCAGGTTTCCGCCGAGGTGGTTCAACATCTCATCAGCCTTCTGAACGCGGATGTCGAAGTCACGATGGAAATTCAGGCCCGCGTCGCCGATGGAGTTCCCGAAAATGTCGTTCGCACCGTCTCGGAAAATTGCAAGACGCTCAAATTCACGAATCAAGGTTTCGAGCAGGAATGAGACGGTTGGGTTCTGGCGCGATGGAAAAATCAAGCGGCGCGTCTTCCCGTCCTTTTTAGCGGTTTTGTTCTTCTTCAGGGGACAACAAAAAGCCGGGCAAATATTCGGGTTCGTCCCACGCCTTTGTCCATGTTTGCAGCATAGTAGGTTGGAGCGTGGCCTGAAAGTCAAAAGGCACCCTGAACCGGGCGCTTATGCGGACCAAATTATTATGCGGACTTGTGGCCGGAAGGGCGGGTTTTGCTGGGTTTTTGAGCGGGGCAAGTCCGCATAATAATTGATCGGCTGCACGGGGGTTCTGACACTGGGGTGATGAAAACTATCGCCTCAAAATCACCCCTCGACCGCTTGGTCGAGGACTATCTGCAATACCTAACCGACGTTGCGGGGCTCCAAGCGAGCACCGGTCAGAAGTGGACGTTCTTTGTTCGCTTGTTTTTGCATGCGCAGTTCAAGCCTAAAGCTCCGGAGCTGCCACTGCGTCAACTGGAACCCGGGATGCTGTTGAACTTTGTTCTGCAACAAGGTCGGCACTACCCACCCGGGCAGTTGCAGTCTTTGGCGTCGGCGCTGCGGTCGTTCTGTCGCTTTCTGTGCGTGACGGGACGTCATCCCCGCGACCTGAGCGCGGCGTTGCCGTCCATCTCGGGTCATCACCGGGAAGACCTGCCGATTTATTTGAGCCGCCCGCAACTCCAACAGTTGCTGGAAGTTTTTGACCGCCGCACCTTGTTGGGCAAACGCGATTACGCCATGGTTCTCTGTCTGGCGCGACTGGGATTGCGGGCCGGCGAACTCGCCCGCCTGAGCCCTGCTGATCTGGATTGGCGCCACGGTTGGTTGCGCTTGGCGGCCCCCAAGGGGCGGCGCGAGCGGCATCTGCCATTGCCAGAGGAAGTCGGCCGGGCGGTGGCGGCTTATTTGCGAACGGCCCCTCCCAGCGGAGCGATCCGGCGGGTCTTTCGCACGGCCTGCGGCCAGCGCCCGTTACGCGCCGCCTGGCTCTCCCAGCGCGTGGGCACCGCCCTGGCGCGCGCAGGCCTGAGGGCGCCAGGCAAAGGTGCGCATCTGTTGCGCCGGACTTTTGCCACGCATCTGGTCCAGCAGGGAGTCAGCCTCAAAGCCGTGGCCGATTTATTGGGCCACGCCAGCCTGAGCACGACCCAGGTCTATGCCAAAGTCAATCTGCCGATGTTGCGGGCCGTGGCTCAACCTTGGCCCGGGGAGGCGCGGCCATGAAGGCACGCTCTCTCAAAGCTGCGGTGGGCTTTTATTTGCAGAGTCGCCGTCGCTTGGGCTTTGCGCTCAAGTCAGAAGGCGCCCTGTTGGAAAACTTCGTCCGGCAGGCGCAGGAACTTCACCACTGTGGACCCTTGACCAGCCGGTTGGCGCTCGGCTGGGCGCAGTCGCCCCCGCCGGCCCACTCGCTGCGACGAGCCCGCCGCTTGGAAGCGGTGCGGCACTTCGCGCTCTTCTGGACCGCCTTTGATCCGCGCACCCAGGTTCCGCCAGCGGGTCTGTTTGGGCCGGCTTACCGGCGAGTTCCCGTGCATATCTACACGTCTGAAGAGATCACCGCCTTATTGGCGGCGGCACGACAACAGGCCCCGCAGCAGAGTCTTTATCCGCTGACCTTCAGCACGCTGCTGGGTTTGCTGGCCTGCACGGGATTGCGCATCTCGGAGGCCTTGCAGTTGGAGTTGGCCGATTGGGAACCCACGGAGGCGGTGCTGACGATCCGTCAGGCCAAGTTCGGCCAGTCCCGTTACGTGCCGCTGACCGCCAGTGCCGCCAGCGCCCTGAACACCTATCTGCGGGCTCGCACCAAGGCTTTTCCCAAGGCCAAAACCTCCGCGCTTTTCCTCGACCAGCAAGCCAGGCCGCTGGCGTATTGGCAAGCCGGCAAAACGTTCCGCGCACTGCGCCATCAATTGGGCTGGCAACAGCAGCAACCGCGTCCCCGTTTGCACGATCTGCGCCACACCTTCGCCGTCGAATGCCTGCTGGGCTGGTACCGCCAAGGCCAGGAGGAACTCAACGCCAAAATCCTCTCGCTGGCGGTCTATCTGGGCCATCGCAACATCCGCCACACCTATTGGTATTTGACCGCCGTGCCAGAGTTGCTCGCCCTGGGCAGTGCCCGCTGGGCCAAGGCTCTGGACGCTCACCCAGGAGCCGCCCATGAATAAACCCACACTCCCGCCCTTGGGTCCCTTGGTGCAAGACTTCTTCTGCCAGCGATTGCAGAGCCAGCAGCAAGTCAGTCCCCACACGGTCGCCAGCTATCGCGACACGCTGCGGCTGCTGCTGGCCTTCGTGGAACAAAAGAGCGGACAGCCTCCCAGCCAGCAGACCCTCTGGGACTGGAACGGCCAAACCATCCTGGGCTTCCTCGACCATTTGGAAAAGAAGCGCGGCTGCCAAGCCCGCACCCGCAATGTTCGTTTGGCCGCAGTACGCGCCTTTATGCGCTACGTATCCGGGCAGGCACCCGAGACGCTGGCCCTGGCCAGCCAGGTGCTGGCCATCCCGCTCAAGCGCTGCGACCGCCGGTTGGTCCAGCCACTATCGGCACCGGAGGTGGAAGCCATCCTGTCGGCGACCGATCCCGCCACCCCCGGCGGACAGCGCGACCACCTGCTGTTCAGCTTGCTTTACCACACGGGAGCCCGGGTCTCGGAAGCCTTGAAACTCCGCCTCCAAGACGTTCATTGGGGACCGCCCAACGTCGTGTGTTTCCATGGCAAGGGACGCAAAGAACGCACCGTTCCTCTCTTAAAGCCCCTGGCTAGAGAGTTGAAACGAGTGCTGGATCAAAGCCCTAAGGAACCCGGCGCCTTCATCTTTACGAACCGACTGGGCCAAACCCTCACGCGCTCGGGGGTCGAAAAACGCTTGAACCAAACCGTGCGGCGAGCCCTCCAACAGTGCCCTTCGCTCAAAGCGCGAACCGTCTCGCCCCACACTTTTCGCCATACCACGGCCATGCGCTTGTTGCAGGCCGATGTCGATATTATGGTCATCGCACTGTTGTTGGGCCATGCCTCGCCGACCACCACCCACCACTACATCGAACTGGACCTGCAGATGAAGGAACGCTCCCTGCGCAAACTCCAGTCGCCCAAAACCAAGGCCGTGCGCTTCAAACCAAGCGACCGCCTGTTGGAGTTCTTGGAACAGTTATAATATTATGCGGACTTGCCTCGCTCAAAAACCCAGCAAAACCCGCCCTTCCGGCCACAAGTCCGCATAATAATTTGGTCCGCATAAGCGCCCTTATGCGGAATTCCGCATAAAGGCGCATCTGGACACTGTTCTTAAACTGGTTGCCAAAGCTCATCCCAGTGATGATTGCGTCGGGCTTCATCCAAGGCACAGAGATGACGCAGGCCTTGTGAAGTCCAGAACTGGCCGGATCGTTTGAAACGGCACTGTTTTTGGCGGCAGGCGGACTCCACAGCTCCAGAACCAATCGGCCAGCCACGCCGGGCAATGGTCTGATAGTTCATGCGTCCCGCATGTGTGGCAAAGTAATTGCGCTCGCGCTCAATCACCTTTCCGGCGGCTCCGCGGCGCTTGGGGAGCCCTCGAATTTGAGCCAGCACCTGTTGTTCTTGGCCATGGCGCAATTGGTGCAAGCGCGGCTCGACCCATTGT
>Ga0316217_10006560_pt1 | contig 11459 bp, 4 predicted proteins | sample 1anoAmetaG_FD_203633 | JGI IMG/M metagenome (GOLD analysis project Ga0316217, IMG submission 203633) | Freshwater microbial communities from Trout Bog Lake, Wisconsin, USA - 1anoA | ecosystem: Environmental > Aquatic > Freshwater > Lake > Hypolimnion/Profundal zone | place: USA: Wisconsin... | reverse complement strand
CCGCAATCTGAAATTGAAAAGAGTTTCCCGTCTGCCACGACAAGCCCAACTGCGGCGGCGAAGCCACAACGGTCACGTTCACGTCGCGCGAAACCTGCGCGAGCGCGTTGCTGGCGGTCAGGCGCAGCCCATAACTTCCCGGCGCGCTGAACGTCGCCGTGATCGCGGGCTGGGCGGCGTTGGCAAAACTCATTGTGCCCGCGCCGCTGACCAAACTCCACGTCGCGCCCAAGGCGTTGCTGATGCCGGCGGAAAGTGATACTGGCACATTGGTCACGGCCAGCAGTGAATTGGAAACCGTGATGGCCGGCGCGAAGTTTCCGAGGAACGTCAGCATCAGTTGAGGTCGCTGCGATGCGGTCGCGTTGTCATCCGAGCAGATGCGGCTGATGTAATTATTCGCGCCCGCCTCCGTGGCGGGCGAGAGCATAAGCAGATTTAACGGCTGGCCCGCATTTAATGCCGTTTGTGCGAGCGCGACAAGATTTGAAGACGAGGGAAAAGTTTTTTGCGCATTTACGATCGTCGCGTCGTAGCCCGCCACGCTCGACAAAACATTCGTCGTGAAATCGCCGCCGGCGTTCGTCCAAAGGTCGCTCGTATTCGTGCCGCCGGTGCGCGAAAGCCACGTTGCGCCGGTGCCCGCGCCGTTAGTCACGCTGCTGCCATCGCCCGTGCCTTCCACCGGCGTGCCCAGCAGCGGACGCAATTCCAGGTTGCCCACGGAACCAATGCCGGCAGACGGATCGGTCCACAGATTCAACGCCAGCGATTGAATGACAGCGTTGATGCCCAGCGGTGAAAGGTCGAACGAGAAAATCGGCCGCAGCGCGCTGTTATCCCACCGGCCAACGATAATCTGATCGCGCGCGCCGGCGTTCCAAGTCGGATAATCGCCACGGATGAAGGTGCAGACGTGGCTGTAACCGTTGACGCCTTCGCGCAACGCGAGCGTAAGCGGCGCGTTCACGGCCACGCTGACCGGCGCGGTGTTGGTGCTGGTGCCGGCGGAGGCCTGACATTGCAAAACATAGCTGCCGGGCGCGGAAAATTTCACGGTGGTGTCGGCGTTCGTGGCATTGGCAAACGTCACCGTGCCGGGGCCGGAAAGTTGCGACCACAAAACGATGGGCGGGTAATTGGTGTCACTTGAGGAAACATTCGCCGTCACGCGCAGAGCCGCGTTCGTGTCCGCGAGCGTCACGCCGTTCGCGGGCGTGAGGATGCTGACGCTGCTCGTGGGGCCAAGCACAAAAAATCTGGCGTAGTCATATTGGGCCATCGCGGGAAGCTGCGAGTCGTCCACGTTCGTCGTGCCACCCAGCGGCGCGGCGACGGACGTGAGCCAGATATTCACGTCGGCGGGCGTGAAGTTTGAAGAAGCCACCGTCTGCTCCAACACGCCGTCAAAAAAGTATTTTACCGTCGCCGCCGTGTATTCGCAGCCGATGATATGAAAGTCCGCCGTCAGCGAAGGCGTGATGACGGTTTCGCCACCGAACGAAATATTCGGCAGCGGCAGATGGCGCCAATTGTTTATCCCATAGTTAGTCAGCGTAATGGAGTCATTTTCCAACGCGTCGAGCTCCACCTGCGCCGTGTCGTTCGAGGTTAGAATGTTTTTCATCATCCAGAACGAAGTGTGCCAGCCGCGTCCGGGCGGGACTTTCATCCGCGTTTCGTAGTAGCCGTAGCGGAACAATTTCGTGCTGATGAGGCCGCCGGCGGTGTAATTGTTCGTGCCGCCGGTTTCCTTTTTGAGCAGGCAGCAATAATAGCCGTTTGATTCCATGTTGTTTTGCGGCTGCTGCACGCTCCAGAGCCGGACGCCGGTGCGGAAAGTCCATTTGTTGGTGTTAATGGCGTTCGTGTTGAACTCGTCCGACCACGCCAGCACATAGCCGCTCAACGGCGTGCCAACATACGGCTGGGCATTCGGGTCGCTGGCCGGATCAATGTCCTGCGCCATCGCGGAATTCCGCGCTGCAATCAAACACAAGACCGCAAGTATTATTTGCGAGCCGCGAGCCGCTTTCAATTTGCCGGACATATTTTTGTGAAAAACAAATGGCGGAGACGCCAACCTAAAGCGCCTCCGCCATCCCATTACCACAACCCACGAGTTAAGCATTACTGCTTAACTCGGAAGAATACACTGCCTTGAGACGGGTCCACTGTCACCGTCACCGGCGAAGTCGCGCCGCCGGGATAGTCGCCCCAGTTGGTGCTCAAACCGGTGCTCAAGTTGTTTGTCTGTGATTGCAACTTGCCGCTGCCCGCCCAAGTGAATTGCAACTGATTGCCGCTGATGCTAGTGAAGTTCAGCGTCGGTGGCGTGGTCGGTGGAACCGTCAGCACCGAAATGCTGCCGTCCAAAGCTAAGTTGTTGGTGAAGGTCGTCCCGGCCGGCCCACTGATCGCAAACGCGCTGCCGTTTGTCAGCGCAGTGTTAAACAATTTAAAATAGTCGCCCACGACCAGCGCGTTGGCGCCAATGTTGGTCACCGTCAGTGTGCCGCTGCCGCCGTTGGTTAGCGCGCCGGTGACTTTGATCAAGTCATTGGACTGCACGAGCGACTTGTTTAACTTGAACAAGAGGTTGCCGTTGAGAGTAAGATTATTGTTGAAGGTCAGCGTGCCAATGGTTGCGCTGCCGGGGGCAACCGTGCCATTGGCGGTCACGGAACCATTAACCGTGCCGCTGCCGGCAAGTATCTGGCCGAGGCTGTTGGTAAACGTAATCCCGGTCACATCCAGTGTGGCGCCGCTGCCCACGGTAATGACGGAACTGTCCGCCAGCGTGGCGTTGCCGGTCAGGAAGAGCGAGCCACCGCTTACCGTGGTGCTGCCGGTGTAATAAGTGTTGCCCGACAGCGTCGTCTTTCCGGTGCCACTGTTGGTGATGGAACCGGTTCCGGAAATATCGCCGGTGATGCCGAACACGGTGCTATCCAGCAGCGTGGCCGGGCCGTTGAGCGTGACTGGGCCGGCCCATTGGTTTTGGCTGCCGCTGCCGGCATCCGGCATGACGGTGGCATTGGTGTTCAATACCAACGTCCAGCTTGGCGGAGCTGTGGACTGGTAAAATTCCAAGATGCCGTTGCTTTCGACCGTCAGCGTGTTGGCCGAGCCGGGCAGATACGCCGAGAGCTGGATGCCCAAGGTGCCGTTGACGATGTCAATGTTTCCGGGGTTAATTATGGTAGTCGCCACCAAGGCCACATAATTCGTGCCGGTCTTGGTCAGGTTAAATCCGTTCATGTTCAGTCCGTTGCCCGTGCCGCGCATATCCCAGCGCGTGAGGCCGCCGATGCTGGCGTTGTCCGCCAGCGCCATCTGCTGCACGGCGTTGATCTGGGTGTTGGCGCTGTTATTGACCACCGCGCCGTTGCCACCGACGCCCGCGCCGGAAACCGTCAGGACTTGCGCGCCCAAATTGAAACTGCCGGAGGCGATGGTGCCGCCCAAATCCAGCGTGCCGCCGTTGGTGATTGCCACCAGGCCGGTCACGGAACCCAGCGCGGTATTATTCTGCACGACGATGGTGCCGGCGCTGATGACGGTGCCGCCGGTGTAAGTGTTCGCGATGGTCAGTGTGACTTTGCCGGTGCCGGTTTTCAAAACCGGGGTGCTGCCGCTGATCGCGCCGCCGGAAACAACGTAGTTGTTGGCCGAGTTGCTAAAGGTCACGCTGCCCGGCGCCACGAGCGAGCCTTGAATAGTCACATTGGTTCCGAGGCCTGTGTCGTCAAACACCACATTGTCGCCGGTGTAAAAAATGTCCGGGTTGCCGGCATTGTTCCAGTTGGTCGTGGTGGCAACGTCCCAGAAGGTGGGATTCAAAGAGTTGTTGCCAGCCCAGGTGATGGTGGTGCTGCCGGTGGCGGCGGTGTAATGCAACTCCGTGTTTCCGTTCTGGAGCGAGAACGTGCCACCGCGCACGCCAAGGGAGTGAAAATTTGCCGCGCTGCCAGTGATGCCGCCCGAAGCCGTGAGAATCAGCACGTCAACACCCGGCGTTGGGGCCGAGGAGAAGCTGACGTTCAGCGGCGAGGCCGTGGCATTGAGCGACGCCACCGAATAAGTGGGCGACACGGCCGGATTCGCCACGAGGATGGAATTCGCATTCAAGGTCAACGCCCCGGACGTGGTGATTTGTCCACTCAAAGTCGCCCCGCCTTGCACCGTGATGGACGATGCCATCGAAGCGGCATTGGGAAGAATCAACTGGCCCTGGCTCACCGTGGTGTTGCCGCTGTAAGTCAGACTCGCGCTGGAAAGCGTCTGCGATCCGCTACCCTGCTTGACGAGCGCCAGTTGGCTAGTGCCATTGGCGTAACTGCTGCTGGATGAAAAGGAATTCGTGCCAGTGTTGATGGTTAAGGCGGCGGGGCTGGCTCCGTTGTTGATAATAGTTATTGGTCCGCTGACATTGTAATCACCGACGCCGCCAACGGTCTGGTTAAAGCTGTTTAAATCGAAGCTGCCGTATTCCATCATAAGTTCGTTGGTGGATATTCCGTTGTTCGCCCCCAAAACAACGCTACCACTAGGGTCGTAAACTATGGTGCTACCATAGCCACTGCCGGTGGCTGCCATGGTCAATACGCCGCTGGTGCCCGGACGGAGAAGCACTGAATAGCCCAAGCCGTTGTCCGACACAGGACCGGCAACCGTCAAATTGCCGCTGTCTTCCGTGCCGATGCGGCTCAAGTTCGCGGCGATCATCACCGGTCCGGCCCAGACGTTCGCTCCGCTCGCTGTTGCCGCGCCGCGCAATGCGCCGCGCGCGCCGCCGACGCCGGTGCCGGTTAGGATCACCGTCTCGTTTGTCACGCCAACGCCTGCGCCGCTCGCCGTGCCGATTTCCAAAGTGTTGGCCGGACCGTTGACTGTCGTGGTGCCGTTGGTGTCACCGAGGGCGCTGGAATTATTCACATAAAGAAACCCACCCGATGTGCCGCTACCACCGCTGATGGTAACGGGGCCGGAAAAATTATTACTCGTGCCGACGGTCAGCGTGCCGGTGCCCGTCATGGCAATGCCGTTGGTGCCGCCGATGTGACCGGTGCCGGTGAAATTGTAACTGCTCGAATTGACGCTCACTGTGGTTGAAGTAGGCTTGACTTGGGAATTGATGTTCACCGTGCCACTGGAAGTGTCGTTGAACGTGACAAGGTCACTAATGCCGGACGGATATTCAAGATAGGTGGCTGTGCCGCTGTTCCAATCGAGACCACCGTTGGTTTGCCAGATACCATCACCGCCAGACCAAACCAGATTTTGAATCGAGGCCGAGGTGATTTGCAGCACGATGCTGGAACCGGTGTCAATAATGTTCGCCGCTGCGCCGGTGGGCAAAGTGCCGACAACAAATGAGCCGCCGCCGGATTTGCTGCCATAGGTCAACAACGTCAGATTCGTGACTGGGAAACCGGTGCCGGAAATGTTGCAGGTCACCGAACCGCTCACCGCCAAATTAGTCACATAGTAAACCGTGTTCGTGTAGCTATTGACCGACCATGAGCCATAATTAAATCCCAAGTAGGCATTGGTAAGCGCGGCCGAGGCCATGAACCAGGGACTGTTCGTGAGCGCGGGATTGAAAGTGGCGCCACTGGCCAAAGTCAGCCCGCTGCTGGTCTGCGGAAAAGGCTCAACCAGTCCACCGCCATTGACCACGGTTGGACCGGTGTAAGTGGCCGCCGAAGAGAGCGTCAACGTGCCGCTGCCTTTCTTGGTCAGGCCGCCGTCCAGGGCCGCGTCGCCGGAAACCGTGGAGTGTAACAGCGGCTGCGCAATCGTTTGATTATAGCCGGCCGTGTCAATAACCGCTCCGCCGTTACGGACATTCGCCCGCGCCAGGACATTTGGAAAGAAAAGGGAGCTGGCATTGAACGGTTTTAATGTGCCACCGTCGAAATTGAAATAATTATAAGGGCTAGAGCTGGTCTTTTGGATGTTACTGACCGTAAGCGTGCCACCAGCCAACTCCACCGTGCCGCCAGAGGTTCCCGAGTTAACATTATAATAGGCCAATAAGGTAATCGTGGCGGTGCCATTGCTTATATTCAGAAATCCTGCCCCGCCGCCACCGGTTCCAAAAGCCAAGTTCGGACTGATGAAATTGCCGCCGTTAACAATCAGCGTCCCGGTATTATTATTGCCAATAACATCCTGCGCCGCCGTCCCCATCGTCGAAAAGGTTCCGCCGATTATATTCATCTGACCATTATTGGCGCTAGATGTGCTGGTGGCACTGCCAATCACTACACCACGGTTATTCGAACTCGCATAAACTGTCGTCCCTTGGGCAGCAGTGTAAACCAGCGGGCTATTGGCACCGCTGTTAACATTGAGCCGAGCGTTATAGGTTCCATTGGTCGGCCCCATGGTTGACGACGACCAATTGGCCACTGTTCCCCAGTTGGTAGAAGTAGTGCCATACCATTGGTAGGTGGTTTGTGCCTTTGCCTGGCCGATGGCCAGCGTCAAGCACAGCAGAACAAAACAACTTTGCGCAAGGATACGGGTATTTTGATAGATTTTCATGGTTTCTTAATGTTGATTGTTTAGAGGGTGTTCACTGATGAAGCTTTTCAATAAAGCGGTTCGTTTGGATGCTTTGATCTTGCTAGCTAAATTCTTATCGGTTTAATTTACTTTGCACAACAACTCACGCCATGCAGCAAATTGTGTAAGGCGGAACGGCTGGTGCTTACGGAAGACTGACACCATCCAACAAAACGGAATATAGCAGTTTGCGCATATTTTTTTAGAATTTGCGCAAACTGCACACGGTGGATAAAAACCATCTGGGCACGCGGGCATGGTTTTTATTCGCGGTGCCGGCCACCACCGCCCGCTAATTGGAACGGCATTGTTTTACTTGCCCCCGCATTTGGAGACAGACGGGACAGGCAAGGGTCAATGCACTTTCGATGCTGATTTAGAAAGCGTGCGCGTCCAGTTGGCAAAATCATATTCCAATTTTTCTCCGCCGATGGTGATGGTGAGATTCGGGCTGTTCGTTTGTTGGAACACCCACGGATTTTTCAATTCCGGCCACGCCGGATAATCCATGGCCACGCCATCCACTTTGGATTGGCCGGAGTAAATCGCCTTGTGCGGCAGCCACGTCAGGTCAAGTGTGTGGCCGGTGAGTGACATATAGCGCAAGCGCGGGTTCGCAGAATTCAAGCCGCTGGAATCCACTTTCGCTTTCGCAAGCACCGCTTCGGCGAAGCGATTCAGTTCTGCGTCCACGCCACCACCGGTGAACGGTTTCAATTCCGAAGTTTCCAGCACCCAGCCGTTCGTGCGCGCATCGCACCAGAGCAGATCGCAATCATCCATCGGTTTCTTGCCCCAGCTATGCCGCTGGACGGTGTAAAAGCCCATCAGCATCGAACCGTTGTGGCAGAAAATCCAGCCGTCGCGCTCGATGCGTTTCACGATCGCGCCATGAGTGGTAAATGGCGCGTAGAGTTTGAAGTAAGGAAAGTTAGCCGGCACGGCATACACGCCGATGAGCGTGCCTTCGTGCTGCAAATACTGGCTGAACGGATTTTCGCCGTAGCCGAGTTTGTTCGCGCGGTTTTCCTGCAAGCGGTAAGGTCGCGCCGGATTTTCCATGCACACGCAAAACGTCGAGGCCGGCTGGTCCGAAATCCATTTGAGCAGGTTGCGCCGGCCTTCCTTGTAAAGTCCCGAGGTCGGCGTTGGCGCGTGATCCCACTGGCTCGCGAGGCTGTAACTCGGCGTGTGAAAAGTCATGCGATGCACCTGCGCGTTGCCGGACGCCGGCACGGATGCGAGGTGCGTGAACGGCTGCGAGCGTTCCTGCGCCACGCGGATGATCGGCTCCGGCAATTCATAGCTGCCGCGCGGCGCCATCCAAAACCAGTCCGTGCCCGACACCGGACGATTCGCGCCAAAATAAATCCACGCCGTCGCCGCCGTGGAAGCCATCGAGTCCGGGCTGGTCTGGGTGGAATACCAATACTTCGCGCGCGACGCCGAACCGCCGTTGTAGCCTTGGTTCCAAGTGCAGGCGATGTCGAGAAACATCGCGTCGAGCGTGAGCGCGGCGCGCTTGCGCATCTCCGGATCGCGGGCGAATTCCGCGAGCATCTTCACCGCGTCCAGGTCCACCGCCAGATAAATCGGCGCGCCGAATTCGTCAAAGTTGCGGGGCAGATTTCGTCGAAGTAGCCGAACAATCTTTCGCGCGTGACCTGCTGGATTTCCGTGGCGTTCAAGTGATCAGCATCCACCAGTTCCGGCCATTCCTCGGCGGCGAGAAACCCAGCGCCGTCTTCCATCAGCCGGTAATTCATCGCCCCGTAGCCGCGCCAGACTTTGTGTGCGTAAAGCGCGCAGTAATCGCGAATCTTCAGCGCCGTGGATTTGGGGATTTTTTCTTTGCAGAGAAAATAGGTGTGGACCAGCACCACTTTGTCAAACGGGTCCAGATGCGGCGACTGGGTCGGATTGGCTTTCAAACTTTTTTGCGCGCCCTCCAACCGCGAACTCACCGCCGCATCCAGCTTGGTCAACGCGTAGTTCGTGTCCACGTTCAGCAACAGCCGCGCCGCGTAAGCCGAAGCCGCCGCCTTGGGATATAATTCGTCCTTTGGCTTCATATTGGCAGCGTAACGAACCAAGACCGCCGCGCGCTCGGCAGGTGTTTTGCCGTCGAGGCGATGTTCAACGGACGCCGTCTGCAATATGTTTGTCTCCGGTTGAACCTCTTCGGGTGTTGAGTCCTGCGCCTCGGCACACAGCTTCGACAACATGAGCGCCGGCACCACAAAGAGGTAAAATAGCTTTCCGGTCTTTGGGTTCATAAATGAATGTCCGGTTTTGCCTGCCCGCTGTATTGGTAATGAAACCAATCAAAATCCACATAGCCGGCATCCGCAAAATTGTTATAGCTAAACAACCCAACGCGGTCGCCACGATATGCCGCCCATTTCATCTGATACGGTTCGCCGACGGGTTCAAATAATTGGCCGTCGAGACTGCGCGAGAATTGGCAGACGCCGTCAAGTCCCCACGTCGAACGCAGCCAGACGCTTGAACCCGCGACCACCACGCCTTGCTCCATGGCTGAACCGTTGCGGTAAATAAAATGGCGCACGCCATTGGTCTGAATCACGCCGACGGCCGCACAACCGGCGGCTGACAAATGACACAGCCCCGCGCTCTGGCCGTCGGCCATGCTGGCGAGTTCCATTTTCACCGTGACAACATTTGTGCTGGTGCGGAACGGCCGTTGCGTCAGCACATTTCCGACTTTCAGCAAATCGTCGCCCCGTAGCGGGCGAAACGCGTGCAACCGCAGAAAACCCGGACGCTCGGTCAGCGACCATTTGTCGGCCCGTGGCTGATAATGCCATTCCCATTGCGGCGAAAGCGTGGGGGAAGAAAATTCATCATCCGTCTGCGGCGTGACGCGCGGAGAATTCTTCACCGGCTTGGCCGCCGACCAAACCATGTTGCCGATACCGTCCGCGCCGGGTTTGCCAATGACCGGCCAGCCGTCAATCCACGTCACCGGCAGCAAACTCGCGATGCGACCCGACCAATCACCGGAACCATGATGCGTGAAGAACCACCAGTCGCCCGACTCGCCCTGCACAAGGCCGCCCTGGTTGGGTTCCATGTCCACGCCCTTTTTCACATGGCAGATCTGGCGGTATTCGTATGGGCCGGCGATGTTGGTCGCGCGCCCCATCATCGGCACGCGGCCTTCAGCTTTGACCTCGCTGAAGTAGTGGTAGTAAAGGCCGTTCCACTTGATAAGTTTGTTGGCTTCGCTGCCGTTGGACTGGTGCAAAATCCTGTCTGAATCCGCGACCAGCGCCTTGCCATCGGGCGTGAGTTTCCATAGGTGGATGTTGTATTTCTTGCCGTTGGCCAGGTCTTTGACAAATTGCGAGCCGATGAAATAGCCCTGGCCGTCGTCGTCCCAAAACGGACAGCAATCATCCCAACCCTTCGCGCGCAGCACACACGTCAACGGCTCCCACGGCCCGGCGGCATTCGTGGCCGTGGTCATAAAATAACCCTCGTCCGGTGTGCCGAAATAGACCCGGAATATTCCGGCGTGAAACCGGATCGCGCCCGCCCAGATGCCCGTGCCGGAGCGGTTCATATGATCCCAATTCATCTCCGGCGAAATTTGCGTCACGTTCGCAACGGCGTGGCCGCAAACCGTCCAGTTCACCAAATCCACCGAATGTAAAATCACCACGCCCGGCGAATATTGAAACGTGGACGAAATCGCGTAGTAGTCCGCGCCGACGCGGATGCAATCAAGATCGCTGTAATCCGCCGGCAAAACCGGATTGCAATAATTGCCGTCGCCCTGGTCGCCCCACGCCTGCCAGCCTCCCCAAGCGGCGCATAATGGGCGCCAAGGAACAATAACAAGCATTGCGAACAAAATCAGTTTCCGAAAGCGTATCATCATTGAGAATTCTCCTTCACCGGAATCAACACCAGAAACGATTCTTTTGCCCCTTCCGGCAACGCCGCCAGTGAAAGAATTTCGGGGCGTTTGTCTTCAAACAGCAGCTTGGGCATTTCCAGTCGGTCGAATTTTTGTTCGGAGCCATCGTCCCAGCGGATAAAAAAATCCTTCACCAGCGCGTGCCGCGATGGTTTCCAAGTGCGGCCATCCGGCGATTCAAAAAGTAAAAGGCTGCGACCGAATTTCGTCAAGAACGGCGCGTCATGATCCTTCACGATGGCGTAATAACGTCCGTTTTGAATCCACTCGAAATGGTCATCAATGTGAAAATCAAACCGTTTTTTGACCTCGGGCATCAGCTTGTTTTTGTTCACCATCGGCTCGGGATAACGCACGAACGGACCGAGCGGGCTGTCCGAATCCGCGCCGAAATGAAACACGCCGCTGCCAAATCGCCCCAGACCTTCGCCAAGCGTTTTGTAATAGAGGCGGAAACCGCCGTCCGGTTTGATGACCAGATTCGGCACGTTGATAATCGTCTGGCCGAAATTCGTGCCGACATCCATCAGCGGCTTGTCAAAGCGCTGCCACGGCCCGCGCGGCGAATCCGCCACCGCCACGCCGATGCGCTGGTTGTTCCGGTGAATCCACCATTCATCCGAGGACATTGGAATCGCGCGCTCCGCCGCCCAGTTCGTCGTGCCGCGATTGCCGGTGTAATAAAGATAAAATTTCTCGCCGATGTGCACGACATCCGTGTTGAAGACCGAATGTCCATCCCAGAAATCTTGACCTCGAGTTGTCAGGGCGACGCCTTGAAATTCATAAGGTCCGGCGGCGTTCGTGGCCGTGGCCCAGGCTATTTCCGCGTGGGTGCACCATGCGTCGTAGCCGAGTTTTGTCAGCCAGCGTGAATAAAACAGATATAACTTTCCGTCGTTTCGATCCACGATGCACGGATCCCACAAGCACCATCCAGGCT
>Ga0316217_10006558_pt1 | contig 11461 bp, 8 predicted proteins | sample 1anoAmetaG_FD_203633 | JGI IMG/M metagenome (GOLD analysis project Ga0316217, IMG submission 203633) | Freshwater microbial communities from Trout Bog Lake, Wisconsin, USA - 1anoA | ecosystem: Environmental > Aquatic > Freshwater > Lake > Hypolimnion/Profundal zone | place: USA: Wisconsin... | reverse complement strand
TAAAAGACATTCACTACTGGCGGAATAGAGTATTCCTCGACATCCTTACTTATTTAGTGCCGGTAAGTGTTATCGCTTTTATTCCATGTATCGCCGTTTCCTTCCAAACGGGCCTTATTCCCGTGGCTGTAGTGGACATCTTCTTCTTCGCATCCCTGATAGCCATCTCATCAATAGCCGGTTTAACGATCCGGTTCAGAAAATTAATTTTTTTCATCATTTTTTACAGCGTTGCACTTGCACTGCTTTACTATGTAGACTCGCCTGCCCCGGGGCTGCTGATTTTGCTTACGCTTACAATTCTTATCTCAATTATCTTCTCACCATCGGCGGGTTATTGGACAGTGGGTTTAAATACGCTTGTATGTCTGATATTTGGATTACCGATATATTTAAAAGCTAACGGGCCAGCGCTGCAGAACTACAATATGTTGTCGTGGATTGCACTTGCATCCAATCTGGTGGTGCTAAGCTTTACATGTGCACACAGCATAAAACTTCTGCTCAGCGGTCTGGAAACCACCATAGGCGAAAGTGTAACCCGGCAGCACAAACTAAACAAAGCAAACAGACTATACGCTTTTATAAGCGCAGTGAATCAAAGTATTGTTCAGATAAACGATAAACAGGCACTGCTGGATAATATTTGCGGCATTGCATTGCAGACAGGCAAATTTAAAACTGCATGGATAGGCCTTGTAGACGCCGACCGAAAGCTTAACATAGCCAGCATACATGGAACCAAATCCGGAATTGAGCGGGTAACAAAACACTCAGGTATTTACGTTGATGACCCGCTGATAAAAAACCTGAGTACCGGAAAAGTGTTGCATACCGGAAAATACATCATCAATAACGATATGCAAAACGACCCGGCATACCAGGCCTGGAAAGAAGAGTTTATAAAGGATGATATTAAAGCAAGCATATGCTTGCCCATATTTATGTCTGAAAAAGTAGTAGGCGTATTCAGCCTGCAAACCGGACATGACGACTTTTTTGACGCTCAGGAAATAGAATTACTTACGGAGGCTGCTGGTGATATCTCCTTTGCTCTTGAAAATTTTGAAAAGGAGAGCTTGCGCCGCAAAGCCGAAGCCACCATTATAAAGGAAGAAGCCCGGCTTAAACAAGCACAGAGCATAGCCCATATCGGCCATTGGGAATTCGATTTTATTGCCAAAACTGCCCTTTGGTCGGATGAAGCCTGCAGAATATACGGATTTGAACAAGGAGATAATATTCACTCTTTCGATACATGGGCATCATTCCTGCATCCCGAAGATGCAGATGCCATATTAAAAAAGGCAGCAGCGAATTGGGAGACCATGACCGATTACACACTTGATTACCGCATTATCAGAAGAAACGGCACTATTGCCTTTATACATACGCAGGCAAAATTTGAATTTGATTTAAACGGTAATACTGTAATGATTTACGGAGTATTACAGGATGTTACAGCCCATAAAATATCGCAGCAAAATCTGGAAACCAGCGAAAAGCGTTTCCGTGAATTTTTCGAGAATGCACCTGAAGCCATTACCATTATTGATGTTAACACTAAATACTTTATAGAGTTTAACCAGAATGCGTTAAAGCTACTCAAACTTACAGACCAGGAGCTGAAAACAAAAGGGCCGGTTACCATCAGCCCCGAATATCAGCCGGACGGAAGGCTTTCAAAAGAAAAAGCAAGGGAACTTATCAGTGCCGCTATGGATGGAGCCAAGCCGGTTTTCGAATGGCTTGTTTGTAACGGCGAGGGAAAAGAAATAATGTGCGAGGTACGACTTTCGGCCCTGTCGAATAATAACAAACCACAACTGCTTGCCACATTTGTTGATATCAGCGAAAGGAAAAAAACTGAGCAGCAACAGGCGCTGTTTGTTTCGATAGTAAATTCATCTGACGATGCTATTATCAGTAAAGAACCGGATGGCACTATTACCGGTTGGAACCACGGCGCCGAAAAGGTGTTGGGTTATTCGTCGGAAGAAGTTGTGGGGAAAAATATTTCATTACTTATTCCACCCGGATTAATGGAGGAAGAAAAAGGCATTCAGGAAAAAATACGCAAAAGCGAATCGGTTGCCCATTATGAAACCCAACGGGTAAAAAAGAATGGTGAGCTTATTTATGTTTCGCTTACAGTATCGCCTATCAAAGATGCATCAGGTAAGATCATCGGAGCCTCGAAGATATTGCGCGATATGACGGATAGAAAAGAAGCAGAAAACCTGATCAAAGAATTAAATGAAAACCTGGAAGTGCGGGTTCAGGAACGCACTGCCGAACTAAGCGAGGCCAACAAGGCGCTGGAGGCGTTTTCGAGCACCGTATCACACGATTTACGGGCACCTGTAAGGGCTATAAACAGTTTTGTTAAGATAATAAAGGTTGAACATGGCGCATCTTTAAACCCCGACCTGGCAGAATTATTCAGGTTTATTGAAGATAGCGGAAAGCGCATGAGCGCTATTATTGACGACCTGCTTAAACTGGCCAAATACGGCAAAGAGAAGCTAAAGCTTGAACCGGTAGACATGACAGCGCTGGTAAGCGGTGTATGGGCCAATATAAGCCGCACCACGCAACATAAGGCCATGCTAAAACTGGCAGAACTACCGGAAGTGATAGTAGATATGTCGATGATGCAGCAGGTAGTGGTAAATTTACTGACCAATGCGATCAAATATTCATCGAAAAAGGATAACCCGGTAATTACCATCTGGTGTGAACAAGGCACCGGGAGCAACACCTTCTATTTTCAGGATAATGGTGCCGGCTTTGATATGGAACATTACGAAAAGCTGTTCGGTGCCTTTCAGCGGTTGCATACAGCCCAGGAGTTTGAAGGCACCGGAGTGGGCCTGGCCCTGGTAAAAAGAATTATAGAGAAACACGGTGGAACCATAGCCGCAACAGCCAAAGAAGGCGAGGGGGCTACTTTCTACTTCACCTTACCGGCTAAGCGTTAAATAATATTTCACAGAAACAAAAAAGGCAATCTTTTCAAATTGCCTTTTTTGTTTCTGTAAGGGTAAAACTACTTCTTCTTAAAAGTACGAACGTAGTTAATGATGTTCCAAACATCGTTATCCTCAGTTATCTTTTTAGCGAACGAAGGCATTTCATCGCGGCCCTTCAGGATCTTATAAAACATAGATCCATCGCTTTGGCCTTGAAATTTAGCCTGGGTAAAATCTGCCAGTTCTGATTTAAGCTCGGCAGCTTTAGGTCCATCGCCTTCCCCTGCTTTGCCGTGGCAAGATTTACAATGTTTAGCATACAAGGCAGCGCCGGCATCCTGGCTGACTTTATCAGCCTTTACAGGGTTTTTTACTTTTTGGTCGGTATCGGGCACTTTCCATTCGCCACCCGGGTAGGTGAATGCCACCATACCCAATACCATAGCACCTAACACAGGCACTGCAATCAGTTTCATTGAGTTTTTCATGATTTGTTATTTGGTTATATTTTATAATGATTTATATAATTATTATATTTATATCTAACGTTTAACTACTTAGCTGAGTTGCTGATCTTTTTTATCCGGTATAATTCATACATCACAAAAAACAGGTAACCCCATATGGTAAACAACATCGCATTGATGGCCACCACCATAAACCAGGGCGCGTTATTACGTGCGCCGATAAGTGAGCGGTGGCCGATGGGGTTTTCATTGGCCTCCAGATGCCTGCCCCAGGTTACATCCTTTTCATAGATCACCGAGCCGTAGTTATCATCTTCATCCAGTTTTACTATCACGGTTACAGCTCCGGCCGCATCGCCCGGTATATCATTCGGAAATGCGATTGATACATAACCGGCACTATCAGTATAATGCAGGTCCTCTCCTACCGGTAGTGAGCACAGGCTGCGCTTCACAAAACATTTAAGTGGCATCTTTACACCGGGTATCAGTTTTCCTGCCCTTTCGTCGTAAACATTTAAAGTGGCCTGCACAAATCTTTCAGTATCGCTTTGCTGTTTAAAGTTTACAGCAATAGTTGCCTCCATAGCACTTACATCCGCTTCCTGCGATTTGTATTTTTCATTATTCTCTATTTTACCGTAAAAATGAAAATGCCCGGTAGAGTCTTTGAATTTTGCTACATCTGCCGTTCTAACTACCAGGTTTGCCATGCCCATCTCGTCTGTAGGTACTTTCTTAAATAATTTTTCGTAATCCGCATCAGTATAAAACCCCAGGTTAATGCCGGTACAGTGTTCTACCTCTTTACCTTTCTTTACAAAGGCATGTGCTTTTATTTCATAGGTGCCGTCCATGTGCTTGATATAATTAAGGCGCAATTTTGCAGCTGCCTTTTCCTGTGCATGCAAGCCATTGGCGGCAACCAGAACCGGCACCATCAGCAACATCAACCTTACATATATACTTTTCAATGTTTTCATGTTACTTATTTTTTCGGTTTTACAGCTATTGGGTTCATGTGTTCATGGTTAAGGCCTTCTTCCTCAGCAATTTCCCACATGCTTATAAATGGCAGATAACGGAACAGAATAGTTATAACCAGTAAAGACCCTGCCAGAGAAGCTGCAGTAATAGACCATTCGTGCCATGTAGGAAAATAACTTATTACCTTAGGCACCCCGTTTTGTTCAATAGCCGGCAAATACGGGTGAAACAAAGTAGGTATAACTATCAGGTACCGTTTAAACCAGGCCCCTATTATAGTCATAACCGCCACAATAAATAATGGTAGCGGCTTGCGGCCATTTTTAAACAACATAACTATTACGGGAATTATTACGCCAAATATCTGCACGCCCCAAAACATAGGGGCAAAGTGCCCGATAAACAAATCCTGTATCAGCGCTTTTTCTCCACCCATCATTTTAAACGCCGGGGTCAGATATTCATTTATTGTAAAATAAGTATATACCAGCGATAACATCACCAGCAATTTTCCCATCTTATCAAAAATATCATCCGTAAGATATTTTTCGAGGTTATAATTTCTGCGTGCAACATACATCAGCGCAATAACGCCTGCGGCACCAACTACAAATGCACCAGCCACAAAGTAAGGTCCGAAATTAGTACTGTTCCATCCTCCCCTTAAAGTGCTGGCAAACAACCAGCTGGTAACCGTGTGTATACCCAATGCCACCGGTATTATAATAACGGCTAGCATATTAACCGATTTGTGTAATATACGGTATTGTTCTTCAGAACCTATCCAGCCCAGCGATAGTATCTTGTAGAGCTGATGTTGCCATTTGGGCAGGCCCTTCATTTTATCGCGTAGCAGCGCCAGATCGGGCAGCAACGGAATATAAAGTAAAAGAATGCTTATTACCAGATAGGTACTAACCACCAGCACATCCCAAACAATAGGCGATTGTATACGACCATATATAAGGATATTGGTTATGCGGTCAGGCCGCCCCATATCTACGATAATGATTAGCCCGGCAAACATGATATTGGCCACCGCAATGATTTCAGCGATCCTTGTCAGCGGTATACTCCATTTGGCATTGCTTAACTTCAAAATCGCACTGATAAGAGACCCCACCAGGCTTATTGCCACAAAAAATACGAAGTTAGAAATGTAAATTCCCCAGCTTACGTAATTGCTCATACCTGTAACGCTAAGGCCGTACTTTAATTGAAAAATATAAGATACAACTCCATTCAGAATAAGGAGGCACAATACGCCGGTCCATATCTGTCCTGCGCGGCCGAATTTCCTAGGCTGCAGGTCTATGGTTAATTGTTCAATTGTTGTAGCAGATTCCATTGTTTAAAGTTTAATGATGATTCATGTCTCCCATCTTGTCATCCTTTGTTTTTGGAGGCTCCTCAAAAGGAACCAGCCTGTTAACTGCAGGCAGATAATATACACTTGGCTCAGTGCCCAATTCCTCCATATACCGGTAGCCGCCTTTATCCTTTAATAGTTGCGACAAGCGAAAAGTTTCACCACCGTTGGTAACAGTATCTTCATTCTTATCACCAAAGAAATATACACCATTCGGACAGGCTTCAACACAATGAGGCAGCATGCCCTGGCGTAACATATCCGGACAGAAATCGCATTTTTCAACTGTACCCATTTTTCTTGGAAATCCCTTTTCAGGATCATAGGCTTCGGTCTCTACCTGGTCGTTGGTTGTAGGCGCGCCCCAGTTAAATACGCGGGTTGAATATGGACAGGCTGCCATACAAAAACGACAGCCAATACATCTTTCATTATCTATCAGCACTATACCATCTTCTCGTTTAAAAGTTGCATCAACAGGGCAAACAGCCACGCAAACAGGATTATCGCAATGAAAACAGGTTTTAGGCATCCAGTATGGTGAGGTAGCCGGTGCGTCCTGCATTTCATAAACATTCAGCCATTGCCTGTCGCCAGGTATATGGTGGTGTTTATTGCATGATTTCTGACATGCTAACGCATGCTTGCATCTGGCCAGATCAATGACCATAACCCACTTGCGCCCTTTAATACCTTGCCTTGCACGCAAGCGGTTAAAGCTCACCTCTTCTCTCTTTTTACTGGTGTCAGCAAGTTTAATACTGGCCTTTTCTACATCTACCAGTTTACCATCAGCAGTAAGTACTCTTACAGTTTCTCCTTTACCGGCCGCATCTACCAGGTTAAAAGTGCCAGCACTGATAGCTGCAAGGGTAGAAGTGGCTACGCCAAACTTTAAGAAGTCTTTTCTGGAAAATTTATCTGGTTCCATAACATTTATTTTTTATTGCATTGGGGAGACAATTCTTTTCACTACACATCATCGGATAGAGGGGTTTAAATTTCCTGTTTAACTTAACTGAGCTCATTTGTTTTTTCTTCAAAAAAAGGAGTAGGGCCGGCTAAAAGCCGGCCTTTACTCCAGCAAAGACATATTTATAAGAACCACAGCCTTGACATGTTGAAGCCTAGGCAGAACTGGCCCTTTTGATAATCATTCTGGTTATAGAAATTATTGACCTGAGGTATAATAGAACCGTAGTTACTGAATGTGATCTGAAAATCGTGGTTACCGGTTGAGAACTCAACACCTATACCCAGGTTAGGGTGGGGGTTGTTGGTAGGGTGTTGGGTAAGTGGTTGGTCATAATCAAGCAGGAGGCCTATTTTGTCGTTAAATTTATAACGGCCCAGTGCAGCAATTGCAAAATGCTGGTTCTTCATTTCAGGACTAACACCGCCTTCGGCATTGATATATCCCGGAACATTATTGAAGTAAGAAAGATCGGCAGATATCTGGATAGATAAGTGCTTGTTAAACTTGCGGGCAATCATGATATCACCGAAGTAGGACATACGGTCAACGCCACGTACAAAGTTCTCTTTGTTACGGGTATCAACGGCTGCGTTACCAAATACGGTGATACTAAAAGGCCAGATACCTTTTCCGGCTTCTGATTGCTTCATCAAAGCATATTTGCCATCAAAATCCCAGGTAAGGTTGTATTTATTGAAACCGAAACCCAACTGCAGATTTGTGCATGGGGTATAGTTCATTCCCACCCGGATGTTGGCCGCACTGAAAATACCCAGAAAATCTTTGTAACCATTGGTTACCACACCAAAGCGGTGTTGTAACTCAAATTCGAAAGCCTGCGCTCTTGGCACCATAACTGACTGGTTGTCCAAGATCAGGTTATCGTCAAAAGTGTATTTAACCGGCTTCATAGCCTTGAATTTCTCCATCAGCTTGCCCTGATGCTTCTCTGTAGTTGCGGTTGAATCGGCCGGTGCGCCGCCTGCCATCAGTCTGCTTGTAGTGCAAAACCCCAGCAGTAACAACACCACCGGCAGGAAAGCCGACCCATTTTTTATTTTTAAGTTTTTCATATTTATATTTTTAAATTATTACTTACCTAATTGTTTTTAGCACCTTGTGTAATCCAGGCCAGCACATAACCATTAATGTTACCCGGGTTAGAGGCTGCATTCATTGGCATGGCCGGTGTTTTGACACCCATCAGATACTGGTAAAGTATGCTGTTTGCGGGGTCGTTGGTACTAATTAAACCCATACTGTTTAATTGGTCGTATGCTGTGCCTGCTTCCAGATCGGGAGCAATACTTCCCTTTACATGGCAACCGCTTTTAGCGCAGTTAGAGGTAAACAGGGGTACCAGATCAGTAGAAAGGCTTACGGTCTTTGTTACCAGAACCGAATTGCCTACAACTACCGTATCATCCTTTGCGCATCCTGACAGTGCCATTAAGGCAACTGCTATCGCCGCCCATGCTATCATTAATATTTCTTTCTGTTTTCGCATCACCTGAAATTTAATTGTGATCAAATATTGTTCAGCGCTTTTTACTTCTTAAAAGTCAAAGTAAGCCCTGAGGTGATAGCATGTTGGTTATCGGCAGCATTAATTGAACCTGTAGCCTGAAACATGACACCAATACCGAATTGCTGATCGGTAAGCGGAGAAAAGTCAACATCCTGCTCAAGCACGTCTGAAGTTTTCAGTGCGCGTTTAAGCATCATTTGCCATCCTGAACCTGTCCATACAGCATTTGCGGTTACATCACCTTCTCCACCGGTATATGGAGCGACTATCTTACCCGGGATCCATGTTGTTTGATCGCCATTGCCGATACCTGTTCCTACCATTTGGTAAGTAGTGTTCGCATTAGGGTCTATTGTTGCGCCGGTGCTAAGTGTCAATACGCCGTTGCTGTCCACTGCCACAACCTTTACTGCTGAGCTAAGCGTATCGCTTGGTATAAGCGCGGCATTAGTATAAGAGTCGCTTACTTTAACCCACATAGGCACAGTCATGTGTTTTGATGTTCCTGTTACAGTTAAAGTTTGTTTGTTACTGATACCGCCGGTACCGTTGGTAGAGGTGTTAGAAGAATATGTCGGAGGGTTAGCACCGTTAGAAACTGTCTGATCGGCATGTATTCCGCCGCCGCCCATAACGCCGCCATCATAGTCAATATAGTAGTCAATCGCCTGAGCAGCACTCATAACCTGATACATTCTTGCTCTCCAGCAATCCAGCTTCTCGTTAGGACCATTGGTATGCATGGTGTTACCGGTTTGAGAACTGATAATACCCGTAGGGGTATCAACTACCATGGTAGTTACACCCTGGTGGCAGGCCCCAAAACAGCCCTGAGATTTGAAATCGGCACATGAACCGTTGATGTTCCACAGAAACGTAAACTGGTCAGATACAAAACTCTGCTGTGTAATTTCGCCATTCACATCATAAGTAATGGCCGCACCACCTTGTGCCCATGTTTTTTTTGCAGGGTTAAAATACCAAGGAGAACTTTCCATGTTTGGCTGAGCGGCCTTCCAGCTGATTAAAAAATAAATGTTATTGGCATCATACATTGATTGCAGTGTAACCGTTGTACTGTTGCCGATATAACCGACAAAAGAATTGCTGTTGCCCTCTACATCGGGTACGGTAGAGGTTACATTTAATACCGGTGCGTTTTTCCATAAATTGGCATCGGCACCGGCCCAAGCTGTGCCTGCTGCCGCAAATACCGGAGGAGCTGATGTTTTGATAGATGTAAGGGTTGTTCCGTTTGTGGGAGCCAGGTTCAATACCTGGTCGTGCCTTGTGCAATTATAAAGGCCGAAGGTTAAAGCAAGCAGAAGAAGAACCAGTGCATGTTTTCTTTTAAGCTTTTTCATATAGGTAAGTTTTGTTTAGGTTGAAAATATTTGCTTCACAAGTGTATTTATGATCCACTTTGTTTTACGATGTAAATTGACTCGATAACCGGCTAATAATCACTGACAATGGTCAGGCTAACGGCTGTTATCTATTAGGGTTTTAGCTGCTTCTGAGGGGACATGTCATGTATCACAATACAATTACTTTCTTACTTATGCCGGGTTCAGGAAATTTATCCAGCTAAATAAGCAACGTAACAGATTATAAAAGGGTAACGAATGAAGGTTGCACGGATATCTGTTTCAACAAATAAAGCCATCCAGTGCAATTCACTTTCGAGCTGAAACAAAATCATGCATGTCGTGACATTAAATACTTCCGGTTAACGGGCGCAATTTAACTTTGACAATAAAGGACTTATTTGTACCGCAGTACACATGTTCGGTAGTTGAACAGAATGAGGAATAGTGGCGTCAAAGCTATCCCTTCAAAAGAGTAGTAATACCGGAAATAGCAATTTGCAGGCCAACGCAAAAAATAAGAAAGGCGCTGATCCGGTTAATGATCTCCTCACCTTTTGAGCCTACAAAACTGATAATGGTTTTTGTATTGAGGTAAAATATATAAATGAGCATGCACATAAACACAATTGCCAGTAATATGGCCCCGGTATTGATCAGGTACTGGATTATGTTAGCCCGGGCACTATGAGCGCTTAATGTAAACAAAACGGATATAGTACCGGCGCCGGTAGTTACCGGAAAAGTAACAGGGTAAAATAGTTTATCCTGCACATAAACATAACTGCCCAGTTTATCAGCTTCCTCTGCCTTTTCATCAACGGCATCATCTTTCTTATCAGAGGAGAGGAACTCCCACCCTATTTTACAAATCATTATCCCTCCGGCCAATTGAACAACCGGAACTGATATGCCAAAAAGTTTAAGTATCCAATGGCCTGCAAAAAGCGATATTGTGCAAATGAAAAAGGCATACAAAGTAATTTTCTGAACTGCCGCTTTCTTTTCAGCACCATTCAGCCGCAACAGATAGGGGCTTACCATAAAAGCTGAACCAAATGGATTGATTACCGGAAACAAGGCTATAATGCCTATAAAAAGCAAATGAATAAAGGAATGCAGGTTATCGTTCATCGCTTAAAAATAATGTAATTCTCAAACTGCGCTGTAACCTTTGCCAAGGCAAAATCGCCATATTTAAAACCCGGGCCTGTAAAATTCTGGCACAAAATTATGCGCTTCAGGCAATTACATTATTTTTGGTAACATACTCTTTAAAACCCAAACCAGCGGAGCCCTTCCGTTTTTATTGTAAGTAACTATATGCAAATTACCATTGTAACCGTTGGTACGCGTGGCGATGTTGAGCCTTTTGTGGCCTTAGGCATAGGGCTGCAAAAAGCTGGTCATGTTGTAAAAATTGCCACGCATGAAATGTTCAAAGACTTTGTAACTGAAAACGGCCTCGGTTTTGCGCTGGTTTCAGGTAATGTTCAGGAGGCCATAAACTCTACCGAAGCACGCGAAGCCCTGGAAGGCAGTAAAACATCCTTTTCGTTTTTATGGCAGGTGCGCAGCAAAGCGGCTCCGCTGGTACTTACCGCTGTTAAGGAGCTTTCAGAAGCCTGCAAAGGCGCCGACCATTTAATGTGCACCCCCTTAACGCTACATATCACATTTTTTCTGGCGAAAGAATTTTCAATACCTATATCCGTTGGTTGTGTAAACCCTGCGGGCCCTACACGTTATTTTCATAACGTGGTTGTTCCGCCGCCAAAAGAATGGTGGCCGGGTA
>Ga0316217_10006557_pt1 | contig 11462 bp, 13 predicted proteins | sample 1anoAmetaG_FD_203633 | JGI IMG/M metagenome (GOLD analysis project Ga0316217, IMG submission 203633) | Freshwater microbial communities from Trout Bog Lake, Wisconsin, USA - 1anoA | ecosystem: Environmental > Aquatic > Freshwater > Lake > Hypolimnion/Profundal zone | place: USA: Wisconsin... | reverse complement strand
ACCGGCAGGGTGAGCGTGCCCCACCCGGTCAACGGAGTGCTCTATCTGCGCCTGCGCGACGATCCTTCGACGGTGCAGACGCTCACCCTGCCGGTTGCGCTCGCCGCCACGGCAGGGCAGCAGGCGACGGCGTCGCAGATTGCCTTGCCGGTTGCACCGCCGCCTTCGCCCGAACCACCGGCTGCGGTGGATACTCCGGCTGCGCCGCCGGTAAAGACCGGGCCATAGAAATCGCGGCCGGCAACGGGCGTGCGGCGGAGGCTTGCAATTGAAGATATGGGAGCTTTCAGGAGAAACAACTTTGCCCCGGCGGGCGGGCTGCTCGCCGGGGTGATTCGAATCTTTCTACGCCGCAGGCCGCCGAGGCGGGATGCGGGCGGCCGAACTAATTGAAATAGGCTTGGTTCTTCTCGGCGAAGTGGGCCTTGTCGGCGGGCAGTTCGTCGATCGGGAAAATGGCGTCAAACGCGCAGATCGAGACACAGCTGCCGCAGTCGATGCACTCGTCGGGGTTGATGTAGACCTGGGAAACCGTAGCCGCCTTGGCGTCGTCCGCCGTGGGGGCGATGGCAGCAGTGGCACACTCCGCAACGCAGGCGAAGTCTTTGGTGCAGGCATCGGTAACAACGTAAGCCATGGAAACACTCCTCATTTGGATGCGCGCTCTGACGTGTCCTGCGCCATCCTCTCCAGCCTAGCGATCTATCGGCATCTGCCTCGGTGACTCGAATCACAGCGCGAGAGGTATCCCTTATTGCGGTACGCGGCGCGGCGAAACCGGCGGCGGGGAGTTCTCAGTTTGGTTCAGCCCGAATCTCAACTTAGCCGTAACCGTCCCTTGACGAAACTGGGAACCGACTCCTTGACCATGGGAGCATGAACTCTGTCAGCCGCACATCTCCCTTTGCGCAGGCTCTTGGCTTCTGGAACTGGAAATGCGCCTTGCTCAGCGCGAGCGCACGATCCGCGGTGTATCTGGCGGCGATGGCGCGCACCGGCCTGCGGGGCGGGCTCTCGAATGTCTTGGTGGAAATGGCCTACGTGACCCTGACCGCCGGCCTGTACGCGGGGTTGCAGCAAAAAGCGCTAGATTTTCGCAACCGCTTGGTGGGCAACCTGGCTATTGTTCCCGGCGTACCCGGCCTGGCCCAGGCATTGGACTGGCTGATCCATCGCGCCGCCGGGGCCGCCGCGCCGGCAAGGGCCACGCTCGCCGTCTGCGTCTTTGCAGCCCTCTCGGCTCTCTTTCACCTTTACGTCATGCGCCGGGGCGTCTTTCTCACCGGCCGCGGCGGAGGGTCGCTGGGGGAGGACTTTCGCCGCATTCCCCGGCTTGCCGCGGGATTCGTGCTCAGCTCGGCGGTGTTTCTGGGCGCCTTGCCCGCCCGGCTGGCGCGCACCGCCGACGCCGCGGCCAGCGCGGAACTGGCCGCGTAGCGAGTGTCAACTTCCATGACGCGCTCGACCAAGGGGGCGCCTTCCAGCCGTGGCGCAGCTCAGAACTGCTGCAACGCACGGGTGAGCAGCGCGTTGCCTGGCAGGATCGCCAGCCCTTGGAGCAGGCACGTGCGGCCCTCGCTCAGGCGGCCGGATGCGCCCAGCGCGGCGGCTTTCGCGGCATAGGCTCCGGCGGTGGCGGGGTCGAAGCGGATCGCCCGATCGGCGGCCTCGACGGCCTCGTCGAAGCGCTGCAACTGGGTGAGCACGGTGGCGCGGTTGCTCCAGCCCTTGGCATAGCGGGGATTGATTTCTACGGAGCGGGTGGCGCACACGAGCGCTTCCTCCAGGTCCCCGGTGCGCCGCAGCGCGATGGCCAGGTTGTTCCAGGCGATGACGGCCAGCGGATTGTCTTCGACGATCCTGCGGCAGAGGCGAACGGCCTCGGGAATTCGGCCAAACTCAATGAGCAGGTGAGAGACGCCTTCCAGATGGCGCGGTTCGAGGTTGCGCAGGCCCAGGTCGAGCCAGGTCTGCGCGGTGGCGGGATCGAGGGCCAGGGCAGCGTAGCGGGCGCTGTTGACGATGGCCATAGGGTTCGAACGGTCGAGGAAGTAGGCCTCCTCCAACTGGCGCAACGCGTCGCGGTAATTTCCCTGCTCGCCTAGGGCGTTCCCCAGGGCGACAAAGGCGTCGGCGCGGCGCGGGGCAAGATGCAGGGCTTCGCGCGCGGTGCGTTCCGCCTCGGGGAATTGGCGAAGGAGATTGTAGGTGCGGGACTGGTTGATCAAGCCAGCCACCAGATGCGGACCCGCGGGCTGCGGGGACGGGAGTGGGTCGGCTAGCGGCTCCAATGCCTTCCGCACGGCGGTGAAGTCCTGGGGACGGCGGTCCTGGCGCTTTTCCAGGCATTGGAGGATCAGCCGCGCCATGGCGTCGGGAATCCGCGCGTTCAACTGGCGGGGATCGGGCGGCGTGGCGGTCAGATGGTCGTGGCGGTAGCCCGCCATGCTGTCTTGCGCGTGGTCGGGAAACGGCCGCTGGCCGGTGGCCAGTTCGAAGAGCGTCACGCCAAAGGCATAGATGTCCGAGCGCACGTCCACGTCGGCGGGCCGTTGCCACTGTTCGGGCGCCATGTAGGGGGGCGTGCCGGCCAGCGTCTCGCCCGCCATGCCGCGCACCAGGGAGATGCCGAAGTCCGTCACCTTGGCGATGCCGTCGCGGGTCAGCAGCACATTGGCGGGCTTGAGGTCGCGGTGAATCAGGCCACAGACGCGGCCGGCGTGTTCCAGGCCATTGGCGATCTGCCAGCCGTAGTTGGCCGCCGCCTGCCAGGGAAGCGGGCCGCGCTCCAGCAGATCCTCCAGCGAGCCGCCCTCCACGCACTCCATCACCACGAAAGGCAGGCGCATGAACTCTTCCATCCCATAGGCGAGCACGATGTTGGGGTGGTCGCCGAGTTGGATCCACAGCAGGATCTCTTTGCGGAACATCTCCACCAGGCGCCCGGAGCCGAGATGCTCGCGCAAGAGCGTCTTCAGGGCGGCGCGCTGGCCGCTGACCCTATCGGCGCAGAGGTACACCTGGCCGAATCCGCCCTGACACATCTTCTCGACCCGGTAGCGATCGGCAATCAGGTCCCCCGGCGCGAGTACGTCCTGCAAGTTGCCGGCTTGCAGATTGCCCGAGCCGGGACTGACGCCTTGGGGACCAACGCTGGGCGGATTGCTGGGCACGATGCCGCCCAGGTCGGGCTGGGTGATTCGAGCGCCGGCGTCGCCGCACAGCTCGTTGACCTGATCGGAGTTGAGCCACCCGCGCCGCGCCAGGCCCTCGACAATCGAGTCCGCGCTGGAGAGTTCGAGCAAGCACTCCTCGACCTGGTCTTGCCGCACCCATCCGCGGCGCAGAGCCTGCAGTACGCGGCGGCGGTCGATGTAACTGTCCACGGACATCTGCCCCTCCTTAAAAATGGTCCTCCATGGGACCGGCATCCGTCGCTCCTGCCTTGAACTCTCGCGGGGCAAAACCCAGGACTGCGCTTCGCTCGCCCAGGTCTAACTTCCCGCCCGCCTCGGGGAAGGAAACCCGCCTGTCCGCTCTTTGCCGCCCTGCGCTGGCAGGCTTCGAACTGCTCCCCATCGCGAAGATAAATGCGGGTTGCCGGCTGCGGTCTTCCCTTGGCGCTGGAGTAGAGTCAAAGACAGGCCGTGCAAGGGGCATCGGGCGCGTGCTGCGTAACTGGCCGCGTCTCACAACAGGCGCGGAAAGCTATGGCGGATCTTACTACGAAACCAGCACCGTTGCGCTGCCCATTGACAGTCGCGGCCGCCGGTTGTACGTTGCGAATCGATGGACTCAGTCACGATTTGGAAGCTCCCGGAGAACGCCCATGAGCGAAGAAGCGGCCAGCCCACAGAAGGACTACCTGGAAAGTATCTCTCAGCGCCTTGAAGCCAACCAGTGCAACGATTCCTACGGCAAGCCGATTGGCGGTCTTTCTCCTTCCGAGTTTGCCGCCCTGTTCGACTTCACCGCCCAGATCGCGGCCAAGGGCGCGGCGCCGATTCGCTGTGCCCTGGAACTGGCTGCGGATAGCAGAAAGTATGTCGTCCTTTACGCGGCCCTTCTGGATCTGATCAAGGCCGACGCGGGCCGCAGCGGACGGCAGATTCTCTTTCTCTCGTCCGACAGCAACAGCGACGCGCGCGCCCAGCTTGAATTCCACGCCATGTGGCCGGTTACGCTGGGAGCCAAGGTGCAATTCGGCACCTGGGACGATATCCAGCCCAAACCGGAAAATGGATTCAAGTTAGCCGATCTGCGGAAGGCCTGGATCGTTGGCGATCTGGACCCGCAGAAGCCGCTTCTCTCGCCGGAAACGAAGATCGCGGGGGTGGCGCGCATATTGAACGACGGCGCTTGCCCTGCCCTTCTGATTCACCAGAAAGGGGCGAAGGCGATCGTGGCCTTCCCGCCTCGTTTCAGCGACAAGCCCGCCGGGACAGGCGGGTGCTTTATCGCCACGGCGGCGTGTGGATCGCCGCTTGCCGCAGAGGTCGAGCGGTTGCGCGGTTTCCGTGACGCGGTGCTGGCTCCCCGCCCGGTAGGCCGCGCTGTGGTCGCGTTCTACGAGCGCTGCTCGCCGCCGCTGGCGCGCTGGATCGCGCCCCGCCCCAAGGTGCGCGCGGTCGTGCGCGCCCTCCTTGTCCGCCCGCTGGCCCGGCTGCTGGGCCGGGAGCGCTCTTGATCTCCACAGACTTCTCCCTTCCCGAACCAGGAGCACAATGAGCTAAACCGCACAGACGATTTGCCCTGCGCCGTGAGACGCTTGGATCGCGCCTGTCTCCGGGGCGCATTGGCGCGGGTTGAGTTTCGAGCGGGGAAGCGCAACCGCTTCCCATTTTCAATCGGAATCGAGATGTATCGGTATCGAGAGCGGACGCAGGAAGAGACCAGCAAATGGCAGGACCGAAGAAGCCTCTTTTCAATACAGCCGCCTTTCTCGCCAGTGCCGGTCCGGGGCGGAGAATTGTTCACTTCCGCTCCAAGCAGGCGCTGTTTTCCCAGGGAGGCGATGCCGATTCCGTTTTCTTTCTGCAAAGCGGCCATGCCAAGCTCACCGTTCTTTCCAAGCGGGGCAAGGAAGCAACGGTCACTCTGCTGGCGGCGGGAGACTTCGCGGGAGAGGAGTCGATCGCGGCAGGGGGCGCATTTCGAACAGCCACGGCCACCGCGGTCGAGGCCTGCGTGGCGCTGAAGATCGACCGCGAGCAGATGCTCTGCGTTCTGCACGAGGAACACGTATTCTCCGATTTCTTTCTGAGGTTCATGCTGGTTCGGGGGATGCGGACGCAGGCCGATCTGATCGATCAGCTCTTCAACTCCAGCGAGAGGCGTCTGGCGCGAATCCTCCTCTTGATGGCGAACTTTGGCGGCGCGGGCGAACCGGAGGCGCTCATTCCCAAGGTGACACAGGAGACCCTCGCGGAGATGATCGGCACCACGCGCTCGCGCGTCAGCTTCTTCATGAACCGCTTCAGGAAACTCGGCTATATCGAGTACAACGGGCGCATCCGGGTCAACACTTCGCTGCTGAAGATGGTTCTGCAAGACCAACTGCCGGAGCAGAATGCGTCGCGGCCTCCGCTCACCCTTCCCGCGCCGCGGCGGGCAACGGTCCCCCGGCGGTCGAAGCAGGACTGAGCCGCAAACGGACCTCGCCGGGTGGCTCCTGAAGATGGGCCGACGCACATCCCGATACAGGCGGGGGGGAAGAACGCGGGGTGCGGCGGGTCTCGGCAGCAAGGAACCGTGGCCGCCAGCAACAAATGCCGCCAGCCGGGCCATTCGGAGAAAAACCGAAGGCGCTTGTATTCCGGGCCTTTGCCGCCAGGGCAGGAAACCACGAACCTCAACCAGCCCCGATCCTATGGAGACACCATGTCATTTGGAATTTATGCTGCCGGATTTGCAATCGTGATCGGCGGCCTGGTCTACGCCGCACACTTGATGCACATGCCACCGCACTGGATTGCGGCGGGCGGGATCGTCCTCGTTGGAATGGGAATCCTTTCGGCGGTGAAAGCTACGCGGCAAAAGGATTCCGCCAGCTAGCAGCCCTGCTTCCGGGCACTTTTCATGAGGCGGAATTCGCGCCAAGCGGCAGCGTGCCGTCGTGCGGCGATTGCTGCGGATGCCCTTTACGAGAGTTGCGCGCATTGATTTTCCAGGGATGAGTCACTATCGTTATCGATATAGAAGCCAGGAGGAGCGCCGAGGATCCTGTGACTCGAAGCCGCCGGCCGGCGTCCATTTCATCGCGATTCAATGAAGCAAATCCAGCTTCGCGGCATCCAGGAAGAGTGAGACCCATGAAGATTCTGCAAATGGCGGACGCGCTGCGCTTTCGGACCATGACCACCCAGGAACTGCGCGCGACCTTCCTGGTAGGCGATCTTTTCCAGCCCGGACAGATCGGGTTGACGTATGTCGATCTCGATCGCACGGTGATCGGGTCGGCGGTTCCTACCGATGCGCCGCTGACCTTGCCCACCGCCGATCCCCTCAAAGCCGCGTACTTTACCGAGCGGCGCGAACTGGGCATCCTGAACATCGGCGCCGCAGGCCAGGTGACGGTGAACGGCACGCCCTACGAATTGCAGAAACTCGATGCCCTCTATGTCGGCCGGGGAAACGAGGAGATCGTCTTTTCCAGCGCCGATCCGGCCCGTCCGGCTGAGTTTTATCTCCTCAGCTACCCGGCTCACACCACCTATCCCACCCAATTAATGCGCTCCGGCGATCAGGCGCACGCGCCGCTGGGCAGCTCCGAGACCGCGAACCTGCGGGAGATCACCCGGCTGATTCACCTGGAGGGCACGCGCAGTTGCCAACTGGTGATGGGCTTTACGCAATTGGCTCCGGGGAGCGTCTGGAACACCATGCCGGCGCATACCCACATGCGCCGCTCCGAGGTCTACCTGTACTTCGACCTGGACGCCGACCAGCGGGTGGTTCACCTGATGGGTCCGGGCGACGAAACGCGCAACCTCGTCGTCGCCAACAAGCAAGCGGTGGTTTCACCCGGCTGGTCGATTCATGCCGGCGTAGGGACCAAGAACTACACCTTCTGCTGGGGTATGGGCGGAGAAAACCAGGTCTATAGCGACATGGACGCCCTGGCGATTGCGGACTTGCTGTAGAGGGACACGTCCGAATCTTGCAATTGAGAAGACTTGGAATGAATGACAAAACGGGCTGGTTGCCGGATCGTGCCGCAGACAGGGGGGCGGAAATTGCCATGGCGCCGGGCGGGCCCGACACCAAACCCTTTGCTGTGGCGACGACCGGAGCGCCGCGGAACGCGAAGTCCCAGTAGCGCCACTGTCAAGGGCTGTGCGATACTTTGAGAGCACCTTCCCAGGCCGGGATGGCGGAACTGGCAGACGCAGCGGACTCAAAATCCGCCGACCCTTGCGGTCATGGGGGTTCGACCCCCCCTCCCGGCACCATACTAACGTATTTATATTCAATGGTTTATGGATTCTGAAAATTCCACGTGGGCAATACGTGTTAAACTCGTTGCGTGATTTCGATATTCCGAAGGCATTTGAAATCGTGCAAGCACACATCGCGGCGCTACAAGCACTGCTCATGTCCCATCTCTGCCGAGGGAACACTCCACGGGGAGATGATCAGGAAATCCCTTGACCTTAGGAATTGGGAAGCCGCCATCAAACTGGTGAGGGATTGGGAGGTCAATGGTCAGTCACCAGACGTGACCGTAGGCGAAGCCTGTGAGCGTTTCCTGGCTGATGTGCAATCGAGGGGAATCGGTCCGGCGCAAACCTCAAAATACAAATTGCTGACCAAAGAACTGACAGCGGAATTCGGCTCCCTTTCGATCCGCAAGTTGAGCGTGGACGATCTTCGAAAGTTCAGGGAGGGGTGGAAACTGTCCGCTATTTCCGCTTCGAAGAAACTGGAGCGGCTGCGGTCGTTTTTCTCTTTTTGCGTGGACTCGGAATGGATAGCGAAGAATCCGGCGAAAGGCATAAAGCTGCCAAAGCTAAGACAAGTTCCGACCTTGCCCTACTCAAGTGAGGAATGGGAGAAGATCCTCTGGGCGCTCGACGCATACGGCGAAATTCACGCTCAATCTCCTGAACGGATTCGCAGGCAGCTAAAAGCCCTAGTCTTGCTGATGCGATATTCAGGATTGAGGATTTCTGATTGTGTGGCATTGACGCGTGATCGAATTGATTCGTCGGGGCGATTATTTATTTATCAGGCGAAAACGGGAAGCCCTGTAATGCTGCCAATTCCTCGCGAAGTTCTTCAGGCGCTGGAATCTTGTGATGAAGGGAATCCGTACTATTTCTGGTCGAGCGAAGGGAAGATGAAGTCAGCTTTGACGGATTGGCAAATGCGTCTCAAGAGAGTGTTCGTGATTGCCGGAATTCCTGACGGCCACGCGCATCGACTTCGCGACACGTTTTCAGTTGATCTGCTGTCAAAGGGAGTTCCACTCCAAACGGTTTCCGTTCTGCTTGGGCATACCAGCATAAAGACAACCGAGAAGCACTATGCGCCGTTCGTCCAAGCGACACAGCTCGCTCTTGATGCAGCGGTAAAGATGTCGTGGAACTCAAAGGTGATACGTCACACCAAGACTCTCAAGTAGTACTTGCTCACGCCTCCCGGTGAGCGTTCGACTTCCAAGTAGCCGAAATGCTCAAGCTCTTTAATCGCCTTGATAACGGTGGGGCGGGAGGAGTGAGCTTCCCTGGCGATTGTCGCCGTTGAAGGAAAGCAGAAGCGCTTGCCACGGAAGATGTGAACAGTCAGAACCCAAAAGACGATCAGGCAGGAGCGCGACAGGCGCTCGTCCATGAGGATCTCGGTTGGGATAATCGAGAAACCCGTCTTCCACTTCATGGGTGAATTCCGCGTGTATTTTTTTAATAGTCCCGTCTTATTCCATTTTTCTGATTCCATTCTTCTTGTTTGTGTAAAGTTTCTTTACAGCCACCTGTCAAGAATCTTTACCGGTGGGTGTAAAGATCCTTTACTGGTAGGCCGGAGCGACTCTTTAAGCGAAAAGCCCTTTAGCCGGAGCACTCACAGATTGCTCCGTGGATGCCACCGCTAAAGGGCTCTGAATATCTCTCGGTGTATCCTCCGGCTATCCATTTCTGGATATCTAAAGCATAGACCATCAACGAGAGAAGTCAATGCGCCACAGCGGGCTCATCTTGGCCAATGTGCCAGAACAAAAGTCTCGCGTTGCACGATGAGAATTGTACACTTGGTTCACAAATCGAACGCTCTCACGATTATGTGTCAAATCCATGACGAGGTTCATTTTCCACATGACAAACAATGCGTTTCCCAAGGGCAGGAAATGGAATTTCTGCTTCGACAATCTGAACTATCCTGCGCCGGTTGGAATCCATTTCAGCTACGCAACACTCATGCAAGAGCTGGGACAGGAGACGGTTCTGATCCTAAGAGAAGAGCGGCAGTTCATGACCGGCTTGCGCAAGCATGGACCATTCGTTCTTAACATCAAGTCGGGTGCGGTGCGCACCAGCGCCGGGCCAATTGTGTTTATGCTCTGGTGGTTTCCGCCAATGATTGATGACATGCCATATGCGCTTTATGAATTGCTCATCAGTCCGTCCCCGCCACCAACCATATCGGACCTCTTGCAGAATGCTTCTCGCCAAACTCATTTGCATCTGGTGATGCTTGACGAGGAGCAGGAAGTCTTCGATGTCGTGGAGTTTGAGAATGTGTATGGCCTCGGCAACCTTCTCGAAGCGTCCCGTGAGATCGGCGCTACTCTGACGGGCTACGACTTCGAGGCGGCGAAGAAGGCATTCAATAAGGAGATTTCGTTGGAAACGTTGTTCCGCATGTAGCGATACTCAATCGTTCTCCGCATCCGGCGAGATGTTTCACGTTTTTATAGGTTATATCTGACGCGGACTCTGTTGAGCTCCGCTGAGATTGCTCGGTCTGCCATTTCCTGAACAGCTTGTGTCGGGACACAATACTGCCCCAGAATGTTCGACGCTCGCGATATATCGTCAACAAAGGATTCATGCACATCTGAGAGGTGCCCATCAATTCCCATCTCTTCGCGCTTCGCTTTGTCGGTAAGGTTGTAGATGGCTAAAAGATCGATGCGATGTGGATAATGCACAAATCCGTCGTTTCGCTCGGAAGTAATTCCATATCTGATTTCATCACTGTAATCGGCATGTTTGCCACACCTGACACATCCATATTTGATGACAATATTCAACTCCTTTTCGCGTCGAGTTTCATAAAATACTTCACGCAGGTTGCTTGTTAGGAGTTGAGCTAATCCGGGAGAATCCGTTCTGACGGGATACTGCACGGATTCTTCTCGGATCTTAAACGTTGCAATATGCCCTTCAACTTTCACAAATACTTTCCATTGGAGCCCCTCACTTGGTTTCTCCTTGTCGGCTAATGCAAGAAGCCGTTTAATGTCTTCGCGGCGAATTGTAAAGGCAATGCTCATATCAGAGTCTCTCCTTGAGCACATGATCAGCGTTCAGGATTTGCTTGCCGGACACTTTTAGCTGATCGCAAATGGCGAGCGTGCGGCTGTTGGGGGCGGCGTGGGGGACGAAGACGCGGTCGGCGAGGGCGCCTACGAAGCGGTTGCGGGCTTCGGCGAGTGCGGAGGTGATGCGCTTCTCTTTAGGTGGGAATGGGGAGAGGATCAGAAGGCGGCCGGCGTTGAAGGCGGGGAGCAGCTCCGGCTTGAGGTGCATTCCTACGATGGAGCGGGCCGGGACCCAGATCACGGGTTGGCGGCCACGGAGCAGGATGCCAAGGCACTCCCACTCCATCACGGAGTGGAAGCCGCCGATGAGGACATGGCCTTCGTCGCGCATTCGAGTGATTGCGTCAAAAGTCTTGAGGACCAGAGAGCCGGGGCATTGCGAAGAACAGAAAAAGCCGGTCTTGGGATGATCGAGTAGTTCGAGAGGTCCCGCTGCCCAGAACTCTTGAGGGGCGACCGTACCAAGAGCAGCAAGCAGCGACTGCGGATAGTCGGAACTTCCTTGATGAACAGTCGCGATCTGCTCTTTGAGGATCATGGCTATTCCTCATCTTCATCCGCGTCTGTGCCTAAGCGGTACTTGATGTCGTAATTGATAATGAAGTCGAGTTCTTCGTCTGTGAGGCCGTAATGCTTAGCCAGCACACAATCGATCTCGTCTATTATGCTCTTGCCGAGTCTTGGGTAAACACACTGAATGCGCATTTTCCCGTGCTTCTTGAAGTCCATCATGACAATCTTCGAGTTCGCCTTGAAATTGTCCATAAGCTCTTCGGAGAGCGAAGAGAGTTTCTCGGCGTGCGCTCTACTGAGGCTTTTGATATCCAATGGGAACATATCAATTTCGCGACGGTTCAGGTTGCGACAATCCGAAGTTGCATTTAGAAGCCAGTAGAAGAGTGAAGAGTTCAGAGCGCTTAGA
>Ga0316217_10006556_pt1 | contig 11462 bp, 3 predicted proteins | sample 1anoAmetaG_FD_203633 | JGI IMG/M metagenome (GOLD analysis project Ga0316217, IMG submission 203633) | Freshwater microbial communities from Trout Bog Lake, Wisconsin, USA - 1anoA | ecosystem: Environmental > Aquatic > Freshwater > Lake > Hypolimnion/Profundal zone | place: USA: Wisconsin... | reverse complement strand
CAGGCTCGCGAGCTGATCGGTGGCGAGGGCGCCGAGCTGCGCGGTGGTGAGGGCCGCGGCCTGGCCCGTGGTGAGGGCGGCCACCTCGGCCGTCGCCAAGGCGCCGATCTGGCCGGTCGTGAGGGCGGCCACCTGGGCCGTGGCGAGGGCGGCCACCTGGGTGGAGACGAGGCTGGCCACCTGGTCCGTGGTGAGGAACCCGATCTGGGCGGTGGTCAGGGCCGCGAGCTCCCGGGTGGCCAGGCTCGTCAGCTGATCCGTGGTGAGGGCCCCGATCTCCCCGGACGTGAGGGCCGCCACCTGGGGGCTGGTGAGGGCCGCCAGCTGGGCCGTGGCGAGGTTGGCCACCTGGTCCGTGGTGAGGAACCCGATCTGGGTGGTGGAGAGGGCCACGAGCGACCGTGTGGCCAGGCTCGTGATCTGATCCGTGGTGAGGGAGCCCAGCTGGGAGGAGGTCAGGGACGCCACCTGGGCGGTGGTGAGGGCCTGGAACTCGGAGGTGGTGAGGCCCCCGAGCTGGTCGGACGTCAACGCGGCCACCTGGGTGGTCGTCAAGGCGGCTATCTGGGCGGTCGTCAGGTTCTCGACCTGGTCCGTCGTGAGCGCGGCCACCTGGCTGGTGGTCAGAGCGGCGATGGCGCGGGTGGCCAACCCAGCGAGGGCGTCCGTGGCCAGGACGGTCAGGTCACGCGTGACCAGGGCTGCCAGCTGGGCGGTCGTCAGGGCGGTCAGCTGGGAGGTGGTCAGAGCTGCCGTCTGGTCCGTGGTGAGGGCGCCGATCTGGCCGGTGGTCAGGGCTGAGGTCTGGAGGGTGGTCAAGGCGGCCACCTGCCCGGTGGTCAGCCCCGCCAGCGCGTCCGGGGCCAGGGAGGCGAGCTGGGCCGTGCTCAGGACCCCGAGGATGCGGGTCGTCAGGGCGGCCACCTGGGAAGCGGTCAGGGCCCCGGCTTGCGAGGTGCCCAGGACGGCGGCCTGGGCGGTGGTGAGCTGGGCGAGGCCGTCCGTGGCCAGGGCCCCCACCTGGGCCGTGGACAGCGCCGCCACCTGGGCGGTGGCCAGGTGGGACACCTGGGCTGTGGTCAGGTCGGCCACCTGGTCCGTGTTCAGGGCGCCGATCTGGGCCGTGGACAAGGCGATGATGGCCCGGGTCGCCAGGGCTGCGACCTGGTCCCCGGACAGGGCCCCGAGCAGCGCCAGGCTCACGGCCTTGGCCTGGGCCGCGCTGAGGACGGAGAGGTCTCCCGTGGCCAGGGCCCCGGCCTGCGTGGTCGTGAGGGCGCCGATCTGGGAGGTGCCCAGGGCGGTGGTCTGGGCGGTGGTCAGGGCAGCGACCAGGTACGTCGCCAGGGCCGCGAGCTGGGCCGTGGCGAGGGCGGCGATGGCGGAGGTGTGCAGGGCCGTCAGCTGACCCGAGGCCAGGGCGTTGAGCTCCCCGGACGTCAGGGCCTGGGCCTGCCCGGAGCCGAGAGCGGCCACCTGGCCGGTGGTGAGGGCCGCCACGACCTGGGTGGTCAGGCCCTGGACGAGCGCGGTGGTCAAGGCGGCCACCTGGGCTGTCGTCAGGCTTGCCACCTGGTCGGAGGCCAGCGCGTTCACCTGGGCGGTGCCCAGGGCGGCGATGGCGAGGGTCGACAGGGCGGCGACCTGGGCGGTGCCCAGGACGGAGAGCTGGGCGGTGGTGAGCGCGGCGGCCCCGGAGGAGGTGAGCGCGGCGCTTTCAAGCGGCGTCAGGGCGGTGATCTGGGCCGAGGTGAGCACGGCCACCTGGGCCGTGCCCAATCCGGCCACCTGGGCCGTGGTCAGGGCCGCCACCTGATCGGTGGCGAGCAGGATGACTTCCGCCGTGCCCAGGGCCCCCACCTGGGCCGTGGTCAGGGAGGCGAACTGCCGGGTGCTCAGGCTCGCCACCTGATCCGACGTGAAGGCCGCCACCTGGGCGGTGGTCAGGCCGGGCAAGGCCAGGGTGGTGAAGGCGGCCATCTGGGCCGAACCCAGAATGCCGAGCTGCGGCAGGGTCAGCGCCCTGGCCTTGGCGGAGCTGAAGGCCCCGATCTGCGCGCTGGTCAAGGCCGCCGTCTGCTGGGTGGTCAGGGCAGCCACCTGGGCCGTGGTCAGGGCGGCCACCTGGGCCGTGGAGAGTTCGGCCACCTGATCGGTGCTGAGGGACAGGGTCTGGGTGGTGGTCAGGGCCGCGATGCCCGCGGCGCTCAGGGCGGGGATCTGGCCGGAGGACAGGGCCCCGAGCTGCGAGGTGGTCAGGGCCCGGGTCTGGGCGGTGGTGAGGGCCAGGACCTGGGTGGTGGTGAGCTCGGCCACCTGGTCCGTGGCCAGGGCGGCGGTCTGAGTCGTCATCAAGCCCGCCAGGGCGGACGTGGTGAGGGCATCCAGCTGATCGGCATCCAGCGTGGCGAGCGCCGGCCCGGTCAGGGCCCGGGCCTTCACGGCGCTGAAGGCCGCGACCTCGCCCGTGGTCAGGGCGCCGATCTGGGCCGTGGTCAGCGCGGTGACCTGGGCCGTGGTCAGCGCGGCGATCTGGGCCGTGGTCAGGGCGGCCACCTGGTCCGAGGTCCAGGCCTGGATCTGGGCGGTGCCCAGTCCCGCGAGGTTGGCCGTGGTCAGGGCATCCACCTGGCCGGTGGTCAAGGTGCTGAGCTGGGCGGTGCTCAGCGCCCGGCTCAGGGCCAGGGTGAGGGCCGCCACCGCCCGGGTGGTCAGGGCCGCGGTCTGATCCGTGCTCAGGGCGGCGAGCTGGCCCGTGGTCAGGGCCGACACCTGGATGGGAGCCAGGCCCGCCACCTGGGTGGTGGCCAGGATGGCCACCTGGGCGGTGGTCAGGGCCGCCACCTGGGAGGTTCCCAGGGCGGCGAGCAGTTGGGTGCTCAGGCTATTCACCTGGCTGGTGGTGAGGACCGCCACCTGGGCCGTGGCCAGGGCGGCCACCTGGGCGGTGGTCAGATTCCCCACCTGGTCCGTGGACAAGGACACGATCTGGGCGGTGGTCAGGGCCGCGAGCGCAGGGGTCCCCAGGGCCTCCACCTGGCGGGTGGTGAGGACGTCAAGGTCCTGCACGGTCAGGGCCCTACCCTTGAGGGGGCTGAAGACCGCGAGCTGCCCCGTGGTCAGCGCGGCCACCTGGGCGGTGGTCAGGGCAGCCACCTGGGCGGTGGTCAGCGCGGTCACGAGACCGGTGGTGAGGTTCGCCACCTGGTCGGTGGTCAGGGCCTGGGCCTGGACCGTGGTCAGGGCGGCGGCCTCGCTGGTGGTGAAGGCGGCCAGCTGGCCGGTGGCCATGGCCTGCAGCTGGGTCGTGGTCAAGGCGCGGATCTGCGCGTTGCCCAGGGCGGCGACCTGCTGGGTCGTCAGGGCCGCGACCTGGTCGGTGGTCATGGCGGCGATCTGTCCGGTCGTCAGGGCGGCAACCTGGGCCCGGGTGAGGTCCGCGACCAGGCCGGTGGCCAGGACCACGATCTGGCTGGTGGCCAGGGCCGCCAGGGCCCGCGTGGTCAGGGCGTCGGCCTGCGCGGTGTCCAGGGCGACCAGCTGGGCGGTGGTGAGGGCGTAGGCCTGGGCCGTGTTCAGGGCCTGGAGGCCGCCGGTGGTGACGGCCGTGATCTGGCTGGTGGTCAGGGCCGCCACCTGGGCCGTGGTCAAGGCGGTCACCTGGATGGTCGACAGGCTGCTTATCTGCGCAGTCGTCAGGGCGGAGACCTGATCGGTCGTGAGGGCCGACAGCGCCCGGGTCGGGAGGGCTGCCAGCTGCCGGGTGGAAAGGGCGGTGAGGGCCGCGGTGGTCAGCGCCGCCGCCTGGGTGGTGCGCAGGGCCTGCACCTCTCCCGTGGACAGGGCCTGGACCTGCCCGGCGGACAATACGGCCACCTGGGCCGTGGTGAGGGCGGCCACCTGAGAAGTGGTGAGGCTGCCCACCTGATCCGTGGCCATCCCCGCGACCTGGGCCGTGGTGAGGACGGCCACCTGGGATGCGGTCAGGGCCGCGACCTGGGCCGTGGTCAGGACCGCCACCTGGTCGGAACCCAGGGCGAGGATCTGGGCGGTGCCGAAGGCGGCGACGTTCACCGGCGTCAGGGCGCGGAACTGGGCGGTGGCCAGGGCCGCGACCTGGAGGCTGGTGAGGGCCTTGACCTGGGGCGTGGTGAAGGCCCGGACCTCGGTGGTGGTCAGGCCCCCGAGCTGGTCGGTGGCGAGGGCTCCCACCTGGCTGGCGGTTAGACCGGCCACCTGGGAGGTGGTCAAAACCGCCATCTGGTCGGTGGTGAGCGCGCCCACTTGGGAGGTTGAGAGGGCCGCGAGGGACTGGGAGGCCAGGGCCATGGTCTGCCCGCTGCTCAGCGTGCCGATCTGGGCCGTGGTCAGGGCCCGGGCCTGGGTCGAACCGAACGTCGCCACCTGCCGGGTGGACATGGCCGTGATCTGGCCGGTGGTGAGCGCGGCAACCTGGGCCGTGGACAGGGCTCCCACCTGCTGGGTGGCCAGGACCGCCACCTGGTCCGCCGACAGCGCGGCGACCTGGGACGTGCCGAGGGCGGCCACCTGGACGGTCCGGAGGGTGACCACCTGGGAGGTGCCGAGGCCGGTCACCTGGACACTGGACAGGTTGGCTACCTGGACGGTGGTCAGGGCGCCTAGCTGCAGGGTCGCAAGGGCGCCCACCTGGTCCGAGGTCAAGGCGCCGGTCTGGACCGTGCTCAGGGAGGCGATGAGGCCCGTCGCCAGGGCGACGATCTGGTCCGTGGCCATGGCTGCGAGCTGGGAGGTGGTGAGGCCCTTGGCCTGGCCCACGCTGAAGGCGGCGATCTCGCGGGTGGTGATGGTGCCCAGCTGGGGGCTGGTGAGGGCGCCCACCTGCCCGCTGGTAAGCGCGGCCACCTGCTGGGTGGTGAGGGCTGCAACCTGGTCCGTGGTCAGTGCGGCTACCTGGGCGGTCGTCAAGCCGGCGAAATCGCCGGTCGACAAGGCGGCTAGCTGGCCGGTATCCAGGGTGGTGAGCTGGGCGGTGGTCAGGGCACGGGCCTGGTTGGTGGTCAAGGCGGCCACGCCGGCGGTGCCGAGGGCGCCGATCTGGTCCGCGGTCAGGGCGGCGATCTGGGCCGTGGTAAGGGCGGCGAGGTCGGTCGTGGTGAGGATGCCCACCTGGTCGGGGGTCAGGGCGGCGGTCTGGGCGGTGGTCATGACCGCGAAGGCCGCCGCGCGCATGGCCAGCAGCTGGGCGTTGGTGAGACCGTACTGCACCTGGTTGACCGTCAGGGCCTGCACCTGCCGGGTGGTCAGGGCGGCGATGTCCACCGCATCGGTCACCTGGAGCTGGGCCGTGGTCAAGGCCTGGATCTGGGCGGTGTTCATGGCCTGGAAGTCGGAGGTGGACAACAGCCCCAGCTGGGCCTGGGTCAGACCGGTGATCTGTGAGGCGCTGAATCCCCTGATGATGGAAGTCACTGCAGCATTCCCCGCTTGGACCTGGTTTCATTGTTCAGGGCGTTAAGCAACTTCCCGGACCAACAGGCATACTCTTCCCGTGCCTCATCGGCATGTATCTTGAAAAACATAAATTATTTTATTTGAGAGGGCGGTTTCAAGGCTGCCTGGGGCGCGCCGGCCGCCAGTCGGCCCAGCATGGCGTCGAAGGCGGACTTGATGCGTCCGATGTAGGGGTTCTTGTAGGTGAAAAGGGGATCCTTCTCATCATGGACCAGCATGGCCGCGTTGGTTTCGAACACCACGATGCGGCCCTCCTGATCGAGCGAGCAGTCGATGCCGCAGTAGTTCAGCCCGGTGGCTCCGGCCACGGACCGCAGGGCGGCCTGGTGGGCCTCATCGAAGACCCCGGACGGCTCCTGGAGGAACGCCAGCTCCTCCTGGCGCAAGGCGGCCTGATTGGCCATGTCGGTGCGGAAATGGTGCACCTTCCAGTCGTCATGGATGGCCAGGTGGTAAGGGTGGATCGCGCCGTCCACCGAGATCCACCGGTACTTGCGGAACAAGCCATCGGCCGACCGGTAATCAACGTATTCTGCCAGGTAGTAGTTGGCTTCGGGGCGCCTGGCGACGAAGGCGAGGATGGCTTCCCGGGTGTCGAGTTTCTCGAAGTCATCCCCCCCGTGGTTGCCGGCCAAGCGCACCAGCAGGGGTAGGCTGAAGCCGTCCAGGCAGCCATTCTCCGCGGCGGCCAGGAGCGTGGACCCCGCCAGTCGCGTGGTGCGCGGAATGCGGCACAGGGGCAGGCCCGCCAGGCGTTTGGCCATGGTCTCCCGGTCGGTGCCCAGGACCACCCCGGGGGGGTTGACCGTAGGCCGTCCGAGGCGGTCCACGAGCCCCTGGATGACCGGCAGGATGTCCTCCCCATTGTCCGCGTCGGCGACCATGTTGACCACCACGTCCGCCCTGGACCGCAAGAGGTCCACGTCCGCTGCATCGTCGGGCAGCACGCAGTAGAAATGAGCATCATAGGGCGCCTTGCCGGCCAGGTAGCTGACCGGCGTGCTGCCTGGACCGGGGCTGTCCAGGAACAGCGCGGAGAAGCCGGCCTTGGCCTGGTTGGCTGGCCAGGTGATCAGCGGCCGGAGGGTCTGGGCGTGCCGGAACATGGCCATGGACTTCCCGACCTGGCCCGCGCGCAGCAGGATGTTGCCCAGGGTGCAGTAGGCGTCCACATCGGCCGGGTCCAGGGCCAGGGACCGTTCCAGGCAGACGATGGCCTCCTCGAGCCGGCCCTCCATGACCTCGTAGATGCCGCCCAGGCGCTGCAGGGCGAGGGCGGAGCCGGGCCTGAGCTCCAGGGCGGCCCTGCAGCAGGCCTCGGCTTCCGGAAAGCGCGCCAGCCCCTTGAGGGTCAGGGCCAGGTTCACGTAGGCTTCGAAGTGGTTCGGGTTGAGGGCCAGGGCGTTCCGGTAGCTCGCCTCGGCCTCCGCGCTGAACCCCGCGTCGAACAGGGCCTTGCCCATGCAGTTATGGGTCTCCGGCACCTGGGGGGCGAGGGCCAGGGAACGGCGGAACGAGGCCAGGGCTTCCTCCGGGCGGAACCGGTCGGCCAGGAGCATGCCCAGGTTGCTGTGGGCCATGGCGAAACCCGGGTTCAGCTGCAGGGCCCGGCGGTAGCTGGCTTCGGCCTCCGCGGCCCGGCCCAGCGTCTTGAGGGCGGTCCCCAGGTCGTTGTGGGCATCGGCGTCCCCGGGGGTCAGCTGGGTGACCCGGGTCAGGGCCCGGACCGCCTCCGCCCAGCCGCCCAGGTAGATCTGGGCCTTGGCCAGTGCCTTCCAGGGGAAGACCTGGTCGGGGTAGCGCTTGGCCGCGCTGCTGGCCTTTTGCTCCAGATCCTGCCAGAGCCCCGCATTGAAAAGGGCGACCATCTCGTTGGCCAGGGCGGGGGGAAGGGGCGCCGGTCCGCGGTTGAACGGGGGTGGCGAGGGTCGTTTGTTGGTTCGCATGGTCACTCCCTCGACAGGTTCAATTCTTCTAAGCTTTTCATGAGATTCTTCTGGGTGATGGGCTTGATGAGGTAGCCGTCGCACTGGGAGCGGAAGGCGGCCCGCACGTCCCGGGGGTCGCTGGAGGCGGTGGTCATGAGCACGCGGGTGCGCTCCAGGCCCTGGATCTCCTCCACGGAGCGGATGGACGAAAGGATCTGGTGCCCGTCCATGCCGGGGATGTGGATGTCCAGGCAGATGAGGTCATAGGCCGCTTCCTGGCGGACGGCCTCCTGGAAGGCGTCGAGCGCCTCCCGCCCGCTGACGGCGACGTCGCAGGTCCCCAGGGGTGCCAGCATCGCCATGAGGACCTTCCGGCTGAGAAAGTCGTCTTCCACGATCAGGCTCCGGAGCATCCAGGTTCCTCCATCTCGACAGGATAGCAAGCGCCGGGGCGCCTGCCCCATAAAGCTCAGCCGGCAGCGAAGGCCGCCGGGAACGTGACGGTGAACGAGGAGCCCCGCCCCGGGCGGGACGTCACCGCCAGGGTGCCCCCCATGAGGTTCACGAGGCCCTTGGAAATGGCGAGTCCCAGGCCGGTGCCGCCGAATTTCCGGGCCGTGTCCTGGGAGGCCTGCTCGAAGGCGTCGAACACCCGGGCCACCTCCTCCTCGGACATGCCGATGCCCGTGTCGGTCACGGTGAGGACCAGACCCGGTCCCGACCGGGCAGCCCCGAGGGTGACCTGCCCTTCCTCGGTGAACTTGCAGGCGTTGGACAGCAGATTGAGCATCACCTGCCGCAGCCGCAGGTTGTCCGTGAAGAACGCAGGCAGCCCCTCCTGGCATTCGATCAGGATCCGATCGCCCTGCTTGGCGGCCAGGGGGGCCAGGGTGGCGGCCACCTCCTTGAGCAGGACCTGGAGATCCACCGGGCTCCCGTCGAGGACCATGTGGCCTGCCTCGATCTTGGATAGGTCCAGGATGCTGTTGATCATGGCCAGGAGATGGGTTCCGGAGGTGCGGATCTTCTCGAGGTCCTGCACGGTGGACTCCTCCCCGCGGTCCCGGGCCTCGTCCCTCACCAGTTCCGAGTAGAGCAGGATGGCGTTGAGCGGGGTCCTCAGCTCGTGGCTCATGCTGGCCAGGAAGGCGCTCTTGGCCTTGGAGGCGTGGTCGGCACGCTCCCGCTCCAGGGCGAGGCTGCCGTTGAGGGCCACCAGTTCCCTGGTGCGGGTCTCCACCGTGGCGTGCAGGACCTCGTTGCGCCGCCGCAAGGCCGCCTGCCGGAACCGGACGAACCCGGCGAGGGCGAGGAAGAGGGCCAGGCCGTCCAGGGCCAGGGCCCACCAGGTCTGCCACCAGGCCGGCGCCACCTGGAAGCGGATCGCCCTGGAGGGACCCGGGTTGCCGCCCAGGGGGGCGCCCCGCACTTCCAGCGTGTAGTTCCCGGGCCGGAGATCCGGGTAGCGTACATGGAACTCCTGCAGGGTGACCCAGTCCGGATCCACGCCCGAAAGCCGGGCCTGGAGGCGGGTCCGCGTGGGGTGGAGGAAGCTGTTGAAGGCGAAGGAGGCCTCCATGACCGCGTGGGCGGGCAGGGGGCCGAAGGGGAGGGGCAGGTCCCGTCCGGAAACCCGCACCTGGAGCAGGTCCGGAGGCGGGTTGACGGGTTCTTCCTGTTCGCCGGCGGCATGGTAGCGGCCTACGCCCTGGCTGGTGCCGAACCAGATGTCGCCGTCCACCGGATCCACGTAGAGGCCTTGGCTGGTGGCGTCCGGGCCCGGGATCCCCTCCCCGGCGCCGAACCAGCGCGGTACGCCCGTCCAGGGGGCGTCCAGCCTGGCAAGGCCTTCGCTGGTGCCCACCCACAGCCGTTGTGCGGCGTCAAGGGCCAGGCTGTAGAGCACCAGACCGGGCTGGGTGGGGAAGGGGCGGATGACCTCCTTCAGGACCCAGCGTCCGCCCTCCAGGGCATGGCGGGTCAGGGCGGGCTGGTTGAGGTAGGCGACCACCAGCTCTCCCCTGGCCGTGATGACGGCCGCCAGGGTCGAGTCCGGCAGAGCCCCTTCGACGGCCTGCCAGCGGCCGCCGCTCCATTCGTGGAGGGCGTCCCGGGTGGAGAGGAAGATGTGCCGGCCGCAGCCGATGATGCTCCAGACATTGGAGAGGGGCTTGCCGTCCAGGAGGGTGGTCTGCCAGCGGTAGCCCCTGCCCGAGGGGACGCCATGGACCACCCCGTCCCGCATGTTCTGGAGCCAAACCTCCCCCGTATCGGAGACCTCCAGTCCCCGCATCAGGGGGGCTTCGGGGAGTCCGTCCACCTTGAGTTCCTCCACGGTCCGCCGCCGGGGGTCGATGCGGTAGAGCACCGAGCCGGGTGCGCCCACGGCCAGGAGGCACCCGCCAGGGCCGTTGCGGATGCGGGAGAACTGTCCCCTGCGCACGGTGCTCCACCCGGTGGGCCCGCCCACGGCGATGCCGCCGTCGGTGGCGGCCCACAGGCTGCCCTGGGCGTCCCTGAGGACGTTCCAGACCACCGGGTCGGGCAGCCCCTGGGCGGTGCCGTAGGTGCGCCAGAGGCCCCGGCCCAGCATCTGGTGGATGCCGGTGAAGCCGAACCAGGTGGAGCCTTCGTGGTCCAGGAGGGCCACGGTGCTGACCCCTGTCTCGCCGCCCTGGACCACGGGCTGCTCCCGCCGTCCCTTGACCCTCACCATGCCCGCGGGCGTGTTGATCCAGATCCAGCCGGCCCGGTCCCGGGTCAGGGAGGGAGTGTCCGCCGCCTGGGTAGGCCACGAGGGGTGCAGCTCCTCCCAGGCCGGAGCGCCCGGGAAGCGGCGGTACACCGACCGGTTGCTCCGCGCCCAGAGGACCCCGTCCCCGTCCCACACGGCCCCCGCCAAGGTCTCCGAAGGATGGAGGGGGAGCTTCTCGACTCGCCAGGCGCCCCCCGGCGCCTCCCGGATCCAGAGCCGGTGGGGGGCGGCCACCAGGATCCGCGGGGAGTCCGGCCACGCGAACAGCGCATTGGACTGCTCCCCCCGGGGCCACGTGGGGTCGGAGCGGAAGGTCCTGCGGTCGCCGGAGACGAGGGGGCCTTCCAGGGACAGCACCCAGATGTTGCCGGCCCCGTCCCGGCCCAGATGGCTGATGGTGCTGGCCGGGACCCCCTCGACCCTGGCGGGGGAGGGGCTGCCCGGCATCCAATGGACGAGCCCGTTGAAGGTGCCGAGCCAGAGCCCGCCTCCGGGCTCGGCCAGGACCGCCTGGACGTACCGGGCCGGCAGGGGCAGGTCGATGGCCTGGAAGCGGTGGCCGTTGAAACGGAACAGCCCGCCCTCCGTCCCCGCCCACAGGGTGTTCGTCTCATCCTGCACCAGGGCGGTCACGGACAGGTTGGTGAGGCCTTCCTCGAACCCGAACCCCCGGGTGGGCAGGGCTCCTGGCCCCTGGGCACGCAGTGCCCGGGGGGCCCCCAGGAGCAGGGCCAGGGCGAGGATGGACAGGTTTGAGCGCGGCAAGCGGGACCCCTGGCCAACCTTATATCATGAAGTATTCAATCTTGACCCTCCGTTTTCCCTGGCAGCCGGGGCTATCGCATAACCAATCCCTGAGGTCCCAGACTTGCCCCCCGTTTCCTCCGCCGGCGCAGCCGGCGTCGGTTAAAGATGGCCGGGGTGGGGACGATGTGGCCACGTTCGCACACCTTGGCTCCGAGGTAGGGGGAGAAGCCTGGAGGGCCTATCCCTCCTGGGGGACCTGAGGCTTCGAGTAAGGGTGGTTGTTGCCTGTTGGCGCCGACTTCAGCTTGATCCCCTCGAGTAAGAAGTCATGGTGGCGGTGCTCCTTCACCCGTTGGCTGGATGGAAATAATCGATCTTGTACAAGAGTGTCAAGTTTGACATTTTTTTATCCAGGCAACGTCGGCGCCGACCGGTGCCGCCGACCACTGGACTCGAAGCCTCAGGCCCCCGATGAGGGCCAACCCTTCCATGCTCCACGCCAATGATCGGAGCCAAGGCGTGCCAACAGGGCCCCCTCG
>Ga0316217_10006555_pt1 | contig 11463 bp, 11 predicted proteins | sample 1anoAmetaG_FD_203633 | JGI IMG/M metagenome (GOLD analysis project Ga0316217, IMG submission 203633) | Freshwater microbial communities from Trout Bog Lake, Wisconsin, USA - 1anoA | ecosystem: Environmental > Aquatic > Freshwater > Lake > Hypolimnion/Profundal zone | place: USA: Wisconsin... | reverse complement strand
CGGCAGGACCTGAAACCAGTATTGGTAATGATGTGGTTACGGTCGAATTTGTCCCTAGTTGGCCGCTTGAGTTCAAACCCCAACCATACAATACTCCTGCTGTGCTGATTGCAAGGCTATGGAAGCCGCCCCCTGATGCCACTGACCATGATGCGTTGACGGGTCCGTAAACTAGAACAGGTACAGCCACTGAGCCGAGATAATTTATGCCTGTTTGTCCTGAAGTGCCTTGGCCCCAGCCATATAATAGTTCCGTGTTTAGAATACCAATTGAGAACGACGATCCTGCGGCGACAGCCGACCAAGATGCGCCTGTCGGTCCAGAGACCAATACAGGCGATGATGTGGACAGTAAGGAGTTATTCCCTACCTGTCCGGATGAGTTTAGTCCCCATCCATACAGTATGCCGGTGGCTGTGATGCCTAGCGAGTACGATGCTCCTGCTGCCACTGACGTCCAAGATGTAGCTGCTGGACCCGATACAAGCACGGGCGACGACACGGTGGCGATCGAGATGATACCAACCTGTCCGGATGAGTTTAGTCCCCATCCATACAGTCGACCTGCTGTGGTGATGCCTAGCGAGTGCGCTGCGCCTGCTGCAATCACAGCCCATGATGTGCCGGCAGGTCCGGAAACCAGCACAGGTGATGACACCGTTACAACGGAATTTATGCCAACCTGTCCTGATGTGTTTTGTCCCCATCCATACAGTATGCCGGTGGCTGTGATGCCTAGCGAGTACGATGCGCCTGCTACAATGGCCGACCACGATGTTCCTGCAGGCCCGGAAACCAATACAGGCGATGAGACTGTTGTAATCGAGCTGGTGCCAACTTGCCCAGAAGTATTCTGTCCCCATCCATACAGCAGTCCTGTTGCGGCGATTGCAAGTGAATGCGACGCCCCGGCAGTGATTGCCGTCCACGATGCGTTAACAGGACCAGACACAAGCACAGGTGACGACACGGTGGTTAGAGACCCGATACCGACCTGTCCGGATGAGTTTAGTCCCCATCCGTAAAGCACACCCGTAGTGGTAATGGCTAGCGAGTGTGCGCCACCAGCAGCAACCACCGACCACGATGCCCCGGCAGGACCTGAAACCAGTATTGGTGATGATGTGGTTACGGTCGAATTTGTCCCTAGTTGGCCGCTTGAGTTCAAACCCCATGCCCATAGTGTGCCATCGGATCGGATGGCAACCGTATGGTTTCCGGAGTTGTTAGCCGATGCACGAAGCCACAGCAGCGGGGAAGTCTGCGGAATCACCACAGGAGAGGATACAGAAGCGATATTGTCATTGCCGATTTGTCCAGAGGTCCCAAGCCCCCATGCATAAAGGCTTCCAGCTGAAGTAATTGCAAGCGAATGAGACCCACCGATGCCCACTGATGTCCAGCTGGCGCCTGCTGGACCCGATACCAAGACGGGCGATGATACCGCTGTTAGGGAGTTGGTACCAAGCTGCCCTGCTGAGTTTAAGCCCCATGCCCATAAGGTGCCATCAGATTTAATGGCAACCGTATGGGATGCTCCGACTCCCACTGCCGTCCAGCTGGCGCCTGCTGGACCTGATACCAAGACGGGCGATGATACGTTGGTGGTCGAGTTGGTACCAAGTTGTCCCGCGGAGTTTAATCCCCAGGCCCATAGCGTACCGTCGGATTTGATGGCCACCGTGTGGCTGCTGGAGTTATCTGCTGCTATCTGTAACCAAGATACGATGCTTGGCGGATTTGACACGAGCACAGGAGATGCTACGGTGACCACTGAGTTATTTCCTAATTGCCCAGAGACATTGTTGCCCCAGGCATAGAGAATTCCGGCTACGGTTATGCCAAGCGAGTGTGATCCACCGGCACCAACGCTTGCCCACGACGATACTCCGATTTGAATGGGAGATGTTATGTCATAGGGACCTGGTACCGACTCGTTGTAGGTATTATCTCCCCATCCGTACAGGGCTCCGGCAGTGGTTAGAGCAAGCGCAAAGCCGCTACCGGCGCGAATCACGGACCAGCTTGCAGCCGCCGGTCCGGATACCAACACGGGCGACGATACGGTTGTTACGCTGGATGAGTTTATGCCCAGTTCTCCGGCGGTATTATCGCCCCAGGCATACAACAAACCTGAGGTGGTGAGAGCCAGCGTAAATGATGCTCCCGCCGAAACGGCTGACCAAGATGCACCCGTTGGGCCCGATACCAACACTGGCGATGATACCGCCGTTGCTGTGCTGTTGTTGCCCACCTGTCCGATGGTATTTTGACCCCAGCCATATAACACCCCTGTGGTTGCAATGGCCATGCTAAACACCGATCCAGAAGATATTATTGCCCAGCTTGCCCCTGCTGGCCCTGATACCAATACCGGTGATGAGACCGGAGCCGTGTTATTATTACCCACCTGGCCAGAGCCGTTGCTGCCCCAGGCGTATAAACGGCCGGCGCTTGTAAGACCGACGGCATGTAGCTGTCCGTCAGAAACCGCTGCCCAGCTGGTAGAAGCAGGGCCAGATACCAGTATGGGTGAAGATACTGATACTATGGTGGCGATTCCGGCTTGACCGCTGGTGTTCAGTCCCCAACCATACAGCCGTCCTGTGGTGGTTATACCATGTGAAAAATTGGTACCAGCCGAAATGCTGGTCCAGCTTGCACCCGCAGGTCCTGACACCAACACGGGGGACGATACGGTTACGGTAGACAGATTTCCCAGTGCACCTGCTGCATTGTACCCCCAGGCATATAATTGCCCTGTGGTGGTAATGCCAAGCGCGTGTAGTGCACCAGATGACACGGTGGTCCATGATGCTCCAGCAGGACCTGATACCAGCACAGGTGATGAAACCGGTGTGACGGTTGAAAAGTTACCTACCTGCCCATAGAGATTGTATCCCCAGCCCCATAATGTTCCGTCTGATTTGATGGCTAGTGTGGTTGTGCTGTTTTGTGTGGTTGATACCAAAATCCAAGATGTTGATGTTGTTACGGCAACAGGCGAGCTAGCCGTTCCCACATAGATATTTTGGCTGGTACCCAGCTGGCCATAGGTATTATTGCCCCAGGCCCACAGCGTGCTGTCGGATTTTATTGCCAGCGTGAAGGATCCGCCGGCCGATGCTTGGCTCCAGCTATTGGTTCCAAGATGCTGTGGTGAAGACGCGCTGACAACCGTACCATTGCCCAATTCGCCTTGGCTGTTATCGCCCCAGAGATACAACTGTTTACGTGCGGATATTGTTTGGATGCCCAGTAGCTTTTCAAATAGCACGGCTTAACCTCCTGGCATATCCGGCCATGAGAGTTGGCCAGCATCTGTAACCTGTGGATATGTGCTGTCATAAACCTGTGGCAAATTTCTCAATGCCTGGCGATAGGCTTGCCAAAGGGTTTGCCAGCTGCTGTCACCTGCATGGCCTGCAACCACATCCGGGAGCTGTGTCCAGTCAGACTGGGCTAGCAAAATATCGCGCTGTTGTCGTAGATTTTGCATGAAATTGGCCCGCAAAACATCAAAGCTAGGTGCGTTTGATTGTTCCAGGATTGGCTGAATTAGATATACCCTGCCAGCAGCAGCGTTAAATTCATATGTGATCGGGCCATAGGTGTGTGTGCTGGCATCTGGCAACGGTTGCGTTGTGTCGTTTACCGGATACCACCCAAGGTTGGCCAGGGTTTGTAAATCATTGGCCAACAAATAGAGATTGGATACATTTTGCCAGCACTCTGGCAAATCGTAATAGCATTCTTCAACAGTACCGTTGTTTACATATGCCCATCTGCTCATCATAGATTCTGCCCGCTAATAAATGCATTGTACGACGCACCATTGTCCGTGGTGAAGAAGGTGAACACGTCACGCTTGCCGCTGCCGCTGGACAACGTAGGAGCAACTCCGTTTGGCCATCTGATGTTTGGCGATGAGCTAGGCCATACCACCGTGTATGCGGTGCCAGTATATGTGAATATCAGCACAAAGCTTGATACGGCATTGGCGGTTTGTGGCGTGTTGATGATGCTAAATGTTGTGATATTGGCATTCATTGCCACGGTGAACACGGTGGTGGTAGAAAGGTCGATGGTCAGGCTGTTGGTTACGATGCTGGGAGCGGTGCTGTTTTCGATATAGGTCTTTACGTTGATCTGACCGGTTACCGTGATATTGCCTGCAACACCAATACCGCCTGCCACCGTCAGCGCACCCGTGGTGTTGGATGTTGACGGTGTTGAATTAACAACCGAAAGATTTCCAATCAGTACCGGGCCGGTTAGGTATTCCGCCACATTAACGTTGCTGTATCCAGACCCAGAACCACTGGCCGCGGTATTCTGGAATGACCCATCTGCGAACACGATACCACCTATCGTGGTTGTGTTGCTGATCTTTAAGTTGCCGATAACATGCAGGGGATATTGTGGGCTTGCGGTACCCACACCGACATTGGCACCTCCCAACGGAACCAACGATACGTTTCCGCTGGCATTGACACTGATAAAGGGTATTCCCGAAATGTCGTTTACGCTGAAGATCGTGCCGGTTGTTAGATTGTTTGCGATGCTGAACAGCTGGCCGGTGGCATTTTCCCAAAACAAACTGTTGTCATCCGCCACCACCGTGGTCATGGCATAGGCAGCATTGCCAGTCCAAACGATGTTTGGTTGCCCTGGCTGGTTAATGTTCGGGGTAATTACGATGTTTTTTGAACTATTGGCCATTCGTGCGGTTCCTGTCTGATATTTATGTTAATTGCATACCATGATTTAGGAGTTATACGCCATATCTTCCACGCAAGGCATTGAAATTTGTCGCAATCTGTTGGGCCGATAAGACCGAGGAATAAACATGTACGGCCGACATGGTGCCATTAAAATATGCGTTGCTGGGATCGCTTGCGATGGTGTAGCTGGCAAGATTTCCTATCATCGCACCTGGTGAGAAACTATCATATGCCGTTCCATTGAGGTAAAACTGCCCAACGGTGCCAGATACGGTGACCGCTGCATAGTAAAATTGATTTATCCTTAGCTGCGCGGATGTGCTGGTATACGTAGCCACCCCATTTAATGTGTAGGTTAGATACCCAGATGCACTGATACCAAATTTCCATCCATCGGTTGACGATGTTGTAGAGCTGGCATTGATTATCGTTTTAGCGGATCCTGTGCTGGATATGTAGATCCATGCACCTGTTGATTTTGTAAAATTTCCTGTTCGTGACCTGTATGTAAATACTATAAGGCCCTGCGCCCCGGTGCCGCCTATGCCAGCAGATCCGGTCCCAGCACCGCCACCGCCATACAATCCTGGTCCATTTGATCCTGAAGTTCCACTGTTGTATCCCGCTCCGCCCGCACCACCGCCGGGTCCAGCCGTGCCTCCGGCTGTTGCCGTGTATATATTGCCGGCTCCGCCTGCACCGCCATAGTTTGTACCAGTCGTTGTGTTGTAATATCCGCCTCCTCCGCCGCCACCAGCGGATCCGGCGCCGCCTGCTGCTGATGGGGTACCCGCTGTACCACCGCTGCCGCCGTTACCGCTGGCACCACCCGAGCCGCCGCATGAGGCAGTTCCTGGCGACCCAGCCGAGCCGCCATTAGCTCCGCCACCGCCGCCCGACCCTTTTTCGCTGGTGGTGCCATATCCGTTGCCACCAGCACCGCCCGCCCCAAGTGGCCCCGCCGCGCCGCCGCCACCGCCGGCGTTCAATGTACCCGATGTGCCATTACCACCCGTTCCACCGGAATAGGTAACAGCGCCGATGGAACTGGATGCCGCTCCACCTGCTCCGCCTGTGCTTAGATTGGCGCCTGCGCCCCCGGCGGCCAGTACCCCTTGGCTGGCGGAAGTTGGTGCCGATCCAGTATTGCTCAGCCAGGTGTTGCCACCTGCACCCTGGTTGCCACCACCTGTTCCTATGTTTACGGTCAACGCGGTGTTGGGTGCTATGGAAAAATTGGCACAGGTTACCTTTGCGTATGCGCCACCACCGCCGCCAGATCTGTATCCACCCACCGCAAAACTGCCGCCACCACCGGCTCCGATCGCTTCAATTGACCAAGGCGTGGTAAAACAATTGGGGGTTGTAAAAGAAGTACCTGATGTTATTAAAACAACGTTGGTAGAGTACACGACTGATCCTGGCACCTGTGTTGCTGAATTATTGCAAAAATTACCGTTGCTTCCAGTGGCAAAGGTGCCAGCATTGCTCCATGTTATGCTGCTGGAATTCTGGAAGTTTTGGTGATTTCCGACACCTGCTAGGCAATACCATATGGTGCCTGTTCCTGGATAACTGTTGTTATCCAACGCATCCAGTAATAAAACCAGAGAATTTTGGACCAAGCTAGGTCCTGCCGTTGCGCCCATTACAATCCATACCTCCCACGTGTGGCATTGAAGTTTTGCACCACTTCCTGTGGAGATAGTGCCCGATTATATGTGCTTGTTTTATATATGTTCGCAGGTGTGTCGTTAACGCTGGTATAACCGCCTATATACAATCCTCCTGCGATTGCAGTTGCAGGAAGTGTACCAGTTGAAACCGCAACGCCGTTTTCATAAATCACCGCCGTTGTTCCGTTGTGCGTAAAAGCGTAGTCTATCATGTTGGTTCCAGGATCTGTTGTGGTGATGTATCCGTTGCTGGTATTGGTGAAGAAATACAGTAGTCCTCCACTTCTCACTATGCCCGGATAAGCGGTATTTATGCTTGTGATAACATATTCACTTGATGTACTGGTGGTGGTAAAGGCGCATGTTATGGCCAGCGTAAATGGTGCAGGCAACGAGAACGAAGGAGTAAGGCCCCATTGGTTGGTACCGCTAAAATTAAAATAGCTTGCTGCTCCAAAATTGTTGAACGTAGGACCACCGTTTAATGTTAAATTAAAAGCATTGCTGCTTAGATCATACCATGTGGTCCCGCTGCCGGGATAACTACGGGGGTTTGCAGCATCAATCAGCATCTGTAGTCCAGACGTTACGAGCCCGGGACCGTGAGCAAGCGTCATATTCCATATCTCCCGCGGTATGCATTGAAGTTTTGCTGTACCTGTTGCTGTGACAAACCGACACCTGTGTAAAGCCGCACAACAGATAGGTTACCCGAATAACTGCCGCTGGGTTGGCCATTAACTAGAAAGGTACCTATAGCTAGATTGCTTGTATAGTTGTACAATGCACTGGATGATGTTGTTACGGTGCCTGAAAGGGCCCCATTTACATATGGAATAAAGCTATTACCAACCCTTGATAGCACCAAATGATACCATTTGCCAGAGCTTAGGCCCGTACCGATTGCAACTCCTGATGCTATATCCCAGCTGGCGCCGCCTGAGCTTAAGTAGTAACTGATCTCGTTGCTATTTGGATAACCAGAGACTACATTGTAGCTGTTGTTAGCGGTGTTTGAGCTCGCCGTTTCTAGTATTTCCTCTACACTAGACAACGACGCCGGCTGTGTCCATAGTTCGATGGTAAAATTGTTAGATCCAAAATTTATAGGAGGAACTGTGAAATAGTTGCTGCCATTTAAAACCATATATCCCGCATTGGATGTGGAATAGGAGACACTTACTCCAGATGCGTTCTTACCATTGCCGCTGATGTCATACCAACTGCTGCCTGTTCCAGGATAACTGCGCGGATTAGCAGCATCTAAAACCAAGCTCAAACCATTTGTAACAATGCTAGGACCATAACCTACGCCCATGTTACACCTCCACCAATAGCTTAGGCACGTCCGCGCGTTCAGCATACACCGTATAGAAACAAGCAATCGAAGGTGCAAAGAACACGGTATCCGATGCTATTTCAATATATTCTGGTGTTATCTCAACAACATACAGCTTCTGATGTTTACCGATTGGTGTGAGATGCACAGACATGCTATTCTGATCCACCAGCTTGCTCCAGTAATCAGGCAGCATAATCCTGTTGGTACCTTCAAGCTTGCCGCGTATGTAAACACCGTTTTCGGGACCTTCAAGGCTGGCATATTGCAGCTTCATTCCTGATTTAGTAGGATGGTTGATAACGAAGCTCTTGGTTGTTGCAGCTATTCCGCCGTTGACGCTGAGCAGATAGCCGGTCGTGGCCACCGTTGTTCCTATGCCAACATCTCCTGCAAACGTTGATATACCAACCGAGTTGCTGACGGTTAGGTTGCCACCTATCACAAGGTTGCCGTTGACCGGATAATATACCAGCTCCGTTGAACTGGTGTTGATGGTGCTTATGTTGCCAGATGTTGCTGATGTAAATGTGATGTATCTTGGTGCGTTGGTGCTGGTGTCATTTGCTACGGTTAGCGATGATCCGCCGCCAGTTGGAGGAGCGTAAGTCAATTCCTTGGTTGTTGTGTTGTAATAAACGGATTGTGCAAGGTTAGAAACACATGATCTTACTGGATTGATGTACAATCCACTGTTTGATCCACACAAGTTAGTAGCCGATGCGTTTATTATGATACTATTACCTGGTTGATTTGTAGAACCGGCTTTATTACCAATAGCAACCGCATATGTTCCTTGCCCTGTGTAGCCAGCTTGATAACCTATTGCAACGGAAACATTTCCTTGATTGGTAGTCCCAGCATTATTACCTATTGCAACTGCACATGTACCTTGATGACTATCGCCTGCAAGATTGCCAATGGCAACTGATGCATTTCCTTGGTAAGATGATCCTGCCTGCGAACCAATAGCAACTGATGTGTTTCCTTGGAATTGGAACCCAGCGTTACAACCTATTGCTACACCACCTGACGCCTGGCCACTCCCGGCCTGAAAACCTAATGCAATTTTACACGAAATTACGGTGAGATTGCTTACTGTAAAATTTTTAGTAGAAGGATTGTATGTTATCCCAGAATTTGTATGTAACGCTAAATTACCGGTTGTAGCTGATACAAATGTAGGATAAAATGTAGCATTGTTGCTAACAGTTGTAATATTAACATTGCTGGTATTTGCTGCGTTAAGATTTGGTAAAACCGCAGAGCTTTGGAAGGTTCCGTCGGCAAACTGGATACCACCCAGCTGCGTTGCGGTATTGCTGATCTGTAGATTTCCTGCAACCAGTATGTTGCCTCCATAAACGGCCAGTGCATTACCTGCGCTTACTGCTGCTGTACCGATACCAACATTACCGCTGCCGTTGATCAGCATGCTTTGTGCATATGCTTCGCTGCCTACTGCTCCTGTAAAGGTGCTGAATGCCAATCCGCCACCGTTCAGTGCGGATACGTTACCACCGCCGGAGTTATTGAAAACCCATTCCGTTCCGCCACCACTTGGATTATTAACCGCTTGCCAAACCGCTGCGCCAGCTGGAGTGCTTGTGGTACCAATCAATAGCTGGCCGGTAGCCGGTATTCTCATGCGTTCCGTGTTATTGGTATAAAACAACATCGGATTGGAGCTGGAAACCAGTAGCTGTAGAGGGCCTCCAGTGGCATCGCTTACCAGGTAAAGCTGTGATCCGTTGGTATACAAATAACCCTTGCTGGTGTTACCTGCCGTATATAGTCCAACCACGGTTCCCGACGATCCGTTTACCGTAAGGCTTGTAACCCCGCTTATGGCTTGCGAAATGCTGGTTGTGTTTATGCTGAGATTACCATAACGATCGAGTACCATTGTTTCTGCGCCATTTGTGGCCCAGCCTAATGTATTGGCCGTCGGTAGATACATACCATTAACTGGAAGCGTTGCAGACACTGGTTGGAATGACCCTGCAAAAACGTTACCACCAACACCGACACCACCTAATACTTGCAGAGCACCGCTGGTGCTTGATGTAGAAGCGTTGCTGTTGGTTATAATTACTGTGTCGGTTGTTGTAAGGAAGATGTTATTGATGTAGGTGTTGTTAACCGCCAGGTTACCACTTACGTTTAGATTTCCGCCTACGTTCAGATTAGCAGTAAAAGGATCGTATGTTATGCCACCATTTGCGTGCAACGCAAGGTTGCCAGTTGTGGCAGATACAAAAGTTGGAAAGAACAATGCGTCACTTGAGACGGCGGTGATATTGACGTTGCTGACATTGGTTGCGTTTGGATTAGGAAGGCCTGAGTATCCTGAGAATCCACTGTAACCGCTTGTGCCGCTGTAGCCGCTTATACCTGAGAATCCGCTGTATCCCGATATACCTGAGAATCCACTGTAGCCACTCGTGCCGCTGTAGCCGCTTATACCTGAGAAACCGCTGTAGCCGCTTATACCTGAGAAACCGCTGTAGCCACTCGTGCCGCTGTAGCCGCTTATACCTGAGAAACCGCTGTAGCCGCTTATACCTGAGAAACCGCTGTATCCCGATATACCTGAGAAACCGCTGTATCCCGATATACCTGAGAATCCACTGTAGCCACTCGTGCCGCTGTAGCCGCTTATACCTGAGAAACCGCTGTATCCACTCGTGCCGCTTATACCTGAGAATCCGCTGTATCCCGATATACCTGAGAAACCGCTATAGCCGCTGGTTATTGTAGCAGAGCTCTGGAATGTTCCGTCAGCAAACTGTATGCCACCTAGCTGTGTGGCGGTATTGCTAATGCGTATATTACCGGCAATGAACAGGTTACCGCCATACACTGCAACTGCATTACCGCCAATCACGGTAGCCGTTCCTATGCCAACGTTACCAAGCGGTCCAACAATAAGGTTACCGCCGAGCCCCATGCCTCCTGCTACGATCAACGCACCGGTTGTGCTTGATGTTGTTGGTGTAGAATTAGATATGTATAGGTTGCCGATTACAACAGGACCGCTTAAATAGCTAGCTACGTTTGCATTTCCGTAGCCAGCAGTTGGTGTAGAATAGGTAATTTCGTTTGTAGATGTGTTGTAATACAGTGTTTGTGCAGTATTTGTTGCATCCAATCTAACTGGACTAATATAAAGACCGCTGTTAGTTCCGTTAAGAGCAGTTACACCTGCATTAATTATAATGCTGTTACCAGGTTGGTTGAGTGTACCTGCAAATGCACCAATAGCAACAGCATTATTACCCTGCGAAGTTGCGCCTGCATTTAGGCCAACTGCAACTGCACTTGCTGATTGGTTTGCAGTTCCTGCAGATGGTCCGACGGCAACCGCACTGTTACCTTGATAGTTTGTTCCTGCAGATGGTCCCACAGACACTGCACTGTTACCCTGATAGTTTGCCCCAGCACCAGTGCCAACTGCCACGGCACATTTTCCCTGAGATGCATTTCCTGCAGCAGGACCCACGGCTACTGAATTATGACCTTGATTTGTGCCGCCGGCTGATGAGCCCATTGCAATTGAAAGTGTTCCTTGGCCAACACCTGCTGACGAACCAAGTGCTATATTAGAACTGTTAAGTATTAATCCGCCTGCAACAACGGTGCCGCCGACACCAACACCACCCTTAACTACCAAGGCACCTGTTGTACTCGAAGTTGCCGCAGTTGCATTGGTGATGGATAAATT
>Ga0316217_10006554_pt1 | contig 11465 bp, 8 predicted proteins | sample 1anoAmetaG_FD_203633 | JGI IMG/M metagenome (GOLD analysis project Ga0316217, IMG submission 203633) | Freshwater microbial communities from Trout Bog Lake, Wisconsin, USA - 1anoA | ecosystem: Environmental > Aquatic > Freshwater > Lake > Hypolimnion/Profundal zone | place: USA: Wisconsin... | reverse complement strand
ACGGTTAATGTTACGCCCAATACCAACTATGCGTTTTCTACCTGGCTGGCAACCTTAACAGCAAATAATCCGGCGCAACTACAATTTTCGATTAACGGAACGCTCGTAGGCTCTGTTTTTACTGCATCTCCGAATAACTGCATCTGGCAACAATTTTACCAGACCTGGAATTCGGGTGCCAGCACAACAGCCGATATATGTATCATTAATCAAAACACAGTTGCCTCAGGTAATGACTTTGCACTGGATGATATTTCCTTTTCGCCACTTTGCGAAACTACTGACACAGTAAGAATAACAGTTAACCCCACCTACTATAAACACGATACGGCCGCTATTTGCCAGGGCAATTCGTATACTATGCCCAACGGAGTTGTTGAAACTACCACCGGCACTTACATTGATACACTGGCAACTGTAAACGGTTGCGATAGCATCATATCTACCTACCTGGTAGTTTATCCTGTTTATAACGACACCGCCTCACCAATAATTTGTCCGTTTGATGTTTATGAATTACCGAACGGAACCTTTGTTCACACCTCAGGAACTTACATCACGCATTTTACCAGCACTTACGGTTGCGACAGTAACGTAATTACAAAACTTACAGTAATTCCGTCAACGCTGGTGGCAGGCAACGATACAGCTATCTGCTTTGGCGATTCGGCACAATTAAATGCCAGCGGAAGTTTACTTGGCATATACAGTTGGGCACCGGCTGCCGGGCTCAGCGACTCCACCGCCGCAAATCCAAAAGCAAGCCCGCTGCAAACCACCACCTATGTAGTTACAGCACAAATAGGCTCAGGCAACCTGATATTCAACGGCGATTTTTCGCAAGGCAATGTTGGTTTCAGTACCGATTACAGCTACAACCCTAACCTGGTACCCGAGGGCAATTATTACGTAGGGGCAAATCCGAATACTTACCACTCTGGTTTTTCACCTTGCCCTGACCACACCACCGGAACCGGTAACCAGATGATTATTAACGGAGCCAGCGCTCCTAATACCAATGTTTGGTGCCAAACTATCAGCGTATCGCCTAATACCAATTATACCTTTATAGCCTGGGGCCAAAGCGTTACTCAGGGCAACCCTGCACAACTACAATTTTCCATAGACGGTGCCCAGATTGGGCCTATTTTCAACCTGCCGTTGGCCACATGCCAATGGTCACAGTTTTTTACTTCCTGGTATTCGGGCAACAATACCACAGCTAATATCTGCATCCTGAATCAGCAAACTGCGGCTGGTGGCAACGATTTTGCCATTGATGATATTTCGTTTGTAAGCTTATGCGAAGCGTATGATACAGTTACTGTTACTGTACATCATCCTGATACAATTGTAATTGATACAGTTATCTGTCAGGGGCCAACCTATACCTTTCCTGACGGTACTATCGCAACTACTACTGCTATAGATACAGCACATTATTCAAATCAATTCGGGTGCGACAGCACTATTATTACCAACCTAGTAGTTCATCCTACTTATAGCAACACCTTTATCGATACTATCTGTTATGGAACAACATATAAGCTTCCGTCTAATCTTTCGGTAAGTATCAGCGGCATTTATATTGACACCCTGCCCACCATGTTTGGCTGCGACAGTATTATTACTACACAACTTACCGTTACACCACCACCGGTTAGCACAGAAAACGATACCATCTGTGCAGGCAACAGCTTTACGCGGCCTTCCGGGCTCATTGCTACCAATGCAGGCACCTATTATGATACCTTGACCATAGCAACAGGTTGTGACAGCGTGGTTATTACCCATCTTACTGTTAACCCTACTTCGGCTACTACTGTTTATGATACCATTTGCCAGGGTTCATCCTTTACTTTAGGCAATGGCAACAGCGTTACCACTACCGGAAATTACCCCGTAACGCTGCCAAACAGGTTTGGTTGCGATAGCGTTGCCACCACGATACTAACTGTAATTGACGATACGCTTACTGCCACTGAAACCAACCCGCTTTGTTACGGGCAGAGCAAAGGTAGTATACATGCTACCGCCAGCCAGGGGCTTGCGCCTTACACTTATACACTTTCAGGTAGTGCAAGTAATAGCAATGGCACATTCACACAACTTGTGGCAGGCAGTTACAATATAGGTGTAACCGATAATTTCGGATGCACGGCAAGCACGCACGTAAATATCACACAGCCGGATTCGATACAGCTTTCAAGAAATACTGTAGATATCACCTGCTACAATGCACATAATGGCCAGGTCACCCTGTCAGCCACCGGAGGTACTCCGGCTTACACTTACTTCTTAAACAACGTAAGCAGCGTTTCAGGCATTTATTCCGGGTTGGATACGGGCAGCTATGCCTGCGATGTGATGGATGCAAACGGATGCTCCGATTCTTCAACAGCCATTATTACCCAACCACAACCCGTTTATATAAATATTTCGCCCGATTCGCTTTTTGTAAACCTGGGTAAAACCATTCAATTAAATGCAAGTTCCAACTACGACCCTGCAACCACTTATTTATGGAGCCCGTCGTTTGGGTTAAGTTGTACCGATTGCCCTAACCCCGTGGTTGATATTAACAGCACTGCCCAATACAAGGTGCTGGTAACAGCTAATATCAACGGCAACGATTGCTCAGGCGATACAAGCATTACTGTAACCGTTATACCCGATTATGACCTTTTTATACCCAATGTATTTACACCAAACGGCGATGGTAAAAATGACTTCTTCCAGATATTCGGCAATACAGCGGCCATCAGGTTATTGCATGTAAGCATCTTTGACAGGGTAGGCGAACTTGTGTTCGAAAGCTTTGATGTAAACTTTAAATGGGATGGAACTTTTAAGGGCCAGCCTTTGCCGCCTTCAGTATTTGTTTATACCATCAAAGCCGTTTTTGACGATGGCCACACCGATAAATTATTCAGTGGTGGTATTACCTTGTTGAAATAACGCCGCAGTAAAATTGTATTTACCATACCTGCATCTTACCAATACGCCTTTTCTTTGTTAAAGCATGCACAAGTCTAGTCGCAGAAATATGTAATTTTAGGCCATTCATCCGTTGTATTATAATAATTCCGTGCATGGCAAAACTACATTTCATCATCAGCATAGCGCTTATATTTTTCGCCCAAACCGCATTTGGCCATAAACCTTACAGGAAAGCCGAAATAGACAGCCTTCAAAAACTTGAAGCGCAGAAGAGGCACGCACAAGCTGAGGAAATCAGGAAGAACGTGGTTCAGGTCCATTTTTCACCCGCATATTCCGATAGCTTGGTGGCACAAATGGAACAATTTCATATTGCGCTGAACAGCATCACTAATCAAACCAAATACAGCTTCAGAACCAAAGTGATTGAGAGAGAATTGCAAAACATGCAGTCTTCTATGGATATCATTACCCAGAATCTAAGTCACGACAGCAGTGTGGTTAATATCAGCGACCTACAAATGTACAGGGGGTTGTTGAGAGACATGGAAGAAAAGCTGGGGAATTGGCGGGATGAACTTCAGGAAGACCATGATAACCTGCAGGATATGGCGGACGAGATGAATGCTTTTGTACGTGATTCATTTCCGCAAAAAGTTGCCGCAGACAGCAGTTTTGCCAACCTTCATCTGGATGAAATGCTTATCCTGAACCAAAGATGGAAAGAGGCCAAAGCAACCACAGATGTAAACCTGGATATCATTACCGATTTGCAGGCCAAAGTATCAGGAGATTATTTTGACATTACCGAACTGGAAAACAAAACAGATAACCTGATTGCCAGTTCAAGTAAAAAAGCATTTCAACAGGAGTACAGCTATATATGGAATACATCAAGTCCACCCATTAATGAGGTATGGGTAGTTACAGCACAATCTATTGCCGACCGGATGAGTGTATTATGTTATTACCTGAGACTGAATGTTGAGGACTGGCTTTATTTTCTGATTGCGGGTATACTTTTCTTCTTCTGGGTATTCCGCAATTTCAGAAGGGTAAAAAATAAAGAAACAGCACAATATCAAATGGACATGCAATTAAAGCATATCAGTCCTTTTCCTTTATTGGCATCCATCATTTTTATTTTAAGCCTGGCCCCGTATTATTCGTTCGACCAACCGGCTATTTATATTGAAATAATCATGCTTTGTTCATTGGTTCCGCTAACCATTCTTTTCTGGAAAATATGGCCTGAAAAATCATTGATATTATGGCTTGTTCTGGTATTGCTTTTTGTGCTGGTTTCGTGTATGAACGCTATTATTACCCCGGGCTGGCCCCTGCGTGTTTTTCTACTTGCACTTAATATTGCAGCCGTGGTATACGGATGGTTTGTTTTAAAACATGATGAAAAGGTAATAGAAGGAAAAGTGATTAAAACTACCGCCGTTCTATATATCATACTGAATCTTCTGGCAGTAATTGCAAACTTAACCGGCAGGCTTACCCTGGCCAAGATATTTACCTCAGCATCGGTAATTGGTTTAGTACAAATGATCGGGTTAATGGTATTTGCGGAAGTTCTGGTTGAGTCGTTTTATTTGCAGATGCAAAGCAGCCGGATTGCAGGAGGTATGTCGGCTGAATTTAATTTCGAAACTATAAAAACCAATTTCCATCAACTACTAACGGTCTTATCCGTTCTGCTGGGCATTGTTGTTTTTGTAACTAATATAGACCTGCACTTTGTAGCGCTTGATATTTTAAACAGCTTGTTTAATACTCCCCGCAAAATCGGAAGCACCTCATTCACACTGGGTAACATTTTAAGCTTTGCCTTAATACTTTACGTAGTAAGCATTTTACAAAAGTATGTGGGCTACTTTTTTGGTGAAACCGAAGACGAGTTTATGGGAGACCTGGATAAGAAAGAATCGAAGCTGGTGCTATTCAGGCTTGTAATTATTGTAATTGGCTTTTTTATGGCGGTTGTGGCTTCTGGCTTACCTGTAGATAAAGTTACAGTAGTATTGGGCGCTTTAGGCGTTGGTATAGGCCTGGGCTTGCAAAACATAGTATACAACCTGGTATCGGGCGTAATTCTGATATTTGAAAAGCCCATGCAGATTGGAGACTACATTGAAGTGGGCGACAAAAAAGGGCGGGTGCAGAACATTGGCATCCGTTCAAGCAAACTGGTTACACCTGATGGCTCGGAAGTAATTGTGCCTAACGGCGATATTCTGTCAAGCCATATGGTTAACTGGACCCGCAGTAATAACCACCGCCGCGCCGAAATAACTTTCAGCATAAAACCATCTGAACAATTGCAATTGGCGAAAGACACCATTACAGAGGAACTGAGCGCAAATACCTTTGTAATTCAAGGCCAGCCAATAGATATTCTTGTAAATAACCTTGCAGCCGATTCGGCCATGCTTACTATTAATGTATGGATCAACAGTATTTATAAAGAGCAGGAGTTTAAAAGCGAAATACTTTCAAGCCTTTACAATAAGTTAGCGGCCAAAGGAATTAAAATAGTGTAAGCAGGCTCAAAAAAATTGACCGCTGTGCCTTGCTTTAAAGCGACACAGCGGTCAATTAAAAGGTGCAGATATCTAGTCGCGGTATTGCTCAATAACCTGTAAAACAGCAGGGTTTTCTAACAACGATTCGTCCATATCAAATATCAGTCCGTGTTCGCTGAAGTTTACCAGCAAACCACGTTCAAGATTAATGAGGGCTTCGTGATTATTACCTACCTGGAAGTAAAAAACTGATTTGATGTAGAAAATGTCAGCACTGCCTTCGTATTTCTGTTCAGCCTCATGCAAAACCTGAAATGCCTTTCTGAAATTCTCAACATTAAAATAGGCAGTAGCCAGGTTAATCCAGTTCTGCTTGTTTTGGGTATCCAGCTGAAATATTCTTTCAAATATCTCTAAGGCTTGCTCGCCTTCACCGGTACATAAATAAGCATCAGCCAGGGCCGACAGGTAATCGATATTTTCTTTGTTAAGTTTTACGGCACGTTCAAATGATGAAATTGCTTTAGGCCATTTTTCTTCTGAGCGGTAGGTTTCGCCAATGCGGTAAAAAGCCTCATCAAAATAAGGGTCAACTACTATGGCCTTACGCAAATACGACCTCGATTTGGCAAAATCGCTCACCTTTTCATAGCTCTCAGCAGTTTTCAGGTACAACTCTTTGTTAGGTTTCGAAAGCTTAATGGCATCCAGGTAAAAGTTGATGGCCTCTTCGTACCTGCCCATATTGTATTGCACATCGCCGCTGCAAACATATGCAGCATCAAAAGTATCCTCTATGGCAATTACATAGCCGAAAGCGTCAAGGGCTTTATCGTATAACTGCAAGCCGGCGTATGCATGCCCAAGGTTAAACCAGGCCAGATGCGAATAAGGGCTTTGTTCAATCAGCTCTTCATGAAACTTAACACTCTCATCGTATTTCTCGCTAAGTTCTATACAAAACCAAAAACGGTTCAGGCCTTCTTCACTCATGGGGTTAATAGTAAGCGCTTCTTTCAAAGCCTCCACTACTTCCGGATATTTCTCCTGGTCTTCATAAATATCAGCTACCTCTAAATAAAGTTCGCATTTGTCTTCGGGCTCGGTAGCAATAGTAAGGGCGTATTCAACTTCATCCAAGGCCTCCTGATGGCGGCCTTCCCAAAGGTGAATATCTGAGCGGATAAGGAATATATTAATGTCGTTGGGATCGAGCTTTTCAGACTCTTCTAACAGGGCTAGCGCCTCATCAAAACGTTTTTGGTTAGCCAGAATTTCGGCCTTTTTGGTATAAAAGAAAGACGAGAAGGAATATTGATTGATGGCCAGATCAATAACTCTTAATGCTTTGTTGTATTCACGATTCTCCTGGTAAAACTCGATAATCTGTTCGTAATTATCTTCTTCAAAAAAAACCTGTTCTTTTAATTTCTCTGCCTCTTCAAATTGTTTAACTAAATCCACAATCTCTCCGAATGAAGGTTCAAGGTTCTCGTTTTCTTCCATGGTCTGAATTTTTAGTCTAAAACGTCACTCAGCGTTGTATGAATATAACAAAACCTGTGCTGTTTTAGTGTACCGGAAAGCATATATTTACCAAACTGCCTTCCGCTATCCGTGAATAATGGAATTACCAAGTCGTTAACGTTATATAAAGAACGATATTTTAAAACTCGTAACGACCTACCGAAGATAATTTTACCTGTTAATTAGAGGAATACTATTTTTCAACATCACAAAGGTTGATTGTATAGCACATGTTGGACAAAACAAGGCGAAAACCTTTGCATTGATTTAATGTTGATAGAATGTTATTGTTTAAAAAAATCCTCATTTTTGTATTAAAATTTAACCTCCTGAACATTTTTACTTATGAAAACAAATATCGGTATAACAGAAAAAAACACCCAGGCGGTGGCCAATGAACTGGCAAAGATCCTGGCAGATGAATTTATTTTAAGCATGAAAACCCGCAATGCACATTGGAACATTGAGGGGGCTGATTTTCATGCTATGCATCTTTTTTTCGAGTCGCAATACAATGCGCTGGACGAAACCATTGACAGTGTTGCAGAACGTATCCGTTCGCTGGGACATTATGCGCCGGGCACCGTTAAGGAGTTTCTGGAGCTCACCAGCCTTACCGAAAAACGCGGCAGTAAAAACAACAGCGAAAGTTTTATCAAAGACCTGCTGGGTGACCATGAGGCCATCATCATTGCCCTGCGCGAATACGTAGATGCTTTTGCTAACAAATATAAAGATGCCGGCACCAGCGATTTTATTACGGCCATACTTGAAGACCATGAAAAAATGGCCTGGATGCTGAGGGCCCATTTAAAGTAAGCAGGGCAACCAATTGCTTTTATTACTTTTGGTTAAAATAATTAATTCATGGACGATCTTACACTTATAACTACCAGCACCGGGCTTGAAGGTTACAAAATAACCAAACAACTGGGGCTGGTAAGAGGCATTACGGTTCGCTCGCGCAGCATAGTAGGTAATCTGGCAGGCAGCTTTATGACCATTTTTGGAGGCAAAAGCACCATTTACACATCGTTGTGCGAAAACGCCCGGGAGGAGGCCTACCAATTAATGATACAACACGCCCGCGAAAGAGGTGCCAACGCCATTATTAATATGCGTTACGATGCCAACGAAGTTATGCAGGGTTTAACCGAAGTATTAGCTTACGGTACTGCCGTTGTGGTTGAGAAAGTTTAATACAAAGAGTAATTTATAGCTACAGGGGCATTGCTAATTATAAAAAGCATAGCCCCTGTATGCTTTTAAGTCCGCGTTCAGAAACAATACCTCGGCAGTTCGCTTGCCTGTGGCGCGGTTGGTGTAAAATAGAGTAATGCCATTCACCCCTATTAATAGTTCATGTAGCTCAAAACGAAGGCTGGGTATTGCTTCAAGGCCCATTTTCCAGTAAGCCCTTACTGCTTCTTTCCCTTTTACCACCCCTCCTGTTTCAGGAATGCGTTTAAGCGCCAGGGGCGATTCCATAATAAAATCATCTGTGTAATGAGATAATATCCGCTCCAGGTCATGCGCATTCCAGGCTTCAATCCATTCTTCGGCTAATTTCTGAGCGGTAGCTTGGTCAATCATCAGATTAATTTAATTGCACTATTCCCATTTAAACAACCGGGTGGCAAGCAGGTAAACTACTACACCCCAAATCATCAGGGCCAGAATATCAGTCCATACCGAAAAAAGGCCCACACCTTCAAAAGCTGTTCTGCGCATAGCTTCGTTGAGATAAGTTAAAGGAAGAGCCTTAGAGATAACCTGCAACCACGCCGGAAAAGAGCTGACCGGAAAGAACGTTCCTCCAAGAATCAACTGCGGAAGAACGATCATATTGGCCAGCGGGGGTACCGCACTTTCGGTTTTAGCCAGGCCGGAGATAATAAAACCCATACCCATAAATACAAACAGGGCAACAAAAGAAAGCACCATCATATTGATAAAAGTAAAAACACCATGCTGCAGGGTAAAGCCAAAAGCCAGGTAACCCAGTACAATAATCAGGCTTGAACTCATAAGCGCAAATATTACCCTGCTCAACGCCTCGCCTAAAACGATATAGGCTTTATGAATAGGGGTGGCAAAAAAGCGCTTTATTACCAATGTGTTTCTAAGGTTCAGAAATACAAAAGCTGTTCCGAATACCCCCATGCTTAACAACGAAAATCCAAGCATGCCGGGCAGAATAAAATCAATTTTTTTAAAAGCAGGATCAGTAACCTCTTCAGTCCTCATTTCAACTGCTCTCTTTAATTCAGGCACGGCAGCCAGGTTGGCGCTGTTAATGGCGTTGGTTATAATCATTTCAGCAACTGCGCCGCCCTCGGCCGAAGCTTTGGACTTTTGAAACACCACTTGCAAGGCCGGCCTTGAAGTATCGCTACTTTTTACAAGGCTTAGAATACCACCCAGCTTACCCCTGTTTAAGTCCTCCCGCATTTGCGGCGCGGACTCATCGGTTACCAATTTTATAACCGGTATTGATTTAATGATTGAATAGGCTGCACTGGTAGTATCGCTTTTTGGCGCCAGGCCTACGCTGACAGACAATGTGCCTTTATCAATAAAGCCAAAAACGAGTATAAAAAAAACAGGAAGGGCAAATGAGAATGCCACCGTGGAAGGATTTCTGAAAATGCTTCGCAGGCTGGCCTGCGTTACCGCAAGCATGGCACGTATTTGACTATATGGTTTTGAACCGTTCATATTTTATTATTCAGAAAATTAAAAGAGCTTTAAAATGGGTTTATTGATCGCGCCATTCGCGGCCGGTTAGGTCAAGGAAAACATCTTCAAGATTAGCCTGCTTTACCTCCTTTTTGCGCTTAAATCCTCCGGCCACAAGTTTATCAATCAAGTTTCCTGGTGTGTCCATAGCAATAAACTCGCCGGCTTCCATTACAGCCACGCGGTCGCAAAGTTCTTCGGCCTCATCCATGTAATGAGTAGTAATAACAACAGTTGTTCCGTTATCACGTATTTTCCTTATCAGGTCCCACAAATTTCTTCTTGATTGGGGGTCAAGGCCGGTAGTTGGTTCATCCAGAAAAATAACCCTTGGGTTATTGATTAAAGTAGTACATAGCGAAAAGCGTTGTTTCTGCCCCCCCGAAAGGTCTTTATACTTGTTCTTGGCTTTATCTTCTAAACCCACTTTCGCAAGCATCTTCATTTTGTCAATGTCAACGTTATAAAGGCCGCCGAATAAGTCTAACAGTTCAAAAAGTTTCAGGCTCGGATAATAGCCCGCGGCTTGCAACTGCACGCCTATAATTTTCTTAATACCGTTTTGGTCTTTATCAAGGTTCAGACCGTCAATGGTAACTTCACCACCGCTTTTGTCGCGCAGAGTCTCTAAAATTTCGAGGGTGGTTGTTTTACCGGCACCATTAGGGCCCAGCAGGCCGAATATCTCGCCTTCGTAAACTTCAAAGCTGATACCTTTTACGGCGGTAAAATCTTCATACTGTTTAAGCAGGTTTTTAACAGATATAATAACTGGTGACTGGCTTTTCATTTTTGTTGGATATTGCGGCAAATGTATAACAGGATTTCACAGAAACAACGAATAAAAAAAGAGGTTCGGAGGTAATGGTTATCAGTAATTTTGCAAAGAGGCCGTTTTTACTGAGCAATGTCATAATAAATTACACCTTTAAAAAAGGACGTTTACATAAGGATTTAGGCTTCGGAGCTGAGCCCGAAACCCTTTAAACGTATAAAAAAAAAGACAGCCCGGATAAAAAGCATCAGGCTCCGTTTTTATGTACCGAAAAAATCCTTATCATTGTTGCGAGCCCCTCTTATAATCTAGCTGTTCTTATATTTCTGAATGCAGCGCTTTTGTAAAAAAGAGTGTCTCTGAAAGATAATAGATTGCAAATCCTTGAATAGAATCTTTACTTTTAGAAACACTTTATTTGATAAAAGGGTATGATATTTTTGTCATCATCGGGTTGCCATAATTGTCAACTTAAACTATATTAGACTTAAACTTCAATAAAAAACATCTTTTACATGGGGAAAAAAATGTTCTACGCGGGGATTCAAATGCTGGTGGCGGCTGTTTTGGTAATGGGTTTGGCTTTAGATATAAAAGCTCAGGCTCCGCCGCAGGCAATGAATTACCAGGCAGTTTTAAGAGATGCGAATGGTAATGTTTTGCAAAATACACCGGTGTGTGTCCGTTTTACAATTGATGACGGTATCAATCCCGGCACACCCGACTACCAGGAAACATTTAGCACCTCCTCCAATAATCTGGGTTTAATAATCCTGCAAATCGGTCATGGAAATCCCACAGGGACCCAAACCTTTCCATCCATAGTTTGGTCTACAGGTAATAAATATCTGCAGGTTGAAATTCAGATACAATGTACTGGCCAATGGGATAATATGGGCTCCACTCAGTTGATAAGTGTTCCTTATGCGTTTTATGCGGCCAATGCAGGTAAT
>Ga0316217_10006553_pt1 | contig 11466 bp, 10 predicted proteins | sample 1anoAmetaG_FD_203633 | JGI IMG/M metagenome (GOLD analysis project Ga0316217, IMG submission 203633) | Freshwater microbial communities from Trout Bog Lake, Wisconsin, USA - 1anoA | ecosystem: Environmental > Aquatic > Freshwater > Lake > Hypolimnion/Profundal zone | place: USA: Wisconsin... | reverse complement strand
GAGAGGAATCCAAGGTCAGTAAGCCTCGCTGCCCGGGCGACATCATCTCGTTACGGTGGGCGGCATCATTCCGGAATTCCGGGCGGCATCATTCCGTTTTACCCGGGCGGCTTCGTCGTAATCGGCAGTGGGGTATCCGCTTCGCCGAATGTGACGGGCTCTGACTGCGGAACGCGGGCTATCAGGGCGAGTAGCCGCTCGTCCGCTTGTACTTGTGCGTGCTCCAACGCCACAATCTGGTCCTGAGCGGCCGAAAGCGCCTTCGCTGCCTCGTCCCAGCGTCGCCTTGTCTCGCGCTCTTCCAGCACAGCCTCTCGCTCTGATTCTATAGATGCTTTCAGTTGAGCCGTGCGGTCGACGAGAATCGCTTCCACTTCTCCGAGTCTCTGCCTGAGCGCGGCAACTTCGGACACAAGTCCGTCCGCCCGCTCCGTCGCACGTTTTTCCGCTGCGTCCGCTTCGGCCCAGTCGGCCTTCGCCCTTCGTTCGGCTTGGGCGCGCGCACTTTCCCAAAGATCAATCAGGCTCCATTCAAATCTTGCCCGCAGATCGCTGGGAACCAGCTCGCCCGCTGCCCTCGCAGCTTTCAATTCGTCCAGGACCTCCTGCCTCAAAGGCGTAATCTGCGCGAACGAGCCCTTCGTGAGTACAGCGCGGATTTTCGCGTTCGTCGGCTCCTCGCCATTGGCTTGGAGGCGGATAATCGCCGCGCGCACGGTCTCTTTTGTAACCGTCGCCATGCGCCCGCCTCCGTAATCCGCGTAATGTAATAGATGTAATATCATACGCAGATGTATAGTATTATAATCTATCTATTAAAATTGAACCGATAGCAGAAAAGGCGCACTGTAATCGTTGTCGGGCTCACTAAGCCGGCGTGACCGACACCCTTCGTCAATCGTAAAACTGCGGTTGGCGGCTGTTGCTATTTCTGCGGGCATGAGCAGCCCGTCTGCCACGCGCCCTGTATTGCCGTTCGGGCGCCATTGCGCGCTTCACGGAAGCAGACATTCGTAAGCCTTTTTAGCCCTAACGAACGACAGACACTGAGCCGAAATGATCGCTACCTTTCAGCGAAGTTGGTCGCCGGACGTGTGCGGCGCCCATCCAAGCTCGGATCGCGCCAAACAGATATTCCTCGGTCCGCGCCCACAGCCGAAAATTCAGGTTTAAGTCACCTGCACGCCTTCATTCAGAATTTTGAGGTGTGTACGAGTCATCGAGCCCATCACGGCGGGGCCGGCGCGTGCCAGACCGTCTTGTAAGCCTCGCGCAGGTTCGCCTGCGTCACCATCAGGCCTGTCGATGAGATCCACGCCGGCGGCGGACGGCCAATCAGGCCAAGCAGCGCGGCGCTCGCCGCGGCCGCGCCCTGATCGTAGGGGCGCTGCGCCGCGACGCCTTTCAGGGGACCGTCGCGGCGCAATTCCGTGACGATCTCGTTGCCGAGATCGACCGTCGTCATCGGGAGCGCGCGCGCGCCCTCGCGAATGCGGGCGAGCACGCGCATGGCGGGGACGTCCCAGGCGACGAAGACCGCGTCGAGGTCGTCGTTGTCGGCGAGAAGCTTCTCATAGGCGGCGCCCGCCTCCTCGACCCTGGCGAAGCGGCTGCGAACGAGCGTGACGTCGGGCCGCCGGGCGCTCATCCATTTGCGAAAGGCGAGTTCGCGCTCGTTGGTGACGAAGAACTCCGCGCCGTAGTTGATGATGCCGACAACGCCTTCTTCAGGCGCCCATGGCGAAATCAGTTCGGCGGCCATCGCGCCGAGTCCGAAATTGTCAGCAGAGGACACGGCCAGATAGTCGACGCCGGGGCGCAGTCCGGAAGGCGCGTTATCCAGCAGCACCAGTTTCTTGCCTGCCCGCGCGATCGCGCGATGCGCCTCCAGCACTTCCGCGGAGGCGATGGGAAGCGAGATCACGGCGTGGATCGGCGTGTTGGCGAGACGGTTCAGCGCCTCGTTCTGTTTCGCCTTGTCGAAGCCGCAGTCAACCACTTCGGTGACCGTCGCGCCATGCAGCCCCAACGTGCCGATGATGCCGGCGAGCTCCTGGCGCGACCAGTCGCTTGTCGTCGTATGCAGAACGATGGCGGCGGAAAACTGGCCGGCGCGGGCGGCCGCGGCCTCGCTCTCGGTCAGGACGAGTTTGTCCGCCGGGAAGGCCTTTTCGCCATGGGGCCCTAGCCCGATCGTCGACATTGCTCCCCCCGGGATTGCTTCATTCGTTTTGGCGCCAATTCAGAGCTTTACACAAGACACCGGCGCTTCAAGTCCGTTCGTCAGCCGCGCGGGGGCGGCCGTGGCGGCGGGGGCGGAGGTTGCCGAGACGAAAATCGTCGCTTCCGCCCGCGCGCCTCGACCAGAAAGGCTTCAAACGACGGTTGTCGCCGCGGCGTGGCGTGGGCGATCCACTCTCGGGCGCGAGACGGGTCGAACGTCTCCTCGGCCGCGAGCGCCGCGGCGCCGACGAGCTCGGCCGAGCCTGCGAGTTCAGAACGCACAATGCGCAGGTCGCGCGTGACGACGGGATGCGAGCGGCGATAAATCGCCTCACGCACAGCGGCCAGAAGAATTTCGCCGGAATGGGCGAGCGTGCCCGCCAGCACGACCGCCGCCGGGTTGAGAAGGTTGACCAGGGGCGCGAGGGATTCGCCGATCAGACGCCCCGAGCGTCCCAGAAGATCGGCGCAGAAAGCGTCGCCAAGTTGCGCCCCGTGGCTCACGTCGGTCTCGGCGACCTCGTCCTGTCGCTCGAGCATCTCGGCGAGGTAGCGACTGCGTCCGTCGACGGCTGCGGCCGCGGCGGCGCGCGCGACCGCCTCGCCGCTCGCCACGACGTCGAGACAACCTCTCGCGCCGCAATGACAGATGAGCTCGGATCCCTCGCCCGTCGGGATATGTCCAATCAGACCCGCGTTGCCTTGTGCGCCCGTGTGAAGACGTCCATCGGCGATGACGCCGGCGGTTACGGACCGATCGAGCCTCACGCACAGCACGTCGCGGAAGCCGTGGCCCGCGCCCCGCTTCATTTCGCCGAAAGTCATCATCTGCGTGTTGCTGCGCGCCCAGCACGGCGCGCCGATGTGAAGGGCGAGTTCGGTGGCGAAATCGAAGCTGCGCCACGCGCGCAGGGCGTCAACTGCGGAGGGACCCAGGGCCTCGCCGTCGTTGGCGTCGGCGCGGGCGAGTTCCGGCAGCGCCAGGCCGATCGCCCAGGCGCTGGATTTGCCGCCCCGCTCTTCGAGCAGCCAGAGGAACAGGGTCACCAGTCGATCGAGAATGGCTTCCGGACCTTCCGCGAGGTCCGCCCCCTCGTGATGCTCCACGACGAGGTCGCCGGCGAGATCGGCGAGGCCGACCGCGATCGAGGCGCGATCGACATGCGCGGTCAGCACCGCGCCCGCCTCGCGACGGAAGCGCATGTTTCGCGGGGCCCTTCCGCCGATGGCGGGGCCGAGTTCGCCCTCGGTTATCAGGCCGAGCGCCTCCAGCGCCGTCAACCGATCGGCGACGACGGCGCGGCCGAGTTCCGAGGCGCGCTCGATGTCGAGCCGCGTCGTCGCCTCGCCGGACCGGATCAGCCCGAGGACCGTCGCGAGGCTCGCCCCGCCGCTCTCCAGCAGGCTTGGGCGGCCCACACGCCGTTTGCCGCCGTCGGCGGCGTCAGGTTCGACGCCGACCATCAAAATCTCGGTTCAAAGCGGGGCAGAGCATCCCAAGACCTTGCCGCAACGGTGGTTTTTCCGCAATAGCGCGAATTCTGGCGCACACACAAACATAACGAAATAATTTTCCAGCAAAAGTATCCGATCTTTTGCTCTTTTTATTCTTGACCCGAGACCGTTCGTCCTCAAAACTCAACTCGCTCGAACGTCGCGATCGGAACTGCGGCGCTTGCTGAGACCGAGGAGGAAGGGCCTGTGGACGTACGATTTGCCTACCAAGCCAATTGCTGGGGACCGCTAGGCGGGCATCCCGTCGGCGTCACGTCCATAGGACAACTGACCTACCTCACTTTCGGCGACATGGATCGCGCGATCGCCGAAATCGCCGAGGCCGGGTATCAGGGCGTCGAGCTCTTCGACGGCAACCTGCTCGACCACCCCGGCGGATCCAACGCGCTCAGGTCGTCGCTGGCCGGCGCGGGCGTCAAACTTGTCGCGGCCTATTCCGGTGCGAATTTCATTTTCCCCGACGTCGCCGAGCAGGAAATCGCCAAGATCGCGCGCGTGGCCGACGCCGCGGCGGAACAGTCGGCTGAGCACCTCGTCATCGGCGGCGGCGCCAAGCGTCTCGAAGGCGTGCAACCGGGCGATCTCGAACGCCTCGCCGCCGGGCTCGAAAAAGTCGTCTCGATCGCCAGGGCTCGCGGCCTCAAGGCGCATTATCATCCGCACCTGACGACCATCGTCGAAGGGCCGGTCGAAGTGGACCGTATCTTCGGCCTCACTTCCATCGACTTCTGCCCTGACACCGCCCATCTCGCCGCCGCCGGCGGAGACGTGGCCGCAATGGTGCGCAAACACCGGGCGCGCATCTCCTACGTGCATCTGAAGGGCCTGCGTCGCGAGCCCTTTGCTTTCACCCCCCTCGACGAGGGCGATCTCGACAATGGCGCCGTGATCCGGGCGCTGACAGACACCAACTATGCCGGCTGGATCGCCGCCGAACTCGACGCCTGGCCGGACCCGAAGGGCGCGGCCCTGCGCAGCCTGAACTTCATGAAGAAGACCATCGCGGCGGCCTGAACCAGCCAGCCGGGAGGAAACGCCAAACCTGTCGCCTTCCGGCGAACGGCTCGGCTATGCCTAAAACCAAGGAGGAAGACTATGCGAAAATCCGTGTTCCTGACCGCCGGCTCCGCGCTGGCGTTGATCCTCGCAGCGGCCGGCGGACCGGCTTTCGCCGCCGATCCCGACGCCGCGCTCGCGGCGATGAAGACCCAGGTCTTTTCGACGGGACCGAACGGCGAGAAGGCGGCGCCGGCCGCTGGCATCGCGCTCACCGCCGATGAACTGGCCAAGGTGAAGGCCAAGCATGCGACCGCCGCGCTCGTGTTCCACTACGGCGGCAATGACTGGTCGAATGCGCAGGAAGCCGCGCTCAAGGCGACCTTCGCCGCCGAAGGCATCGAAGTCATCGCCACCACGGACGCGGGTTTCAAGCCCGAAAAGCAGGTCGCCGACCTTGAGACGGTGATGGCGAAGAAGCCCGACATCATCGTTTCGATCCCGGTCGACGCCGTCGCCACCGCCGCCGCCTACAAGGCGGTCTCGGACAAGGGCGTGAAGCTCGTGTTCATGGACAACGTTCCCAAGGGCTTCACCGCCGGCAAGGAATATGTGAGCTCGGTCTCCGCCGACAATTACGGCAACGGCGTCGCCGCCGCGCATCTGATGGCCAAGGCGCTCAAGGGGAAGGGCGAGATCGGTCTCGTGTTTCACGCCGCCGACTTCTTCGTCACCCGCCAGCGCTACGACGGCTTCAAGAAGACGATCCAGGAAAACTATCCCGACGTCAAGATCGTCGCCGAGCAGGGCATTGGCGGTCCGGACTTCTCCGGCGACGCCGAGAAGGCGGCCGGGGCGATCCTTACCGCGCATCCCCGCGTCAACGCGATCTGGGCGGTCTGGGACGTGCCGGCGGAAGGCGTCATGTCGGCGGCGCGCGCGGCCGGACGCGACGATCTCATCGTCATCAACGAGGATCTCGGCGAGAACGTCGCGATCGCCATGGCCAAGGGCGAGTTCATCAAGGGCCTCGCGTCGCAGCGCCCGTATGATCAGGGCGTCACCGAAGCGACCCTCGCCGCCTACGCGCTGATCGGCAAGCCTGCGCCGGCCTATGTGGCGCTGCCCGCAGCGCCGATCACCCGCGATACGTTGCTCGCCGGCTGGCAGGAGATCTACCATCAGCCGCCGACCGACAAGATCGTGAAGAGCTTCAAGTAACAAGCCATCGGGACGAACCTCCCCGTCCCGCCAGGGACGGCCCGCCTGATACCCTTCGGCGGGCCGTCCTCCCTTCCCTTCAACCAAGGACGCCCGCTCATGTCCGCATCCGTCGCCGTGGCCGCGTCCGCCCCGAAGGTCGCCGTGCGCCTGAGCAGCGTCTCCAAACGCTTCGGCGGCGTCCGCGCGCTCGATGACGTCAGCCTCGAAGTTGATGTCGGCGAGATCCACGCCCTGCTCGGCGAAAACGGCGCCGGAAAATCCACGATCCTGAAGATCCTCAACGGCGTTCACGCGCCGAGCGCGGGCCAGATCGAAGTGATCGGGCATACGCTCACCGAGCACACGCCGGATGAATCCAAACGCGCCGGCATCGGCATGATCTTCCAGGAAATGAGTCTCGTGCCGACGCTCACGGTCGCGCAGAACATCTTCCTCAACAACGAGAGGAAAGACGCTCGCGGCTTCATCGACGACCGCGGCGCCGAAACGCGGGCGCGCAGCCTCTTCGCCACGCTCGGAGTCGAAATCGACCCCAAGGCCGACGTCAGCTCCCTTTCGGCTGGACAACGTCAGCTCACCGAGATCGTCAAGGCGATTTCGCGCGACGCGCGCGTTCTCATTCTCGACGAACCCACGACGGCGCTGTCGGGGGGCGAGGTCGAGAAACTCTTCGCCTTCCTGCGCAAGCTGAAGAGCGAGGGCGTCGCGGTCATCTACGTTTCGCACCGCATGGACGAAATCACCCGCATCGCCGACCGCGCCACCATCCTGCGCGATGGGCGTCATGTCGTGACCGCGCCGATGAGCGAGCTGACGCTCGACAAGATCATCGCGCACATCATCGGACGTCGCTCCGGAGGCTTCTCCGACGTGAAGCGCGAAAAGGCTTCGCGCGGCGAGCCTCTGCTGGAATTGCGCGGCGTCAGTGGTCCGCGCAAGCCTGAGAAGATCAATCTGACGCTCTATGCCGGCGAGATCGTCGGGATCGCGGGCCTGCTGGGAAGCGGCCGCAGCGCGCTGGCGCGGGTCCTGTTCGGGATCGATCCGAAGCGCGAGGGCGAGATCCTCGTGCGAGGCGCCCCGGCGTCGATCCGGAGCCCTATCGACGCGATTGGACATGGCATCGCGCTGGTGCCGGAAGATCGACTCCGTCAGGGCCTGATCCTCGACCATTCCGTCGAGTCCAACGCCTGCCTGACCATTCTCGACCGTCTCGCCTCCTGGCTATTCCTGTCCGCGGGCCAGTCGCGCGAAGCCGCGGACCGGCAAATCGCCGCACTTCGAATCAAGACCGCCTCGCGCGAGGCGGCTGTCCGCACGCTGTCGGGCGGCAACCAGCAAAAAGTGGTGATCGGCAAATGGCTCAACGCCGAGCCCGACATCTTCGTGCTCGACGAGCCGACCGGCGGCGTGGACATCGGCTCCAAGGCCGAGATCATCGCGCTAGTGCGCGATCTCGCCGCGCGAGGCAAGGCTGTGCTGGTCATCTCCTCCGAGCTGTCGGAACTGCTCACCGCCGCCGACCGCATCGTCGTGATGGCCGACGGACATATCGTTCACGAGACGCCGCGCGAAGCCTTCGACGACCCCAATCCTTCGGACGATCTGGGGGAACGACTGCAATACGCCGAGCGCAAGCTTTCCCAGATCATTCAGAGAGCGCACACGCATGTCTGAGACCGTCGCCCATCCGGCTCCTTCCTCCGCCTTTCTCGCCAACTGGCGTCAGTACATTCCCTATCTGGGTTTCGTGCTGATCTTCGCCTTTTTCTCGGCGACCCTGTTCAACCAGGGCTTCCTCGATCCCAACAATCTGCTGAACATTCTTCGGCAGACGGCGATGATCTCCATCATGTCGGTCGGCATGACCTACGTGCTCGCCGCCGGGGAAATCGACCTTTCGATCGGCATGGTCGCGGGGCTGATCTCGCTGGTCGCGGCGGTCGCCATGGATCATTACGGTCCCGTCGCGGGCGTCGCCGCGGGCCTGCTGGTCGGCGCGCTCGTTGGCGCGGTGAATGCGCTGCTGACCACGCGCATCGGCATTCCCTCCTTCCTGACGACGCTTGCGATGATGGGCATCGCGCGCGGCACGGCGATGTGGATGACCTCGACCAAGTCCGTGCCCATTCTCGACGACGGCTACATCTGGCTGTTCGGCGGCGGCAACCTCGGCCCTATCCCCGTCCTCGTGCTCTGGACGATCGTCATCGCGGCGCTGGGCCACGTGGTGTTGCGGCGCACGACCTTTGGCCGCCGCGTGCTGGCGACCGGGGGCAGCGAGACCGCCGCGCGCTACAGCGGAATCGACACCCGCGGCATCAAGATGCGTGTGCTGATGATTTCAAGTCTCGGCGCGGCGATCGCCGGCATGCTCTATGCCGGTCGCCTGCACTCCGGCCGCTTTCAGCTCGGCGAAGGCGACGAACTCTCGGTGATCGCGGCGGCGGTGCTCGGCGGCACCAGCCTGTTCGGCGGCGCGGGCTCCGTCGTCGGCTCCATCGTCGGCTCGCTGATGATCGGCGTCATCAACAACGGACTGCTCCTGATGGGTCTTGAGTACAGCCAGCAGCTCATAGCCCGCGGCGTCATCATCATCGTCGCGGTCGCGATCAGTCAGTCACGTAAATAGGAAGGACCTTCCGATGTCCCATTGCACGCTCATAGGCACAGTGGTCGCCAAGGACCAGACGCGCGAGGAACTGCGCCGCATCCTCTCGGCGATGGTCGCCCCGACCCGGGCCGAACCCGGTTGCATCAACTACGACTTTCACGCCGACGCCGAAGACCCCAATGTCTTCGTCTTCTACGAAAACTGGAAAAGCCGGGCCGATCTCGACGCCCATCTGAAGACCCCGCATCTCGCCCCGCTCGTGGGCAGGCTCGACGAACTGCTCGCCCGGCCCGTGGAGATGCGCTTCCTCGATATGTTGAGCGAACAAGCGGCCTGACCCGGCCGCAATCCCAACGACACGACGTCTCACCACGGCCCCCGGAGCGATCCGGAGACCGGACGGGAAGCTGCGCGTTCATTTCAATGGCAAAGGAGAAGTGACATGACCCGTAAACTGAATGTGGCGATGATCGGCGGCGGATTCATGGGCAAGGCGCATGCCCTGGCCTATGCGGCGATGCCCATGTTTTTCTGGCCGGCGCCGGCCCTCGCGCATCGGAAAGTGCTCGTCGACGTGACGAAGGACCTCGCCGAGACGGGCCGCCAACGCTATGGCTTCGACGAGGCCGCGCACGACTGGCGAGAGGTCGTCGCGCGCAAGGACATCGACATCGTCGACATCGTCACGCCCAACGACAGCCACGCGGAAATCGCCATCGCGGCGGCGAAGGCCGGCAAGCATATCATCTGCGAGAAGCCTTTGGCGCGCACCGGCGCCGAAGCCAAGTTGATGCTCGACGCCGTTCAGGCGGCGGGCGTGACCCACATGGTCGCCTTCAACTATCGCCGCACGCCCGCGGTGGCGCTTGCGCGCAAGTACATCGAGGATGGCCGCATCGGCAAGATCCTTTCGTTCCGCGGCACATATCTGCAGGATTGGTCGGCGGACGCCAATGGCCCCCTGTCCTGGCGTTTCCAGAAGGCGGTCGCCGGCTCCGGCGCCGTCGGCGACATCGGCACGCATGTGATCGACATGGCGCGCTACCTCGTCGGCGAGATCACGGCGGTCAATGCGATCGTCAAGACCTATATCGGCGAGCGCCCGCTGCAATCGGGCGGCTTCGATCAGCTTGCGGCCTCCGACAAGAGCGGCAAGGGACCGCGCGGCAAGGTGGATGTCGACGACGAAATGCTTACGCTCGTGAAGTTTGCAGGTGGCGCGACCGGCTCGATCGAGGCGACCCGCAACGCCTACGGCCGCAACAACTTCATCACCTTCGAGATCCACGGCGACAAGGGCTCGATCGCCTTCAACTACGAGCGGATGGACGAACTGGAAGTCATGTTCGCCGACGATCCCTCGGATGCGCGCGGCTTCCGCACCGTCTACACCGGCCCGGCCCATCCCTACGGCGGCGCGCTGTGGCCGATTCCCGCCCTCGGCATTGGCTACGGCGAAACGAAGATCATCGAGTGCCATGACTTTCTCCAGGCGATCGTGAAGGGCGAGCAACCGTCGCCCAACTTCCACGACGGCTGGCGCATCTCCGTCATCGCGGATGCGATCCTGACGTCGGGTGAGACCCAGAGCTGGGTCGAAATCGGCTAGTCCACCCATGCCGGGGCGCGCGCCCGCGCGCTCCGGATCTCCCTATCTTTGCAGAGACAACCAAGAAGCGCCGACATGACCGATGTGAAAGGTCCCGCCATCTTTCTCGCCCAGTTCGCGGGCGACGAGGCGCCGTTCAATTCCTGGGATGCGATCTGCGGCTGGGCGGCCTCGCTCGGTTACCACGGCGTGCAGATCCCAAGCTGGGACGCTCGCCTGTTCGATCTCGCCAAAGCCGCGGAGTCGCAGACCTATTGCGACGAAGTCGCCGGCATCGCCGCCGGGCACGGACTCGCGATCACCGAACTCTCCACGCATCTTCAAGGGCAACTGGTCGCCGTGAACCCGGCCTATGACGAGGCCTTCGACGCCTTCGCGCCCGAAGCCCTGCGCGGCCATCCCAGGGCGCGTCAGGCCTGGGCGGTCGAGCAGGTGAAGAACGCTGCAACAGCCTCGCGGCGCCTAGGACTCGCGGCGCATGCGACCTTTTCCGGAGCGCTGGCCTGGCCCTTTGTCTATCCTTGGCCGCAGCGCGCGCCGGGTCTGATCGAGACCGCCTTCGCCGAGCTCGCGCGGCGCTGGACGCCGATCCTCGATGCGTTCGACGAGAACGGATGCGACGTCGCCTTCGAGATCCATCCGGGCGAGGACCTGTTCGACGGGGCGACATTCGAGCGTTTCCTGGAGGCGGTCGGCGAGCACCCCCGCTGCAACATCCTCTACGATCCCTCGCATTTCGTGTTGCAGCAGCTCGACTATCTCGCCTTTCTCGACATCTACCACGAGCGCATCAAGGCCTTTCACGTGAAAGACGCCGAGTTCAACCCGACGGGGCGGCAAGGCGTCTATTCCGGTTACGCGCCCTGGGTCGATCGGGCCGGGCGGTTCCGCTCGCTCGGCGACGGGCAAGTGGATTTCGGAGCTGTCTTCTCGAAGTTCGCGCAATACGGCTATGGCTCGTGGGCGGTGCTGGAATGGGAGTGCTGCCTCAAGGCTCCCGAAGCGGGCGCGCGCGAGGGCGCCGAGTTCATCCGACGCCATATCATCCCACGCACGGACAAGGCCTTCGACGATTTCGCCGGTGGCGGAATCAACGAAGCGCGCGTCGCCCGCGCGCTCGGCCTCAATTGAGCGCGATGATGACTGGCGAAAATCGGCAAGGACGCATCAGGCTCGGCATGGTGGGGGGAGGCGAAGGCGCCTTTATTGGCGCCGTGCACCGCATCGCGGCGCGGCTCGACGATCACTACGAACTCGTCGCCGGCGCCTTGTCTGCGACCCCCGA
>Ga0316217_10006552_pt1 | contig 11466 bp, 14 predicted proteins | sample 1anoAmetaG_FD_203633 | JGI IMG/M metagenome (GOLD analysis project Ga0316217, IMG submission 203633) | Freshwater microbial communities from Trout Bog Lake, Wisconsin, USA - 1anoA | ecosystem: Environmental > Aquatic > Freshwater > Lake > Hypolimnion/Profundal zone | place: USA: Wisconsin... | reverse complement strand
CGGCTGCTGTTTTCTCAGGCTACCCTGCTTTCTATTGGCTGGGTTTGGCCAGGGATCTTGACTCGCAACAGCCCATACAATAAATGTCGATTATCAAATTCGAAACCACTCACAATTAGGGAGTAGCTGCCTGATTCGCAAGTTACTGCAATTAATCGAGGGTTGGGGCTGTTTTGGAGGGAGTGGGGGTGCTTTGGCTTAGGTCAGATGAGTGGGCAGACGTCCAATTTTTGGAGTGAAGTGAGTTGCCTTTTATTACTTGTGCTGTTATTCTATAAAGTTTCTATAATAAGGAAGATGATCGAATTGCAGCCCAAGGGTTTGAGGAGAATCAAGACCCACAAAAAGGAGTACTCTAACTACACCAACGCCTCTTTCCAGAAACGCAGGTTTTTGGAGGTGATTAGTGCAGAGTGTACGCAGAAGCGGTCGACCCCCGCCATCAAAACCATAGTCCAACTCAAAAGCAAGGACGCCGGGCATAGGACCACACGCTCCGTCAGTTAGAATCTGACCGTTCCCGTGCTGTAGCGAGACTTCAACCGAGGCAGCGCCAGCAATCTGATGGAGCGAACAAAACACGGGGGGTTGAGAAATGTTCCAAACCTGCTGAGACTGAGTGAGTGGGCCACCGATCTGCAGGTTAGCAAGTACTAGGCAGTGGCCACTATGAGGGAGCCGGGGGTGCGAGGGAGTCGGGGGAATGAGACGCCGATAAAGAAGCTGCTGTTTGAGTCAAGTTGCAAGTAAAATCTGTTCTGATTGTTTCATATGGGTTGAATAATACAGTTGCAGGCAAGCAGAGCAATGAAAAAGTTTTCTCGATCATGAGGTACTCCTGGTAGCGCAGAGTCTGGTTGTCACTCAGCTCGTCGAAGCACTCCCCCACCACTGGGATCTTCCTAGCTCTGAAAAACTAGTACTCTAGCTCGCTCAAGTTGTGGAACAGCACAAATTTGTTGCGACTACTCAGGACGGTCTTCTCGCTGGCCAGTCTCTAAAGCAGAATCTCGGTTTGGTTCAGACTGAGGCTGGCGTTCCAGTCCAGCGCTGTGCTGCTGAGTTGGAAGTCTTCGACGATGATGCGCAGACTGCTGATCAGCAGAGGGTCGATTATTGCGAACTCGTGGGAGAGTTTGAGTATGGCGGTGTGCGTGAAACTATGGTTCTCCAGTTTTTTGTGGAGCTACTGCAGGAGCTAATGTATGGCTTCGACAGTGGTGGGGAGGAGGGAGGCGAAGGTATGGGGGAGATTGAGAAAAGCCAGGACCTACTTGTGTGCCTTGATGTGTGCAATCTTGGCGAGGATATTCTGCATGAAGGCTGCGTTCTTCTTGTTGGTGAAGAGGTAGAGGTAGAGGAACCTGAGGGGTTTGTTGGAGTCCTACTTGAGGATGATGGCTGCCTGCTGATTCTACATTTTGGCGATTTTGGAGATGTAGCTGCCGCTGGACCGCACCTTCCAGGGCGACGAGTTCTCCATCACGCTCGAAAGATGTAGCTCGTTGCTCTACATTTGCTTGGTTGGTTGGTGGGATTGATTTATAATGCGATGTAATGCTGGCTGTGCTGGACTTCGCTATGGAAATGCCTTGGGTTTGTGATTGTAGCAAATGTTAATCTGGCAAGTTTCTGCAGAGGTCGAGACTGTTTATTTAGGGGTCGAGACTGTTTATTTAGGGTTTGAGGGTGTTTAGAGGTGAAGCAGGAACGATTCACTATGTCTGAGGGTGTCTTAGCTGCTTCAGATCAAATCTTTGGTGAGTATTGTTGTATCTCTATTTCCGTCTTCCCCATCTCAATCAAAGCATCTTGTCATAACCTCTTGACTCGACCAACTGCGTCCTCATTCCAAGCCTCTTGTGGCGTCGCAACATATCGAGACCGATACTACGTTGTCCATACTCATCGATCCAGTTACTCCCCTATATAGCTGCTCCTCCGGTATATCCAAGTTGGCAAAGTTGGTACAATTGGTACAGTTGTATAACTGGTATAGATAGTTGCCTAGCTGGTAGCTGGTGTTATGCTTATAAACCAAAATGCACAGACGACTATTAATTTTAACTAACTGCGTATAATGGAGATCAAGTTTAGTGACAGTCCGCTCCGTCAGCGCTTCCCTCTCACCCTCTCCCCTATGTCCAGGTCCCAAATCGACGCCAACTTCAACACCCAGCGTCTCAAAACAGACGTCAGCGGCAGGGCTCCCACCCGGGGGCACTATATCAATGAGCTGTCGGCCAAGATCCAGGTCATGTAGCAGAAAATCAAGGACCGCAGTGACTACGTTTCGCCCACCTATATGCGCAGCAGCTAAAAGATGACCACCAAAACCAATCTCATGAGTTCCAGCAAATTTACCCATACTCCTGCAGACACAACTTTCAACGAGTAGCAGCTCAGAAGCTCCTTCCAGGACGGCATAACAATCAACATCCCCCCCATAATCGAAAAAGAAGCACCCAAACCAAAATAGCCCCGAAGTCCAAAACCAGGGTTCGCCTAGCTACTGGAAACTAACAAACTGCTACCCCGATAGCCCGAGGGTCGGACACGGGAATGGCGTCCGAAGCAGAAGCAGGTGGCTGATAGCTAGAACATCGAAATACCTCGAATTGAGGGACTGAGCCGAGAGAACTCGATAAACAAGAAGTCCATCTTTCTGTCCACGAACTTCGACAGGGAGCAACTGCAGGAGTTCCATAAGCTCAGCCGCAGCCGGACGAAGGAGGTGGTGGGGGTGAAGATGAGCAACAAGTCGGCCATCGAGGGCAAGGGAGGCAACAACTTGGAGCCAGTGGTCCAGAATGACAAGATTACGAAGAGCATCAATAAGTCTCTGAGTGTGATCTAGATGGTCAAAAGTTTGGAGATGCAGAAAAAACCCAGGAAACACAAGAATTCGGTGGAGAAGCAGTATTGCAAGGATTTCGATATTGGAGTGATCCTCGGGAAAGGCAAATTCGGTGAGGTTTTCCTCGCGAGGCACAGTCCAACTGGGTGCATAGTGGCCTTGAAGAAGATACCCAAAGCCAAGCTCATAGAGTACAACATCGTGGAGCAGTTTATCAAAGAGATCAAATTGCACAACTCTATGAACCATCCCAACATCGTCAAATTCTATGGGGTTTTAGAGGAGCGCGAGAGTTTCTACCTGGTTTTGGAGTATATGAATGGAGGGACACTCTTCGACTATCTGAATGTGGTTGGAACTTTGAAGATCAGGGAAACTGTCGAGTTTTTGAAGGACGTTATCGAGGCCATTACCTACATGCATTAGAGATCCATAGCCCACCGGGATATCAAACCCGAGAACATAGTGATCAGCACTGAGGGGGTGGCCAAACTTTGCGATTTCGGGTGGGCTGCGGTGGTCTAAAACACCCGACAGACCTATTGCGGCACCCTGGACTACGCCTGCCCTTAGGTCCTCTAACGAAAATCCTACGACATCTCTGTGGACATCTGGAGCATCGGGATCCTGACCTACGAGATGCTGATGGGCAAGGCCCCCTTTGAGGACAAGGACCGGACGATCGTTCGCGAGAGGATAGTGAATGTAAGTTGGATGGTATGTAGAGTGAGAGTTTTGAACTTGTGTACAGTGAGAGTGTGCCGCAAGAAGCCAGGGAATTCATCGAGTGGCTCATCCAAAAGGATCCGGCAAAGAGGCCGAAGATAACCGAACTGCTATCGCACAGAATGTTTGCGGCGTATAGCGCCAAGCCAGCCAAGAAAGCCTTCTGATTATTTTTTCTTAATACAGCCCAGCACCAGAAATACCTGCTTCAACGACTTGGGGTGGGTTTTTGTGAGAGAGGTGGGAGTATATGTCAGTGTCTGCTTGGATATATTTTGTTGTATTATCTGATTTATCAATGTTCAAGTTGGGCAAGCAGCTGACCCAGCTCAGGAGGATCATCTCGCCTTCCACCCGCACCACCGCACTACTTAGCAAAGTCAACTTTCGGTTTGCTTGTACTTTTTGCAGCATGTAGAAAAGGTGTTCCCTTTGCCGCAGATCGCTGATTCCATCACGGAGGGCACTATTGCTTAGTTCACGAAGAAGGAGGGAGAATGGGTCTAGCTTGATGAGACTATAGCCAATGTCTAAACAGACAAAGTTACAGTATAAATCAAAAGTCCAGCCGCAGGTCTCTTAACAAAGCTATATGTCAAAAAAGGAGAAACCCTTGGCGTTGGAAAGCCACTTTTCGGTGTTGACGTAGATGCTACTAAACCTGCTGGCTCAGCCGCCAAATAACCAACGCCAGAAAAAAAATAACAACCTAAGCAGACTGAGGCTCCCAAGCAAACTACTCAACAGTCTAAAGAAGCTCCCAAAGAAGCTACAAAATAACCTACCAAAGAAGCTCCTAAGGCTGAAAAGCCCAAGGAAGCTCCCAAAAGCAGTTCTACCCCCCCAACATCAAGCATCCCCACAGGCGAGAGGATTGAAACTCGTGAGCCAATATCAAGGCTGCGACAGAGAGTATCGCAAAGACTGAAATAATCTCAAAACACCTATGCGCTGCTGACTACCTTCCAATAGGTGGACATGCAAGAAGCAACTCTAACCCGCAAGGTACCACCCATCCAACCTAGTAACTCGGCGAGGATTTCCTGAAGAAGTACAACGTCAAACTGGGCTTCATGTCCTTCTTCCTGAAAGCAGCCACCCTGGCCCTTCAGGAATACCCCATTGTCAACTCAGTGATCGACGGCAGCAACATCGTGAGAAGAAACTTCGTGGACATCTCTGTAGCAGTGGCCACTCCTACCGGTCTGCTTGTGCCTGTGCTCAGGAACTGCCAGAACATGAAGTTCCATGACTTCTAAATCGTACAGATTGCACTATCAAGGGACTCGCTCAGTTGGCCAAGAAGGGCAAGGAGAATAAGATCACCATTGAGGATCTTCAGGGAGGCACCTTCACCGTTTCCAATGGTGGCACCTTTGGCTCACTTATGGGCACCCCTATCATCAACCCTCCCCAAAGTGCGATTCTGGGGATGCATGCGATCATCAACCGGCCAGTTGTGAGAGGTGAGGAGATCGTTGCAAGGCCGATGATGTATTTGGCTCTAACCTACGACCATCGGCTGCTGGACGGTAAAGACGCAGTGTTGTTCCTGAAGCGCATCCAAACTCTCGTCTAGAACCCAAAGAGGATGCTGTTTGAGATATGATTGAATAAAAGTATTATTCTGACCACTTCTTGATAGCAGTCTAATATAAAGATTGGATATAAGTTGAATCATTTGGGTGGGAGATGCACCAGATTAAGAGTTGACACATAGGGATGGGTTGGTTTCTTTTGGCTGGGTCTGATCAGTACCTACTACTCAGCCAGCTCCTACAAAATATCCCTCAGATGTGGATCCTCAGGTTCTCTTACTCCCCTCCCTTGCTGTCCTCTAATATGGACCAGCTTATGAATATCTTCAAGTTGGTTCCTGAGCACCTGCTTGAGCGCGGCCAGCTTCCCCTTGTTGTCCGGCGCATAGATCTAGGTGCCTTTGACCAGGAACCTCATAAACATGTAGTACACTCCCAAACCCTTGTTTTTGTGCAGAATCTGAAATACCTGATTGTAGAGCTATCCCTACTCCCACAGCCTCAGGGAGGCGAATGGACTCCTTTCAATGAGTTCCTTCAGATCGTCCTTCCTCCGGTAGGGCAGCAGTATCACGATCTGTCTCAGATCCGACATCAATTCGAACATCAATTGGTAGACAGTTGACAGATCTCGGCTCAAATACAGGCCTAGCGTTTGGGCTTCCTGCACATGGGCAGGTTCGTATTTGTTGCGAGCGAGATGGTGGTTGATAAGGAGGGTGATGAGGTAATCACAGGCTCCCTTCTAATCTTGGCAAAGATCCTTCAACATATACGCCGCCTTCAACTCAATGGGGTCCCTGCGTGCGCATTTCTAGAGAGTGGCAGTCACTATCTTCTTGAACTGCGTGGCCTAGACCAGCTGGCTGAGCCCTTTCCAGTCGAACCGGTCCAAAGCTCTGGTTTAGAAGATGATCTCGCTGATGCTTTCAACCTGCTTCTACTCGGCCAGCAGTGGGATGTAGTAGATGTAGTCAGTGTTGCCTTCTCCCAGGAGATTCTTTATGAATTAGTGGAGTTTCTAGGCGAGGGTTTCGGCTAGCGGGGCGTCAGTCAGCAGGTCTGGGAAGCCGGAGATGACGATCAAGAAGTGGAGATAGTCCTACTTGCTCATCAAAGCGTTGGGACCAACCTTGACGATGGTGTTGTAGTCAAGCAAGTACAGCATCTTTCTCACCGTCTAGGCTTAGAGAGTCTGCTCTAAGTAAAGATTGACGATGCCTCTCCTCGCCTGCTCAAAAGCATTCTGCTGAGTCTAGTAGAAGATGCCGAAGCTGCGGACTGTGATGAAGAGGAAGTCCAGTGAGGTGAAAGGAGTGAGTTTTTCGCTGGAGTAGTGGGGTAGGCCGATCAAGCTGTAGATGAATTGGTCGTAACAGATGTCTTTGATGTTTGGATTTCTGTTGAAGATGTGGGTCTGAGGGTTGCCTCTGAAGACTTGTTGCTGGGTGAGTTAGTAGAGGCGACTGAGGTCTTGGTGGTCTCGGCTGTCGCAGGCCAGCACTTCATGCACCTTTTTGGTCAACCCTGCGCAGTAGGCCACCCAGATCTGAACCCACATCAAGTTAGTGTCCTCTTCCAGCTCCTTCCGATCAACCAAGGCCGCATACTACCTGACCACAGCATCGAACTGCTTCTCTTTCAGCCTGTCCTCAAACTCCGCATGTATGAGTCTGAGCGAAGACGTGAGCATATGTGCGACATTCTTCAGTAAAGTGTTGGCCCGACTGTAGGCCCCCAGCTGGCACTCCAGAATCCGCCAGAATGAGTTCTGTTAGGCTCGGGAGAATTTCGCCTTGATTTCTTGCAGTATTGCGTGTGGGATGTTGCTTAGATGTGGGTATTGGACGAAAACTTCTCTTGTGATGCTTGTGTAGATCTTTGTGGCTTAGGAGGAGCTTTTCGGGACATTAGACAGGAAGGGTAAGACGTTGACTGGGTTTTAGGATTCCCGGAGAAGGGCTACTGTGAGTTGATGCCGTCTGCCTTTTTTTTTGGCTGCATTTTAGCTGATCCTCCCACCCACTTGATTCTCCCCTTTCTTTTAAGTTGGCTTCGAGGATGGCTTTGTGGGTGACTTTATGGGTGGCTATGCTACATTCGCCATCTGATCCAACTTGTTTGACATAGTTTTCGCCAAGGGCTGCTCTGGCGCCATTTTGTCTTACTTCTCTTGTTTCTCATCCTCTTCCTTGGGTTGAGCAGGCTTGAGAGGCTACAGTTCAAGGCCTTCGAGTCGGAGCCAGTCGCGATAGGCTTGGTTTTTTCGAGTTTAGTTGAGTGCGAACTGGCGGTTCTTCTTGATCAGACGTTGTATCAGCACCTTTCTCGCGATGTTGGTCTAGCGTTAAAAGGTATAGGTGAAATCCAACTACCCATCCTCGCCTAGGTAGAAGCGCTTTGTTTGTCGCTTTTTGTTCATAATTCAATAATTGATTGTAAGGTAAATTATCCAAACCCTAGGAAGATAAGACCACAGAATTAGATTCAACTGCTTTGGGACTGTAGAAATGGCTGAAGCTGAAGCTCAATCTGAGGAAACACCATATGGGTATAATCTCTAATCAAATCCAAACCCTCATCGTTTCAGACGACATTCACCACATCTCATACTCATCTTCTGTAGGTTGAAACTCCAGCCCTGTTTTGCTGTGAGTTGGCTGATTACTTACTATCCATACTATAATTTATCTTCAATTAAAGAATCTATGAGAATGTAAGTTGTAGTGGTTGTGTGGCTGCTCTTGGCGTTGGGCAGCGCATCGAGTATAAACAAAGCGGTCTCGCTGGCAGTGACAGTGTACAACAACGACTTCGCGATAGTCAAAGACGTAAGGGAGATCAGTTTGGATAAAGGCCGGAGTGAGCTATACTTCACAGACGTTTCAAGCAACATCCAGACCGAGACTGTGACCTTCAAGGCCCTCAAAAACGCCTAAAGCATAAAGGTGTTCTAGCAAAACTTCGAGGCCAACCTCATAAATACCAACTCAATCCTGCAGAAGTACATCAACAGCAACATCCAGCTCGACGCCAGGGTGGGCAGCAGCTTTGTGAAGGTCAATGGCACCCTCCTCGGCTATAACAGTGGCTATATACTCAAGACTAAGAATGGCATTGAGGTTTTCAATAACATTGATTCTATCAATTTTGCATCTCTGCCGCCTGGTTTTCTTACTCTCCCCACCCTCAACTGGAAGGTTTTTAGTGCCTAGGCTGTGACTACCAATTGTGAGGTTGCTTACAGGACTACTGGGTTTTCGTGGAAGGCTGACTACTCTGTAACTCTGAACGATAATGAGACCTTAGCGGATATCGGAGGTTGGGTGAGCATAGAAAACCACAGTGGCAAAAAGTACGATAACGCAAAGCTAAAACTCATAGCTGGAGATGTGAACACAGTAAACAATGCAACCCCTCAACCGTTCGCGCCAATGGCCATGAACTTAGCCGGAGGCTCAGCCCCCTCCTTCTCCTAGAAATCCTTCTCCGACTTCCACCTCTACACCCTCAGCGAACCTGTGACTCTGAATGAGAATTCGAAGAAGCAGATTGAGTTCATCCCTAAGGCCTACAACGCTAAGGTAAGGAAGTACAATCTGATCAGTGTGGGTGCTGGAGGCTACTCTCAGTCCAATTTGAAGGCTGCCAACAAAATTTAGTTCAGCAATAGTTTGGCCAACAAACTAGGTCTCCCTCTCCCCAAAGGCACAGTGAGAGTGTTCAAAACCGATGACGCTGACAACTCCCTATAATTCGTGGGATAGGACTCAATCGGACACACCCCCAAAGACGAAAACATAACACTCAACACAGGTAACGCTTTCGACATAACCGCAAACAAAATCGCAGCCAACTACCGCAGCTCCCAGAATGCGGGCTACACAGCTGACCTCAATTTGACAGTCTCCAATCATAAGGATATAGCTGCTGAGATCGTGGTTGAGATAGCCAACTACTACGGGGATAACAATCAGTTTACATGGATTACTCTTGGACTGAATATTCAGAAGGTTTCAAGCACCCTTCTCAGGATTTCGAGGGTTTTCAAAGCGAATGAGCAGTTTAGTTACCAGTGGAGTGAGAACTACAGACCTTGATTGGCATTGATCAATGATCCACTTATTTCAACATATTGGACTACCTTACCTACTATTGTAAAGATATGCCTTTGTGTACTCTAAGTGCTCTTTGCATACCCTTTTGAGCCAACAAGTGCAGCCTCAGGCATCTAAAACATCTGCTTGAGTGGGCATAAACTATTCCAAACTATAATGATCGCAAAGATTGGAAAGATTGGAAGATATCACCTGCTTATTTCGAAACAGTGGTCTCTATCCTTTTTTGTTACAGTTGTGTACTGCATTTCTCCCTCTTACTCTCCCTTCTAGACGGTCAGCTTATTGTCTTGTATCTAGATCACAGCCCCTTCCATTGCTTTTATTACCAGCATCGAACCTGGATTCCCTTCTGCGTTCTCTAGAATCTCTCTAAGGTCTCTCTCCAGAAAGAAATTCAACTGTTTGTTTTTAGAGGCCTCTTTTTTCAACTTGGTAGCGATTTGACGGATGTCCTCATCAATTTCTTTGTGCTTATAGCAAAGCTACTATATCTTTTAGTCAAGTTATAGCACTTTTTTGCCCACTTCACAGTCCTTGGAGGCCCCAACCCATTGGAGTTTGTTTCTCTGTATCTTTCGTATGTAGCCAATCCCCTCGAGGACGTTGGTGATGTCATAGACCCTTCTTTTTTGAACGCCCAGTAGCTCAGTAACCTAAGTGATGTCGATTATAAAATTTTATTTGCTTTTGATCAGTTTGATGAATGTTTTGGTGAGGAGTGACAAAGAATTTTATTTACGAGGAGTCATATCACCTGCAATCTCGTTTTCTTCGTTTGCTTAAAACTCCTCAGAGCTTTCGGGTTCAGAATATAACTGTTTTTAGATGATATCTTTTTGATGGTAACTAGGAGTTTAGTAGATGAAGAGGTCTAATTCAGACTGATTTACAGTTTAAGGCTGAGCAGACCTTTTTTTGCACCTTTTGTCCATAAAACTATTATAAAAGTGTTGATTATACACGCATAATAATCAAGAGTTGCCTTTAATTGTGGTGGTCAGGCAAACTCCATATAAAAAGCAGCACAGTCTACGCATTTTTAAAAATATGATTAGATTTGAGTTTGAATATAACCCACGCTAACTAAAAACACAGAGAGAAGATGCAAGTGTTAAGGATAGATACTCCTAGCTGTAAAATAATGATTTCTTATGTGCATTCCCTTCCAAATAGCATCCACTTCGCTCTCATTTACAATTTTTATCCCTAATATTACTAAGCTTCAGTCGGATAAAACTAAGTTTACAGTCTCAGCAACGGTTTTTTCTCAAATCTGCACAATTTTTTTGACTACCTCCATGAAATACGTTCTAAAATTGACCACATCCTTAGTTAGAAATAAGGACTGATCAAAATAAAACTGCCCAATCAATAAAGTTACATCCTTTTGCAAGCAAACCTCTCTAATTAACAAACTCTGCAATAAAATTAATAAAAATATCAGTTGTAAATAGGCTAATAGTCACAAAAGAGCCTATAAGATTCTTCTGCTCCTCAAACGCCACGTTTTATCGATGGTGCCTTTATTAATGGCGATGAAGATCAAGAAGAGCTCAGTAAGCTAGGCAAATAGCATCTTATATGCTACAGAGCCGTTCAAATGATTAAAGAAGGTGCGAACTCTGAGCTCTTAGCTGAAACTCTCAAAATATCCGAACTGGCAGCCAAAAAGATTATAGTGCAGTTCCTGAACTTGGGCAAAATTTACTTACCCAAAGGCCCCAAACCTGACTTTCCTCCAATGCCAATCTACCCCAAAAGCTATGAGCCCTATTAGTTCTAAGGCGTTGCCCACAGCCATCAAAATTTGATCCAACTGAGCATGGGTGCTCCTAGACACAACTAAATGCAGCTGCACAGTGGAGGGATAGGCTTCAACACAAAGCTGCCGAACCAGACGGTCGAGAAGATAAAGAAGATCATTCTGGGGGTGATAAGGGAGGGGAAGATGCAGTCCTACGAGGAGATGCAGCAGTATCTACAGAAGATGAATATCTATCGCAGTCTGTCCTCCATTTATCGGCATGTGAACAGTTTGAAGTCTAACTTCCCTTAGCTGCAGAGTCGTAACTTCGCCATGCATAAGAAAGATGTTTTTGGGCTGGAGTCCGCCCAGCTTACGACCAAAGAGGGCCAGAAATGATGTGACATCTTTAACCAGTCTCAAAATAGCTTATTCTAACCATTGAGGTCTGGGGTTGGGGTTGGGGTTGGGGTTGGGGTT
>Ga0316217_10006550_pt1 | contig 11468 bp, 13 predicted proteins | sample 1anoAmetaG_FD_203633 | JGI IMG/M metagenome (GOLD analysis project Ga0316217, IMG submission 203633) | Freshwater microbial communities from Trout Bog Lake, Wisconsin, USA - 1anoA | ecosystem: Environmental > Aquatic > Freshwater > Lake > Hypolimnion/Profundal zone | place: USA: Wisconsin... | reverse complement strand
GCCAAGAAAACCAAAGAAGCTAACACTGCCTAACCTCAACCCCTTACATAGTACCATATCACCTTAGGACGATAAACTAAGTGAGAAAGCAAGCGACTTATATTAGAGTTCCGAGGGCACATCACCCAACTACGAAGTCAAGCTCTAATTTTCAGAGAGTGACTCATAGTAGGAATCGACAGCTCGTTAATCATATATAGCGAAGAGGCTTCACGCCTACAGAGATGAGCTCTAAGTCATGGAAATCGATGATACCGACCAAACGGTGAAAAGTTTTGCCTCCTTAAGCTCCAAATAACCTGACAACGAAATCGATATCCCCACTGATGACGTAGCTGATTGATAATTTAGTAAATTTCGTACCTGATCTCTCTTTTGGAGGAGAAATACCCTCAGCGAGACAACGAAAGAGTGCTATAAATGCTATACAAGTGCCTGGTCAAGAAAGACTCCGAGGGAAACGACTGCATCAGCGTGGAAGAGTAGCTCCTCAAAGCCAAAGACAGCAGTCTCAACCAAAAGTACACAAAACTGATCAAAAACCTCTAAACCAATCTGCGCGTCCTATCCGAGAAGTCCGAGAAGAGTGTCATCAAGAGATACATAAAGAACCCTAGATCTGAGAGCACGTTCTAGCGGGAGGAGGACAGGGTCAAGTTCCAGGAGAAGCAGGTCATTGCCAAGGCTTTCTGCAATAGGGAGTACGGAATGCCCGCACTTTTGGAGGAACTGCGTTAGAGTGCCTCCAGAATCATTATGTAATTCGATGGATATGCAGAGAGAGGAATCGATACAAAACGTTGGTCACCTGTGTGGTCAGTGAGGCCTACCGCAAACTTTAGGACTTTCTCATAGAGTAATGCGGCAGAGAGATCAACCCTCTGAACCGCGAGTAAATAAGATCGATATACACCACCCTTCTGAACTGCCGGACCAACTTCGACACCGAATAATGCCTCACCTTCCTCAAATTCATGAAACTAGCCTTCGAGCTCCAAAGCGTGACAGTGACGGACTAATCAGCCATCAAGCTCTACATAGTGATCCAAAAGGCCCTGAAGCTGCGTCTGGGGGAGATGCAGCTGGACCGCATGTACGACACCATGCGCTGCAACAAAGAGTTCAAGGCTCGCCGCAGTTTCCAACATGAGCGGTTCCAGATCCACCGTATCTGGACCAACGAGTTGGAGCAGGAGTTCCTCCGCTTCTACAAGAACAACCAGGAGTTCGCCAAGATCAGGGACCACTTCAAGGGCAAGTACAGGGAACACCAGCATCTCTACACCATCGACTCGTTGAGGAGCAGGTTCAACAAAATCATGCGCATGGCGCTGCGCAAGACCGGCTGCTTCTGCGAGAAGTTCGGGCAGGACCGAGTCCCTCGGATGGTCAAGTTGAATGATCTCAAGGTCAAGTTTCTGCTGAGGTCGCCCGAGGCCCTCAACGCCAGGCTGCTGCTGGTGGAGATGTACCTCAACGATGAGTGCGAGATCGGCAGACTCTACCAGACGGTGTCTGCGGTCAATGAGTTCATCATTATGAAGGACAACGAGAGGATGAATCAGATGATCGAGGCCGAACCTATGTTTAGTTCGGCTGAGGCCAAAATACACCATAATGTGGCACTCAGCAAAACCAAGCTCAAGACCAAGGAGAAGGACGAGGGGTTGTATTACAAGGGGCGGGAGAGTACCTATGACCATATTGTGCAGAAGACTGACGGGGAGAGTTTGCACTACTATCGCAAACCTGAGTCTTCCTAAAGCTGCTTTTCGGGGGTCAAGGGGCAAAAGTTGAAGATGTAGGAGGGGAGGACGTCAGTGGCCACCCAGGAGGCAGTCCTGCCGTCCGTCGCCAAGCGGAGTGGCGACCAAGTGAGCAGATCGAGCTGCGGGTCGGAGGGTGGGAGTGGGATGCTGGAGATGATGATCCGGGAGGAGATTGGGAAGTACGGCAAATCCCAGGATGTCTACTCCGGCTACCGATGATCCTGGCCTATTATTAGACCCAATCTACCTACAACAGCCATATGCACCGTATTATCATAGATAGATATGCTTTAACACTATAAGTATTCAAAACCAGTGCCAAGGTTGGCCCAAGTGGGTTGAGTATACTTGGGTTGGTCTCAGTAGTCCTCGGTCTGCTTCTCTTCGATCTCCTCCAGATCGTACTTGCCGTCGGCCATGAAGGTCTCCCACATGAGGCAGCTATGGAAGAGCATGAGTGCGGCACAGGTGAGGACCAGTTCCATCATATTGCTGTCCCGCTGCAGGAAGTAGGGTTCCTCGATGAACTCGATGTGCATGCTGAAGAGGAGTCGGCCCAGTCGGTAGCAGCAGAAGAGGAGGCCGCAGCCCAGGGTGCGCACGGTGTGCGGGAAGAACTCGATTGCCGAGAGGACGAGGAAGTAGAAGTAGCCCATGGCGAAGAAGGAGCTCAGTCCGAAGATGGCCATGCTGTAGACCAAGGCATTGCCCACGTAGAAGTCAGTCAGTTCGAGCACAGCCAACAGGACGGTCAGCACCATCAGCACGATGCTGCACCCCACAACCACGCTCTTCCTCCTCATGGTCCTGGACCCTAGATCTACATCGACCCCCACTTACACGCCGGCACCAGCGCGCACAGCTGGAAGCACGAGACCCACGCGGTCTCCAGAGTGTCCTCGACCTCGAAGCTGGAGTGCTGGCGCAGGTGCTGGATGAAGTCGGGGCACCGGCAGATCACTCCCAGCAGCAACCCGCACACACATAGGATATCTAACTCAGGCATGGGTTACAGGTGTCGTAGCTGACCGATTTGTGCTTGGCCACCGAGTTGAAGCTGTATTTGGTTAGAGCGATGCGGTGCCAGAAGTACTGTCTCTGCAGCACGGCCTCGATGGGCTCGTAGGCAGTTTGGTTGGTCTGCGCGATATCTCTGAGCAGCTCCTCGGCACTGGTCAAATTGTGGTCAATCCAATACCTGGGCGACTCCCTGACGAGCACGAGAGTGAGGAGGTAGAGTGCGGCGCAGGGGAGGGCGACGTAGGTGGCCCACTGGGTGTCTGCGAGCTGGCCCTGGTAGATCCAGAGGGCGAGTAGTTTGCCGAGGGTGAAGGCGGTCATGGCGATGAACCAGAGGAGGCCGTAGTTGGATTTGGGGAAGTACTCGATTGCCACCATCAGCAGGTTTTGGCTGACTGAGTAGTGCAGCAGAGAAATGGTGAACTCCCCAGCCAAAATGGTATACCTATCCCCCAGGGATGCCCCAAGGGTCATGACGAGTGCGCCGGCCACAATCCCGAAGATGGACACTGCGTTGATGAGGGTCCTGGAGAAGTGGAAGGACAGTTGGATACCTATCAGTAGCACCACAATCTGCATACTCTGCTCGATGATGAAGGTTGCGGTATCAATTTTGCGTGCGATGGCCAGCTGGAAGGCCCCCTCGTTGAGTCCCGACAGCAGCCAGTACAGCAGCAGCAACATGCATAGCCGCACTTGGTACTTCCCGTTGCTTTTGAGCAGTTTGATCAGAAAATCGTACTCCCGGATGGGTTTCGCGTGGTTTTGCTGCATCTGTGATGATTTGATGACTATCGATATACACTTTGCAAATGATATGCACTAAGCAACTGATACACTATACAAATATACACTATGCAAGTGATTGATATACTTTGCAATTGATGTGGGATACTATGCAGGTGTTGGGGCGATGAATCATTTGCCCTCCCCTCCGATTTTGTCGGTGATGGAGTGCAGGGTTTCGTAGATGGCGTTGACGTATTCGGAGTATCTGCCATCGATGAGACTCATGAGGTCTTCCAGGTACTTGTTGCCGTCGGGGGAGAAGCTGCGGCTTTCGAACTTGAGGCTGACCAGGATGCCGATCATACTCCTGAGCAGTTTCTCCATGAGTTCCTTCTGCAGGGGGTCGAGGGTGCCTTCGACCAGCCCTGAGGCCTGGCGGTGGAACAGTTCCTTTACGAAATGTTCAGTCCTTGTCTAAATATCGAGGGGTTGACCTCTCGGTGAGTGTTGATGATGTTCTTGATCTGTTTGGAGGCGAAGATGTCGGAGTGTTCGCTGCTCTTCTCGAGTTCCTTCTCCATGAGGGCCAAGGGGTTGATGAGGATGGAGGAGAAGTGTTTGCCGACTTTGTCTTGGTCTTGCTCATGGGACGAGTACTTGCGGCTGTGAGTCCGCGGACTCGGAACTTGACCACCACGTGCTTGATGCCCAGGCTGAGGATGTTGATGGTCGAGCCGATCCAGCCGTACTCCTGGAAGAAGAGGTTGTCGAGTGAGCCCTGCTTGGCTTGGATCTCCCTTGCCTTCGCGTTATAGTGCTTCATCAGCTTGAGGAAGTCGGTCTTGAGCTCCAGCAGGCGGATGGCCAGCGCCATGACCTCGAAGTCGACGTTCTCGACGATGACCCGGTGGGGGGAGTAGTGTTCCTTGGCGGCCATGAGGATGTCCAACACCTTCTGGGTGCCCAGCTCAGGGCGGTGGAATTTGACCATGAATTGGTTTTATTTGTAGATGGCGAGGATGCTGCCAGTGTGCAGGTGGCCGCAGACCGGGTGCAGGGCCACCACTTCCTTACCCACGCCCAGCTACGCCTATTTCCCTCTCTGAACAGCACAGAAGTACCTGGCGGGGGGATGCCCGAACCTGCCCCCTGAGCTCATTCAGCCTAAAAACCTACTAATCCACGAATTCCTGAGAGAACAGTCTGGGTTTGGGGATGGCCCTCCTGATCATCCGCTGGTGGTAGTAGGTCACCCTCTATGGGGGCATCTCCAACTCTGTCAGTAGTTTGAGGAAGGGTTCGTCGTCCTGGAGGTACTGCTTGTCTAGTGAGGAGTAGAAGAGTTCGTGGTAGGCCCAGAGACAGCTCTCGTTGAGTATGGGTCCCGCCTGGCCTACGGCTGCCTTGCGACCTCGCTTCTCGAACTGGGAGTGGCACTCGGCTGTGTTGCTGTCCATCGCCTGGACGGTTTACTCCAAACCACGGTACTCAAAAGGCACGGTTGGACGCACTTTCCTCTTACTTCGGCAGACGTACTCCCTCCCCACTTCGTTTTCGATTTTGCATTCTGCGAATTGTCGGAAAATGGAGCTCGAGTTGCCAGCAATGGGGGGTTGGAAGAGAGGCTGCATGCGGGATAGGGTTTAGGTTCTTTGGCGGATGTAGAGTGCCACATCGAGGGAGTTGGATTAGCGAAAATACTTCTGCTGTATGTATTGTGCCATTTGACAGAGTTCGACTTCGGAGGGTTGGTCGGGGAAGTTGAAAGCCTGCAGCTCTAAATACATAACAATGGACCCGCATCGATGATGGTCTGTTATTCGGGGGTGAAGGCTGGGGTTTTCGGGATTTGCGGTAATATCATAGTATTGAGTTCAAAAAAAGGATGGGAGATGGCTGTATTCAAATAGAGAAAAACAAAGATTACAATAATGTAGGGAATGATAGTGATTGGAGGGATGGGTGAGGAAAGATGGTATGAAAAGGAATGCTTGATAATGAGATTGAGGGAACCAGCCAGTACTATCACAGCCAAATTTCTCATTTCCTATTGAACCAAAAGTATTATAGATCTACATAACTAATTATTCAGAGTTATAAAGCCGAATCCATCATCTTCTCTATATTGTTGCCTCCTTTTGACATAGCTTCTAGACTTGCATCGTCTCGTCGATGAGCAGTTGACATATATGACGGCAGAACAGCCTCGAAAGGGTTGTGAGTTTGCTCTTGTGCAGTTTCGGAACAGTCAACTCTCCACATTTCTTGCACTACTTCTAATCTACAATCACCTCATATCTCAGCAAATAGGGGTATATTGTTTTTTTCAACAATGCAGACAGCTCTTTGGCCAGCTGCCGACCGAATCGCGCTGATTGCTTGCTTTTCTTTTCGATTTGCTTTGATTTCTAGAGTGTTGATTCAAGGTAGTTTGCTTCCGATAGCAGTTCATAGAAAAACGTTACTTTTTGATAGGTTTGTTACCAGGGGTCGCATTTGCAGTTGTAGATGACTGTGATGTTTCTGGAGTATTTTTGGAGATGGCTGTGGTTTTTCCAGGAGTAGTGTTGGTAGGTGATATCGTAATCATACTCCCACAGTTTTTTCAGCTCCTTCTGCACAAAGGAGTGCCAATACCTCTTCGAATAATCCTTCTCTTAGGGCGCTGCCTTAGCCTTCAGCTCTTGCTCCAAATTTTCGCGTGAATGTGGGTAGAAGTTCACTCTTAGATTTGTCAACCCTTGCTACCAATCATCTAGCACTTTCCCCCATACCATCCTTAGCTCCATAACGCCTCTTTATAACTCTATTTATTGTTCAAGAGCAGATGTGTTTAAGAGGTGGTTTAGTTGCAACGTAATATAAAAATGGTCATCAATTTGGCAATAAGCATATGCTGCGTTGACACAGTCATAGTCGAATAAATATAAACAATCTCACTTTTTCTTCTTCAGCTTGGCCGTAAACTTCTGGCTTTTGATCGAGTTGTGGTATCTTTACTCACTTTAGGCTGCGCTTTTGTTGGAGGTGTTCGAAACTACGGATTTGCCGAGGAAGGTCCCACGTTAGCTGAGTTCTCCGTATAGATGTTTGGATTATCTCAGTTCTTAGAGTTCTTAGTGCATGTCGTGTTCTTCTGAGGAGTAGAGTTCGCCAATATTTTGAGTCTCTAGGATGTTATGTTTGTCGCCTGAATTCAAAATAGAGGTACTTTTCGGTTTCTACTCAAGTTCACGATCATCATCGATTTCCTTGGTTGTATGCGAATGATCCAAAGGCAGCTTTTGTGTTGAGAGGTTGAGTCCTGGCCTCGCAAGTGCCTTCGACTTTGATTGGTTGGGCTATACTCTATCTTTCTACAGCTCTTACTCTATCTTTTTCTAGCCGATCGCCTATTCTGATTCAATGAGGATTTAGTGGAGACTGTGTTTTTAGAGGTTCTTTAGTTTGAGTGATAGTCCGTGGATTTAATGCTCATTTTTTGATAGGATTTGCCTCAGTTCATGAATCTATCGATCTTTTTCGAGGTTGATTTACTCATTAATCATCTCTTTGTTTGACTGTTCTTCTGTTGTTCGAAGTGGAAGGAACTCCTATTTCTGTTCTAAGATACGCGTGATATAAATTGTTTTCTATTTGAGTGAGTTTTTCAATGAAATGTTTTACAGCCGTAGACCTTAGATTTCTGCCTTATTGCTCTGTATGTTTTAAGTAGATAGTTAGTGATTCGCTTTCTACAATTAGGTTGCTTAAAGTTTAAGGGTAAAATATTGTGCTTGAAGGTTGAGGGATTCTTCATCTTTGGCTCTGAGGGTTTATTTCAGTGAAGTATATTACTACTGAAGGGTTGAAAGCTAAGACTGCTGTTGGGAGAAGGTTTGCTCTAGAGGAGTGATAATCTGCGTCATATTTCTAATTTGTGTCTATAGACTTTGCCTTTGGTTCAGAAACTCAGACTATTTGAGTTTTAGGCTATTTTTGTGGTTTTCTCTCTCGGCCTAAAACAACCCTTTTAAGCTTTCAACCTACATTCCGAGATTTTTTAGCAAAAGCTACTTTTAAGCGAGTTTTTGACCCAAACTTAGTTATTCCTATTTAAGCAAAGTCAAATATTTGTGATTTTCTTCCCTTTCGACCAAAAGCTCACTTATTTAAAGTTCTTTATTCCTAATGATTTCTTCGTTAGTCCGTTCGAGATTTTTCAATTGAAGGTCTTTTTCATTGAGCTCGTTTCTTTCCTGCAGCTATTCAGCCTGCAAAGCTTCAATCTTTCTCTGATAAATTGTGACTTTTTCTTCCTTTGTCCTTAGTTTCTTTTATGTCTATTGCTTAAACCTTTAGTAATCTTCCTGCAACTTTTTTGTTTGGCTCTCTAATTCTTGAATCTTTTGCTCTTTAGCTTCACTCTCTGCCTCCAATAAAGTGATTTTTTTCGTTAATTTTTCATGTGTCTCTGAGCCATAGCTCAAGTATTTCAACTTTTAGGTGTGCTCTTACTCAATTGAGTGCTATAAAAGGGCCATTTTTTCATTTATTTTCATATTTTAGGCTCTAAGAGCTTCCCTTTAGCTCAGAAACTCAGACTATTTGAGTTTTAGGCTATTTTTGTGGTTTTCTTTCTCGGCCTAAAACAGATCTTTCAAACTTTTTAGTTAATTCACTAGTCTCTAAATTTATTCTCCATAAAACCTTCTTTCTTATTCTATGATTTTACCTTTCTCCAACTCCTCTTCTTTTCTGCTCCTTTCTGCTATTGACTTTATTTCCACTTCCATTTTCAACTCATTCATTTCCTCTTCCTTCATTTTCATCATATTTTCATAAGAATTTGTGGTCATCTCAATTTCTCTTTTCAAACTTTAAATGCACTCATCTCTCAATGTCAGTTCCCTTAAAAAAGATTCCCTCTGTTCCTACATGGTAGCAGTTATGTTTTCTATGGTTGTTTAGTATTCGATATTTTTCGAAAGTCTTTCCTGACTTTGTTCTTTTATTTACTACATCTAAGAAGACAATCGATTTATAGTTTATTTGGCTTATTTGCTTTTATTGTAAAAATCTTAGTTTTCTTGATCTCTAAGCTTTGATATTTTATAGTTTTCTTCCTTCAAGGTATTAACCTAGCTGCATTCCTATTCAAACTCTTTTCTCAATAGGTTTAAATCTTTTTGCACTTTAATACAATTTTCCCTTTCAGTACTATTCAACTGTCGCAATAGACTCAGTTCGTCCTCCATCACAGCCATTCTCTCTTCGGCCGCTTGCTTACTATTGGCAAGTGAACTGATGACTGTATCTTTCTCTTTCTGCTTTTGGTTTGCTTCTGCCAGATTGGAGAACTATGTTGCGAGGCTGCGATATTTCTGTTATAGCTGCTATTTTTAGGATGTTAGTTTATTACGCTCTTAGAGGGATATTTGCTATTAATGTTTGGATTGGAGGATTATTTGGTCTTTTTTATGGAAGTCTAACGAAATTTGCTTGTTTTCTTAGATTAATGATTCGTTCAAATGCTCTAACTCTTCAATATGGCTAATTTTGGAAGCTATTTCACTTTATTTTTCGATTAGTAACTGATTTTTCTAACTTATTTGGTCTTAAAACTCAGCAGTAATCTGATTCTCCATAGCCCTAAACTAAGCATTTATTCTTTCGATGATTCCTTCTTTCTCAATGATCTATTTCTTCAAAGCCTAAATGCTCTAATCTTTCACCTCAATCTTCTCAAAAAGTTGGCTAATTCGCCCATCGTACTCCTCTTTGATCTTTGCCTCATTCGATTCATACATCTGCTTACTGACCTCTCGCTATTTCTTCACCTCTGCCCCCAAATCAGTCAAATCTTACGCTAAACGTCCGTTTTAGTGTTTCAAGTCACCATTCTCTGCCTTCAGCCGACTGCTTTCCTCCTCTTGCAGCTAAAGCAGCCTCCTAGTTTATTGGTGCCTCAGTTCTTCCTCCTTGCAGGCATACTTCAGATTCTACACTTATTCTCCCAATCTGAAGCTTATGTCTGCCTTCTCACAGACCAATTCGCTCTGCACTTTTACCTCTTCCTGCAACTACTTACTGAACGCGATTTGCTTCTAAAGCTCGCTTTCTAGGTTGCTGATTTTTTTGGCCAGCAGCTACTCTGTTATTATTTTTGTTTGCATCTCTCTCTTTAGGATGGAGAGCTATTTTGCTTTTTGTTTCATTTCTTGCTTTATTTGAGATACCTAAGTTTAAAGGGTTGCAAGCGAATGCTCTGAGCTTTGTTTTTATTATTTTAGAGCATATTTTAAGCAGTTGCTTTCTGCCGTGAGTCTTTAACACTACTTTTTTAAGAGCTAGTTCTAACGCCTTAGCTCCTAAACTGCTCCCCCTATTCTTTAGTAATGATCATTTATGGATTTGGAAGACTTGAATTCATTCTCTGCCAATTTCGCCTCTGCCTTTTGGCTCATCTGCTTTGCATCCACAAACCCTTCAAAATGCTGCACAGCCTAACTGCCCTAACTCCCCTGAAACCCTTGAGAATGGAAAGACCTGTCCAAAGGTTGGCTACTTTTGGTCGGTTCCTGCACCTTGGACTCATTCAGTTGGATTATCGCATAAGGAAGGGTTTCATTGGTGTGGTTGCTGTTGGAGTTGAGTCTCTTGATGAGCATCCTTTCCCTCTTTTCCTTGTACTTCAGCAGTGAGGCCTTTTATTCGATTTATTTCAGCTGCGATTACTCTTCGGCCAGTTTGTCGGGAATTTGGTAGATCTAAGAGATCGTTTTTCTGCGCTATTTGTTCTAAGGCCGATACGGCCGCTGATTCTCACTCTCATTGAAGGCATTGACATCGATTCTGGGCGCACTGGATTTGATACCATTGATGCGGTTCTGAGTCTTAAGGTCCTCAATCTACCTCTGAAGGGTGCGAATGGTGTAATCCTTGCTGACGTTGTCCTGCACCTTTTGGAGGAGCTGCTGGTGGAGACGGGGGCAGTTGAGACAGGCATCTTTATTGGCATTGAGGGCAAGTTTGGATTTGATGGTGGCGATGCGAGTATGGAGTTTGGTTTCAATTTTGATGGCCTCGTGGGCGTGATGCTGAAACCCTGCGGTCCTGGCCTGGGCGGCCTGGAGCACATCTCTGGGCAAATTCATCTCCCTAACTCAATATAATAAAGTGATCAATTGCACAATGATAATATTCATGATCATTTTTCCATGAATTACTCTTCCATTTGTTCATATGGCTAAGAGTCTTACTATTTAGGCTGGGAGTCCAGATCACTGTTGTTCCCTATATAGTATTATATTATATTTGGGAATACAAAATCTGTGATGTTGAGGGCGACTTGGAACTGTATCTGTAGTTGTTACTTTAGGTATTCAGACTTTTTTTTGATTTCCCTGAAAAAGCTGAAAAATGAGGTTTACATTCTTTAATTTCTGCTTCCTTCCTCCTTCCATGGCAACATCACTCCCTCTTTCCATTCAATTTTGTCACCATAACTTGCTATGGCTTTTTAATCTTTTTTCTCTTTTTTCTCGTTAAATTAGATGGTCTTCCGAAGTGTTTTGTTTTATATCCACTCATTTTCTTAAAAATGGAAATCGATAGAAAGGTGATCTTTTTATTTCTTAGCTGAAACCTTTACAAGATGCTTTAGCAAATTTTCATCTCCAGGTTTGATATGTTATGTCATCAGTTCACAATTCGAGAATATCTACAACCAAAGTCCTGGCCTTAACGGATTAAATTGATTTGGTTCGTTCGCGTTTTCCCGTTGTAAATAGTTGAGAAATTAGAAGTTCAGAATTTAATAATCGGGGTTCAGCCTAAACATTTAGTCGATTCTGTTCAGTTCCTTTCTGTGGTTCTAATAAAGCTAGCTTATATTTTTGAGAGCTTGTTGCTCTATAGCATCACGTTTTTGCAGATAGTTTCTTTAAACTATTTGGCAAATCTGGTCTC
>Ga0316217_10006548_pt1 | contig 11471 bp, 5 predicted proteins | sample 1anoAmetaG_FD_203633 | JGI IMG/M metagenome (GOLD analysis project Ga0316217, IMG submission 203633) | Freshwater microbial communities from Trout Bog Lake, Wisconsin, USA - 1anoA | ecosystem: Environmental > Aquatic > Freshwater > Lake > Hypolimnion/Profundal zone | place: USA: Wisconsin... | reverse complement strand
CGCCGCGCGGAAGTGTTGCTCCTGTTGCAATGGTGGCTGCGGGATGTCTGGCTGCACACGCTGGCGGCCGGCGAGGGGCTGCTACACCTGCCCCAGATCGCGGGCGCGGAAGAAGTGGCCCGGCGGCTGGGGCCGCGGCAAGCCCGCGAAAACCTGCTGGTGCTGGAACAGACCCAGCGGCTGCTCTTCACCAATGTGCAGGAGGCGCTCGCACTGGAAGTGGGCCTGCTGAAGCTGCAGCTCTAACCCTGTTTCTTCCCGGCCTTCGCCGCCTGCTTGCGGGGCTTGGGCGAAGCCACACTCTTGGCGTCGCCCCACAGACCTTCCAAATCGTAATGCTTGCGGGTCTCGTCGTGCATCACATGGACGATCACGTCAAAAAAATCCAACACCACCCAATTACCGCCGGTCGAACCCTCGGCTCGCGTCGGCCGCACATCATAGTCATCCCGCAGCCGGCTGGAGATTTCCTCCACGATGGCGCGCAGATGCGGTTGGCTGGTGCCGGAAGCGATGACGAAATAATCCGTCACGCTGGACAGCTTGCGCACGTCGAGCACCACGATGTTCTCCGCTTTTTTGTTGTCCGCAAATTCACGACACAACAAGGCCAGTTTTTTGGATTCCATATTTACACCGGCAGTCTAACCGCGAACGCGAGCAAGTTCACGCCAATTCTTGCAGGGGGCATTCACTTCGCCGCCGTGGCCGGCGTGCCCTCCCACCGTGTGGCTGCCAGCAGGTGTTCGCCTTTGACCACCAGCGTCAAGGGCCCGAGCCGCACGTCGTCGCCCACCTGCGCGTCGTAGAGAATCGTGCCGCGCACGCCCACCGTCACGCGGTCGCCGATTTCCACGCGGCCAATCTTCATCACACGGTCCTCGAACAAATGCGTTTGCGGCCCGGAGAAGGCGTTCAATTCCGCCTGGTCACCAATGCGGACGCAGTCGAATTCCGTGAAGTCGGTGGTGTTAAGATAGACGCTCCGGCCGAGGCGCACGCCCAGCAGGCGCAAGGCCCACGGCAGCATGGGCGTGCCGCGCAACAGGTCCAGGAAATTCGGCACCGCGAGCGCTTCATACAGGTTGGTCACCGCTTCGCTGAGCCAGACAAACGGCGTCCACATGGGCGCGGCGCGCGGACGATACCGGCCCACGAGAATCCATTTGAGCGCCACCACGAGGAAAAACGAGGCCACGCCATAGACGCAACCCGCCAGGGCCAGGGCATTGACCGTATAAAAACCCCAACCCCGGTCCGCCGCCAGCGGCATGACGAGGACGACGATGAGATAGCCTGCCGCGATGACCAGCGCCAGTGGCAGCACGATGCGCAGGCCCTCCACCAGCGCGCGCCCGAGCCGGCGCGCGGGCGACGGGCGAAACGTCAGGCTTTCGGGGAAACCCGTCAAGGTTTCACGCGCCGGCAGCAACAGCGCCGGCGAGCCCATCCACGTCTGGGCGGATTTCATCTGCGCGTTTTCCGGCGCGCGGGTTTGGACCCCGATGAGCACGTCGTCCGGCACCGCCGTGCCCTGCGGCACATAGGCGCCGTTGCCCACAAACGAGCGGTTGCCGACGCGTGTCGGTTTTAAAATCATCCAGCCGCCGCGCACTTCCTCGCTGCCCAGCATGACGCCATCCGCAATAAAGCAGTCGTCGCCCAGGCTCAGCAGCTCGGGGACCATGCCCTCGGCGGTCGAGATTTCCGCATGGCGTCCCACCTCGACCCCGAGACAGCGCAGCCAGAACGGCGCGTACACGGAGGCGTAAAGGCCGTGCAATTCGCGCAGGCTGCAATCCAGCAGCATCCCCACGGCGCGCTTGTGCCAATATCTCAGCGAATCAACCGGCACGATGCCGGCGGTCTGGTGCGGCAGCAGCCAGCGCAATAAAGCCGTCAGCAGCATGGTTGCGCCCAGGAAGGCGGCGCTCGCCGGAATCGCCAGCAAAAAGAAAAAACCGAAGGCCGCAGGTGCGCTCACCCCGGAATCGAACACATCCAAGGTGTTGGCGTCCACCCAGTCAATGAGCATGAAGGCCGGAAACGTGGGCAGGAAAAACAGCATGGAAACCAAGATGGCGGTCACCGCAAACAAAGCGGCCAGCGCCCAGTGTTTCAGGGCCGAAACCCGCGGCCGCGGCGGCAGCGGATCGGCGGTTTCGCGACGCCTCCGAGCCGGAGCGCCGGCCCAGGTTTCGTGCGCGGGGATTTTTCCTCCGGCGGCCAGCGCCGACTGGCCGCCCAGCCGCGCGCCTTCGCCCAGTTCCGTGTCGTGTTCCAGCACGGCATAGGAATCCACGAACGCGTCGCGCTGCAAATAGACCGGGCCGAGGATCAATTCACCGCCTTGGACCCGGGCGTTTTCGACATTCACGAAGGTCTCAATGCTCACCCCGTCCTCCACCGTGAGGAGCTCCGGCACGGCCAGCGTGATCATGTCTATGCTCGCGTCACGCCCCACCCGGGCGCCCAGCGCGCGCAGATAGAGCGGCATCCACGGCGTGCCGGCCAGCAGGAACACGTCCGGCAATTCGCAGAATTGGCTGGCCAGCCACCAGCGGAAATACACCGCGCCCCACAGCGGGTAACGGCCGGCCTGAAGCCGACCCAAAAACAACCGCTTGGCGGCAATGGCGATGCCAAAGTTGGCAAACCGCGCCAGCACAAATACCGTCAGCGAATAAACCACCGCCCACGCAATGCTGTCGCCCGGGTCACCGGTGAAATAGTGATAAACAAAAAACGGCGCCAGCCAGTCCGCGATGTGCAACAAGACGAACAAGGGGAGGATCAGGGCTTGGGCGAGCCCGCAGGCAAACCGGCGGCCCAGGGGCGTGGCGGCGCGGCCAGGCACGGCGGATGGCTTCGCCTGCCCGCGCTGACGCGCCATGGCGCCAGCGATGCCCGCCAGCCGCCGTTCCTGATAAATGGTCTGGACGCCCAGCGCCGCGTAGCGCGCATCCGCGCGCAACCCGGAAACCAACCGCGTCGCCAGCAACGAATGCCCGCCCAAGTCGTCAAAGAAATCCAGTTCCGGTCCAAACGTCTGGCCGGGAAAAATAGTGGCCAGCGCCGCGAACAAGGCCGCCTCATCGTCATCGCGCGCGCCCGCGGTGGCGGCGTTATTGGGCAGCGACACTTTCAACGGCATGGCTTCCAGCGCTTTCCGGTCAATTTTGCCGGAGGCCAGCCGCGGCAGGGCGGCCACCAGTTCAAAATGCGCGGGCACCATGTAGGCCGGCAGCCGCGCGGCCAGCGCCGGACGCCAGTCGGACGGGTGGATTTGGCTACCCGCTGTGGGTACCACGAAAGCGACGAGTTGGTCCAAATCCGCCAACTTGCGGAGGACCACCGCCGTCGCCGCCACTCCCGGTTGGGCGGCCAGCACGGCGGCAATTTCCTCCAATTCCACCCGGAACCCGCGAATTTTCACCTGGCTGTCGGCGCGGCCCAGACAATAAACCGGTCCGCCACATTCGATGCGCGCTAAATCGCCGGTCAGATACATCTTTCCTTCAGCCGGGTCTGCGGCGAGCGGATTGGGCACAAATCTTTCCGCCGTCAAATCCGGCCGCCCAAGATATCCGAGCGCCAGACCCGGCCCGAAAATGCACAACTCGCCGGATACGCCGCTTGGCAGCGGCCGGCGCTGTTCGTCCACCACGAGCAGGCCGTAATTCGGTAGCGGCAGCCCAATGCTCACCGGACACCCCGGACGCAATTCGGCGAGGCTCGCCGAAACCGAAGCTTCCGTGGGACCGTACGTGTTGAACAATTTTCTGCCGGCGCCGGCGAGTTTTTCCGCCACGGCGGGCGGGCAGGCTTCCCCGCCCAGATTGATGAGCCGGATGGCTGGTGGCACCGCGTTCAGCAGACTCATCAAGGTGGGCACGGCGTGCAGGACGGTGATCCGCTCGCGCTGCAGCGTTTGCGCCAGTAATTCGGGATCACCCACCACCTCCGGCGGCGCAATCCAGAGCGTGGCGCCGACGAGATAGGAAATCCAAATCTCCTCAAAGGACATGTCGAAGGCCACAGAGAAACCCTGATAGACACGGTCTTGGGCACTGACCCCCAGCAGTTCATTCTCCGCCCGCAAAAAATGGCAAATGCCGCGGTGGCTGATGACAATGCCCTTGGGCTGGCCGGTGGACCCGGACGTGTAAATCACGTAGGCCGGATCGGACGGATTTGCTTTGGGCAAGGGTGGCGCGAGCGACTCGTCCCTCCCGGGTGGCACCCCGCCGACCGAAATGGAAAGAGCCGTCGCGGCGGAGCCAGCTGGCTGGTCAGTAAGAGACGTTTGCCCCCTTCCGTCCGGCGGCGCGCCTGAGTCATCCAGATCCTCCACTGCCCAGACTGGGATGGGCAGGTGGCGCAGACGCGGCAGCCACTCGCGGCAGGTGACCAACCCCAGAGCCCTGGCGGAATGCAGACACAAGGCGACACGCTCCAGCGGAGTGGCGGCATCGAATGGCAGCCAAGCCGCGCCGCTCTTGGTGACGCCCGCTTGGGCTAAGAGCAAATCCGCGCCGCGCGGCAGAAACAAGCCCACAACCCGTCCCGGGGCTGCGCCGTGCCGCGCCAGCGCGCTCCCGATGACATGGCTCGCCGCGTCTAATTCGCCATAAGCGACCACCCGCGCGCCCCAGATTAGGGCCGGCTTTTGTGGCCAGCGCCGGGCGGTGGCGGCCAGAATGTCCGCCAGCGATTCTTCGCGCAGCAAGTCCGGCCGATGCGGACCGCGCAGCACGATTGGATCACCTGGAATGCTCAGAGATTGCACGGCAAGCTTGCATCTTGTCACGCCACGGGGCGAAACGGGAGCGCAAAATCATAGTTAACCATCCCCCCGAGTTGATCCTGGCAATTCCGGGGAGCACAAGTGCTTTCATGAAAACACCCCGCTGGGCGTGGGCAATCTGGTCAACGACAATCATCCCAATGCGGCAATTACGATAGCGTGGACGTTGTCATTTCAAACCCGGACCAATTGGGCGCGTAGATTGACGGCATCAAAACTTTGCCGCCACCGCCTTCGCGGATGCTCAAATTGCTCGGGCTATTCAAGGAGTTGAGTCACGCTTTTGAGAAACCGGGTGAATGAAGTGTTGAAGCCTGATGCGGTTGTGCTTGGACGTGCAACATAGCAACCACGCAAACCATGCTGCTATAGACCACTTCGGTTAGAGCGGATAGTCCTTCACGTCCGCCAATCAAGTCTTCAGGAGTGCCAGAAACTCCTTCATGCCCGGCGACAGCACCCGGTCCCTTCTGTAGATCGCTGCAATGGGTCGCAACAGTCTGCCATGTTCAAGTTCCACTGCTGCCAAGGTATGGTTTGCGATCTCCTGCCTCACCGTGCTTTCTGGAACAATGGCGATACCAGCGTCAATTTCCACCGCTCGCTTGATCGTCGCTTCATTGTCAAATTCCATGACATAATTCAATTCCACGTCGTATTCATCCAGGATTTTGTCCAGGGCTTTGCGGGTTGGGACTTCCGGGGCAATGCCAATCACCTTCTGATGTTCTACTTGCTTGAGCTTGAGATTCTTTTGCTTGGCGAAGGGATGCTGGGGATGACAGATCAGCACTAACGGCTCCTTGTGGAGGGGAACGATTTCGATCTTGGAGTTTTTGACTGGGTATGCGACCAAGCCAATATCAACGATGTTGCTCAATACATCCTCGTAAATTTGACTGGAATGGCGATACTCAACGTGAATGTTCAGTGTTGGGAAGTTCTGCATGAACTGCTTGAGGTAGGGCGGCAGATGATGCAGACCGACGGAATAGATCGCCGCCACCCGGATCTCGCCCGAGATGACGCCCTTCAACTCCTGCATCGTGCTATTTAGTGCGGCGTAGGTCTGAAGGATCTGCTTGCTGTATTCGTAAACTACCTCTCCTTCGCGGGTGGTTCGGAATCCCTTTTTGCTACGTTCTACAAGCAGGGATTTAAAGGCGCGTTCCAAAGCGCTGATACTCTGGCTGATGGCGGATTGGGTGACGTTGTTGATCTGGGCCACTTTGGTGAAACTCCCAGTTTCAACCAGCTCGCAAAAAACTTTCAGACTTTCGATTTGCATAGATAAACTTAAGCAAAACCGCATCGTTTAGTCAACTGCTTCGTCGCTTGGTACAAAGGTAATTCTCTTCTCCATCCGTTGCCTCTGACTGTGTCTGGACAAAGCACAAGTCCATCCCATATCAGTTGGATGGGCTATGGACGGCTGATGGCCAATGATTCATCATGGCCGCAGTCTATGCCATCGAACCCTAAGACACATGATGATCCTGTAATTTCCAGCTTTCCAAACGCGACAATTAGTGTATAAATACTTTCACCATGTTAAATCTGACATCGTCACAACTACGGCAAGCCGCTGATCTGAAAGAAAAGATTGAGGCCTTGCAAACTGAACTGGAACAAATTACCGGCACCTCGGTTACTGCTGCAGCCGTTGCTGCTGCAGTCATTGTCGCACCTAAAAAGCGTGGCCGTCCCCGTAAAGTGGTGGCGTCTGGACTGGTCCAGAAGCCGAGCGAAGCGCCAAAGCGGGGTCCTAAAAAGGGTGGGATGAGCGCTGCGGGCAGGGCTGCCATTGCTGCGGCTCAGCGTGCGCGATGGGCCAAAGCCAAATCCGCCAAAGTGGAGACCGTGGCTGAGAAGACTGCTGCCGCCAAGCCCGCCAAGAAGAAGCGCACGATGAGTGCGACCGGGAGAGCGGCCATTGCGGCTGCGGCCAAAGCCAGATGGGCGAAGTTCCGCAAGGCGAAGAAGGCCTGAGTCACAAACTAAAACCGAAAAGGCCACTTGTTCAAGGTGGCCTTTTTTATTGTCAACCCTACACCGTTGACCCTCAACCAGATAGTGTGACGACCGCCCTCATTCCGGCCATCTCCCCGAGGAGAAGGAGAGAAATGCCCCGTCTTTTTAAAATCACGCGACTGGATTGGTGTCGGCCGCACGGTCTGTCGCAAAACCAAAGGTGCGGAAACATGTTCTCCCTCTCCTCGGGGAGAAGGCGGACCCCTCGCCCGCGGGAGCGGGAGAGGGTGGCCACAGGCCAGGTGAGGGTAGTGGGGTAATCACTGTTCCTGAGGTTGAGGTCGGGCTTCCACTGCTGTCCAAATAAACCGGATCGCCGAGGTCGAAAACGCGTTTTTGTTGGTGATATTGGACGGGTTTTTCCATGTTTGAAATGAGGTTGCCTATCCGGTGGAACCGTTGCTGTCCAAATTCAACGCCAGTTGGTGTGCCGGTTCGAAAGCAAGTGTCAAGCAAGAAGCTGGTATGCGTGAGAGGCCTTAAAAGCAAAGATTGGGGTTGATTTTGAGTGGCTCAAGGGTTTTATGTGTTGGTTGTGAGCACTGAAAGCATGATTTCAACCGGGAGGCCAAGGTCGCCCCGCAGGGCCCCACCGTGGCCATTTATCGAAATAGTGTCAATAGTGAGAACTGACACTTGCTCGCTCGAAATTAAGCGGAAGTAACACGTTATTCGCGGACTTTGATTCCGCCGGACAAATTTGAATTCGGGTTCCTGCAAATTAATGAACAAGCAAACAAACGGTTTACACTTCGCTGGCCATTCCTGCTACTGGCTGGGATGTCTGAGAAAGTTGATCCTTTTGCCGATGTTATGCGGCGTTTCTGCGATCGCGGCGGCGTCTATTCCCGGCGCACTTTCGCAGCTGGACCTGGCCTCCGCGCGAGAGTGGACGCTTTCAATTGATGACGGGCCGACGCGCGCGATCATTGTTCCTGGCGGCGGATTTAACTCGGACCGGCAGTCGCCGCCGTGGATTGAGATGTGCGGGGATGGAAACGGTCGGCGGATGGTCAAGGATCATGTGGTTTACCAGCGGAAGCTCACGATTCCAAAGAACGCTGATGGAAATACCATCCTGCTGGAAGTTGGCGCGGTAAATCACGGGGCGGAGGTTTACCTGGTGGACGGAGCGAAAGAGACCTTGATGGCCACCCACATTGGCCCCAACATGCCATTTGCAGCCGACCTCACCGGGCATGTCGCACCGGGCCGGGAATACTTACTCAGAATTAAAGCCTATCCGATGTGGCATTATCACAACGCGGTTCCCAATGGTTTCATTTACCAGGAGGCATGGACTAATCCCACCAATGGCTGGGCGTCAAAATTCAGTTTCGGCATTACCAAATATATCCGTCTGGCGGTTTATCCGCCGGTGCGGATTCGAGACGTGTTTGTCCGTCCGTCGGTTTCTAAGGCTTCGCTGGCTTGCGATGTGTGGTTGGAAAACCACTCGGCGGAAGAACGCACGGTGAAACTTCAGTCCCACCTGACATCCTGGAATGATGTCCGTTGGAAATATCCTTCGCTGCCAGATATCACCGCGACCGTGCCGGCTCACAGTCAAGCCAAGGTGATGATCGGCCCGGTAAACTGGGCGCTCGGCAGCGCCAGTTACTGGTGGCCGAATAAGCCCTTTCGGGAAGATTTCACGCCGCAGCTTCACAACTTCGAGTTTTCCTTGTCTGACAGGCGCAAAACTGTTCAAACACTCACGCGCCGTTTTAGGTTCGTGGAATGGACCGAGGGGCCTTACTACTATCTCGTCAATGGCGTGCGCATCAATTTTATCAGCGACGCCACGCCCGAAGCGGCCATGAGCGAATACGACTGCTACACCACGGCGGCGGCGTTTCTGCCGCCCACGGCGGCCGGCACCGGCTGTCCCGAAACCTGGAAGCGGTATATGCGGCTGGGCATTTGCGCCAACCGCATTCACCAATCCACGCCAACGGAATATATGATGAACGCGGCCGACGAAACCGGTTTTATGTTGATCCCGGAGACGGCCATTCGCGGCTACCAGAAGCAACGCTGGCAGGAGGAAAACTTCACCCGCGCGCCGGAGGAATTGGCTGAAGTTCGTCGCAACCATCCGAGTGTTTGCCGTTACAGCCTCCAAAATGAAGAGAATCCGGCGTGGGTTGGCCCCCTTGCCGATGCGATCGTGACGGCCGACGACCCCCGCCCGCTGGTGTTCGAGGACAGCGAGCAAAATCATCCGGGCGCCGTGTTTGGGAGTTCGTGTGCGCACGCCTATGCGATGCTGCATTACCGGCCCGCGCCGACCAATGCCACGAGCATGATTGTGGGTATGGGTGAATGCGCTTGGAATGGCGGCGCCGGCGAGCGGACCAACGCTCCGTTTCTTGAAAGATTCGCGTTCGAGGCGCTCAAAGGCCGATGCGCCAATTGGGCATACTACTCAGGCTGGGATTGGATTAATTATTGGCCCAACTTCCTCGAAGGCATGAGCGCGGCCAAACACGCCTGGAAACAGCAATATCACGAGGACCGCCAAACTGGACTGGAAGGTTGGAATTCACCGGTCATCTCCTGGGTGCAAAGAGCATTTTCCCCATGTCTGGTCCTTGACACCGCCTTCTATTTTACGAATGGCCTCTACAGTGCGAAATGGCCGTCGAAACTGCCTACCTGCCTGCCGGGCCAACCCTTTGCACGCACCGTGCAGGTCTTTAACGACGCGCTAGACGGCGATGAACTTCTTCTGCGCTGGAGTCTGCGCTGGGACAGCCCGCAGGGGCTTTTGCTCGACGCAAATGAGAAGCCTTTGAGAATTAAACCCGGTTTCCACGTCGCCGAAACCATCCATGCCCAAATACCCTCGAACCCTAAACACGAAGCCCGTAAACTGTATCTGGTTTTGGAGTCTGTGAAAGGGGGTCGGATAATGTTTCATGACGAGAGCGCATGCTTTCTGGTTCCACCCGGTAATTAAATTCACATGGACGTATATGATCTATCACGCAAGCTGTCGCAGGTGGTTTTTGCCGAATGCACCAACCTCGCTGACGCCTTCGCCTTGCGGCGAACGTAATCGCACCCAACCTTGGAAAAATCGGCAGCATGAATAACCGTATGATAAGTATAAAACTTAAGCAAGTGTCGGTCCTCATTATTGACACTTTTTGTTGTTTAGCTGCAAGATGGATCCATGCCGCGAGCGTTGCGGTTGCAAGCTGCGGGGGCGGTTTGTCATCCGCCCGTCGTTCGCCTTGGCTGGGCGCTCCGTGCGCGCTGCTCCCCCTCCCCATCTTGGCCTTGGTTTTCGAATTCGCATTCATCCGCGTGGATCAGCGCCTATCAGCGGTTCATTTTTTGCGTTCTCTGTGCCCTTTTGCGGCAAATGCGGTTTCAGCTTTTCAGCTTCGTGATTAGCCTCGGCGCCGCTGCTTGCCGCGCATGGCTTCGAAGCGAAGCCCGGTGGTTCACGTGGTCCGCCGATTTGGAATCTGTGTTCATCTGTGTAAATCTGTGGTTAAAGATTACCGGATTTTATCCGCAGATTGGCGCAGATTTTCACAGATTTTTTTCGGCGTGAAGAGCAAGCTTTTGAATCAGCCTCTTTGCCTCTGTGGTTCAACTCGGCGCTGACGACCCCACGGGGCTGCTGACCCGTAATTTAACAGGACTTTTTGTTTGACCGGTCGCTTCCCTTGAAGTCATGTCACAGTACATGACGCGCCCAAACCCCATGAGACCGACGACCCGCCCCGGCGGGCCCAAAGCCCGGCCGCGCAACCACCCCCCCCGGCTGGCCGCCCCGGCCCTGTTGCCAATGAGCGGGCATCCGGAGCGACTGCAATGCCAGCCGTTAAAATCCTGCGGGCCAGCGCCTTGCCTGCGCGGATTCAGCCCGCGCACCCCGGCACTCATCCGGGTACATCCCCAAAAATCCGGCAATAAAGAATTCCAGACTGTGAATGAAGCCCCCAAAGGCAAAATCGGCCGCCTCCCCACGGCCCTCCCAGAACCAGTCAACCGCCGATTGGCAATCATTACCCACTGCCTCACCCGGCCTGCGGCCACCCTCTCCTGCTCCCGCAAGCGAGGGAACCGGCCGACGCGGAGAGGGCCGGGGTGAGGTCGGGCTTCCCTTCCTTCACCATTTTGGGGTTCCTGGGGCCGGGATGAGGGCGGTCGTCACTCCCCGGTTTTAGTTTTCAGGAAAAACTGGCCGAACACGGCGACATGCGGCATAGTGGCCTTAGAAACACCATTGCCATGAACATCAAACGCCGCGAATTCATCAAAAAGTCCGCGCTCGGCGCGGGCGCCCTCGCGCTCGGTGGCCGGCTGGCCGCCGCCGCGGATCCCACCAACGCCGCGCCCGCCACGCCCGCCGCCGTCCAATACCATGACCCTTTCGCGCCGGTGCACCTGGGCCGGACCGATTTGAAGTTCACGCGCCTGTGCATGGGCACCGGCAGCCACGGCTACCAGCGCAGTTCCAACCAGACGCGCCAAGGCGCCGCCGCCTTCCAGAAGTTGCTGCGCGCCGCCTACGACCGCGGCGTGCGGACGTATGACATGGCGGATCTTTACGGATCGCATGCCGACGTGGCCGCGGCGCTGGCCGGCCGGCCACGCGACAGCTATTCGCTCATCA
>Ga0316217_10006547_pt1 | contig 11475 bp, 8 predicted proteins | sample 1anoAmetaG_FD_203633 | JGI IMG/M metagenome (GOLD analysis project Ga0316217, IMG submission 203633) | Freshwater microbial communities from Trout Bog Lake, Wisconsin, USA - 1anoA | ecosystem: Environmental > Aquatic > Freshwater > Lake > Hypolimnion/Profundal zone | place: USA: Wisconsin... | reverse complement strand
CTTCTAATAACAACGAAGTGCTCTTAGTTTTCCTGGTTATTGGGATAAGCAATGATCCTTTTTCTAATTGCCTTCACATAAATCTAGTTGATAACGTTGAAAAACAAATCGTTAGTTAGCTCATAAGCCTTATGAATATTCATCGATTTATAGCATTCCTACATGTGAGTTATGTAACAGTCGATTGAGTCTAACATGAATGTATTTATGTACAGTTTTGGTTTTATCGTTTCATTTACTTTTTAGGGCATCAAGCTTAGCAAATCCCAGTAGACTCTACGCAAACGGGTTCCATGGATTAGCTCAGTATTGATATCGTTTTAAGTTATGTCGCGGTCGCCCTTATAATGGTCGTTCTTAGCAGTCCATAATCTCAAAGCTTAAAATCCCAAACCATACTGTTCTTTTCCGTTACTTTTCACCACTCCTTCGATCAAAGCTTTAATATCTATTGATCTAGTTTTTTCTTCGAAAGTGGGATGCAACTTGATCATGTTGATGTTATTTTTGATTTATTTCATTCCTCTCCTTCTTTTTTTATCCTTGTTTATCAAATAGTTCAAATGCAGCGCGTAGGGTACTAAGTTTTAGGTTTAGGATTGAGGCTAGATTATGATATTCAGTATTTCCTTTGAGTTTTTTATGTTTTTAAGATAAAGAAGACCTTCAATTAGCTCATCGTTCGCAAACACTTTTTCAATCGTGATACCGTTGTTTTTAATCCGCTCAATTGTCTCCTCTTTCAGCTCATTCTTAACCATATTTTGCAGTTACTACTCAGTCAAAACCTCATCATAAGCAAGCACCTTTTCATCTTTTATAAAGAACAAGATAGAGTATGATGAGCCACTAAGACTTGAAATCGAGATGGAGTTGAGCTCATTAAGAGATTCTTATAAAGAATAATGCTAAGTTATTTGGGCCAGTTTTTGTTTGCGCTACTTTCTAAATTTCCGACGATCTCTCGGTTTTTTTCCAGGGTTTTAATTTGGAATCTCGATTTTACTCTAGAGTATAATTGAACCTTCTTTCTTCAGTCCCTCGAAAATCGCAGTTCCGTTTCCTTCAATATCTATGAAATATTTATAGCCAATCCTAAATTTTAGTATGTTTTTATTTTAGGCTTCAAAATAAACCTAGTCATCGAAGGGGTCATAAAAATCCATAAAGTTGATTCCTTTCTTAGTTAGACTAAATTAATTCATGTATACAGAGTCTAAAGCTTTTTATTGAGCTTTAAGTCGTTGACAAAAATCTTTGAAGGTTGACCACCTATGATAATCTAGCCTCTTTAGCTGATAAAAGGTTATAAATGAGGAATATTGTTAGCATTGGCCCGTTAAAAGTCTGATATATGGCAATTAGAGTTAACAATGTAACAATTAGGCTCGCGTTAATATTCGAGTAGCTAAGGTATGATAGGTAGACCCATAGCCTTCATCCCAGCCAAATATTTCCCCTCAAAATTAGAATGCTTCTAGTACTGCTTATCAGCAAAGTATTTCTAATGCTGACGATAGCACTCCAAAGCCACCATCAGATACTCGCTCTCAGCAGAATGCTCGTTAGTAAACCGCTTCAAGATCACAAATCTATCGCTCTATATGACGCAAATTGCCTAAGTATCAAATCTCTTACATTCGGGTTGATAAGCTTTTCCAGCTGCTACACGAATATGAGTAAGTAGGCCTTGCCATTCTTCTCTTCAAGAGTTTGAAACTGCTCCCGGAATTTGCCGAACTAAGTAAACTCAGCTTTGATGTAATATCCTAGTTTTTTGATCTTCTATAGCTCAATACGATTGGAGTGCACGAACTTCTGCTATTTAAAGCAGAACATTCCAATCGTTTTCTTTTTGTGTACATTGCGAGCTTGGTTCTGTACGAAGTCAAGCAGGATTGAAAAGTTCTCAATCATCTTCTCCGATTTATCATACTCCCCAAGATTGTACTCGTTGATTACTCCTCGATCTGCATAGAATCCGTCCCATTCCACTCCCACGCCTCGACTCACCAGATATCTCGCATAAATGTCTTTGTATATTAAATTGACGTATTTATCGAGTGTGAGTGGGCTGCCTTCCAAGAACAGGTTATTCTGCAGTATCCTAAAGTAGCTTTGCAGATTGCGCCTCTGCTAGAGATACAGCTATTTGGTGACATAGGGTAAATACTACTTCTCTGCATGCTTGGATAGGCGATGGTTGAAAGGCGATTGAGGTATGTATAAGCCAAGAGATATCTTATCAGCGTTTGTTAGTCTCTTGGCAGCAGGCTACTCTTACTTTTCGATAATTGATGGATACAGGTCTATATTCAACTTTTGAACCACCTGTTCCAGCAACTACTGACGGCCACTTGTCATCTCACTTTAATTGCTTTTGAAGTAGAGTAGTTTCAGCCTAAAGTTCCTACAAGCTGCTCTCAACACTATTCTTATCATGCCTTATTATAACTAGTTGTGTTAAAATTTAATTTATTTGCCAGAACAGTCGTAGCCTTACTTGCAATAATTTCATCAATTAGTTTACAATATACTAGAGTGGAATAGTAAAAAATCAATTCTTTTACAGTATACTAGAGTGGCATAGTAAAAGATATCAACAAAATGTGTTACAAAAGATGTGCTCAAATAAATAGTCAGGATTGTCGCTTTAGGCTCATTTTGAGCTAATTTTCTGCAAATAAACTCACACATCTGCAAGGTTTAACATACCTTTCTCCATATTCGTTAATCTAGGTGGGTATGCTGGATTCGGAATGTGGTAACATTTTTGGGTGCAACTGCTTGATCAAAAATAAAGCAATGGAATTCCTCATTTTTAGTGAGATGCCTGATTTTAATTGATGCGCTACCCACGCTAACAGAAAAGTTCTTTTTATTGGGGTATTTGGTATTTGGAAATTCACTGATGTGCTTTTATTGTTTGCTCATTTGATAGTCTACATAACAAATTAGTTACTTCCAACCAGACTTTTTGAGAATCTATTGACAATTTATACTTTTTATTCTTAAATTCTTTTAACCAGCGAAGTTATGGATTATTTAAACTCTATTTAAAGGTTTTGAGAATAGCTTCGCAGCTGCTCATTGAATTTCTGCAGTTTCAGAAAGCAGGAGGAGAGATATTGCCCCGAGAGATCGGTGCATTTTTTGTCAATAAAGATGGTTTTGATGGATTTTTGGTCCTTTTCATCCATCACTGCAAAGTTGATCTTATCAAGCACGACCCTTCTTCTTTATTTCAGCCGGGACAAAACGGTACGTTATATCTAGTCTATTCTCTTCAAAAAGATCGTCTCACCCTATTTTCGCCTATTAAGCTATGTAGTTAGCTAGCTCAAATGGATTGTGCTAGCTCGGATTTTGATTTAGTGGCGCCGGTAGCAGTGTTTGCAGGAAAGTTTAGCAGAATGTAAGCGATCTTTGTCACATTTTAAGTCGAAAAATTTTCCAAGTTATATAATGATTATGTCGATATGCATTTATAGTAAAAATTGCTTTTGTTTGAGTCACTATTTGTTTTAATTGGGTCTATTTCTAAGCTGAGCTAGACTGTTGATAAGCTATTGATAAGAATATTAAATCTCTGCGCATTGAAAATAAGTAAGATATTTGAGTTCACATATATGGGATGTAAAATCATTACTTGATGACGATGACAAACATTCCAAGCCACTTGAAGCCATACTGCTCGAGGTATTTTTTCTGACTTTTCGTCAGAGTTCTCTCGTCTAGCTAAGCTGAATTTTACCTAAGGTAATTCTGTCAGCTTTCCAATTGCTCTTGAAAAAACTCAGGCAATCGTGGAAAGAGATAGTGCTGCCTTAGCGACCGTCGCCTACCCACACCCATTTTATCCTTGGCAAATGAGCTTTCGTAAGTATACTGATCCCCTGTCTGAGTTCATTTGACTCTTAATATCCACAGACTTACGTAGCTGCATTTCTGTTAGGTTGGCAAAGGTGGCCTTACACAGATATTTGAAACCGTGATCGTCGAACGCTGCTGTTGCTGATTTATAAAAGTAGTACCTAAAAGCAATTTTTGCAGGTGTCGCAAGTTCATTTTTGAAATGGTTTTACACCCTCGACTTCTGATTCTGGTATTGCCTAGGTGATAAGAACGCTTGATAAAACAAAAATTACTTACTAAGGTTCATGGATGTGAGGCTGGACCAATCTCTTGTGGCCAGAAATGCTACTCCGATATGCGTTATGTTGTTGTGTACTGCATAGTTGTTTTCCTACTTAAGCATAGATCTGTAACTTCTGCTGTCTTCTTTTTGATTTTGGCCTCCAAGCTCTAATCACTTAGCCTCTTGTATATAAGAGTCCGGATTTCCAAACAGCAAATCATTCAATTTTAGACCATTACAGCCATAGGTCAATCAATATATATAGTGTTAGCTAGGATATGTGATGCTATGAATGCTGCTGAGATTTAGATGCATATAAATGTGGTCATAATCAGCTTAGAACATTCTCACATGCTTAAGATACTGCGTAGTGTACACATCAAAAGATTGGGCAACAGTTTAGCTATACGATTTGGTTATAAATACATACAGGATCAAACAGCTTATGCTGCAACATTAAATTATTTTGAGTGCTAATCATTAAAAATAGTAGTTAAATTTTGAAAAAATGAGAAAGAATAGATACAATGCCCAACTAAACTTTGTACATCTTAACGATTATAATTCCTTTATGAAATATTGTTTACCAAATGCCAACTATGATGAAGCTAAAAGAAAGAGTTCGCAACAATCCATTTATTGAACCCATTCTGGAAGATGATATAAACAAGAGTTGAATTAAAGATCTGATACTGGCAGTTTATTTGGTTGTTGTGTGTTGTGAGTTGCAGCTTGAGAATTATAATGAACTCTTATATTACCCACCTAATCTAATCTATCCACTATCCGAAAATGACCTGTTACATATAATGCGGTTAAAAACACCCGAAAATGAATACTATCATTAGATATCCATGCGCTCAATTTCTTAAATTAGGTCTCCCATGTCGTTTTCATTTTATGATTCATACTCGGCTTAGTGAATAGGGATAACCTTTTGAACAATTTTCTAGATCTTGACCAAAATGTTCCGTTATTGCTTGCTTTTTAATGATTTCAGCTATTACTGGGATAGGTTGCAATGGCTGAAAACCTTTTCACCTCTCATGCTTTGTCCCGGGCTCTGCGTAAGCCGGGAAGTCTGAGTTTTAGCAAAAAATTGTCTGTGCGCAAAAGCGAGATCAACGGAACTGTGGGTAAAGGCATTCAGTTCTCCCTCAATTTACATCCTTATCATATTTTTATAGAATGAAAATTAGTCAGTTTGTATAAAGCATATTTATATAGATTGGTGCTTCATTTCGAAACGCAAGAATCAATCATGTTTTTCGACTTTCCGTCTCAAAGCCTTCTCAGCAGATTTCTTTTCTTCTTCGTACTTGTCTCCTTGCTTGACGAAGAAATCTACCGCTCTTTTTACAGCTTAGCCCTTCATATATAAAACCATACAAGAGGGACCGGCTGCCATTTCAACTCTTTTGTTGCTTTTTAGCAACTTATTCGACCACAGGATACTGATGGATAGAAATGCTTCGACTCTCCTTTCTTAGTTGCTTTGTATTTCACTTCAATTTCCAAGCACTTTTGCTATATAGGAATACATTTACTATCATCTCAAGGAATTCGTATACAGTGCAACTCTCCCAAGAACATAAATTATAGCTATCTGAAGCTACAACACTTTCTCCCACCAGTTTAGCTATCAGCCTTACTACACTTTCAGCATCAACGAAAGAAAGCTTCAAATTTTAGTCCTAGGCATGTATTGGCACATTCCACCTGTCGCTTTGTTGTAGCCACTTGATAGTAGCCCAGATCCTGTCTGTGTTATCATAAGGCCCTATAACGTCGGGCAGCCTCAAACACACGTATGGGATTTCGCATTTCCTCTTCAGATAGATTTAACATTTCATTTTGTTCTATATCTTCTAGAAACTACGTAACCATAATTATCAAGGTCCAGTTTCTTTTATGCTTCCTTGATTTTGCGTAATCTTTTGTACTAAGTGTCCAAATCGATAGTATCTTCACGAATGGGCTATGAAGCATTATCTACAATGTTGTTGTAAATGGAATCTGTCGAAATGAAGATATACTTGTCGGAGTTGTTTTCCAGACCTTTTAGGGAACTCTGGATATCGCGCCAATTGAACCCGCAGAAATCAACTACTGCAGCCCATTTGTTCGTAGAGCTTATACCGACGTGCCTACCCGCAAATTTAACTGTGGCTTGATAATCTTTATGTTAGTTGCGATCTGAGCAAAACCATTCCACTTCGGGATGTCGCTAACGTGCTTCATTATTCCTGTGTGATTCAATTTGATACCAATAGGTTTTGCCTCTGTTTATGCAGCACACTGAGTAGTCCTTGGTTAGCTAATCTAGCAGCAACTTTCCCATGAAGGTTGTGCCGCCCAGAACCAGAACCCATCTCTTCTGTTCCTTCATTTTATTATAAACCAAATGATTCAATCTATTATAATACAAATTTGCCACTTTTGCCTTTCACATCAACTGGCCAAACCATTCAAAAGTCGGCAAGTAAGCTGATCCGGCAAAAAATTTCTCTAGTTAGCTCTTACAATATAAAAATGCCATTCTTATTCATTTAAACTAAATCAAAAGGGCTGTCATATTGTCTTGCCCAAGCAACTCTTTGGCATCTTTTGCTACTAATTCTCCAAATAGCTTGTCCAGCACCATTTTGCCATTATCTAGCTTGCCTCTGAGTTGAGACACTAACGCGATCATCTTTTTGTTATTATTGGCGTATTTCTACCAAACTCCATCACAGCCCATCAAAATATATTCATCATCTTCCGACCGATCAATCTCGACAATATCAGGCACTGATATTACACACTGCTCCTCATACTTTTTTTATGCCTTATTTTTATGCTCAAAGTCTCCAAAAGCACGCGAAAGACTTAATATTCCGTTTACTCTGCCCTATTTTACAAATCCTCCTGCTTTTTGTATCCTGTTTTGCTCGGAAGTGAGCTAAGGCTTATGATCCTCACTGAGAGGAATAGCTTGTCCTCCCCGACACAAAACAGCTCTAGAGTCTCCTATATTGGCCACATAATAGGTCTCTTTGGTTAGTAGCATTACCACTGCCGTAGTCCCTGCTCTATCGCCAATCTTTTATTTGAAACCTATCTTCAGGCCTTCCATTTTTTTGTTAATTTAAATCAAATCCTGTTCTCCTCGATGAGATGATAATAATTCGTCAATTCTTCTGAAAACATTGATGAGAGCCCGTGGGTAGTTTCGTAGCTTGAAGTATGGCTAGTTGAGTATTTCGCTCGGGAGCTTATCTGCCACGTAGTGTGCCACTTATGGCCCACCGTGACCATCGAAGACAGCAAATAAATGTACATCAGGTTCCAGCTCGACATGCAGTTTGGCATCCTACATTCTCCTTCGCCAACCTTGCATCTCACATGAAGTTAATAAAAATCCTTTTCCTTTGAGAGTCTCCATCTATTTGGTCAAAATTGGCTTTTTAAGGTAGTCTGAACTCATAATAGTAATAGATTATTAACAGATAGAGAGAGCACCTAAAAATATCATAGCCTATCATTATGAATCGAAGGTTCACACATGATCTTGAACACAATTTTCCTTGGTCTTTTCGCTTTGAATTCATAAAGCTTTAGTCATAATGGGTTTGCCTTATTTTGCCAAATTTTTAGCCGCTTGAGAAAATAGACACGGTAACAACTACAGCATAACGATTTGGTGCCCATCTATCAACTAACTACAGTAAAGATCAATAGCCTCACTCACTTCTTAAGCTAGGAAAGATCTTGTGCAGAACAGATAGATACCAGGCTGACTGCCATTCCTTGAGATATTTTCCTACCTGTTCGAAGTAGGTCTAAGAACCAATTACCTGAACTAGATAATGCTATTACTGTTATGCGGTATTAATGATCTAGCCAATCCGTAAGCTTTGATTTTTGGTTTGACCTTCATGATAATTCGCTTTATCAAATAAATTAATCTTTCCTTAAAGGAATCTTCAACCAATTATGATCACAAATCAATATAGTTGTGATATTGGCGAATTCTGACTGAAAGTAACTAAAACCGATAGTTTGAGTAGTTTCGATAAGTAAACTCGAGATAACGGCAAATACTCAAAGTTCTGTTTTATTTCTAATAAATTGGATTAGATAAGATTTTGATGTATGACGATCAGAATTAGTGATGGTTGTCCACATCTTTGTGTTGTTTAAGGCGTTCAGTAATAACATAGTCGCAGAAGTCAGTAAAGGTAATGTGCGCTTGTTAGTTGTGCTTTTTCAGGATTTCGGCAAAAGTTTGACTGGGGTTAGGAATAGATAGACCCCACTAACCCGTTAAAATTGATACCCCAGATGTGAATTCCTTCTCTGAGACTCTTCTTTCCCCTGCAACATCCAACTTCTCGAAATCCTCCCAAAGCTCATAGTAAAACCTCAAGTAGATCAACAAAAATTTAAAAACACCTTTCGTCACAAGGTCCTAAGTATGTGGCTTTGGTGCTTTAACTTTTAGGCAGGCAGCTTTGTAGCCTCTCATGATGACAGGCTTCGCTTCGAATAACTCAGGAATGTCTAAGACATCTCTAATCCCCTTATCTATTTCTGCAAGAGAGAGATATCCATTGGCGTTCATGTCGAACTCTTTGAATAATCTCAACCTCTCCGCTTTGTCTTCTGGAGTATCGCCAATTGGAATCTTGGCTACCTTGCCCTTAACACCTCCCATAAAATAAATAATAATAAGAGATGAGTGTCAGTTTCATTTATAAAATGCGTTTGTCGATCAAACACAACTGAACTCACTAATAATTTCTCCTCCCCCAGTCTGAGCAAGACTTACTTGAACTTAAAGAACCTATCCTCATTCTATAATAAAATTTCTCAAGTCAGATTAATAAGGTTAGTAATGATGAATGTCAAGAAAATACGGCTGAAAGGTGTTTTGGGTTTTAAAAAAATGGGACGTTACATTTTGCATATATTTTTATTAATAAATAGTTGTTCGTAATTGAAAAAAGAAAGGATGGAGGTTGATAGCTATGAATCTGAGAATAATCTCGTAGCTCTGGCCTATTTTATAACTTGAATGCCGTATTCAAATGACTTTAGACTTATTCTGGGATGTTCGATGATGAAACACCCTTACTTGCCAACTTTTCTAGCCAAAAATCACAGAAACAAGGCAAGTAAGATATTTTAAGATCTATTAGGATAAGTGCACGGTCAAATCAGCTTTATCTCGTCGTTCTTTCGAAATAAACCAACTCCTCTTGTAGATAATTGAGAAAAAACCAATAAGTTTCAGATTTTCAGCTACATTTCTAGTCGGGTACCGTCGCATCAAATAAAACATAAATGTAGTTAGGAGATGAAAAAATTGCATCGATTAAAGGTTTTAGTTGGTCAGAGGTTAGGCCTACAATAAGAAAATTCAAAAATATCATACAGAATAGAATCTTCTGTATCTGAAATAAACTATTCCAATTAAGCATAATGGCTTGAACAAAATTTCGCTACTAAGTTTGCACCCTTGCTCTGAGATCTCATCTTGTTATCTAATCATTTTTATTCTGCCGTTTTCTACTTTAGTTTTTGATTGTTTTTAGTCTTCGCTATGAATTGAGAGTCTTGTTCAGCTTCAAAATCGTTCATCCAAGTTTTTTGATGCCTGGTTTTTACTCCCCATAATAAATAAGTTAGACCTATCTCAAGTCTGATGAAAAAATATTTGACCTATTTGTTCCTATGTCTACAATGCTTTTTTCTTGATTGAAGCTGAATAAGGTTAAACAATTGATAGAAGTCTGTAAATATTCATCGTTTCGGATGTATGCTTGAAAATCTTTAGGATCAATTTACTTACTTTTAAGATTCTTGTTTCAAACTTAGCTCAGAGATTAGTGAAATTACGAGCTTATGTAACCCAGTGCTCAGCTATTTAATTTTTTGAGTAAGTTGTTTGACTTTCTGAGTAAATAAACGTAATAAAAGTTTTGCCTTACTAAAATATCCTAAAATTAAAGCGAATTAGAGCTGTTAAAAGGGAGTTTAGTTAATGGGTAACCAAAGAGTAGGGCGTGGCAAATTTATAAAATTTAGTCTATCTGATGAGCTTGCTTTATGCTATATAGATCATAGTTTGATTATTCTCTACAAAGTAGCAATACTTTGAGATATGTATCCCTTTTCATTTATTACTGTTTCATACTTCAAGGCACTTAAGTACTCGCTTATTATCGAATTTATTTCAGCTATTTATAGCATCTTGATCTAGCTTATCACAGCCAAGATGCTATCTTTGTTGTACTTCTTAGCCTACTTCTAAGGCACAAACGGCTCTGCCACATTTTAGACTGCTTTGTTATTTTACTAATTCACCCTTGATTATGAATTACGGGAGGAAAAACCCTACTTTTATTAATGTTCTTTTAGTGGTTTAGCCTTTGTTTTATCTATGATTTATTTTTGCTCGATTGGTTCAGCTTTTGGATAAATTTTTTCCTCAACTTCTTCCAATTGGGGTAATTTGGGCAGCTATTTGACTGCTGCGAACTTTCTTTTTCCAGCAAGCTCAGAGTTAATATTAAAAGAGGATTTTACACTGGCTCTAGAGTTGTCAAGTTATTTCTTAAAATAGTTCTGTTTGGTTGAAGTCTGCCTAAAATCATTCTGAGTTTTATTTTATCTTTGCTCTTTGCCCAAGAAATTGTCGGTTTTGTAGGCCTGTTTAATCGGAGTCATCTCAATTGCTTCTTTTTTTATTGCTTTTCTTTGCTTGCTTCTCAGAATGAGTCTCATTACATTGCAAAAAACCTTCATCTAACTTTTTCTTATTTGTTTTTGTACAACATTAGTTTTTTGAGTGGTCTCTTATTGGCGGATGACTTTGAATTGCTTCATTGCTGAAAAGTGAGTTTTGAGCTGCATCTTAAAATAGATCTATTCCAGTTGTTCAGAAAAGGCAGATAGTCTGTTAATATAGTTGATATGAGCCAGCATCAAGGCATGAAGTACTTTGGCATAGATAGTTTTTTGGTGGAACCGTTTTGCTTTATTATCCTGCCCTCTCTTCCATTTATAGAAGATTATCGAAACGAGCCTTTGCTACTTGGCTTCCCGAAACTACTCCACTCTCATCGTGTTGTACATATCGTAGAAATCTTCATCCTTCTCCTCCATTATATTATATGCATTTGGCAGTAATTCCAAACAAACAATAAGAATAGTAGCATAAAGACTTCCCACTTCGAATCTGATTGCATTTAGCTTTAGTTATCATATCATAGACATTTATTATCAAGGCTGTACGAATTAAAAACCCTCGAAGTTCTTGCCGTCATCCAACTTCTCATTCTCGTTATAGGACT